>Ga0265298_10002051_pt1 | contig 28866 bp, 24 predicted proteins | sample AusTroGonzalo_MG_3_FD_193486 | JGI IMG/M metagenome (GOLD analysis project Ga0265298, IMG submission 193486) | Bovine rumen microbial communities from tropical cattle in Woodstock, Queensland, Australia - Gonzalo_01 | ecosystem: Host-associated > Mammals > Digestive system > Stomach > Rumen ...
ATCATAACACCCTCGCTAAACAACGATTTGTCGATGAACCTTCTGTAAGAAATGTTAACAAATCCCGGATGGATTACCAGTTTCCCTTCGGATCATTTTTGTCTACGGGAATCGTTATTTCACACGCATAATCTTCCAGATATGCTTCCTTTGTTTTCCTCAACTTCCAGTAATCCTTCCAATATTCCCACCATTTCTTAGAAGCAGTTTCTATTTCCTCTCCCGTATATTTTCCTTTTTCCCCTACAACTACTATCTCGTCTCCTCCAACGATAAAGCCAACTTCACCACATCTGGCACAGAGGAGATGTTTTGCGGCTGAAAGCGTTTCTGAACCGTTAAAGTCTTTAATAGTGATTTTATTCTTATAATCATTTAGTAATGACTCCGCCTCTTTACTGTCATCAAACACCAGATCATACGTATCGACAGGATAAATTACAGAATCATCATTTCTAAGACGTTCATACCAATTATCCTCAGCCAGATTATCCAGAAAAACCGCAAAGGCATGGTTATAGAACCGTACAGCTAAAACATCCGTCGTATGTGTTTCCTTTTCCGGTTTTGCTTCATCGTAAAGTTGAATATCACAAAACTGCACATGAACCATGTCTTCTTTTACATACCACCAATGCCATGACCCTACATCAGATATGGCATCCGCCAGAATGTTGAGTGCATTTAGATTCATAATACCATCCCATCCGTCACTCTGTTAAATCACGATTTGTATCACTGACATCATTATAACAAAACAGCCGCAGAAAAATCTACGGCTGTTAGAAAAACACGAATTTATATCACTCGTAGTCAATCCGCTCGATTTTGAAAATGACCGGTCTGGTTCCGTCTGAACAGCAGGCGACCATCTCGTTCTCCCGTTCCATCCAGCCTTTCATGATAGAGCCGCCCTGCAACCCCGTATAGATGTACCGGCTGATGGCATCCCACAGTTCCGAACAATGCGGCATCTTAGGACCGCCTGCCACAGTATCGGGATCAGCATCTGTATGTACGAGTGTATTCAATCCGCAATGCCAGAAGTCATCACGATTCTCATCTCTGTAGAACTCAAATACATCTCCCACATTATAACAGGGACATGCGCCCGATTTTGGATCAGCGCAATATTGCTGCTGTAATTCCGGATACAGTTTTTTGTCAATGACAGTTAATCTTACCTTATGTTTCATCGCCTTTTCCTCCATAGCCACATTCATTGCCCCACTTTCTTTTCATGCTCTTTCAGCCACTTGTTGAATTCTGCTACAGGCGGAGTTCCGGCAATGTAGGAAAGCATGGGTATATCTTTGCGTTTTTCCTGCAAAATCTTGTACGCGTCTACGGAAACAACGCCTGCGCCGCAATGCAGAATCACAGGTTTGCCCGGCGGGATTTCTTTATAACGCACAGCCATTTCTGTATGCGGAATGTGCATTGCGTTTTTGAAACCGGTTTTCAATTTCCAGTAATCCGTGTTGACTTCTACAATCACAAGACCTTCTTTGTAGTGCTCTTTCATATACGCCAGCGCTTTTTCCGGCGCGAGCCCGCCAGGCCAATTCTTCGTATTATCCGCCGCCAAATCCGAAATTTCTTTTTGCGTTTCCGCCTTTGGCAACGCAGTCGTTTTATTACCTGCAGCTGAACTGCAACCGGCAAAAGTTACAGTAATCATCAGTAAGGATACCAACAACATATATTGTAAAAAACTGCTTCTGATCCTCATGAGCAACCCCCTTTAACACCAAATCCGGTTTATCCCTGTCATCCGATTGCATATGCCTCTTCAATTTCGGCAATATACATCACCGAATAATCTTTATCCGGGAATGCTTTCTCCGCAACTTCCGGATCTATAAAATTCTCCGGGGCCAGTTGCTGACGGAAAATAGTTCTGCAAAGCAGGACCAGCTTGCCCTCTTCAAAGGTCGGCTGCCCGTTAATATGTGTGAGGGTAAGGCCTGCGTTTTGAATCTTGTCCGGTTCGTCCGCTCCGGAGTGGCTGCCAAGATAGACTAACGCTTTTGCGTATTTTTCATAGTCAAAATAGGTCATGGTAAACCGTCCGCTGGCATCCATGAATTTCTTCGTGTGCCGTTGCGGGCGGATATATACGGTCGCAACCTTTTTCTCGCAGACGTTGCCAAACCCGCCCCAGGCAGCGGTCAGCGTATTTGCCACGCCCTCGTGTTCCGCTGTGACAAGATACCAGTCGCTGGTTCTCATTCCCACAATCGGGTCAATCATTTTTGTAATTTCTTCCAGACCAATTTTTCTCGTTTCCATTTTAAATCCCCCTTTACTACCCGCTTGATCCGCATTATCTATTACAGAACAATGTAACGGAATGTTTGCCTCAACAAAACCTATGGCTGGTATAATCTTACTCAAAAGCCGAATTGCAGGCAACGCTAAATCTTAATATATTTAATGGTAAATTCTAATATTTTGTATTATAATAAATCCACAAAAAGGAGTGGATTGCCGTGAAAAAACAGTTGCAACTTGCCATTAGCAAGCTCAGTTATGACTGGCCAAACCTGAACTGGAATTTCCGGGATGTCATCATCGAAGGGACCCCGGACAAGATGTCCCAATGGCAGGGAGACCCTGCGGAAGATATTATGATAGTCGTCTTTAAAGGGAAGCACATCAGCGAGCCCTTCCACCGGCAGGATTTCTTCTTTATCGACTATGCTTATCATTCGGATTACAACGCCTTAAGCTCCAAGTTTGACAACCTGATCACCGTGCAGGAAGGAGACTGCTATATCGGGCAGCCTTTCAGCGGCTATGCCCTGCGGGGAGATAATGATGCGGATGATATCATTATGATCGGTGTGCATATCAAAAAAGAAGCCTTTTTCCGGGAATATCTTCCGGCACTGTCCATGGATCCTGACATGTTCCGTTTTTTCCTTGACCCACAGACGGACAAATTCTCTGATGAATTCATCCACCTTTCCTTTGAAAAATCATCGCCTGTACGCACGCTGCTTGAGATGATGGTGATTGAATATGCCAATAAGAAACAGGATACGCAGCTTATCTTAAAGCCAATGGTACTGGCGCTTTTCATGCATATCGCCAGACGTTACCGGTTAATGAAAGAAAAAAATGTGCCGGCCACTCTTTCCGAGTTAATCCTCCAGTTCATCAACTCACGTCCTGAGTCGGTGACACTGAAAGACATCGCCGCACATTTTTCATATCATCCCAATTATATTTCTTCCCTGCTGCACAGGGAAACAGGGAAAACGTTTTCCGAAATCGTCCTGGAAAAAAGAATGGAGAGAGCGGCCATCCTGCTTAACGGCACCACGCTGTCCATCGAAGAAATTTCAGCCATGCTCGGTTACAGCAACACCAGCAACTTTTATAAGGCATTCCGCGATTATTACGGAAAGACGCCAAGGGAGTTCGCCCTTACAGAATAGCCTTTTCGTTAAAGAGCAGACAAAATTTAATACCGGAGCGCCACTTTAAATCTGCAAAACCGGCGCCCGGCAAAATGGCACAAAAAATAAGGCTTCCTGCACACCCCTCGGTGGCAGAAAGCCTTTTATAATGCTATATTGCGGTTACTACTTTAACGAAAGCCTCCAAAACACATTCTATCAAATACGCCTATCTTTTATTCCGTAAACAACGGAGTGGAATAATACCGGTCGCCGCTATCAGGCAGAAGGGCTACGATAACCTTGCCCTTGTTCTCCGGGCGTTTCGCCAGCACGATGGCTCCATGCAGCGCAGCACCGGAGGAGATACCTACGGAGATGCCTTCTTTCCTGGCCAGCAGCTTCGCCGCCGCGAAAGCGTCCGCGTTCTCTGCCTTGAACACTTCATCATACAGTTTCGTGTTCAGGACTTCCGGAACGAAACCGGCACCGATGCCCTGGATCTTATGGGCGCCTGCCCTGCCTTCGGACAGTACCGGGGAATCCGCCGGTTCCAGCGCCACGACCTTCACGTTAGGGTTCTGTTCTTTCAGGTATTCGCCCGTGCCGGTTACCGTACCGCCGGTGCCGACGCCTGCAATAAAGATGTCAACCTTGCCGTCTGTATCCTTCCAGATTTCGGGGCCCGTGGTCGCTTTATGGACAGCCGGGTTTGCCGGGTTCACAAACTGTCCGGGAATAAAGCTGTTGGGAATTTCCTTCGCCAGCTCATCCGCTTTGGCAATGGCGCCCTTCATGCCCTTGGCACCTTCTGTCAGCACGATTTCCGCGCCGTAACTCTTCAGGATGTTGCGGCGCTCCACGCTCATGGTCTCCGGCATGGTAAGGATGATGCGGTAGCCTTTTGCGGCGGCAATAGACGCCAGACCGATGCCCGTATTACCGGAGGTGGGCTCGATGATGACGGAACCCTCTTTCAGCAGGCCCTTCTCTTCCGCGTCTTCAATCATCGCTTTGGCGATGCGGTCTTTTACGCTGCCAGCCGGATTGAAATACTCCAGCTTAACCAGAATCGTCGCTTCCAGTCCCAGTTCTTTTTCAATATTGACGATTTCCACCAGCGGCGTGTTGCCAATTAAGCCCAACGTTCCTTTGTAAATATTAGCCATGATACATGCCTCCCAATTGATTTTGAATTTGCACAGAATGTATTGTCTCAAATTCTTAATCCTAGTTATAGCACTTTAATCATACTATGTCAATAGGAATTTAGGAAATTTATTTTCCTACAGCCGCGAACCCGTTCTCCAGGTCTTCGATGATGTCGTCAATATGCTCCGTGCCGATAGACAGGCGGATGGTGCTGGAGGAGATGCCCTGGTCTTTCAGTTCTTCTTCCGTCAGCTGGGAATGGGTAGTGGAAGCCGGATGGATCACCAGGCTCTTCACGTCGGCCACATTGGCCAGCAGGGAGAAAATCTTCAGGTTGTCGATAAACTTCCACGCCGCTTCCTGCCCGCCTTTAATTTCAAAGGTAAAGATGGACGCGCCGCCGTTGGGGAAATACTTCTCGTACAGGGCGTGATCCGGGTGATCCGGCAGCGACGGATGGCTTATGCTTTTTACCAGCGGATGCTTGCTCAGGTATTCCACAACCTTCTTCGTGTTTTCCGCATGACGGTCCAGCCGCAGGGACAAGGTCTCCACACCCTGCAGCAGCAGGAAAGCGTTGAAGGGAGAAATGCAGGCGCCGGTGTCCCGCAACAGGATGGCGCGGATATAGGTTACGAACGCAGCAGGACCCACCGCGTCATAGAAGGACACGCCGTGATAGCTGGGGTTCGGATCCGCAATGTTGGGGAACTTGCCGCTCTTCTTCCAGTCAAATTTGCCGCCGTCAACAATGATGCCGCCTAACGTGGTGCCGTGGCCGCCGATAAACTTGGTGGCGGAATGGATCACCACGTCTGCCCCGTGCTCGATGGGTCGGATCAGGTACGGGGTGCCGAAGGTGTTGTCGATGACCAGCGGCAGACCGTGTTTGTGGGCGATGGTCGCAACGGCATCAATATCCGGAATATCGCTGTTGGGATTGCCCAGGGTTTCCAGATAGATAGCACGGGTGTTTTCCTGAATGGCGTTTTCCACTTCTTCCAGATTATGGGCATCCACAAAGGTTGTCCTGATGCCGTAAGCGGGCAGCGTATGTTCCAGCAGGTTGAAGCTACCGCCGTAGATGGTCTTCTGGGCTACGATATGGCCACCGTTAGCTGCCAGAGCCTGGATCGCGTATGTCACTGCCGCCGCGCCGGAGGCCAGAGCCAGCGCCGCACTGCCGCCTTCCAGCGCCGCCAGCCGTTTTTCCAGCACGTCCTGGGTAGAGTTGGTGAGGCGCCCGTAAATGTTGCCGGCGTCTTTCAGACCGAAACGGTCTGCCGCGTGCTGGCTGTTGTGGAAAACATAGGAAGTGGTCTGGTAAATCGGCACAGCCCGGGAATCGGTGGCCGGATCTGCCTGTTCCTGTCCAACGTGTAACTGCAATGTTTCAAATCTGTAATTTGTCATGATAATCTCTCCTTTTTTGCTTATTTTTTATTTAAATTTTAGAACTATCTTTGCTGCTTTTGCGGATAACCATTATTTTTCACAGGCAGGCCTGTTTGCCTTTTACTCCACCCGCTTTGGTTTCCTTTCATTCCCGCCGCTTCAGCGTAGTTAAATCATAGGGCGTTTCCTGATACACCGTGTTCAGCCAGTTGCCGTAGAACAGGTGAGCGTAGCTGCACCACTTGAAGACCGGCTGCTCGGTGCTGTCGTTGTCCGGATAGTAGTATTCCGGCAGATCCGGGTCCATTCCCTTCTTCTTGTCCCGGATATACTCATTGGCCAGGGTATCCCGGTCGTACTCAAAGTGGCCCAGCACGAAGACCCGCCGCATATCCTTCGTACAACAGATGTTGATGCCCCGCTCGTAGGAACGGGAAAGCACCTGCAGGTCCTCTGTGGCGTCTACCGCCTGATGATCAATGTCCGTATGCCGGGACTGGGGGATGAAGTAGCGGTCATCGAATCCCCTGAGCAGCGGATGATGCTTCACCGTCAGTCCGTAAGGATAGATGCCGGACAGCTTGCGGGGCAGCACATGTTTTTTTACCCCGTAGTGATAATAGAGTACGGCCTGAGCGGCCCAGCAGAGGGCGAACACCGAAAATACATGGTCCCGGGCCCACTCGATATACTGCACCAGCTCGTCCCAGTAATCCACCTCTTCGAACTCGTAACATTCCACCGGCGCCCCTGTGATGATGAAGCCGTCGTAACGGTTGTCCTTCACATCCTTGAATTCCAGGTAGGCTTTGTCCAGATAGGAATTGTCCGTGTGAGTAGTTTCCCTGGATACCGTGCGGGCGAAATCCACTTCCACCTGCAGGGGACTGTTGCCTAACAGCCGTAGCAGTTGCAGCTCCGTGGGCTTTTTCAGGGGCATCAGGTTGAGGATCAGGATTTTCAGCGGGCGGATGTCCTGGGTCGTGGCCCGCTCCTCCGTAATGGCGATGATGCCTTCCTGCAGCAGGTTGTCTACTGCTGACAACTGGTTTGTGATTTTTAACGGCATAATGGTTTCCTCCTTGCGGCTGTTTTAAGAATCAAGAATTAAAAAATGCTTCCGCCCCAATGGGACGAAAGCATCGTGTTACCACCCATATTTACCGGACGCTCGCGCGGACGGCCTCCTCGGGTACGCGGGAAACTCCGGAATACCGCGAGCAGCAAATGTAAAATCAGAACCAGCTTCTCGGGTACGCGGGATCGTTCCTTGAATACCCCAGCACTGTAACGGGTGCGCCCGGACGGTCTCAATTACTTCGACCAGTCAGCTCCAAGGCCATCTTCGGCAAAGTTCCCTGCGCTTTCTTGCACCGGTGTGAAAGCTCTCTGTGGCAGTTTCCTCTGCGTACTCTTCTCTTCACAGCCAAATCATAGTATTTAACTTGGTAATAAAAATAGCAGAGGAAAAGAACAATGTCAAATAAAAATTAAACTTTTTTTAAAAAAACGTAAATTTAGATTATAACTGTATCGGATGTTACAAAAATCAGCAAAATGCAACTGTTTTCCCAAGCAATTTACAGTCTGACCATATCCCGCGTGATCTCTGCCAGGGTATGGGCGCCGCACATTTCCATGGTGTCTTCCAGTTCTGCCGCCAGCTTTTGCGTCAGCACGCGGATGCCTTCCGCGCCGGCGCCGTACACCGCCGTCACATAAGGACGGGCGATGATGATCGCGTCTGCCCCGATGGCCAGAGCCTTGAAAATATCAACGCCCGAACGGATGCCGCCGTCTACAAGGATTTTCATTTCACCCTGCACTGCGTCCACAATTTCCGGCAGCACCTCTGCCGTAGCGGGGCACTGGTCCAGCACGCGGCCGCCATGATTGGATACCACAATAGCGGAAGCCCCCGCGCGTTTCGCTTTCAACGCACCTTTCACCGTCATAATGCCTTTTACGATAAACGGTACACCGGCGTTCCGGATAATTTCGGCCAGTTCTTCTTCCGATTTGGAACCTGCCGACGTGTTCAGCTTTTTCAAAAACGGCAGGCCGGCCCCGTCCACGTCCATGGCACAGGCAAAAGCGCCGCTGTCTTTCACACAGGCAATTTTTTCCTGCAGCGTTTCCGGACCCCAGGGTTTGACCGTGGGAATGCCCATGCCGCCTGCATTTTTGATTGCCAGGCAGGCCGACTGCATAACCGTGGCATCGGCACCGTCGCCGGTCATAGCCACGATCCCTTCAGCGGCGCAGCCGGAAACCAGTACATCATTATACGTGGTATCCGTATAGGCATCGCTGTAGTGCACGGCAACCAGTCCCACCGGCCCTGCGATGATTGGGTATTTGAGATGTTTACCGAAAAAATCAAGACTCATGTCCACGGGTTTCCGTTCTACCAGCGTGTCCATGTTGATACGGATTTCTTTCCATTTCTCATAATTGCGGATTGCTGTATCGCCAATACCCTTGGCGCCCGGACCGGGCATCTTGTCCCCGCAGGCGCGGCCGTTGCAGACCAGACAGCCTTTGCAGATTGTTCCCAGCCGGGGACGGGCCTTTTCCATCAGTTCAGTGTAGTCCATGATACTTCCTCCTTCTTTCTTCACTGCTTTTTCTGCAGTGTTTCGTTGGCCGCCTCTTTCGCGGCCTGTTTCGTCGCCTCTTCCACTTCGGTTAAAAACTCAACAAAGTTGCTAATCTCTTTGATCTGCCATTCTCCGTTGTACAGTTTTGTCATACGCATATTCACATTGAAGTCTTTATTCAGTTTATGATTGTGCAATACAACCGCAACGTCTGCCGTTCCACCGTCATTCGTGGTAACCGACGCGTCTTTGATTTTTAAATTGGAAACGTCCACCCTTTCTTTCATCTTCTTCAAAAGAGGAATGGAGTTTTCCTTTTTATCCTTCTTGTCCGGCTTATCCTTTTCCTTTTGAGCCGTCTGTCCGGAGACTTTCTGCCCTGTCTGGTTATTCTCTTTGGCAGGAACCCTTCTGATCGATTCCAGCGTGGCGTCCCTCAACGCATGGACAACCGTCGGTTTTACAAGCTTTAAGATCCCGGCTGTAAAGATGTCGAGCCCAATGGTCTTTTTCCCTTTTACCGCCGACACAATCAGGTCATCGATACCTTTGCTGTAAATATTGTCTAAATCTACATGCTGTTCGAACAGCGTAGTATTGTGGCCCTGTACGGCTTTGTGAATCTGGTACAGCGAATAGTGCGGTGTTTTTACAACGTACAGGAAGAAGAACGCAAACCCTGCCACCACCAGTGTCAATAACCCAATCCCGATTTTCTTAAAAAGATTAGACATATGTTCCCTCCATATTTCCGGGGTAAGTGCCCGCAAAACAAATTCAATCTATCGTAGTAATTATTATATCATATCCGCCTGAAAAAGGAAAAATCCTGACAAAGAATACAACCTCTGCATCCTTGCAAATTTCCGCAAAGTATAGCATAATATTAAAAAATCAATCCGCTTCGCCCCGGGGGTTTGCTTCCCGGGCTTTTACAATAAAACCGAGGTGTTTCATTTTGCCAAAACGATATGCTGTAGTGAATCAAAACGAATGCGTAGCCTGCGGCAGCTGCCAGAAGGTCTGCCCTATGGGAGCCATCCGGGTATTCAAAGGCCTGTACGCCCTGGTTGAGGATAACAAATGCATCGGTTGCGGCCGCTGTGCCAAAGAATGCCCGGCTTCCGTCATCACACTGGAGGCGCGGCATGAAGAATAAAAAGTATTGGTACGACTATCTGTGGATTGCCGAGCTTGTCTATTTCAGCCTGGGCTTCTTCAACATTCTGTTTGCCTGGCTGGGCCTGTGTATGTTCCTGATTCCCCTGATCCTGGCACTGGCGGGCTGGGATAAAGCCTACTGCAACCGTTATTGCGGCAGGGGACAGCTGTTCGCGCTGCTGGGCGGAAAGGCGGGTCTGTCCCGCTGGCGAAACATACCTGCCTGGCTGCGTTCCAAAGCCTTCCGGTACGGGTTCCTGATTTTTTTCATGGCAATGTTTGCCAACATGCTGCACACGACCTGGCTCGTATATAGCAGCGCGGAAAACCTGAAACAAGCCGTAACCCTGCTGTGGACGTTTAAACTTCCCTGGCACTGGGCTTATAACGGCAATGTAACGCCCTGGATCGCGCAGTTCGCTTTCGGGTTCTACAGCATCATGATGACTTCTACTGTACTGGGAATCCTTTCCCTTTTGCTTTGGAAGCCCCGTTCCTGGTGTGTTTACTGTCCCATGGGGACCATGACGCAAACCATATGCCAGATAAAGCACAAAGAAAAAGAATAACCGATACGGAATTATCAGAATCCCGTATCGGTTTTTTATTCACTTACGATTCTATCGCATCGAAATTCGGAATGGAAGCGGCCCCGGCCAGTTTGCCGTGCCTCTTGTTCTCGTACATCTGCTCGTCTGCCCGGCGGAGCACCTGGTCTACGTCAGTATCCTGCCCCGGCCGGAACTCTGCCATGCCTTTGGCAATGTCGACCTTTTCCCAGGGGTTTTCCGCATGGGCGTTGACTTCTTCCGTTATCCGGTCAAATGCCTGCAGCAGTGTTTCCCTTTCCGTATAATCCTGTCGCTGGAGCAAAGCAACAAACTCATCCCCGCCCAGACGGAATACCGGACTGTGGGCAAAGGTCTGGCAGATAACTCTGGCAGCCGTCCGCAGATAAGCATCACCGCGTTCATGTCCGTGTTCATCATTGATTACCTTCAACCGGTTGCAGTCGAACATAACCACTGCAAATTCCTGTAAGTTTTCAGCCCTGCCATGCTGGATCATATCATTGAGCCGGCCCTTGGCTATATCAAAGGCCCCTTTGTTCTTGATCCCCGTCAGGGCATCGGAAAATGCCCGGCTGTTCAGGTCGCTGATGTACAGCTTCAGATGGTCGCGCATCTGCCGGAAGGAATGGGTCAGTATCCCGACTTCGTCGTCACCTTCATAGTCCAGTTCTGTGTTATAATCTCCGTCAGCCAGCTTTTGGGAGGCTGAAGTCAGCCGCAGCAGAGGTTTGGTCACCGCTTCTACGGTAAACAGGGTCACCAGTGCAAAAATGACAAGGATAGCAAGGGCACTCACTAGAATTGACTGCGTCATCTTTTGCCAGGACGAGAAAATTTCGGCTACCGGCGCGGCCACCACCAGCTTCAGCCCGTTGGCCAGCGTGGTAAAGGAAACCTGACGCCTTTGCCCTTCCGCATTGTAGCGGATCAGCTCACTGCCGTTACTATCCCTGCGGAAAAGTTCAGGGTTCAGGTTTGGGCTGACTTCCTCCACCCTTGTCCCCGGTTTCAGCCGGGGGTGGTAAAGAATGCGGCCCTTGTCGTCCATCAGGCTGGCAAAGCCCGTGTCATACACTTTCAACGAATGCACCGGGGACCGTACACTGTAAAACAGCGTATCCATCCCCAACACCCCGATCAACACATGATCTTTATAAATGGGCGCCACATATGATATCGTCAGCAGCTCTCCAAGGAAATGGGCATAATAGGGACCTACCCAGCAGGGTCTGCCCTGTCTGATCGGTGAAAAGTACCAGTTGGAATTAACGTCATCAGGATTCAATGTGTCCGCAATCAGCTTGGGTTGCTCTTCAAATGCGGTTTTCCCAACTTTGGAATAGAAAAAACCGTGCTCCGATGTACCGATATCCGGGCTGATACAGTAATAATACGTTACGATACCGTCAGAATGCTTGGCGATACTGCCGAAAACGTCCCGGACGTTTTCACAATACTTTTGCATATACGCATCCAGTTGTCTTGCCTGTTCGGGAGTCCTTGTGCCCGGTGTGCTATAATCCGCAAGGTTAAGGGTTGCCAGCGAATCTTCCGCAATATCGGCCACCACATCGACAGAACGTTTCAAACTGTTGAGCCGGGCATCCACTGTTTTTTGGGCATTCTGACTCAACAGATTCAGCTTCTCTACTGAAGTCTTATCATTTTCCTCAGCAATGGTGTAATAGCCGATGCCGATAAATGCCAGCAGGCTGGTAAGGATCGCCGCTATGGTAACTGCTGTGATTTTAAAACGAATGGAATGCACTTTTTTCATCTCCACCGGTTCATATCCTGTCAACTACACCGTTTCCTGACAATACTGACTTATATTATAAAATTGTCATTAATGTCATTTCTAATTATTATAAGCCTTTATAAACTGATTGTAAATAAGAACAATATACCTTAGTATCAAAAAAAACAGGACGCGCTTTAGTCAAATAAAGCCGCCCTGATTCTTGTTTCCGGTATGGTTTGAACTATCCGCTAAAAATAAGAAAAAATCCAGACAAGAGCTAACCCTTCAGCAGCTGTTTCTGCTCCGTTATCCGCCGGGCCAGCTGGTTAAAGTCGTCGTAATACAATACGTGTACCACATAATCGGGTTCAATCAATTCAAAAATTTTCTCCACGGCCGGATCGGTAAAGGGTTTGTGCTGATCAATATTACATACGTGGCTTAACAGCCTGGCATCGTTTTCCAAAGACGGGATCATCCGGGGAGACTGCCGCTGATATTCGCCTGACAGGGAACAGCTCAGATGCACACCCTTAATGTAATGCCGGAGTTCGCCCATATCTTTGAGAATCTTACAGATATAGTCGATACCTTCCCGCTCGCTGCTCAAATCGGGATTCGTATTCAGCAGATGCCCCGTATCCAGCATCAACCCGATATTTTCAAATTTAATTTTTTCCAAAAACTCCCCCGTCTGCTTTGCGTTCTGCAACGTCAGGCCCGGCCACCAGGAATTTTCAAACAGCACTTTCGTATCTGAGGGAACCTGATCGCTGACACGGTTAAATACCCGCGCCGCCATCTTGGTCACCTCCGCGTTGGTATGATCAAAATTCCAGGAATACTGTTCTGCCGGCGAAACCTCCTCAACCCTGTATACCAGGTACTCCGGTTTTTCAATCAGGGCCGCTTCGATGTTCCGTTTGATCTGCAGAAGCCAGGCCCGTTTCTGGGTTCCTCCGTAGTAATCACGCAAGGCGTCGTCACTTCTGAAAATCTGATAGAGGCGATCCTTGTTATTTTTCCACAGATCATACCAGCAGGACCAGGAACGCAGATGCGCGCCTATCGCCACATTGTCAAAGGGACGCATGTACGGCTCGCTGCGGTACACCAGAAGCTCGATCCCGTCCAGTCCCAGCATCGCCAGATAATCCTCCAGTGATTTGCCGGTACGACGGATGGCCTCCTCATACCCCGGAACCGTAGAATAATTAAACAGTTGTTTCACAGTGTTATCTCCAAAGAAAACCCGGCCTGCTCCCGCAGCCAGGGAACAGAGCCGGGAACGATTTTAAAATGCGTCGATTCCGCCGAAGCCTGCCCCGCCGACGATCCTGACGTTATCCACGGAAAACGCGTCCATGATATCTTTCAGGTGTTCTTTCAGTAACAGGGTGCGCAGCCGTTCACTGCCGGTAACAATCAGCAGGTTTTTGTCCGAGCGGTTGATATTCTGTAAAACGTTGAAGCGTTTGGCAAATATCTCGCTGCCGACTTTTTCTTTCAGCTTTCCAAGGCAAGCGGCAATTTCCGGTTTTTCACCGGCCATACGTTCTTCCAGGGGAATAAACTCCGTGGAGCTTAATCTGGGATTTACCACAAACTGCGCGTCTTCTTCCAGACGGCCTTTACGGGCCAGTACAACCTTTTCGCTCACTGCCTGCATGGAAATCGGTTCAAGAGCGGACATGTTACATTACCTCCTTAACACTTTTTGAAATATTAATTTTATTAGTAATTATTACTGTTATATGACCAATTTAATAATACAATTATTTTATGGAAATGTCAATCGGATTTCAGAATATATGACACTTGTTTCGTGTTGACCCATGTCGTCTGACACCAGCGCTATTGATAATGATTATTGAAAATAATAATTAAATTTAAAAACCATTTGCGACAAGGTACCCGTTGGGTTATAATAATAATATATGGCATTACACAGAGAAGCGCGCCATATGAATGTAAGCACAGGCGATAGGATCTGTAAATCTGCAAGTTTAGTGACCCTTGATTTTAAAAATGGGAGGAATCAACATGAACGAAGCAAAAGCAATGGAAGAAATGAAACGGCTGAAAGGCACCCAGACAGAGAAAAACCTGGCAGCAGCCTTTGCCGGCGAATCCCAGGCCCATGTAAAATATTCGCTGTTTGCCCGCCAGGCAGAAAAGGACAGTGCCATGAGCCGCCAGATCGCTGATATTTTAGACGAAACCGCGGCACAGGAACGGGCCCATGCCAAAATCTGGTTCTGGCTGCTGGGCGATTTTTCCAAGCCCACGACAGAACATCTGAAGATGGCTGCGGACGGGGAAAACGAAGAATGGACTTCCATGTATCCGGAATTCGCCAAAAAGGCGAAAGAAGAAGGTTTTGAAGAAATCGCCTTCCTGTTTGAGCGGGTAGCGGAAATTGAAAAGCGCCATGAAAAACAGTATCGCCTGCTGCTGGCCAACATCGAAAACGAGAAATTGTTCAAGCGGGATGAGAAAAAACTCTGGATGTGCGCCAACTGCGGCTTTGTGGCAGAATCGGTGGAAGCGCCGGAAGAATGCCCCGTATGTGCTCATCCCAGATCCTTCTTTGCCATTAAAGCAGAAAACTATTAACCCATCTTTTCTACAATAAAAACATCCTGGCTCCGTAATGCGAAGCCAGGATGTTTTTTTATATTTCTCATTTTTTAGTTTTTCGTTTTCCGGTTTCCCTGTTCTGTATCTCTGCGCTGGCAATGACCGCTTTGGCAACCGCTTTCAGGGAAAGCCGGCGATCCATACTGAGCTTCTGCATCGCCTGAAACGCGTCCTTTTCCGTAAATTTATACTGATCCATAAGGATACCTTTCGCCCTGTCCAGTATCTTACGCGTTTCCAGATCATCCTTCGCCTTGTCCAACGCCGCATTCAGACGCATAAACGCTTCAAAACGGCTGATGGCGATTTCTATCGCCGGAAAGAGTTCTTCCTCCCGGATCGGCTTTACGAGATAGGCAAATACACCGGAGTCCGTGGCCTGCTTTACGATTTCCTGCTGACTGTAAGCCGTCAGCAGCAGTACCGGCGCCAGCTTTGCCTCGCCAATGAGCCTGGCGGCTTCCAGTCCGTCCATAACCGGCATCTTAACATCCATGATCACCAGATCCGGTTTTTCCTTTTCTGCTGCTTCTACTGCCGCTTTCCCGTTTTCGGCCTCCCCCACCACAGTGTGCCCGGCATACTCCAGCATCTCCCGTATATCCAGGCGCAGCAACGCTTCATCATCTGCAATCAATATCCGTAACGATCTCATCTTTCCCCTCCAAAGCAACATAATTCACAAAAAACAATTACAATTTATATTCTGATCAATGCCTGCGCTACCGTTCCTTTTCTGCCGGCCCCCGGACGCAGGCTGAACACCCCTTTTAAATCTGACTGCACAATGGTCTGTACAATTTTCAAGCCCAGGCTTTTCGTTTTATGCATGTCAAAACCGTGGGGAAGACCGACGCCATCATCTTCTACCTGCAGGAGCAGCAGCGTTCCCTTTTCATTTTTATCGGTTCCTGGAGCCGCAGCCTTTTTCAATTCTTCCGGCAGTCTCCCGACTGCGGTTCCGCCTGCGGGCAGGCGTTCGATCCGAGCCGTCAGATTCCCCTGCTTCCGATTCTCAAAGCCATGCTCCAGCGCATTCTGCAGCAATTCATTCAGCACCAGGGCCAGGCTGGCTGCCTGTTGGGAAGGAAGCCGCAGATTATCCGAAAAAAACTTCATCTTCAGCTCCAGGTCCGGCGTTTTCATACTGCTCATAACGGTCCGGAACACCCCGTTGCCCAATTCGTTTATATCAACCAGCTCCGAGCCCTGCCCGGAAAGATATTCATGGACCAGCGCTATGCTGCTGATCCGGTTTATGGAATCCCGCAGGACCAGCCTGGTTTCATCCGTCGCGGCTCTTCGCTGCTCCAGGCGCAGCAGGCTGGCAATGGTCTGCAGGTTATTCTTGACCCGATGATGGATTTCCCGGATCACCGCTGCCTTGACCCGCAATTCTTCATCTTTAAGCTTTAACTGGGTCACATCCTCTATGACCACAATGATCCGGTTAATAATCCCGCCTGCGCAAAGGGGAATAAACCGGAAATCAAGAAACAGTCCCTTTTGCTGCAGTTCTTTTTCCTCGGCGATGCCGCTCTGCAATACGTTGTCAACACCGGTCCAGCAAAGCTCTTCACTGTCCGTATGGCGGCCTACCAATGAACCCACGCCCAATACACGGAAAATATGCCGGGCTGCGTTATTCGCCGCAAGGATCTTTTTGTCTTCCGCGTCTACCAGCACCAGTCCGTCAATACTGGTCAGCCGGCGGTAGCAACTGTTGGATGCAAATTCCCTTTGGCTGCCGCGCAGAAAATCCATCGTTGCGTCCCAAAAGACCACGTCGGCTTCCCGGTCTTCAAAAGCCGCCACGGCAAAACAGCGATTTGCCGCATCGCAGACAGGATATACTTTAAACCGCGCGAACTGGCCCGGATCAAATTCGCGGAACCCTTCGGTCACCACATTCTCTTCCAGGGTCTGAACGACCAGCGGCTCATCATCTGCCAGCACGATTTCTTCCGGTTCCGTGTTTTCCGAACGTGTCAGGGGTTCAGCCTGATCAAATACACTTAAGAAACAGATGGAACTTTCGTCTTTCGTTTTGCTTCCATCCTGCCGCCTCACTGTTGAAGAAAAATACTGGCGGTTCCTGTCCATGGGCAGGACCAGCGAAATCTTCGCCTGCGCCAGATCGGCAGCCAGTCCCAGATTGCTGCGCATGATGTCCAGAATATTCCATTGTTCTTTGGTCAGTTGTCTTACCATAATATCCCCTCTTTAATACCAGGAAGCGTCAATTCTATTATTCTGTTTTAATTGTACCGAATCGGCGGTCGGTTGTAAACAAAAAAAGCTGTTTAAATTTGACAAAGTGCCTGTAAGAGTGTTAAAATTTTTAAGATAACAAAGGCGTTTATTGTCGTACATTGTATTGTATGGCAATGGCGCCTTTGTTTTTTTCGGATTATGAATTTTGAAGGAACAGTGAGGCGGCAGTTATGGCAACAGAATTCAACCGGAAGATCATTCTCGAAGACGGGCAGGAATATTACGGTTACGGCTTCGGCGCCGACGGCGACAAAGTCCTGGAAATCGTCTTCAATACTTCCATGGTTGGCTACCAGGAGATCCTTTCGGATCCCTCTTACACGGACCAGGCCGTGGTGATGACCTATCCCCTGATCGGCAACTACGGCATGGCGGAGGACGACTACGAATCAGCCAATCCCAGCATCGGGGCGCTCATTGTACGGGAATACAATGACGAGCCTTCCAACTTCCGCAGCGCGGCAACACTGGGCGATGTAATGAAGAAATACAATATCGCCGGTGTCTGGGGTCTGGATACCAGAAAACTGAACCGGAGCATCCGGGATTTCGGCAGCCGCAAGGCGCTGATCACCGGGGCGGCTACCCCCAGGGAAGAAGGTGTGGAGATTCTAAAGAACAGCAGCATCCCCACGGACGCCGTATCCCGCGTAAGCCGGAAGAAGATTGAGCTGTTTGCTTCAGAACAAGAACGCTTCCATGTTGCCGCCATCGACTGCGGCATGAAGCAGAATATCGTGCGTTCCCTGAACAAACGGGGCTGCAGTGTGACCGTCGTACCTTGGAATACGACGGCAGATACGATCCGCAGCCTGAAACCGGACGGGGTCTTCATCTCCAACGGTCCCGGGGATCCTACCGACGTTCCCCAGACCATCCAAACCATCCGGGAACTGCTGGGGACTGTCCCCATTTTCGGCATCTGCCTGGGCCACCAGATCATTTCCCTGGCCTACGGCGCCAAAACCTACAAGCTGAAGTTCGGACACCGGGGCGGCAACCACCCGGTGAAAAACCTGGAAACCGGCAAAATTGAAATCACATCGCAAAACCATTCCTATGCGGTGGACAAGGAGAGCCTTGCCGGGACACCGCTCACCGTCACCCATATTAATCTGCTGGATCAGACCATAGAAGGTATTAAATGCGACAAAGATGCTGTGTTCAGCGTCCAGTACCACCCGGAAAGCGCCCCCGGTCCCCAGGACAGCGCCTACCTGTTCGACCGCTTTATCCGGATGATGGAGGAAGGGGGTGAGCAGCATGCCTAAGAGGACAGACATCCGCAAGGTACTTGTCATCGGTTCCGGCCCTATCGTCATCGGACAGGCCGCCGAATTTGACTATGCGGGCACCCAGGCCTGCCTCGCCCTGAAAGAAGAAGGTTATGAAGTCATCCTCTGCAACTCCAACCCGGCTACCATCATGACCGATACCAGCATTGCGGACAAGGTCTATATGGAACCGCTGACCCTGGAATACATCGCCAAGATCATCCGTTTTGAACGGCCCGATGCCATCCTGCCGGGCATCGGTGGCCAGACCGGCCTCAACCTGGCCATGCAGCTGGAAAAGAAAGGCATCCTGGCAGAGTGCCGTGTGGAACTGCTGGGTACCGACAGCCATTCCATCGAACAGGCGGAAGACCGGGAACTGTTCAAGGAACTTTGCGAAAGTCTGGGCGAACCGGTGCTGCCTTCGGATATTGCCAATTCTGTGGAAGACGGACTGAAAGTCGTGGAAACCATCGGCTACCCGGTCATTCTCCGGCCAGACTTTACCCTCGGCGGAACGGGGGGCGGCTTCGCGGAAAACGAAGCGGAATTCGTGCCCCTGATGAAACACGCCCTGGAATTGTCCCCCGTGCATCAGGTACTGATTGAAAAAAGCATAAAAGGCTTCAAGGAAATCGAATACGAAGTGATGCGTGACAAAAATGACACCGCCATCACGGTCTGCAATATGGAAAATCTGGATCCGGTGGGTATCCACACGGGTGACTCCATCGTGGTCTGCCCTTCCCAGACGCTGACCAACAAAGAGTATCACATGCTGCGGGACAGCGCCCTGAAAATTATCCGGGCCCTGAAAATTGAAGGCGGCTGCAACGTCCAGTTCGCCCTGGACCCGAATTCCTTCCAATATTATCTTATCGAAGTGAACCCCCGGGTGTCCCGTTCCTCCGCGCTGGCCTCCAAAGCAAGCGGTTATCCCATCGCGCGGGTGTCCGCCAAAATCGGCGTGGGCATGACGCTGGACGAAATCCCGCTGGCGAATACTCCCGCCTCCTTCGAACCGGCGCTGGATTATGTAGTGACCAAACTGCCGCGTTTCCCCTTCGACAAGTTCGCCGACGCCAATAATTCCCTGTCCACCCAAATGAAGGCCACCGGGGAAGTGATGAGCGTGGGCCGCACCTTTGAGGAAAGCCTGCTGAAAGGCATCCGTTCCCTGGAAATCGGCGCCTACCACATCCACCTGCCCAAATTCGATACCGTAAGCCGGGAAGAACTGCTCGACTATATCCGCATCGGTACAGACGACCGCATCTACGCCATCGCCCAACTGTTCCGTCTGGGCTGCGACGTGGACAGCATCGCCATAAGGACGTCCATCGACCGTTTCTTCCTCCGGAAGATCCGCCATATTGTGGAAATGGAAACAGAGATCCGGAACCATCCGGACGACGTTCCCACCTTGCTGGCTGCCAAGAAAGCAGGCTTTTCCGACAAAGAAATCGGCGTGCTGTGGAACAGGCCGGAACTGGAGATTTACAGTTTGCGGCTGCAAAATGACATCAATCCGACATATAAAATGATTGACACCTGCGCTTCCGAATTCGAAAGCTATGTCCCCTACTTCTATTCCACCTACGAAGAGGAAAACGAATCCCGGATTTCGGGCAGGAAAAAGATCGTGGTGCTGGGTTCCGGCCCTATTCGCATCGGCCAGGGGGTGGAATTCGATTATTCCACCGTCCACGCCGTTCAGACCATACAGAAGGCCGGATATGAAGCCATCATCATCAACAACAACCCGGAAACGGTTTCCACCGACTACACCTGCTCCGACAAACTGTACTTCGAACCCCTCTGTCCGGAAGACGTGATGAACATCATCAATTTGGAAAAGCCGGACGGGGTCATCGCCACCCTGGGCGGCCAGACCGCCATCAACCTGGCGGATTCCCTGAAGGAACGGGGTGTCAAGCTCATCGGGACCGACTGCGATGCCATCGACTGCGCCGAGGACCGGGACCTGTTTGAAAAGCTGCTGCTGTCACTGCATATCCCACAGCCTCAGGGGGAAGCGGTCACCAGCATCGAGGCAGGCCTGGAAGCGGCCCGCCGTATCGGCTTCCCCGTGCTGGTCCGTCCCAGTTTTGTGCTGGGAGGCCGGGCCATGCAGATCGTAGGCAAGGAAAAGGATATGCGGGAATACCTGAAAAACGCGGTGGAAGTCGATAAGGACAAACCCGTCCTGGTCGATAAATACATCCGGGGCAAAGAAGTAGAAGTGGATGCCGTCTGCGACGGGGAACACGTCTTTGTGCCTGGTATCATGGAACTGGTGGAACGGACCGGCGTCCATTCCGGGGACTCCATCAGCGTGTATCCTTCCTACAGCCTTTCCGAAAAAGTGAAAAACACGATCCTTGATTACACCGAAAAGCTGGGGCTGGGCATCGGCATCAAAGGGCTGTTCAACATCCAGTTCATCGTGGATGCCAATGAAGAGGTCTACATCATTGAAGTGAACCCCCGTTCCTCCCGGACCGTGCCCTTCTTATCCAAAGCCACCGGCTACAGCCTGGCGGACATCGGCACACTGGCGATCCTGGGCGTTTCCCTGCGGGAACAGGGTATCACGGAACGCTACCCGAAAGAAAAATCCCGTTACTATGTGAAATGTCCCGCGTTCTCCTTCTCCAAATTGCGGGGCATGGACGCCTACCTCTCTCCGGAAATGAAATCTACCGGCGAAGCCATCGGCTACGATGACAAACTGCACCGGGCCGCCTTCAAAGCGCTGATCGCCTCCGGCCTGACGCTGAAGAATTACGGCACCATCGCCGTCAGCGTGGCAGATGAGGATAAGGAAGAAACCATCCCGCTGATCCGGCGCTTCTACAACATGGGCTTTAACATCGAAGCCACTACCCTGACCGGGGAAGTGCTGCGGGAACACGGCATCCGCACCAGGATACGCCACAAGCCCAGTGAAGGCAGCGAAGAGATTCTGGACTCCATCCGGGCCGGATACGTGAACTATGTGATCAACACCCGGGCCATCCTGTCCGGCGTACATTACGGCGACGGCGTGGCCATCCGCCGGGTCGCCGCCCAGAACAACGTGGTGATGCTCACCTCCCTGGACACCGTCCGCATGCTGCTGGACGTGCTGGAAGAAGTGACCATGGGTATCTCTACTATTGACGCAAAATAGATTTTGCAGAAAACCGCTGCGCGGAAGATAACTTTCCGCGCAGCGGTTTTTATTTCACTATTGCAAAAAAAAGGACAACACCGCCGGGATGCGTCTTCCCGGCAGTATTGCCAAGACAAAGGAAAATAAAAGAATGTAAGAGAGAGTCTTTATTGTGAAAAACCAAAAGTCCGGTCAGAAGTACGCAGACAATCAGTTCTTACACGCAAGGACATGGTGAATCACAGCTTAACCTGCTCAGCTGTTGATGCCAAACAGCAGGTCGCCGTAGGTGGGATAAGGCAGATATTCCTTGCCCAGCAGGATTTCTACCGCATCGCCGCTGCTGCGCAGTGCTTCCATGGCAGCCAGCACTTTATTATGGTACGCCGCACTGGCTTTCTTCTGGTCTTCGATTCCTTCTGCTTTTACCAGTTCTTTTGCCAAAACTTCGCCGTCTTTATACATGGCAGCCGTAGCTTCCTGCAGTTTTTTCAGGAAGGTTACATCCGGTTTCAGTCCCAATGCCTTCTCGTTCACTGCGGTTTCGGCCATGTCTTTCATATATTTCTGCGCTGCCGGCAGCAGATCTTTGTGAAGCATATCCAGCATGGTCAGCGCTTCGATGTTCAGGGTCTTGTTGTACAGCTCGTACTGGATCTCGCAGCGGGACAGTACTTCCGTTTTGGTGAAGATGCCGTGCTTCACCACCAGATCCACGTTCTTTTTAGTGGTCATGCAGGCCAGCGCTTCCGGCGTGGATTTGTTATTAAAGAGCCCCCGTTTTGCCGCTTCTTCCACCCAGGCATCGGTATAGCCGTTGCCGTTGAATATAATACGCTTGTGGGCCAGGTAGACTTCTTTCACCAGATTCTTCACGGCAGCGTCCAGTTCTTCCGGAGCCGTGCCTTCCAGTTTGTCCGCTACCCATTCCAGTTCTTCCGCCACGATGGTGTTCAGGTAGGCGTTGGGGCAGGCCAGGCTGGCCTGGGAACCCGCCATACGGAACTCGAATTTATTGCCGGTAAAGGCAAAGGGAGATGTCCGGTTGCGGTCCGTGTTGTCCTTGCTTACCGCGGCCAGCGTGTTGCCGCTGAGTTTCATCTGAATATGGGCGTTAGACTTGTATTCCTTTCCGGATGCAATGGCTTCCAGCACCCCGGTCAGTTCTGTACCGAGGAAGATGCTGATGATGGCAGGCGGTGCTTCGTTGGCGCCCAGGCGGTGGTCGTTGCCCGCGCTGGCCACGGTACCCCGCAGCACGTCCTGATATTCATCAATGCCTTTGATGATGGCTGCCAGGAACAGCAGGAACTGGTTGTTATGGTAGGCGTCGCTGCCGGGATCCAGCAGGTTTTTCCCTTCCAGGGTAGCCAGGGACCAGTTGTTGTGCTTGCCGCTGCCGTTGACACCCGCAAAGGGTTTTTCGTGGAGCAGGCAGACCATGTTATGCTTCAGGGCAATGCGTTTCATAAATTCCATGGTCAGCTGGTTGTAGTCGCAGGCCAGGTTTACAGAGGTATATACAGGTGCCAGTTCGTGCTGGGCAGGCGCCACTTCGTTGTGTTCCGTCTTGGCGGGGATGCCCAGTTTCCACAGTTCTTCGTCCAGTTCTGCCATGAAGGCTTTCACCCGGGGTTTGATGGCGCCGAAATAATGGTCTTCCATCTCCTGCCCTTTGGGAGGTTTCGCCCCGAAGAGAGTCCGTCCTGCAAAGACCAGGTCCTTCCGTTTTTCCCACATGGCCTTATCTACCAGGAAGTATTCCTGTTCCGGCCCTACGTTGGTAATAACCCGTTCCGTAGTAATACCCAGAATCGCCAGTACTTTCTTTGCCGCCTCACTTAATACGGCAATAGAGCGCAGCAGCGGCGTCTTTTTATCCAGCACATCCCCGGTGTACGAGCAGAACGCCGTAGGAATATACAGGCAATCGTCCTTGATAAAGGCGTAACTGGTAGGATCCCAGGCCGTGTAGCCGCGGGCCTCGAAGGTGGCGCGCAGCCCGCCGGACGGGAAGCTGGAGGCGTCGGGTTCGCTCTGGATCAGATCTTTACCGGAAAAATCCATGATGACACGCCCGTCTGCCGCCGGCGCGATAAAGCTGTCATGCTTTTCCGCCGTGATTCCGGTCATAGGCTGGAACCAGTGGGTGAAATGGGTGCAGCCGTTCTCCAGCGCCCAGTCCTTCATGGCGTAGGCCATCATATCGGCCAGTTCCCTGGTCAGGGGCAGGCCCTCCTCTACCATCTTGCGGAACGTTCTGAAGGTTTTGGCCGGCAGCCGGTCCTTCATCACCCTTTCATTAAACGTCAGACTGCCAAATAATTTCGGGACATTAACCATTTTCGCCTCTCCTTTCTGTGCCGGGAACGGTTCATCATAGCCTTGAAATCCTTAACCGGTTTCCATTTGCAATTTCACTGTTCCTGACTATATAGCTGTGTAAGTTTTCTTTCCACAGCCCGCGTCAGCCGCTTCTGCCCCCTCATAACACAGAAATCACGCGGCTGCGGGACTGCTTCCGGAACAACATGTTCCTCAACATATAATGATGCGCGATAATGATGCACGCAATCCGGGTATAAAATCCGCCATCGCAGGACCAATCACTCAGACAAGCTACACTACTCTACCGTTACCGATTTGGCCAGGTTCTTCGGCTTGTCGATATCGCAGCCGTTTTCCCTGGCGACATAATACGCCAGCAGCTGCAGCGGTACTATTTCCACAACGGCGGAGAACAGGGCGTCAACCTTCGGTATAAACAACAGGTCGTCCGCGACGGAAACGATCTTATGATTATTCCGGAAGGTCAGGGCCAGCACCTCCGCGCCCCGGGATTTTACTTCCACGATGTTGCTCAGGGTCTTTTCCATAATCGCCGGATTGCCGCACAACGCAATGACGGGCTGGTGCTCTTCAATCAGGGCGATGGTGCCGTGCTTCAGTTCTCCCGCCGCATACGCTTCCGCATGCAGATAGGAGATTTCCTTCATCTTCAGCGCGCCCTCCAGGGCGATAGCGTAATCTGTATTCCTCCCAATGAAGAATAAGGATTTGCTGGCGTGATATTTCTTGGCCAGCGCGGGGATGGAGGAATTCAGGTCAAAAGCTTGCTGAATCTGGCGGGGCAATGCCTGCAGGGAAGTAATCAGCTTCTTCTCATCCCCTTTAATGAAGCCCAGCTGGCCTGCAAAATAGACCGCCAGCATATACAGTACCGTCACCTGGGTCGTATAACCTTTTGTGGTAGCTACGGCGATTTCCGGCCCCGCCCAGGTATATACTGTATAGTCAGCCAGTTTGGCCACCGTACTGCCAACCACATTTACAATAGCCAGGGTTTTGGCGCCCCGGGATTTGCATTCTTTCAGGGCCGCGATGGTGTCTGCCGTTTCTCCGGACTGGGAGATGACGATCACCAGTGTTTGTTCATTGATAAGCGGGTCGCTGTAACGCAGCTCGCTGGCCAGCACCACTTCCACCGGGATGCGGCACAGTTTTTCCAGGGCGTATTTGCCGGCGCAGCCCGCATAATAGGCAGAGCCGCAGGCCGTAATAATAATCTTGCGGATATCCCCGATTTCACTGCCGGTCAGTCCCAATTCTTCGAACACGACCTTGCCCTCTTTAATCCGGGGGGCGATGGTAGCCTTCACGGCGCCGGGCTGCTCCATAATTTCCTTCAGCATGAAGTGTTCATAGCCACCCTTTTCCGCTGCCTGCACATCCCACAGGATACGGGTGACTTTTTTTCGGATCTCCTGGCCGGTACAGTCAAATACTTTAATCGTTTCCCCGGTCAGTTCCGCAAATTCGCCGTCTTCCAGATATATCACGTTGCGGGTGTAATTTACCAGCGCGGTAACATCAGACGCGAAGAAATTCTCCCCGATTCCAGCGCCTAGGATCAGCGGACTGGCCTCCCGTACCGCATAAATCTTCCCGGGCTCTTCCGAACAGATAACGCCCAGGGCATAGGAACCCTGAAGGCGGTTCGTGGTCCTGAGCAACGCCTTATGCATGTTGCCCCGGTAATACATTTCAATCAGATGGACGATGACTTCCGTGTCGGTCTCGCTTTCAAAGTGATAACCGTCCCGGATCAGCTCCTCACGGAGGGACATATAGTTTTCGATGATGCCGTTATGAACAACGGCGAACCGTCCGTCATTGCTCATATGGGGATGGGCGTTTTCCTCCGTGGGGGCCCCATGGGTCGCCCACCGGGTATGCCCGATGCCTGTCGTCCCGGGCACGCCTGCCCCGTCCTGGGTCTTCTCACACAGATTCGCGATCCGTCCCGTCACCTTGTTCACAGTGATCCGGTGATCGTTCATGACCGCGATGCCCGCCGAATCATAGCCCCTGTATTCCAGCTTTTTCAAGCCGTCAAGCAGGATCGGCGCCGCGCTTTGCGTACCGGTGAACCCAACAATTCCACACATAAAGACTGCCTCCCTTAAACTGTTTTCTGTTTCTCTCTTTCTTTTTTATAAACAAAAAGCAACAAAGACGGAAGGATATAATTCATCCTGTCACAACGTCTTTGTTGCTCACTGAACCATCAGATACTGATTACAAAATTACAAAAACTTACGGAGCCGTTCCGCCGCTTCTTCCGTGGCTTCCCGGCTGGCAAATGCCGTCAGGCGGAACCAGCCCTCGCCCCTGCTGCCGAACCCGGAACCGGGTGTGCCCACGATGCCCAGATTTTCCAGCAGGTAATCGAAAAACACCCAGGATTTCATTTGGTTCGGGCACTGCATCCAGATATACGGTGAATTCTTTCCGCCGTAATACCGGATCCCCCTGGCTTCCAGCGCTGCCCCGATCAGCCGGGCGTTCTCCTTATAATAGGCCAGGTTTGCCCGGCACTGCCTCTGCCCTTCCGGCGTAAAGACGGCTTCCGCGCCCCGCTGCACAATGTAGGGTACGCCGTTAAACTTGGTGGTCTGCCGGCGAAGCCACATCTTGTTCAGGGACATCTCTTTGCCACTTTTGCACTTGCGTTTCAACGCCAAAGGAACTACCGTATATCCGCAACGGGTACCGGTGAACCCTGCCGTTTTGGAAAGGGAACACAATTCGATGGCGCATTCCCTCGCCCCTTCAATCTGGAAGATACTGCGGGGCAGTTCCCCGTCTTCGATAAACGCCTCATAGGCGGCGTCATACAAAATCACCGCATCGTTGCTGCGGGCATAGGCGACCCACTCCTCCAACTGTGCTTTGGAGTAGGCGGCCCCGGTAGGATTATTGGGAGAACACAGATAGATGATATCCGCTTTTACACCCGGGTCCGGCATTGGCAGGAAACCATTCTCCGGGGTGCCCTCCATGAACACGATCTTTCTGCCGCGCATGATATTGGTATCCAGGTACACCGGATATACCGGATCCGGAACCAAAATCACGTTGGCGTCGTCAAAAATATCCGTAATATTGCCGCAGTCGCTCTTGGCGCCGTCACTGATAAAAATCTCAGAAGAATCCAGCGAAACGCCGAAGCCTGCGTAATATTTCACCAGCGCTGCATGCAAAAAATCATACCCCTGCTCCGGACCGTAGCCACGGAAGGTTTCCTTAACGCCCATCTCCGCCGCTGCTTTCTGCATGGCTTCCACCACAACAGGCGCCAGGGGAAGCGTTACATCACCGATACCCAGACGGATGATCTTCTTCTCCGGATGCGCGGCAGAAAACTCCGCCACCTTATGGGCCACCTGGGAAAACAGGTAGCTGTCCTGCAACGCGGCAAAATTCTCATTGACCAATGCCATAATGCCAAGACTCCCTCACCATTCATCTAATCAGTATTTCCGTACGCGGATCACATTATTTCTCTTTCTCCTGTAATCCACGTTGCTCTTTCTTCCACAGTCGAAGACAGCCGCAGCCCCTCTGTCTAGCATCTACCCTGCGACTGCCCCTCCTGCGAATTTCCAAATACCTTTGGAAATACAAAAAAGCAACAAAGACATACGGATACATAAATCCGCAACATCTTTGTTGCTTATAGAGTTATTTTAATACCGTTCCGCGATTTTGTAAAGGGGAAATTTCAAAATCTGTCAACCGTAGCATCATGAAAGATATCCAGCCCCTGAAAATTACAACGATGACAAAATATTGTCATAATTTTTATTATTAAATTTAATATTCTTATTGATAATAAATCTTACAAATGATAAAATGAGATAGATTCTGATGAAGCAGAACAGTTACGGAACCTGCGTCTTTAATCTTGCTGCATTGCTCATTTCCGTTTCATGTTTGATAAAGTTTCTATCTTGAAGCAACAGAGGGAGGTTATCATAATGGCTCAACGAAGGATCACCTACGACAACGAACTGGAAATCATGATCGAGGATTATCTGGCAAACCCGCTGGAAGCAGAACTGGAACGGGTCATTGAAGGTCTGGCGGAAGAAGAACAGACGGAACGCAGGGCCAAAGTCCAACAGGTCCTGGAAGGCAGGGAAAAATTCGAGATTCCCAACGCCCAGATACTGCACAATATTATGGAAGTGTGGCGTGCCTTCCGTCCCTCCGTGTACAAAAAGCTGAAACGCATGGATATCATGCCCCTGGAAGCGGAACGCCTGCTGCAGGAACAAGGACGCATTAAATCCAAACTTCCCTACAACCGCGAAACTACGGACATGTTCACCCTGATCGGAAAGGATGAAGACCCGCTGAACGAGTATCCCTATTGATCAGTGAGCCTTGACAGTTTTATTAATTGCCTGCGAGCGCCGCGGAAACCTGCGGCGCTTTCTTTGTTTTTATAATAATGCAAGCAACCCATACAATTACAAAAACCCCGGTTCCTCGCGGAGACCGGGGTTTTGGGCTTCCTGAGGCGGCAGGAAGCCCCGTATCACACAACAGCCAAGGCGGTGGCCGCTGTGAATATACCTTTGTGAGTACGGATTCGCCAAAATCCGCAACTGCTTTTTGAATTTTTGCAAAAATTTCTGTGTTATTAATGCTTTTCGCTTTGCAGATGTTTGAGCGCCGCCCGGTCCATATCGAAGCAGCGGATCAGTTCCGTAACCGCCTGGCTGGGCGAGATCAGCCCGTTCACCACGGAATGCTCTACCAGCGGGATACGGCCTTTGATCATCGGATCGTTAAAGAACAGGTTATGCAGGTGTTCGTCGATCATGCCGCGTACCCAGGACAGAAGCTGTGCTTTGCGACGTTTCTGGAACACTCCGGATTCTTTCGTTTCTTTTTCAAACTTCCGCATAACAGCCCACAGTTCGGGCAGCCCGTCATGAGTCAGTGCGGAACATTTGTAAGCATGGGTTTTCCATCCTTCCGTTGCCGGACGGATAAATTCTACCATACGTTCGTATTCGCCCTGGGTTACGGTGGCCCGCGCCAGGTTTTCACCGTCTGCTTTGTTGACTACAATGGCATCTGCCAGTTCCATGATGCCTTTCTTGATACCCTGCAGGTCATCGCCCGCGCCGGTCAGAACGACCAGCATA
>Ga0265298_10002052_pt1 | contig 28864 bp, 19 predicted proteins | sample AusTroGonzalo_MG_3_FD_193486 | JGI IMG/M metagenome (GOLD analysis project Ga0265298, IMG submission 193486) | Bovine rumen microbial communities from tropical cattle in Woodstock, Queensland, Australia - Gonzalo_01 | ecosystem: Host-associated > Mammals > Digestive system > Stomach > Rumen ...
CCTCGCCGATCAGCTGCGGAAGAAACAGCAGATCATGCGGAAGCACTGGCGCGATTCTCAGGTGCTGTTCCAATTCAAAAACCGGTTCAACCAGATCTGAACCTTTTGAAAACGGGAGCTCTTCATGAGACTTTTTCTGATCCTGGTGCTGGCTTCGGCCGGTGTGTTTGCCGCGGAGCATCCGCATCTGCTTTTTTCATCGTCCGATATTCCCGCCATGCAGGCCAGGATCAAGGCCGGCGGCGTTCCCGCCCGCGCTTATGATCTCCTGCTGAAACGCTGCGGACAGCACTTGAAACTGAAAGCCGTCTCGGCTAAGGTCGTCAAAGGACAGCTCCTGGACACCCGGTTGGATGCGCTGAGCGAGCTCGCGCTCGCCTGGCAGCTTTCCGGGAAGAAAGAATATCTGGACGCACTCGAACGTCTGCTCGCCGATGCCCGCAAACGGAAAGTCAGGCTGACTCAGACCGGTTATCATGTCCCCTATATTTTTGACTGGGCGTATGCCGGACTGAGCGAAGACTCCCGGACGTATCTCAAAGATCTGCTGCTGGATGAACTGAAGACCAATCCGAAAATGAACCGTTTTCCCGCCTTTTCCATTTTCGGCAACTGGGGCTATTTCATGTATATGCCCTATTCGATCCGTTATCGGGCGGTCCTGGCAGGGCATCCGGAATTCGATCAGGCCGGACTCGGCCGCGCCGCCAAAGCGATGAAGATCCTGCTGACCCACGCGGTCGTGCCCGGCGGTGCGCCCACCGAACACGGCGCTTATATCAACTATCCCATGGGTATCAACGGCGCGGCGATCCTGATGCTCGAACGCAAAGGATATGACACGGTCAAGGACACGAACCTGAACCGGATCGGCGACTGGATGCTGCTGGAGACTTCCGCCGCACAGCCGCTGCGGTTTTTCCCGCTGTCCGACTGCAACCATCAGGAACCCTCGCTGTTCATGCTCCGCCTGTTTTATTGCCTGATGCCCGATTCCGTTTCCCTGCAGGAACTGCTCAGACGCTGTCAGGCCGAAAAGGAAGCCTCGCCCGATCCGTTGTCCGGACTGGTTTTCTGGCGGCAACCCGGGTCCGCAGCATTCCCCGGCGATCTGCCGAAATCGGCGTTTTATCCTGAACTGAACCTGCTGCTCTACCGGTCTGACTGGAGCGGCAAAGCCTTCCAGTTCGGGTCGGAAGCAATCGTTTCCCGCGGCCATTCCCATTCGGATGTCGGTTCGTTCGTGCTCTTTTCCGGCGGCGCACTCCGCGTGACCGATCCCGGCTACGGGGTCAAAAGCGGTCTGCGGCACAATATCGTCACCATCAGCGGGACGGCTCCGAGCGAGCACGGCGGAGCCGGACAGGTCAATGCGCAGATCACCGGAAAATTCGCCGTGTTGTTCGCCGTGGACGCGTTCGACGCCTGGAACAGTTCGGTGGTGTATTCCGCCCGCCGCAAGGCCGCCGCCCAGGTCGAAAAAGCCGAACGCACTTTCGCCGTGATGCCGCCCGATCCCGCGGCCGGGATCCCCGCTTATCTGGTGATCTCCGATTCCGTCCGGGCCCTCCGCAAAGACCCAAAATATGAATTCCGGCTCCAGCAGGAAGCGTTCAACACCATCCGGCTGAACAAAGATTCCGCGCAGATCACCATTCCGACCGCCTCCGCGGTGAAGCTGCGCGACCTGAAAGCCGAGCTGAAGACCGCCGAACCCGGACAGTATAACATCTATCTGCTGGCCGCCGGCAAAAGCAAGGTTTCCGCTGAGATCGGCGGCAAAACGTTCCCGCCGGTCTGGTTTTCCACTTCCCTGCCGTACCGTTATTCCTGGCAGTGTGTCGCCAAAAACGTCAGCCTCGATGCTGGCAGCCATCCCGTGCGGCTGCGGGCCGAGTCCGGCCTGAATGCCGTCCGCGTGGCCGCCGCCGCGCAGCCGCCCCGGTTCGGTTCTTCCGAAGATATCGGCACGGCGCTGGATCCCAAAGCGGTTTCCACCTCGGTCTGGTTTGCCCAGCCGGAAAAAATTTCCCTGAAAGTCACCGATGCCAAGGAGAAACAGTCCTTCCAGGATGTCCGGACCCTCATCGCAGAAAGTTCGTCCGGCGATTTTCTGACCGTGATCCTGCCGGATCGAATGCTGCCGGTCCGGAAAAAACTCGGCATGTGGTATGGTTTCACCCATGCGCTGGAATGGAAGAATGCGGTCGATCTCCTCGCCATTGCCAGACCGCCCAAATCTCCTGCCTCGCCGCTGGAACCCCAGCTGAAAATGGTCCGGATCTCCCGCCGCGACCGGGCCGCTTTCCCGAAGAAACTGCCCGATGATCTCCGTTATCTCCTGGCCGGAGGCGGCGAATTAAAAGTCGGCGATGCCGTGCTTTTCGAGGCGAAGGAGGCCGGCGGCGACCGTCAGATGATCACTTATCCGCGAGTCGCCGTGCTGGCCTGGGCGGTCAATGACTCCGATGTCCTCCGGACCGAACTCCGCCTCGAACGCCGTTCCGGCGCTTTTTCCAGAAAAATCGAAGTGAAAGCATTTGCACCGCTGGCAAAGAAAGTGTATTGTAACGGCCGTGAGATCCCGTTCCGGAAAAACGGCAGATACGTAACCTTCACCGCGATGCCGGAAGAACCGCGTCAGACCGGAGCCTGGCAGAAACGGGAAAGCACGCTTTTTACCGAAACTTTTTGACAGGATAGACAGTTATGAAATGGATTTGCTCTCTGCTGGGTCTGCTGACTCTGGCGGCCGTTTCCGCCATGGAAACCGGAGAATTGATTTACGGAACCGACGCTCGGGATTCCTCAAAACGTCCCGTCCGCATCCTCGAAACCATACGGACTGACGGCACTGGCAGACGGCCGCTGCTCTCCCCGGATTTCATCGGGGAAAATTTCTGGCCGGGCTACCGCGGCGCCGGTCCCGTCCAGTTCGATTACCCCGATGTCTCCCCGGTCGGCAAACAGATCCTTTTCACCAACACCTACAATATCTATGCCATGGACTGGGACGGCGGTCCGGTGTTTTCCCTGACCCGTTTCATCCGGGAAAAATATCAGCCCCGCTGGTCGCCGGACGGCAGGCGGATCGTCTTCGTTTCCGACCGCAACAGCAACTGCGAGATCTTTGTGATGAATGCCGACGGCACCGGGATCCGCAATATTTCCTGGAGTCCCCTGCACAACCTTTCGCCCTGCTGGTCGCCGGACGGGAAACAGGTCGCGTTCATCCGCGGAGAGAATGGGAGATTCGATTTGTGGGTCTCCGATGACCAGGGCATCCGGCAGCGGAAGATCCTGTCCCTTTCCGGCGATATCCGCGAACCCGACTGGAGTGTCAGCGGCCGGATCGTTTTCTCCACGCAGCTCGAATCCGGCGCTTATGCGGTCATGAGCGTGATGCCCGACGGTTCCGGCCTGAAACAACATTTTGAGACCGCGGTTTGGAGCGGACATCCCGCCTGGTCGCCTTCCGGGAAACAGATCGCCTATTCCTCCGTCCGTTCCGGCAATGCCGACATCTGGATCTTCGATCTCGAAACCGGAAAACACCATAATGTGACCGCTTCGCCCGCGAAACAGGACTTTTTCCCGCGCTGGGTGCCGAAACAGCTGTCCGGCAAGTCGCAAGTGTGGACCATCGACCGCGAGGCTCTCGCTGATGCGAAACTGACCGATGAGGGCCGCACCGGCAAGACTCCGGTCAAATGTTTCCCCGCGCTGATCCCGCAGCCGAAACTGGCCCGTCCGCGTCTGCTTTTCACGGCGTCCGAACTGCCCGCGATCCGCGAACGTCTGAGCAGGGAACCTTACAAGACTTTCTGGCTGCGCATGCTCAAACAGTGCGATGCGTGGCTGAAGAGTCCGCAGATCAACGCCTCGCTGGACCGGATACCGACCGATCCGCTGCGGAAACGCTACGAGATCCAGGCGTTCGCCGAACTTTACAACCGCGAACTCTGGCTGGATGCGCTGATGAAGCTGGCTTTCGCCCGGCAAGTGACCGGCGATGAGAAATACGGCCGCCGGGCAGTCGAGATCCTGCTGGGTGCTGCCGAACGTTACCGCCGCGCCTACGGCCTGATGCACAGCGATTACCGCGTGGCCTGCGCCTATGACTGGCTGTATGACCTGATCCCCGAGGCTGAACGCGCTTCCATGAATGTCCTGCTCAAGGCCTCCATGGAAGCCAAGAAGATGACTTGCCTCTATTACACGACCGGAATCTACGGTTCCTCGCCCGGAGCCGGCAATTATCCGATCTACTTTGCCGCCTCGCTCGGGCCGATCGCTTTCGCCCTGCTGGGCGAGCCGGGCATTCCCGATGATTTCGAGCTGGTTGCCGAACGGCTGGCGCTGATCACGCTGAATACCTGGATCTCCCCGGAAGGCGATGCCCAGGAAGGTTTTTCCTATTTCAACCACCCGGTCAACGAGCTGATGCCGTTCCTCATTTCCCTGCACCGGCAGGGACGGTGCGGACCGATCCGGCAGTCCAACCTGAAAAATGTGTTCCGCTGGATGGCGGTTTCCTCCGGCAAAGGCTGTTCGGAAACCCCAGCGCTCGGCGACAGCGATTATCTGGCCATGCCCATGCCGGCCGGTCTGCTGGCGCTGTATCCGGACGATCCCCTGCTGAGGAAGGTCTGGAACCGCGTGCCGCGCAAGGTCTCCGAGCTGACTTCCGTGACGGGTCTGCTCTGGTGGGAACCTTCGCAGGCCAAGGAACAGGATTGGGGCAAACTGCCCTCCGGCAAGGTTTTTCAGCATTCCGGCTATGCCGTGCTGCGTTCTGGCTCGCAATATGCAGATCCGGTGATGACCGTTTCCGCTCCGCGTCATTCCGGTCACGCCCATCTGGAATACGGCGCGGTCACGCTTTCCGCCGGTGGTCTGCGGCTGCTCGCCGATCCCGGCCAGGCGGTCCCCATGAGCGAATATCACAGTCAGCTGCTGGTGAACGGACGCGGCCGCGAACGCAGCAATCTGAAACAATCCATGCTCGGCGCGGTCCGGGAAGATTCGCTGACCGTTTCCGTTCCGGTGGATTTCACCAATGCGTTCGCGCTTTCGTTTTTCGGTGCGCCGGGCTATTCCGGCATTCCCTGCGGCCGGCCCGGCCTGATTTCCGGCAAACGGATCGTCACGCTCGTCAAAGCCTCGGACGGCATTCCCGCCTATTTTTTGATTTCCGACCGGGTAAAACCGGGACGGAAATCCACCTTCGAACAGCTTTTCACCGCCGATCAGGGCATGTCTGTCACGGCGGAAAAAGACGGTTCGTTACGGATCGGGAAAATGATCCGGAAACCGGTTTTCCGGTCGACCCGGTCCGATGATGCGGCGGAATGGACCTTCTCCGCTCCCATAAGGATGGATTCATGTTACGTTCATGTCTTCGCCCGGTCGTCCGCTCCGGTCGAGCTGGAGATCGACGGGAAAAAATATAATCTGACTTTTCTGCAGACCCCGTCGCGGCCGGAGACCTGGCAATGGCGGAAACTCCGTATGAAACGGGATTTCTTCCGGCTTCCTGTGGATTTCCGGAAAACCTGTCGGGTGGTACTGAGATCAAGAGCACTGATATACTGCATCGCATTTTCGGTTAAACCCGATTTGGATTGCCATCCGGATGCGGCCGTGGATGCCCTGCCGCTGCGGATCGCGGAAGCCCGGCGGACCGGTTCCGGATGGAAGACTTTTCAGCCGTCGGATGCATTCCTCCGGCTGATCCCGCTGACCGGCAAGCCCGAAACCGCCGTGACCCGGCGGATATTCAATACCCGTTTCCACGGACAGCTGAGGGTGGTCCTGCCGCAGGGGATATTCCGGCAGACCGGAGAAACAGCGGATTTCCTGACCCTGGCCTATCCGGCGTCCGCCGATATGGAACAGCCGCGGATCGGGGACCATAAACTGGAATGGAAATCGTGCATTGACGAAATTACGGTCGATAAAGATCAGATAAAAGTAAGGAGGATCGGAAAATGAGCTGGCATGACAAACTGTGGATGTGGGGTTATACGCAGGAAGAGATCGGGATCCCGATACCCTTCACCGGCAGCAGCAAATCATTCTGCAGCCTGGAATCCGCGGCGCGGTATTTCGGCATGAACAATACCGTGTTCATGAACAGTATGCATTCGCTCGAACGCATGGAGGAAAATCTCGCGTTCGTGAAGGATTCCAAACAGGTCCTCTGCGGGCTGCCGCACGGCGAAGCCAATGCGCTCGCCGGAGCGGAAACCATCAGCAGGATGTCCCTGAAATTTCCGAATATCAAGGGGATCGTGCTGGATGATTTTCTGCAGCTTTCGGGCCATCCGACCACGCCGGAACTGGTGCGGTCGATCCGCGGAAAACTGCGCAGCTCCAATCCGGAACTGGAGATCTTCGCGGTCATGTATTCCGACCTGAATCATCTGGATATCACGCCGTATCTGGACCTGATCGACGGCATCATGCTGTGGCGCTGGGTTTCGACCGATCATTTCTGGCGCGCGGAATTCTCCCCGCTGCTCCACCGCTTCAAGGCCAATTACGGCAAAAAACTTTTCCACGGTGTTTATCTCCAGAATTACGGTGAATATTCCTCCAGCGCCCATCCGGTCGATTTCGAGCTCTGGAAACTGCAATGGATGAAGGTCCTCACCTCGCTCCGGGGCAAATATGCGTTCCTCGACGGCTGCGTGCTGCTCCAGAACGGCTGGGTCGGCAATCCCGAGTTCCGCGATCATGCGGTCTGGCTCAAGGACACGCTCGAATGGTTCTGCGAAACTACGACCGAAAGGGAGTAAGCCATGAAGATACCGCACCGGGACTGGAACTTCCGCCGTCTGAATGAAGATCTTGCACCGATCCCGCCTGACCGCAAGGCACGGTTGAAACCGGGCGAATTCCGCATCGCCGCGCTCAAGCCGGAAACGGACGGTTATCCGGAATGTGTCCAGCTCGCTTTGGACGACCTGGCAGAAACGCTCCGGCGTTTTTCCTCCGGGCAGGGCAGTGAACTGCCGCTGAAGATCCGGATCCGGAAAAAATCCGGGCGCAGCCGCGAATACCAGGTCGAGGTGACGCGAAGCGGGATCAGCATAGCCGCCGAAACCGCGTTCGGGGCAACCCGGGCGCTGTATCGTCTGCGCAGCCGTTTCTGCCTGCGCCGGGCTCCGTTCCTGAAAGCGGAAACGTTCGACAGCAAGGGTGCGATGGATCCGGCGCTGACTTTCCCCGCATTGAAAGATGTTTCGGTGCGTCAGCTGGACTGGCCGCAGGCGTATTCCGATGGCTATCTGCGCAAGATCGCCCGGGCCGGTTATACCGGATTTCACATCAATCTGCATTTCAGCGTGTTCTGCCGTTCGCGCCTTCTGCCGGAATTCCGCAATCCGGAAGCGGAAAAGAATTTTGCCGACCTGAACCGGATCATCGCCGCCGCCGCCCGGTTCGGGCTCGAAGTCTTTTTCTCCTATTACCTCGCGCCGCTGCCGGGCAGCCATCCTGTGTTCCAGCGTCTGCCTGAGATCCGCGGCAGCCGCATGGTGGGCTCGGCCGATTCGTATATCCTGTGTTCTTCGCATCCGCTGGTGCGGAAATTTTACGCGGAACAGATGACCGATCTTTTCAGTGCCGCGCCCGGTCTGGGCGGGATCCTGGCGATTTCCGGCTGTGAAGGCTGGCTGCATTGTCACACTGCCTGTGCGCAGACCGAAGACGGCCGGTGCGACTGTCCCCGCTGCCGCAAGATCGAACCCGAAAAGAGCGTCGCGGGGATGTTCAATGCCATGGCCGCCGCCGTCCGGAAAGCGGCTCCCGAAGCCCGTTTCATTGTCTGGAACTACGGCATTTTCGCCTGGTCGGACATCGGTGCGGAAAAATTCATTTCCCGTCTCTCGAAAGATTGTCAGGTGATGGCCAATTTCGACACCGGTGACGCGTTCACGATCGAAGGCGTGCAGGGGATGGCGTTCGATTATTCGCTCCGCTGCACGGGTCCCTCGCAGCCGTATCTGAAACAGCGGGCCGCCGCGGCCGCGCGCAACCAGACTTTCCTGGCCAAATGCGAGAGCGGCGCTCCGCTCGAATACTGTTCGCTCAACTATGTCCCTGCCATGACCCGCTGGATGCGGAAATTCGAGGGTGTCCGCACTACGGCCACCGGTGCGCTTTACAACTGGAAATTCCTCGGCTATAACGGCGGTCTGGCGCAGGAACTTGCCGGATTGAGTTCGTCCGGCGAAGACTCTTCCATCCTGAAACGTCTGGCCGCCCGCGAATTCGGCTCCGCCAATGTGTCCGCCGTGATGCGCGCCTGGCGCGATTTCGACCGGGCGATGGACCATCATCCGTTTTCCGGTCCCAGTGCCGGTTATTTCAAAGGCCCCTTCTTCATCGGACCCGCGCAGCCTCTTTTTCTGAAGATCCCGGAGACCATGCCGGAATGTCTGTGCTACAACGCCAATCCGAAACGTTTTACGGCGATGGTCGATCTGACTTTTGCCGAACCTTTCGGCGTGAGTGCCATGCTGGGGACGCTGAAGAAGATGCTCAAGTTATGGGCTCACGGGATCTCCTTGCTGTTACCGCTGCAGGGCGGTGACCGGTATCAGACCAATGCGCTGGAAGCGCACCGGACTCTCTGCCTCATGTTCCTGTGCTTCCTTAAGACGGCGCTGAACATGACGGAATTCTATGCCCTCCGGGATTCATTCCATATTACACCCTATACGCCGGAGACCGCCCGGAACCGAATATCGAAACTGAAAGAGATCGCCGAACGCGAACTGGATAATTCCCTGCTGGCTCAGGAACTGCTGCGTTCGGACCGTTCGCTCGGTTTTTCCGCCGTTTATCCGCCCGGGATCACCGAAGAAATGCTCGAATTCAAGATCGCGCATACGCGGAAACTGCTGGAGTCGGAACTGCCGTTCAGATGGTACAGCCTGCTGTTCTCGTTCAACGAACATCCCCGCTGGACCGGCAAGGATTTCTGAGCTTGAGCCGAGGAAACAATACTGACAAGGAGAAATTGAAAATGAATAATGCTCTGGAAATCTTTCAAAGGGTCCCGCGGACGCATAACTGTGCGCAGTCCGTGGCTGCGGGCTGCGGACATCCCGAACTGACTGCCGCTCTCGCGTCCTGCGGCGGGGGCAGGGCCCCGGAAGGCCGCTGCGGCGCCTTGCATGCCGCGATGCTCATGGCCGGACCGGAAAAACAGGAAGCGGTCCGACAGAAATTCATCGCGGAAAACGGTTCGGAATTCTGCCGCGAGCTGAAGACCGTTTATCATATCCCCTGCGAAAAATGTGTGGAAAGCGCCGCCCGGTTTTTTGAGGAATCCGGCAAATAAAACTTCTGCTTGACTTTTGTCGGAAAAACCGCTATATTGCAGAAACTCAAAACAGGGAGGTATTGCAATGAAATTCCGGATGGTCCACAACAACTTCAACGTGCTTGACCTCGAAAAAAGCCTCAAATTCTATGCCGATGCATTCGATATGAAGGAGGTCCGGCGGATCAACGCTCCGGACGGCAGTTTCATCATCGTTTATCTGGAAGACGGCAGCAGTGACCACCGGCTGGAACTGACCTGGCTGCGCGACCGCAAGGAACCGTATAACCTTGGAGATAATGAATTCCACCTGGCGTTCGAGGTCGACGATTACGCGGCGGCCCATGCCCGCCACGAAAAGATGGGCTGCATCTGCTTCGAGAATCCGGCGATGGGAATCTACTTCGTGACCGATCCGGACGAATACTGGCTCGAAGTCCTGCCGGCAAAACGGTGACCGGAAAAAATTATCTCCGCCCGGCGAGGATGCCGTAGATCCCTTTGAGGTAATGTCCCTCGGGAAATTTGGCGGAAACGGCGTGATCGGATCCCTGCATCAGCTTGCGGACCACGCGGAAATCCGCTTTGGCATCCTGTGCCGCCGAAGCGATCACTTTGCCGAACAGTTCGTCATCCATCGCGCCCGAACAGGAGAACGTGAAAAGTTTGCCGCTCGGCTTCAGCAGCTTCAGCGCCAGCAGATTCAGATCTTTATACCCGCGGGCGGCCTTCTCCCGTTGGGAGGTCGTGTCGGCGAATTTTGGCGGATCGAGGATGATGACATCGAAACTCCGCGCGGCATCCCGGCAGCGGCGCAGATATTGGAACACATCGGCACAGACCGTCTGGAACCGGTCCTCGGAAAAACCGTTCAGTTTCGCATGAGTCCGCGCCTGTTCGAGCGCGGGTTCGGAGGAGTCCACATTGATCACCTTTCCGGCTCCGCCCTGCAGCGCCGCCAGCCCGAAACCGCCGGTGTAGCAGAAACAGTTCAGCACCTCGGCTCCGGCAGTCATTTCCGCGCTAACGACCGCACGGTTGATCCGCTGATCGAGGTAAAAGCCGGTCTTGTGTCCGGATACCGCATCGCATTGGAACCGGAGGCCGTTTTCGGTAAAATCGATTTTTTCCGGCAGGGGACCGCCGCGCAGCAGACCTTTGACCGGTTCCAGCCCCTCGCGCTTGCGTCCGTCCACATCCGAACGCTCATAGATCCCGCCGGGCGCATAAGGAAGGAGCGCCTCGGCGATCTCATTCCGGAAATGATCCGCGCCGGCAGTGGAAAGCTGGACCACCGCATAATCGCGATAGAGATCGGCGATCACGCCGGGCAGCCCGTCCGATTCGGCGTAAACGAGGCGGAAAGCCTCGGGCAGAGAGCCGTTGAAAATGGTTTTCCGCAGTTCATAAGCGGCCGCGATTTTCCGCTGAAAAAAAGCAGTATCGACGGTTTCATCGGGATCGAACGACCAGATCCGGACCGCGATGGACGAAACCCCGGACCAGGCGCCGAGGCCGAGACAATTTTTCTTCGAGTCCAGAATGCGGACGGTTTCACCATTGGCGGGATCGCCATCGACTTTACCGACCGCGCCCGAAAAGATCCACGGATGACGCCGCAGCACCGAATGTTCCTTGCCGGATTTCAAGATCACAGTGTTCATGATTCAATTCCTTTCCTTCCGCGGCTCACACGCCTTCGCGCAGGGGTCCCCAGATGTATTTGTGGATCTGCAGATTCAGCCTGGCGGGGACCTGGTCGCGGAGCATCCATTGCACCAGATCTTCACAGGACATGACACCGTAAGCCGGACTGAAAAGGATATTCGGAGTCTGTTCCGCCAGATGATGCTGTTTGATGATTTCGAGCGCGAAATAATAATCGTTGATGTCCATGAGCACGAATTTGACCTCGTCGATGGGACGCAGGGAACTGAAATTCGGCAGGAACATTTTATCGCTTTCGCCGCTGGACGGGGTTTTCCAGTCCACGATGCGGATCACTTCGGGGGGCAGGGGCGCCAAATCGCGCGATCCGTTGGTCTCGATCATGACCGTATGTCCGTGCGCGATCAGCTGTTTCGCCAGCTCGCAGACGCCCTCCGTCTGCACCATGGGTTCGCCGCCGGTGATCTCGACCAGATCGATGCCGGACTCGTCGGCCAGTTCCGCCAGCTGTTCGACGTTCATAGGACGGCTGTTCTGGAGCGTCTGCGCCCGTTTGGTGTCGCAGTAGGAACAGCGGAGATTGCATTGTGCCAGGCGGATGAAAAAACAGAGGACGCCCGCCCGGGTGGATTCTCCCTGAATGCTGGCGAATGTCTCATAAATATTTAGCGTCATAACGATTCCTTTTCCCGGACTGCTCTGGAGGGTGCGTCGAATTCGGTTTGGGTGACGACTTCCCAGAAGATCAGTCCTTTTTTGAGTTTATAGCAAAGACCGCGGCGCTGACCGCCGTCATATCGGATGGCTGAATCGAACACCCAGACTTCGTCCGGGGTGACCGGAAGGACGATCCCTGCGTAGTAATAGAAAACGCCGTGCCTGCAGGACCGGTAACGGCCCTTCTCGAATCTGATGGGGAAGTCCGGATATTCCTCGGTCGGATCGAGCTCGGGTATCCGGGCGCGGCGGCGGAGCCGGTCATGAAATTTTTCATCGGCGCCATTGAGCGGAAAACAGAAACGGTAACGCTCGGAGAGCCGGATTTTTTTGGGCAGCCGTTCCCCGAACAGGGTTTTCAGGACTGCATAAGATATAGCATTACATTCCGAAGAGGACAGGCGGAGCAGGAGCGGCTGGGTGAGGGGGATCCGTTCGGAAGTGAGGTGAATGTCCGCGATCCCGTTTTCTTCGTCGATCTCGAATTCAGCGCGGGTGTCCCAGGCCGTTTTGCCGTCGTATGCCACGCGCAAAGGCAGGAAGGAATAGACGAACCGGCGGTGTCCGTGCGCCAGAGGGGTGATTTTTTTCAGGCAGAAATCGGTCTTCCGCAGCGTGCTTCTGGAACGGAGCAGCCGGAACCGGTCTTCCCGCCAGGACTGTTCGGGCGCGGGATAACGGCTGATGTCTTCCCAGCGGATCTCTCCCCGTTCGATCCGGTCCATGATCATGCCGTGCAGCTGCCGGTCTTTTTTCGAGGCCGGGACCAGGGCTTTTTCCCGCATCAGGACGGACATGTCCGCCTGGACAGGCTCCTTGTTTCGCTGTTCGATCCTGATACAGCCGGACAGCAGTCCAGCCAGCAGGACGGCGGCCAATATGGTTTTTCGTATCATGCTCCAACTCCGATTTGGCGGGTATAAAATACCATGAAAACGGAAAAAATCAAATAATCCGTCCGGATCGGTGTTTTTTTTAAGGAAAAAATGCTTTCGGGGATTGCATTTTTCCGGATCGCAATTACATTGTCCATACGTAATTTCAACCAGAAAATCAACAGGAAAGAGTGAAGAGTTACGATGGATCTCAAAGCGTTTTATCAGGTCCCCGCCGTTTACGAAGCGGAAGGTTTTGCAAGCTGTGTCCCCGGAATCAGATCCGTATTTATGGCTGGGCCGGAATATCAGGGAAAGGAAACCCGCGTGTTCGCGTGGTACGGCGTGCCGGAGACCGGTGATGCCGAGGAAAAACTGCCCGGGATCGTGCTGGTGCACGGCGGACTTGGAACCGCTTTCGTTGAATGGGTGAAACGCTGGAATGACCGGGGATTCGCCGCGATCGCCATCGACATGTTCTGCGCTCTGCCGGCCAGGGACGGTTCCTACTGCTGCAAAAATCCGCCCGAACGGCATGAATTTTCCGGTCCGGATTTCAACGGTAAATACAAGGATGTCGACCTCGCGCCTGAGGAACAGTGGCCGTATCATGCCGTTGCCGCGATCATTTCCGCCGGGAGTTTCCTGGCTTCGCTGCCGAATGTGGACGCCGATAAGATCGGCCTGACCGGGATCTCCTGGGGCGGCTATGCTGTTTCGCTGGCGGCCGGATACGACGACCGGTTCCGTTTCGTCATGCCCGTTTACGGCTGCGGCGGTTTCGATACCGGGCTCAAACTGGTGCCGGAGGACGCTTCCGCGAAGAAGATCAGAAAGTTCGCCGAACTGTGGGATCCCAACAACACGCTCGCCGATGCGAAAATGCCGATCCTCTGGGTCAGCGGAGCGAACGATTTCGCTTTCGATGTGTTCAACTGGAACCATACTTCCAGCCTTTCCGCCCGTTCTTACCGGGCGCTGCGTCCGACGATGGTCCACGGACAGCATGACGGCGAGATCCCGCCGGAACTGGAAGCGTTTGCCGGAACCGTGCTCGCCGGCGGGGAATTCCCGGGGTTCGGCAAAGTGCTTTACAACGGGGATACCAATCAGCTCGGTGGGAAATGGCATTCCGAGGTGAAGATCGCAAAAGCCGAAATCGCGTGGACGCGGGCTTCCGGGTGCTGGAACGATTGCCTTTTCCGTACTGCTCCGGCCCGGCTGAACCGCGAAAACAACACCGTGGTCGGCGATCTGCCGTCCGGCTGGACCGCTGCCTATCTTATCCTGACCGACGAGGCTGGGCTGGTCTATACTTCGAAAGTCGTTTTCAGCGAATAAGCGGGAGCATGATCATGGATTTCCTGCTTCTGACCAGCGCGAAAAATCCGAAGATCAAACATGCCTGTTCCCTGCGTGAACGCCGGGAACGGGACCGCGAAGGCGTGACCCTGCTGGAGGGCTACCGGGAACTTTCCCGCGCCCATCTGCTGGGCATCCCGATCCGCGAATGTTTTTTCGCTCCGGAACTGTTCCTGGGCGAAAATGAATATCCCCTGCTGGAAGAATTGAAAAAATCAGGCGCGGAAGTCTGGCAGACCACGCCGGAGATCCTGACCAAGCTCGCCTACCGCGACCGTCCGGAAGGACTGATCGCGATCGCTGCCATGCAGAAGAAGGGGCTCGAATCCATTCCGGTGAAACCCAACGGGCTGTATCTGGTGGCGGAGACCATCGAAAAACCGGGCAACCTGGGCTCGATCCTGCGCAGCGCCGATGCAGTCAACGCCACCGGCGTGATCGTCTGCAACCGGCAGACCGATATTTTCAACCCGAACGTGATCCGGGCGAGCACGGGGGCGATCTTCTCGGTGCCGCTGGCGGAGACCAGTTCGGAGGAAGCGGTGGCCTGGCTCCGCGCCAACGGCATCAGATCGCTGGCCGCCACGCCGCACACCGACAAGATTTACACCGAAACCGACATGACCGGTCCGATCGCTATCGTGGTGGGCGCGGAACAGTATGGCCTTTCGGATTATTGGATGAACGAAGCCGATCTGCAGGTGGTGATCCCGATGCTGGGAAAAATGGATTCGCTCAATGTGGCGACCGCCGCCACGCTGCTGCTTTACGAAGCGGCGCGTCAGCGCAATTGGAAATCCTGATTTTTCAGTCCGTGATCCGCCGTGCGGCGGGGCTGCCGATCAGGGATATTGGCCCTGAATGACATGATACTGGTTGAACCAGGTCCAGCCGGTCGGCTTTACCGAATCTTTGAGTTCCGGAATCTGAATGCCTTTGGCATGTCCGTCGCCGTAAGCGATATTGCATTTGCCGAGATGTCTGAAGTGGGGCAGGGAACCGCCTTGGGCGCCATAGTTGTTATCTGCGAAATAATACCATTGCATGAATTTGGATTTGTCGCTTTTGTATTGTTGATGCAGATTGTCGCCCAGCAGGATCATTTCCCCGGGGGAATCCCAGATGACCGAGGTCGGCTTGAACTCGGGCGCTCCGCCGGTTCTGAACGGTCTTTTGCTGCCGGTCAGCTGGATATACGCATTGTTGATCTGACCGTTGGTGCGCATGCCGTAGGCGGAATTGGTATTGTCGAGCAGTCTGGGATCCGGGCATTTGAGAATGGCGTTGATGTGCCCGCTGGTCTTTGAGTCATAGGCCTTCCCTGCTTTGACATATTTCAGGTTTTGCAGCTGGGTGAACCAGGTCTTCAGTTCGACAGTATGATATGCCGGATACATCCAGCCATTGTAATCGCCGGCATAAAGATGAAAGAGCTGTGCAGTTTGCTTGACGTTGCTGAGACATTTGATCCCGACGGCCGTAGCCTTGGCCTGGTTCAATGCCGGCAGCAGCATCGCGGCCAGGATCGCGATGATCGCGATCACGACCAGGAGCTCTATCAGCGTAAAATGCAGCATTTTACGCTTCAGGTATGAGAGATGAGGCATGAGAGATGAGATGTTATTCCTTATCTTCCATTTCGGCATTTTTATCCCCTTTCATCTGGTTTTTGTTTCTATTCGAATAATTATAACCATTTTTTGCCGATTGTCAATAGCTGTCAAACACAAAAACGAGAAAATCTTGACCCCCTCAACATCAGTAAAGCTCAATTTCGTTGAGGAGTTTCCCGTTCGGGTTCCGTTTCAGGATATTCAGCCGGACCAGATCGGAGCTTTCACCGTTCAGCGGGATGGTGATCTTGTCCGCATGGTTGTCCCGTACGGAAAAAGTTTTGCCGTTGACCACGGCATCGCAGTCGATCAGATTGCCGTCTGCCGGGTAAAGGACCAGTTCCTTCAGCGCATGTTTTTCGGGGAGCCGGATCTCCAGCCAGGGCTTCCGGTCGGAAGTAAGCGGCGTCCAGGAATATTCCCTGATGCGGGGCTTGACCAATCCGTCCACCAGATAGAACAGCGTGCCGGTTTTCAGATTGATATATGCCTTGTGCTCCGAAGACGCTTTCAGCCGGGCGGCGCCGGGCGGCAGCTTGCCTTTTCCGTAATCCAGCATCTCCGCCATGAGCATTTCCCCGAGTGCGATCAGGTTGCCCGGTTTTTTGCGTCCGGCGCGGAGAGCTTCGATGGCGTCAACAGTCTTCTGGACATTCGGGACGGCATTGGCGAGCTTTTCATCGGTCAGATAAAGATGCGTTTCCTTGCCTTGGAACGGATCGGAGAACCTGCCGTTCCGGACCGTGACCGACCGGTTTTCTCCGGCGACATAAAGCTTGCCGGAGAAACGGTTTTTCAGGGTGAAATCCGCCTGCAGCGGAGTCGTCGCCGTATTGACGGCCATGAGACAGAATTCTTTTCCGAGCTGTTTGACGCCGGCTTTGAAATTGACGCTGTGGGGTTTGGTGCCCGCCGCCACGCCGTCGGGCACGGTTGTGAGCAGCACGAATTTCTTCAGCATCATCAGCGTTTCGCCCATGACATCGGCACCGATGATGAATGAAGAATAACGCTGCGAATAATGCCAGGCATACATGTTGAAGCCTTTGCAGTTGTGGATGACCGCCTGGAAGAACTGGCTGCGCTGATCGTGAAAATCATTGGGGACGCCGCGGGTCTTGCCGTTGCGGGCATACGCCGGCCAGCAGTCGTAGAGCGGCATCTGCCACGCCGGACGCAGGGCGGATGCCGCGGCAGCCCAGTCCGAAGAACACCAGCGGTTGTGGCCCGTGGTGCCGTCCTCGAAATATTGCGGATAGCAGTCCGGCAGGAGGATGTCCGCGCCTTTGTAATATTTCCGGACCCCGTCGATGCCCCAGTTCAGCATGATGCAGGGATGATACGGATCGAGTTCGGCGATCAGTTCGCGAGCTTCCTCATACCAGAGCGGATTGTTGTCGCGGCATTCGGGTTCGTCCGCCATATACCAGCCGAGCAGACCCTCGCATTTGCCGACTTTGCCGACGAAGTTGATGATCTTTTTCCGCTGTTCCGGGGTCAGCCCCTTCTTCCGGGTGTCCGGATCTTTGAAAATCTTCCACGGCACCCAGCCGCGGGGATCCAGTTCCTGGAACGGGAAGATCATCGTGCGGAGATGGTTCTTTTCGAAGTTGTTCCGGATGGTGTTTTCGGCTTTTTCGATGGTGGCATACCGGGTCAGCAGCAGGACGGAATTGAGCCAGGGTTTGACTTCCGTCCCGAAAGTGCCGTACCAGCCGAACGGCAGGAAGGGTTTGCCGTCCACATGCGTGACCTGGTTTCTGTCGATCCAGACTTCGCCTTTCTGATAGGGCAGCTTGCGGATCTTCTGTTTCGCCGTATAGGTCCGGCCGTCTTTCCTGCCGGTGACTTTCAGTTCATAGGTGCCGTCTTTCAATTTCGCACCATCGTAAACGAGCCTGACGGCTTTATCCGCGGTCAGCTTTCTGCTGTCTTTGAAGTCTTTTCCGGTGAATTCCGCCGTCAGCGCGGTCCCCTTGAGTTCTTCCGCATCCAGAATGATCTCGATGGTCTTGTCCGGCATGGTGGCATAAATATTGTTGCGGTAGGCAGGACGGACCACGCTCAGTTTCACCGGTTCGTATTGCAGATCCAGCGTCATATTGCGGCTGACCAGCAGCACCGGGACGGTGTTGCAGCTCATCAGCCGGATGATGAACTCGGTTTTGCCCTGTCCGGCGCATCCGATTCTGTCGCTGGTCCGTTTGTAGGAATTGGCCTGCAGATTATTTTCCCGGACGTCATTCCGGGTTTTGCCGGTTTCCCGGTTGATCAGAGTGTAATCGATTTTGAACCGGGTGAAGGAGCCGGTATTGTTGTGGACCGTCATGTCCGCGGTCAGCAGGAACGAACCGTCTTTGGCGCGTTCGAAACGGGTCGTGATTTTTTCCGGATCCAGGAGGAAACGGCGGATTCTGAAATCTTTCAGAATGACATTCCGGAAGGCTTTCGGGTGCATATGGGAATAGGTCGGAAGCACGGACCAGGAACTCAGTTCGGTCTTACCTCCGGCATAGCGGTTGCGCCCGATATTCAGCTTCCAGTTCGCCGTGTGGCTTTCATTCAGTCCCAGCGATCCGAACGGAATGGCGGCTTCGACGGTCCAGCGGTCTTCGGCGGCGGAAGTTCTGATCTCCGCATGGCTCATCCAGTCCGTATTTGCCAGATACTTTTCCGTATCGGTGTTGTCATCGGTTTCGATGATGTCGCAGAATATCCCTGCGCTGTCGATGATCCATTTGCGGAACTGGAGCGCTTTGGGATCCTGCATCAGGTTGATCTCGATCGAATCGTTCTGCCAGATATGGGCCGATCCCCGCGAATAGGTCTTGCAGACCCGTTTGCCCATGGCCGATTCCAGTGCTTCGATCAGGAAATAGATCCGGCTGTTGTCATGAAAGACTTTGAAACGGGTCTGTTCCGCTGCCGGGGTTTTGGTGCCCAGTCTGGTGAAACCGTCTTGCCAGGAGAGTTTTTTCCATACTGCATCATTGCCTTTTCCGTCGATGACCGGACGGTCTTTGATGCATGGTATTTCCAGTTCGGCATGCAGCGGGAGCCAGGCCGCAGCCAGGAACAGTGCGGAAATGATGGGTTTTGCAAGATTCATTTTGCAGTCCTTTCTTCAAAAATATTTGATTTTACCTGAAACAGCTTATGGAACTTCATCTGGTCAATACAGCTCGACTTCCGTGAGCAGGCATCCGTCGATCCCGCTTGTACGGGGTTTTCTCCTGAGGATGTTGATCCGGACCGTGTCGGCGGTTTCGCCCCCCAGCTGAATGGCGATCCGGTTCGACTTGTTGTCCCTCATGGAATAGGTCTTCCCGTTGACCACGGCATCGCAGTCGATCAGATTGCCGTTGACCGTGTAGATCACCAGTTCTTTCAGCGGATGTTTCTTCGGCAGTTTGAATTCCACCCACGGCTTTTTATCGGACGGCTGCGGCGTCCAGGTGTAGGTCATCTGGTCCGTGTCCGTCAGCCCGTCGATCAGGAAGTAAAGCGATGTCCCGATCTCATGGGTTATGTAATATTTCGTATCGCTGGACGAGGTGATCTTCGGAATATCCGGATCGGACAGCCGTTTCTGGTTGGCCTTGTAGATGATGATCAGTTCGCCGCGGCTGAGCAGATTCTTCGGATTGTTCCGGGCGGCCAGATGGTCCTCGATCTCCTTGAGCGTGGTGTCCACCGGGATCAGTGACGCCGCCAGTTTCTCATCGGTGAAATAGAGGATCGTTTCCTTGCCCCGGAACGTATCGCTGAACCGTCCGTTTCTGACCGTGACGGATCTGCCCGCACCTTCCGGATAGAGCTTTCCGGTGAATTTGTTCCTGAGCGTGAATTCGGACTTCACGCCTTTCAGGGAGGTGTTGTTGGCGATGACACAGAACTGTCCCTTGTACACCTTCATGCCGGCCTGGAAATCGGGGCAGGCCGGGGAGGTTTTGACCGAGACGCCGTTCGGGATGGAGTTTTCCAGCACATATTCCTGGATTTTCCGGATATTCTGTCCCGTAGCCCGCGGACCGATGATGCAGGAGGAATAGAACTGTCCGCGCGGATAATTGTAGAATATGAAGCCCTTGGCGTTATGGATGACCGCCTGATAGACCTGCTGGCGCTGGTCGTGGTAATCCGGCGGGATGCCCCGTTTGCCGTCCTGCGACCAGCCCGGCCACAGCGTGGCGATCGGTTCGATCCAGGTCGGCCGCAAGGCGGACCCGGCTTTGACCCATTCCGCAGTGCAGGTGCGCGGTTTTTCGCAGGAACCGTCCGCCCAGAAATACGGATAGCAGTCGGGCACCAGCAGGTCGACGCCCGTATAATAGGTCTGCATCCCGTGGATCCCGTAGTTCGTGAGGGTCGTCGGATGATACGGATCCAGTTCGCGGATCAGTTCGTATGCTTCTTCATACCAGCGCGGATTGTGGTCTTTGCCTTCCGGTTCATCGGAGAACTGCCAGATCAGCAGACCTTCGCATTTGGATACTTCCGGGACGAAATCGATGATGCGCTGGCGCTGTTCCGGAGTCAGTCCGCCTTTCAGCTTGTCATGCGTGAACTTCGTGTTGACCCAGCTGGATTTGCCGTCCAGATCGGTGAAGGGCAATACGGCCGAACGGAGGCCGGATTTTTTAAAAAGGCCGTCGATCCCTTTTTTCGCCGCTTCCACGGAACAGTAGCGGATCGGCGTTTCCGACCAGTTCGTAAAACTCCAGCCGTATTTTCCCGTGCCGCCGCTGAAGCCGTAGGGCAGGAACAGTTTGCCGTCGACATACGTGACGCCGCGGGCGTCCAGCCAGACTTCGCCTTTCCGATACGGCAGCTTCCGCAGCTTCACTTCGCTGACCAGTTTTTCTTTCCCCTGCTGTCCGGAAACGCGGAGCGTATAACGTCCGTCCACCAGTTTGGCGCCGTCGAAGACGACTTTGTTTTTGGCCGTTGACTTGGCGATGGTTTTGCTTTCCTTGAATCCATTCGGACCAATCAGTTCCGCTTTCAGGGAAATCCCGGCGAATTCGCCCGGATCGATCTCCGCTTCGATGGTTTTGTCCGGCATCGTGGCATAGATGTTATTGCGGTAGGCGGGACGCACCATCCGGATCTTCAGCGGCTGGTATTCCAGCTTGACCGGACGGCTCAGCATTTTCAGCAGATACGGTTTCGTGCCGCTGCTCAGGATCTCCGTGGAGAAAATATAATTGCCAGGCGCGGAACCTTTGAAGGTGTCGGCGGTTTTGGCCAGAAAATCCCGGAGCAGTTCTTTCCGCGTATGGAAGGAATAAAGCACTTTCCGGGTTTCCGGATCCAGCAGGTTGTATCGGATGGTGACCAGCTTGAACGAGCCGGTCCGGTTGACCAGGTCGAATTTTGTGCTGAATTCAAAGCTGCCGTCCAGCTTGCGGACAAATCTGAATGCAGGAGGAACGGCTTCGATCTGGAAATTCTTAGCTTTGAAATTCTCCAGCTCCACCTGCCGGAACTGTCTGGGGATATTGTTGTTCTGTTTGCTGATCTTCGACCAGCTGGTGCTTTCCCTGACTCCGGCATACCGGTTGCGCGCCAGATTGAAACGCCATTTCGCCGTGGTCGCCGCATCGATATCCATCGCTCCGACGGGGATCATCATTTCCAGCCGCCAGCGGTCGGCCAGCCGTTCGGTTTTCGCTTCCGCATGGCCGTCCCAGTTCCTGTTGTAGGCGTAAACTTCCCGGTCGGTATTGTCATCCACGCACTGCAGGTCGTCCATGACCCCCGCCGCATCCACCATGAATTTATAGAAGGACATGACTTTGGGATCCGGCACGAAATTGATCTCGAGGGAATCGTTGCGCCAGTGGTGTCCGCCGTCCGGCGTATACGATTTCAGCACCAGCTTGTCCATCTCCGGTTCCATGGCTTCCGTCAGAATATAGAACGCCTTGTTGTTGTGGAAGATTTTGAAACGGGTTTCCGCCTCGGCTTTTTTACCAGTCAGATTCCGGACGAAGCCGCTGTTCCATTCCAGATCCTGCCAGCAGGCATCATCATCTTTGCCGTCGATTTTTGCGGCCTCGGCCCGGAACGGGATCTGGAAATCCGCCGCTGCCGCCGTCAATCCAAGAAGGACCGTCAGAAGAAAAACAATCTTGCGCATGACCCATCTCCGAGGTTATTTTTCAAGAGTAAAAGAAAACTTTCCGGCACGATAGAGGAATTTTTCCCCTTTGACGATCGGCTGGAAAGTGATCTGGATATTCATCCGGTAATCGCCTTCCGGCCACCCTGCGGTGTCGACCGTGATCTGGAATTCCTTGTTCTTGCGAATTTTGTCCTTGAACCAGTAACCCTGTTTCCCGTCTATGGAGGACCATCTCTTGTCTTTCCGCCGGGTGATTTTGAGACCCGGCATCTTCTCGAATTCTTCCGGTATTTCCGGCAGATAGGCGAACAGCCGCCAGGAACCGGCCTGATGGGTTTCCGACGGATAGGTGCAGACGATCTTCAGCGGGATCTTGTCGCCCGGCTTGAAAACCGTCTTGTCAACGGTAATGGAAGTTTCCACCTTGAAGACCGGCGTGGCCGGTTTCTGCTGGGCGAACACGGTCATGCCGCAGGTCAGCAGCGCAAAGAGGAGCAGATAATGTTTTTTCATGGTTATCATCCTTTCTGTTCGATAAAAAATCTGGCTGCCGGATCAGGGATAAGCACCCTGCGGAACATTGTGCTGGTTGAGCCAGGTCCAGCCGGAGTGAGGCTTGACGGAATCATTGAGTTCGTTCGGCTGGATGCCCTTCACATGTCCGTCCGCATATAGGATGTTGCATTTCCCCAGATGCCGGAAATGGGGGATCCCGCGCGAGGATGAGCTGTAATTGTTGTCATTCATCTCATAGTTCTGTTTCGGTTTCGGTGGATTGGTCATGCCGGTGTCGCCCGCCAGGATCATTTCCTGTGGAGAATCCCAGCTGATCGTTCCGGCCGGATACGGTGCCGTGGTAGTGGACAGCGCGGGGCGGTTGGCATGCAGCTGCATATATTTCCCGGCGGACTGTCCGCAGAGCCGGACTCCGGTGGCGTTGTTGGAGTGGTCTTCAAGACGGGGATCCGGACATTTGAAAGTGGAATTGATATGAAATGATTTATTGCTGACATAGGTTCCCGGGGTTTTCGCATAATTCTCCCTCTGCAGGACTTTGAACCATACTGCGGAATTTCCATCTATTTTTTCCACCAGATGCCGCGTCGGATACAGCCAGCCGTTGTAATCCGAGGCATAGAGGTTGAAGATCTGACCCGTCTGCTTGTGGTTGTTGACGCACTTGATCCCGATCGCCGAAGCCCTGGCCTGATTAAGCGCCGGCAGCAGCATGGCAGCCAGGATCGCAATGATCGCGATCACCACGAGGAGCTCTATCAGCGTAAAACTGCGTCCCCGGTCCGGAAATGAAGGTTGAGGGGTGAAAGATGATAATCTGCTCATGTCCGTGTTCCTTTCTGTTTGCCTAGTGACCCATTCAGATAAATCGATTTTGCTATCATAAATTATAACTGTTTTTCCGGTTTTGTCAATAGGGGGAAAGGACTAATTTGAAAATAAATTGACCCATTTACATGATGCAAAAATCGAAAGAAATAGCGTTTCCAGCTTGCAAAGGAAGAATAATGGCTTTATGTTACCCGAAAATGGAGAGTGGTATTATGGTAAAAATCGATCCGATGCTGACGGAACTTCGGGCCGAATTGTCTGCCGGAAAATATGCCGACGATGCCCATTTCCCTTCGGAATATGAACTGGCCGAGCGGTTCGGCGTCAATAAGAAAACCGCCAATAAAGCGGTGTCGCTGCTGGTGGCGGAAGGCTGGCTGTACCGCGGCCGGCGGGGGCAGGGGACTCTGGTTTCGCCGGTGAAACCATTTCCGCGAGGACAGATCTGCTGCATTTCGATCCTTAAAATTGCTTACCAGTCGGATTTCCTGCAGGGGGCGCAGGCCGGCGCGCTGCAGCATGAATATCTGCTGAATTACTGTTCGCCGCAGCCGGAAGAACTGCCGGACCTGCTGAAACGGCTGGAGAATTCACCGGTCCGGGGAATATTGACCGGCGCCTACGGCGATCTGAATACGAAACTGCCCGTCGTCTATTTCGACCGCATCCCGAAAGCAGCTTCCGATCCGTTTTATTCCGTGACCTGCAACAATTATCAGGGCGGGTATGAGATGATGAAACAGCTGCTCGAACGCGGTCACCGGAACATCGTGATTTTTTTCAGCCGTAAACTGATGCCGGAACGGCTGACGGGGTTTCGCGACGCCATGCTGGAGGCCGGGATATCCGATTGGGAAAAACGCACTTTCTTCTGGCTGGAAGATTCCCGCTACGAAGCTCTGAAAAATCTGCGGCAGGCATTGAAAAAATATCCCGGATTTTCCGCTATCGCGTGCGGTTCCGATCCCCAGATGTTTCGGACCGCAGATGCACTCGACCAGCAGGGGATCGACTGGCGGACCCGGATCGCCATGACCGGATTCGGCAATCTGCTGGGAAAGGATCCCGTCCTGCCGGTGGCGAGCGTGGACCAGCATCCTTTCAATCTCGGTTACACGGCGGCGGAAAACCTGATCGCCCTGATCGAAGGCCGCGGCGAGGATATCCCCAAACAAAGCATGGTCGATGTGGAACTGGTCAATACCGGGAATATTCCGTTCGTTCCGCAGTCCTGACCCAAAAACGCTTGCACTTTTGTTACTGCCGTGCTATATTATGGAAAAACGGGAGGTGGATCATGGATCGAATGAGAATCGTTGCGGGGCTGGCGCTGAGTTTTCTGCTGCTGTTTCCGGCCGTGTCCGAGGGAAAAAGGAAAAAAACGACTTCCGACGGGGATTTCAAGCTGGAAGGCAGTTCGAAGCACCGCGTGGTGCAGGAAAGCATGGACCTGAGCGGTTACGGGACCATCGACGAGATCAAGCGGATCAATCTGCAGAACCAGCTCAAGCGGATGATCATGCAGCATAACGAGCGGCAGAAGACCCGCCGGACCAAAGTCAGAAACATCCGGGAAAGGACGAACCCGAGCGATCCGACCAGAAGTAAGCCCTGGACCGAGGATTTCAACGTCCTGGACTTGGGCGGATATGATTTCATCACTGAAAGCGATCAGCAGTTCCTGGAACAACGGCTGAACGATATGATCGAAAAGCATAATCTTTATGCGAAGGGCAAATTGAAACGTCCCACCTCGTTTCCGGTGCGCAGACGGTAAGGTTTCGCATCTCTGAATTTCATTCCGCTTTCCGGAACGCGCCCAGCGCGAAAACCGCGATCAGCAGGATCACTGCGGTCAGGATGGTCCACTGCAGTCCGGAACTGGAAAGCGTGGTTTTTTCGGCCGTATTTCGCTGCGGTTTCATTTTGAATCCCCGGACCGGTTTCTCAGGCGAAGGCGCCGGAGATGATCCGGTCTGTTCCTTTTCCCGGTTTTCCGCTTTCCGGACGGGATCGACGAACCGTTTGCCGAAACCGGTTCTGGCTTTCCGCATTTTTTCCTGTCGGTCGCGGATCAGTTTGTCCAGACTGGCCCCGCCGGCTTTTTCCACCGCCGCGCGGAATTTCATGGACATTTCGGGCGACATCACGCCCGGCAGGGAGATGAGGTTGAGCACCATCTGATTGAGCATGGGATTGTTGCAGGTATGGTCGCAGCACGCCATGCCCTGCCGGATCACGCTGGCGGCATATTCCGCGGCGAGGGACTGCCGGATCTTCTGCGGCGCATTCCAGTAATCTTTCCGGACCGCTTCGAGCATGCGCGCGGTCATTGACTGATACGCCCATTCATTCTGCCCCGCGAAGAATTTTTTCAGACCCAGCTTATGACGGTCCTGCACATAGATCTCATAGAGGGAAGACCAGTCCGCAGCAGTGATGTTTTCGGGCGTGACCGCCTGCCAGCCCCAGAAGTTGTCGGTGATGCGCGACAGGGTCTTGCCGCCGGCGTAATTCTCTTTGACCATGGACTTGATCCATTCCGGATTGAACAGCCTCGAATCGAGTTCGGCGGCAAGGAAGTTTTTCAGCGTTCCCACCGAGCCGGATGCGGGATCGCGCAGATCGGCGATATAGGCGGCGGGAGATTTTCCCGAAAGCTTTCCGGCGGCGAGGGTAAGTCCGCCCAGATACTGATACATTTCGTCGATATCTGTGACACCGTAAACATTGCTGGAACGGGACTGCAGGACGGTTTCCACGCGTCTGAGCTGGCCGGCCAGCGCTTCGGGGGCAACCGTGAAATTGCCCCGCTCGTCCAGCGTATGCGACATGCTGCGGAGATAGACTTCCGCCAGGTCCTCGGATTTTTCCCACGAGCCGGAAGCGCCGGCGAGCTTGTTGACGCGGGTGCCGTAGGTGCCGGGTTTCGGGAAGAAAATGCCGGGTTTGTCACTCTGAATGAAGTTTTCGGCATCGGTCAGCCGCGCGGCCTGACGCCGGGCGGAATCGAGCAGCCGCAGCAGACTGCCGAACTGGTCGCGATACGCTCCGGAGGCCGTGATCACGACCTCGATGCGGGGACGCTTGAGCTGACTTCCGGGGACCGGGACAACTCCGGCAATGCGGCCGGAACGGTCATAACGGAGCGTCATGCCCATCAGCGCCAGCGCCATGGCCTCGTTCACGCCGTCCGTGCGGACGCTTTCGCCGGCCCAGAGCAGGACCGCGACCGAACGGGGCAGGGCGCCTTTCTTCTGCTTTTCCGAATCCAGCAGTTTTTCCGCCAGCGTGGCACCCTTTTTCATCGCGGCGGGCGAGGGGACCTTATCGGGGTCGAACGAATAGAAGTTGCGTCCCGCCGGGAGCATGCGCGGATTGCGCAGCGGATCGCCGGAAGGACCGGGTTCGACAAAGCCGCCGTCCAGCGCATGGAGCAGGGCGGACAATTCATCCTGACCGGCATTTTTCAGATGCTGTTCGATGGTATTCCGGCCTTTCTCCGGCAGCAGCGGCCGCATGGCATTGAGTTCCGCTTCGGACGGGGATTCGCCGAACGCATGCAGTCCGAACGGAGTCGGGGCAGCGCGTTTTTCCGTGTAGCCGGAAACCTGCTCGAACCAGTCTTTCCGGGTGAAATCGAGTTTCAGCCGCTCGGCCAGCCGGTGCCGGGTCAGGAATTCCCGGAGATTTTTCTCGCGGTCGGGCCGGACCGAGGGCGGGGCGGACTGACATTCGGAAACCAGTTCGTTCAGGCGGGGCAGGAAGTCTTCGCCGGTCGGCGTTTTCAGCAGCGGCGTGAGATGCGCGATCATGACCGCGCGGGCGCGGCGTTTGGCAATGATGCCTTCCCCGATGCCGTCGGAAATATACGGATAGATTTCCGGGATATTGCCGCGGACGACCTCCAGTGCGTCGGCGGCGTCCAGACCCAGCTGTTTGCCGGGGAGCCATTCGCTGGAACCGTGCCGGCCGAGATGGATCATGGCGTCGGCCCGGAATTCGTGCCGGAGCCAGAGATACACGGCCAGATACTGATGCGGCGGCGCGAGCGTGGACGAGTGGAGCAGTTTGTGGGGATCGTCCAGCCAGCCGCGGAGCGGTTCCGGCAGAATGACCAGATTGCCCCGTTTCAGCATCGGCAGAATGAAATGGCCGTTGGCGAACATGATTTTCGCATCGCGTGGGGCGCCCCATTCGGCCGTCACTTTTTCCCGGAACTTCTCGGGCAGGGCGGCGAACCAGTTTTCATAAGTTTTGAGCGGAAGCAGGACCGGATCGCCGCCGTTGATCAGCGAATCGAGCTCGCCGGGCGCCCAGGAGCCGATGTTGCGCGCCGTTCGGATCAGTTCCACCGTGAGTTGCGGTTCCGTGAGTTTTTCCAGTCCGCCGGTCCGATAGGACGCCTGCGCCATTGACCGGACGATCCGGACCAGGCTGCGCGGCACATTGAGGTAACTGGCGCCGATATTCTGCTTGCCGCCGGAGCCGTTGTAAATGAAAACGGCGATCCGTTTTTCCGCATTGTTTTTGCGGCGCAGCTCCGTCCACTTTTTCAGACGTGAAACGGTCTGCCGGATGGCGGCGGGAAAGGTTTCCGGCAACTGGATCTTCCGTCCGTCCGGGGTCGTCTTCGGCTGGGTCCCGAAAAGCAGGGATGGTTCGATGAGTCCGGAAATTTCCGGCGCGATGAACGCGAACGCCACCGAAAAATTATTCATGCCGAGCGGGGATTTTTCCCATTCGGGCGTGGTCTGGCGGTAGAGCCGGAGAGCATTGAAAACCGGACGGTCCAGATCTTTCAGCGCGAGCCGGAGTTCTTCGCCGAGCGAGGTCTTGAATTTGAACGACAGCGCCAGGACGGCATCCGCATAGGAACGGCCTTTGGGATCGAGCAGGAGCCGGCGGATCACCTTGACCTCATCGCCGTAGACCAGCAGGACGTTGAGCTCCTGCCTTTCACATTCGTCGGTGACCGCTTTGAACAGCGCCAGTTCGCTTTTGTTGATGCTGGCGGAATGGACGGCAAAGGCAATGACCGGCAGACCCGGCCGGAAATGTTTCGATTTGGCCTGAAATTCGGGAATGGAACCGTAAACCCGGCGGGTCCCCGGATGGGTGACGCCGATCGGGGGAAGCGTCGACGGCGGCTCGAATTTCACCTGTTTGTCCAGTTCCCGACTAACGACCCAACAGACCATATTGCGGAAATTTACCGGCCTGCTGTTGGCGCGGTAGGCTTTGAGCTCCGGGGGTTCTTTTGCCGGCAGTCCTTTTTTCAGCAGACGGGAGGACAGTGCGTAAAGCCGGGTGCGCTTCGCATCGAAATTCGCTTCCGTGATCCTCCGGACATCGCGTCCGCGGGCGTTCACGATCAGGACATCGGCCTCTCTGACCGCCCGGGCGATCTCGGGATCGGCATCGACCTGGGTGCAGTAATACCGGAAATGGATCTTTCCCGGCAGTTTCAGGCGCTTGAACGCATTGGCGAAGAGTTCCGAATCGGACGCCGAACCGACGAACACCACATTTTCCGCCGTCAGCAGGAACGGGAACAGCAGCATCCAGAGCAGCAGCGGCATCAGACGCATGGGGTCAATCCTCCGGCACGTAGATCATGGAGCCGTCTTCGAGGCGGTAGGCGGTGCCGAGCCTGGTGCCGCGGCCGGCGGCTTCCTCGCGGGTCATTTTGACGGCCTGCATCTTACGTCCTTTTTTCCGGATGATCGTCAGCTCGCCCCGGTCGTTCTTTTTGATGATGGTCATGCTGCTGTCTTTGGAGAAGATCTCCCTGGCATCGAAAACGGTCATGAGCGCGAGC
>Ga0265298_10002053_pt1 | contig 28837 bp, 38 predicted proteins | sample AusTroGonzalo_MG_3_FD_193486 | JGI IMG/M metagenome (GOLD analysis project Ga0265298, IMG submission 193486) | Bovine rumen microbial communities from tropical cattle in Woodstock, Queensland, Australia - Gonzalo_01 | ecosystem: Host-associated > Mammals > Digestive system > Stomach > Rumen ...
TACAACAGCGTTTACCAATTCATTTGCGGCGGCTTTAGAGGCTTTAGCTTCTTTAGCAACTGCTTCAACAAATTCAGTTTTATTCATGTTTAATTTTCCTTTCTTAATATTAAGATTACAGAGGTTCATGACACCTCCATTTAAGATTTGAGCCATTTTCCGAAGAAAAGTCAAACAAAATCTATTAATTTGCGCATAAATCATCATAGACTACATTGTTCCTATCAATTTGGCGGACAGTTTCCGGGGTGTCGTGCTCATAATCGGCATAGACCGGTTCGTATAAAAGGCAAAAATCACCGTTTATATTTGTTGTGCAACCGCTCAACGCGCTTAGGATCAGCCAGGCTATCCCGACTTTGTTTAGCTGTTTTGACATTTTCCACCGTTCCTTTCATTACTTTCACTTGTTCTTTTTCCTTACCGCGCCGGTAGCCCAGCAGATACAAAACCGCCACCGCTCCGGCAATTATCCAGTATTTACCTTTATTCCAAAGGTTTGTGATCTGATACCACATCTTGTTTTTTCCTTTCCTTTAACCCAATATCTCGTACGCCACTGACACCAAGTAAAATGCCCATGGCCGTTAATAAATACTCCCAGTCCACTACCGGCAGGCCCCATATGGGCGAGATCAGGCAGTTGTGCAGGAACCCGTAACACAGGATCCAGCCCAGGACCGGGATCCAAAGCCGCTTTTTCATGCCATTTGAATTCCTTTTAACAGAGTTTCATTAGAGTATGGTTGCTGGCCGTTTTCATGTCTGATGATCGCCTTAATAAAGACCATCAAAACACCATCTTCCGACAGATCTACCGGCGTATCGGGTGTAATCCCCAATTGCCAGGACACGTTGTCAATATACGAAACCGTCTCATTTTCGGTCGGTGGTGCATACCGGCTGATTATCCGGTAAGGCGTGTTCAGTCCATAAAGCCGCTGATAATTACGAAGTAATTTAGCCAACGCCCGGATACCATATTCCGGTGTTTCAAATACACAAAAGGACGGATCCTGTTGTTTCCCGTCCTTTTTTAATCCTTTCCAGTCTGATCCCCACCGGATGTTACCGGGGTTATTATTTCTTATGCCGCGTGGTGTGTTCATTGTGCATCTCCCATAAAAGCTGATGTAATTCATCAATCTTTGTCTCCAGGCGATTGATGTTAACCTGAGTGGCGTACTCTTTGGCCACCGCAACTTTGAACTCATTGAGGTCGCGCTCGAGAGTTTTTAATTCCTTGCGCTGTTCGCCGAGCTTATAAAAAAACCAGCCAAAGGCCGGTACGCAGATGATCTGTAAAAATTGAATCCAATCCATGATGTGTCCTTTCTTAATTGGCGTGAACTCGTTGATCCTCAATGACGGCAGTAATTTCAACCTTGCCGGAGCGCGGTTTAATTCCTGTTACACGAGCTAATGTCCCCCATTTGTCTTGAGTTCCAAAGGCAAAATGAGTTCGTTCTGCATCGGTCCCGGTATCAATATCAATCCCAGGAGTTTCTTGCAAAACAACCTCTGTTGTAAGAGAACCTGCTGTTACCAGATATGGCCCGGACAATTCTCCGGTCCTAGTTCTGAGGGCCACATAATGATTTTGACCCTCGGTAAATTCAACCGGTTCTGATAGCGTTAATGTTGAACCGTTTTTTGAAATAACCTCGCCACCGGTTCCCCAGTGCGGCATATCGTGTGTGATCGAAATCAAATCCCCATAACTCGGGATTAAACCTTCCAGTTCGGTTGAAAATGTCACAATACGTCGGCGATACCGGTTGGCCAACGCCATATAAACCGCCTCTCGGAGAGCCTGGTTTTTATCGGTACAACCGAAAAGTTCAACAGTTGCCGTCTTATCTGATGTTGAGCCGTCAAATGTTCCGGTTACTTCCGAGTTCTTCCAAGTTCGGTCCGAAAAATACTGAACGCAAACGCTGTCAGCCGTATCTTCAGACGGCATGATATATTGAATAGACAGGCTGTTTTTAACGATATTCCTTGGCCCAAACAAAGCAACCGGTATGGATTTTGGCTCGTCCCGGACAAACCGGACAATACCGCCTTGGATATAAGGCACAGATCGGCCGACTTTACAGGCTTTTGATAAGGCATCATAAACCGTCAGCTTACTGTCAAACACCCCATTAAATGTATCACCGCGGGTCGACCAGGTTTGATCTAACCGATACAAGCCCTGTAAATCTATGGACTTATCCGTTAAACCGGCACCATAATCGGCCTTTAAGATGTCAGCAATAGCCCAGGCAATAGACCGGGTAGCAACCTTTGAGCTCCAGCCATTTTGAGGCGACCAAGTTTGCAGTTTCCTTGTCACAATACAGTTCACCATTCGGCTTGACCTTTGCGACAGGTTATTAGTGGCTTTCATCTTAATAGCAAGCAAGGTTACGTTTCCGTAATCCGGCGTTGATACGATAAAGCCTTTTGCCGAGGCCCATCTGAGTTCATGACCGGCACGAGAAGATGTATCCTTATCATCTAAACGCGTGGCTCGGACTTCATAACGCCCCTGTGCCACAGAATAACCGAATGTCCGGTAAATTCCGTTGACGGTATTGGCCGAAATTGTTTCGGTGCCAAGCGTGAACCAATCCCCCAGCGCATTGTCTTCATCATCAATTTTTCTGGCATCAACCCGCCATTGAACTGATTTTGTATCCAGGCCGCCACTGCTGTTTGCGTAATAAAGACCACGCTGGCAAGCAACATCAATTTCAATCTTATTAATAACGCTTTCAGTCGGGTTTAGCACAAACGGACCGATCGTATTATTTTTTAGGAGTTCCTGACCGGCAACTTCCGGAGATGTAACCACATCATCGCGGAACAAGTTGTTCGTTTCACCCGGATTAATGATCTGATAGGTTATTTCTTCAAATGAGCTGATCGGCGTATCCTCGATCCGGATCTGTTCCACATTGTATTCGCCTTGGCCGATGCAATGGAGCTGAAAAACATATTGCTCGTCGTTTGCATAAGCGTAATAAGGCTGACTGGCAAAATCCGGATAAACCAAATGACGGCCATAAATAACCGGGATCGGATTACCAAGTCGGGCCTGGTTACCTTGAGCCTGCAAGGAATAAGTCGGACTTTGTGCCGCTATGGAGTTTGATGAACCGGAGCCGTTGAGCGATGCTTTAGGTGTCGGAACGAATGTGTTAACCAAAAAGCTTCCGGCCATAGATACACCGGCCGCCGCAATACCACCCCAAACAGCACCATAGGCCGCACCGACAGCACCGCCGGTATAAACGGAAGCGACCACAACGGCCACCATCAAAACAACCTGGATCGGGTTTGAGGATTTACCGCCACCACCGCCCTCGGGAAGTGTGATGAAGCAAACCAATGAATCCGGCTGAATAAGGTCTTTCCAAAACTTCCTGAGAACTGCAACGCCGTTAATCATACAAATTGTCGGGCGTTTTAGGTCCACTTTCTGTTCTTTGACCAGTTGCCAGACCGTTTTCCCTTCATCAAGAACACGATCTATCCGCCCCTTATTCGGCTGAAAAGGGTTCATAATGTGTGAAAAGTAAATCATTTATTTTCCTTTTACTCGATAATAGCTGTCAATTTGCCATCCGCACAGGCGCATTGACGGCAAATCCTGAAAAACAACACCGCCATCGCGGCAACAATGTAAAATTCCGCCGCCATCTGCATCAAGCCATAAGCCGGCGTGAACCGGATGTTTTGACTGACGAAGCAGAACAACGTCACCGTCTTGCGGTGTTTGAACTTCCTTAAAGGCCCGAAAAGCAGGATCCTCGCGAAAGGCAATTAAAACACTTCTCAGGTTGTCCGGGTTAACATTGACCGCCGGCACATCTACGCCGTACTCATATTTAAGGATCCAGCGCACCATTCCCCAACAATCAAATTGATCAGGGCCTTGTGCGCCGGCCACCCATGGTTTACCAATATATTTGCAAGCAAAATGTGTCATCGTGTTAATCCCGGATATTTTTTAACAGTATAATATTCGCCCGGAAAGGACCGGTTGCCGATATCCATCATACGGGCTGTGGCTGATATTTTGTAACAGTCTACATGAATGTCAGTAATCACCAAGGTTATCGGCGGGTCCATTTGCGGAGTTGTCAGGTCATCAGACAGATATGGCCGGTACGTCAGCTCGATCATGTCCTGTGTTTCTACGGCCCGGTCAAGATATTGGATCATCTCGGTCGAGACGTTGTCTATCGTGACCGAAATCTCAGGTGTCGGCGCGTTGTTTACCGGTGGCAATTCCAAATCAAACGCCATGGCGATAAACTCAACAGCTTCACCCGGATTAAGCGGAGCCGAGTTTTCAAGTGTACAGGTATGATTAACGTGATCACGCACGACCCGAATAGCTGTCGGGTTCCCATGGTCATCAACAAAGGTTGGGTGCCTTAATTCTAAGGTATGCAATAAAATCACATCACTCGGAGCCGAAGCATAGGCTTCCTTTAGTGCTTCTGATAAAGTGCTATCGGGCATTTTATACCTCCTTAAACGGAACAAAACTAAAGACAGGACTTGATAATGGGTTTGCAGTAATTGAAACTGTGGAATTCTTAGGGACAAGGAACGAACCGCCGTTAGAGGTTCCATAGCCGTTAAACCAACATTCAAAACCATCAATTGAAAATTTTACAAGGCTGTTTGATGCGTTTCCGCCTCTATAAAAGAATACCCCATTTTTTGTTGCAGTGTATGGTAAAGAAACAGTTGTAGCACTCCTGTAATCAGGCATACAATTCGCAACGATGATGCTACGCAGATTTGCAGTCAACTGAGTAAAATTGCTGAAATCAACATTGAGCTTTTGTGTTAAAAGTGTCCTTATTGCAGTTGTTTCTTCAGCCGCCAAAGTACGTGAAACATCAGCACATTTGATGTATGTCAATTCATAATAACCTTTAGGTCTTGTTTCAGAACCGACCCTCGGTGTACCGTTTGTATTATCAGTAATCGGGGTTATAGCACAAAGAGCATCATTTTTTCGGTTTCCTAAACGTTGCATCCATTCATCGGTACCACCGGTATTGGAATAGCTACCGCTTGTATAACCATCAGATCCAAAGATATCCGACCTGTAACCGGAAGATGTTGAGTCCTGACGATAAACCATTTCGTGCCAGTGGCCTTGCATTTGGTCGTTCTGAACGCTTCCCAACTGACTTGGTGTGCCGCCACGTGCAAAGTTTACCAACAATGGCAAAATAAGCGTATTATTATCCACTTTTACATAACTGGCGCACATACCATAAGTTGAGACCTGGCTGTCGTATGTTGCTTCCGTTACCAAAGTAAGGCTGTCCGTATCCACTAATTGAGTAAAAAAGTCCGGATAACGATCCCTTGTAATCGTATTTTTATACCATACCGGCTCGTAACCGTCAGGAACACGTGAACTGGCAGGTATTGTCAGCTTGGTTCCTAGAGGTGTCGGAGCCGCACTTTGTGCATAGGCTAAAGCTCTTTCTGCTTGAGCTGTGGCTAATGCAACCTGAACAGCACCCTCAGCTTGGACCTGAGATATTGAGGCCGCAGTTGCACTGGCAATGCTGTTGTATGTAGTTTGTGACAGATCCTTAAATGTTTCCGCTTCATCTCTTAAAGTTTTTGTTTGGCCTTTAATGGTATTGGTATCGCCTTTAATAGTTTGAGTTTCAGATTTTATCTGCAATGTGTCAGCCTTTGCTTGGCGACATTCACCAACATAATCTTCCAGGCCGTTAATAATTTCCGCCCGAACATCTTTTAGTTGCTTTGCCACAGACGGCACATTCCCATTTTCGGTTGGCACAGTTGTCGTGTCATCACCATGTACAATTGTGTGCCATTTAGAGCCATCGACTTCTGACTGAGCAACGACTGCCTGTAATCTTTCTTCTAAATTTGGCATTTTTACGCTCCTTTACATGGCAGAAAACTCAATTCTCCGCCCGTCAGTTTAACAACATCGCCCGGACTGACCAGGAATGAAAAACTGTTATATTCTTCCCAGTGTCCGTAGTTTCCGTATTGGTGGAATACTTCATAGCCGTTTATGTAACCCAAAAGTGAACTGTTATAGACAACATTTCGCATAATAACCCACCCATACTTTGTAATAGTCACATCTGTATTAAGCGAAAGGACTTGTCGCCGGGACCAATCCGGGGCAATCCAACCGATAATTCCTGTTTTGGCCGCCGCAGTAGGTGCAATATTTGAAAAATCCAAGTTTGCTTTCGAACTTGTTGCGGCTTCAGCTCGGTTTGCTTGACTTGTTGCTTCAGCCACTTGTTCTGCAACAGCACTTCTGACATTTGAAACTTGCGTTGTCCCTTCGTTTTGAATCGTCAAAACTGATGAATTTGTAGCGGCGGCGATATTATTAAAAATGGCCTGAGACTGATTTTTAAGGCTTTCAGTTTCGCTTTTAATACTCGCCGTATCATTTTTTATAGTATTCGTTTCGTTTTTAATTGCGATCGTTTCAGTCTTGGTCTGAAGCGTAACATCACGCGCATTTTGGCATTCAGTCAGATAATCAATAACACCGTTAACAACCTCGTCATGAACATCTTTCATTTGCTTTGCCACAGACGGTACATTCCCGTTTTCGGTTGGAACAGTTGTCGTGTCATCGCCATGCACAATTGTATGCCATTTAGAGCCATCGACTTCCGATTGAGAAACAACAGCCTGAAGTCTTTCTTCCATATTCATTTGAATACCTCCTAAAATCCGCACGCATACCAGGACTTAGCAAGACTTGCACTGCCACCGCGATTATAAATAGTCATTTGTGTGGCTGACGTGCGCTGTATGCATTGCGCGTAAATTTCACCGTTTGTTCCAATACTTGTGGCTACAACTGTGTAATTTGTATTTGAGAACGCCTTTGGAAATGTAACGGTAATTTGACCCGATGCACTAACTTCGCCCCCTTGTTCGATCCATCCGTCCGGCCAAACCCTGTACCATGTTTTGCCGCTTACATATTTCGTAAACATCTTAGTAAAAATAGTGTCCTTAGTAATGTTTGATAAATCAGTATTTACCTTTGTCGAAGTTGCTTGTTCAGCACGATTTGCCTGACTGGTTGCTTCGGCCACTTGTTCTGCCACCGCACTTTGGACATTCGTCACCTGAGTTGCTCCCTCAATTTGAACGGTCTGAACAGCCGAGCTTGTCGCTGTTGCGATATTATTAAATACCGTTTGCGACTGATTTTTAAGACTTTCGGTTTCATTCCTCAGCGTAGTGACATCGCCTTTAATTGTGTTAGTTTCGTTTTTAACAGCGATCGTTTCATTTTTTGTTTGAATAGCCACGTCACGTGCCGTCTGACACTCGGTCATATAATCAATAACGCCATTAACAACCTCATCATGCACATCTTTCATCTGTTTGGCCACAGTTGGAACATTGCCGTTTTCTGTAGGGACAGTTGTTGTATTATTACCATGAATTATTGTATGCCATTTTGCGCCGTCTGTTTCAGCCTGCGAAACAACAGCTTGTAATCTTTCTTCCATATTTGCCATTTTTATAAATCCTCAATATATTGCGGGCATTCCGTATGAACGAAATAGTGCAGATGATTAACCGCACTTGAAAGCCTATCAAAGTCATTTTCTAGTAAAATTGCCAACGCACCGTCCGAAAGTGTCGGTCGATCACGCACTTCAAGTTCCGATGTGATTTCCCAGAGGTATCCATTCATAAGTTTTGCTTCGAACTGTTGAGTAAACCTGGCTTCTTGTTTTAATAACCCGAGGCCGCCCAAAAGCGTAACAACAAACCATTCAGCGCCTTCTTTTGCATAGTATTTGTACCAGGCTTCAAAGAGCGAGAATTGTTCTCGGTTCATCACCCAGCGCACAGAAATTTTAGACGGCGTTTGTTCGTAACGTCGCCTTTGCCTTGCCGGTCCTGCCTCCATATCGGTTCGCACAATTGCTTCACCGGGTTTGATGGCATAACCCTCTGTGGTCGGATAAGGTAGTTTTTCCGGAAAAATTACTGTCATCTATAACTCCCATAGGCTGGGTTTAACGCGTACCTTTGTTCCAGGATCGGCGATAAACCTTCACCTTTACTGATGTTTTTACCAATGGCACCCTCGATTTGTTCGACGATGATGTCCAGATTGACATTGCCGTTCATATCGCGTGTCGGGTTTGCCGTCGTCTTTGTGCCTGAGGCCTTATTAACCACATTCACATTAACGTAAACCGGCGGTTTTGAATTGAGCTCTGTGCCCAGTGCTTTCATCTGTCCCGGCGTGAATACCGTTTCGCCTTTTTTCGCGATAATCGGGATCTCGCCGCCGACCAGGCCCCCGGTATGAAAACGGGGAGCATTTTCAAAAACACTTGGACTAACAGCCTTAGTAGATAAAGAATCCGTACCAATAACACCTCCCGTATGCGCTGTCGGAACCCCGAAGTAAGCCATCACGCCACCCATGATCGGTTTGATCACAGCGTACTGCATGGCCATTCGGACCATTCCCTCGACAACTGAGTTAACAAAGTCTCCAAAGTTCGCTTTACCGGTCATAACGAAGTTTGTCAGTGTATCTTCCATTGATTTGAAAGAGTTCTTGACCATGTTTTCGGTCATTGAAGCCATATCCGAGGCATCGTCATAAACGCTTTTCATTCCTCGGGTCACACCGTCTTTCCAGTCCTTGGAACTTTGAAGAGCGGCTTCACCGGCTTTTTTAACCATATCGTCATAAACGCGGTTCACATCATTTTTGAAATCCTCATAACCGGCCTTGGTTTTATCCAGGTTTTTGAGTGCATCATCACGCCACTTGGCCGCTTTTTGCATAGCTTGATCATAAGGATCCTGTAATTCAAAGACCTTTTGCTTGATGTCCTCAATGGTCTTTTCGTAAGCTGATGTGTCAGTTTTTGGTAAAACAGGCGGTTTTATAACTTCCTGTTTTTCCTCTTTTGGCCTTAATTCCGGGTGCTCAATATATTTTAGTTCATCACGAGCCTTTTGTGCATCAATCCTTGCCGCCTTTAAGAGCAGGAACTTTTCTTGGATTTCCTTGGCCTGTGGTGCAAAGTCAGGATATTCGGCGGCCAACCGCCAAACTTCCTTTTGGTATTCCTCTAAATTATACTTTGATTCCGAAAGGATCTCGGCCAAGTCATTTGCAAAAATTTGGTATTCTTTCAGGAACATGTTCGGGGCATGGCGTTGAAAAAACGAAATACCTCCGGTGTCCTTCAGCTCTTCTTCCAAGTCCTTGATGTTCTTTTCTGCCACCTTTAGCTTATAGGACCATTCGGCAATGGCTTGATTTTTGGTCTGCGCGTTTACAAGGTTTGTTGTTTCTTTGACCGTTTCGGCCATCTGTTCCTTAAGTTTTGCCAGGGTGTCCGCGTGATCCTTAGCCGCACGTTTAGCCACATTATGACTGTCAATGAGCTTATAAAGACCATAAACAACAAGCAAAATCAAACCAGCCGGGCCGCCCAAGAGAGCCATTACGCCTTTCAAAAGTCCGACAGCACCGGCTAAAACTTTAGCCGCCACCGCTGTTGCGTACATCTGAACTGCGGCCACTTTAGAAACTTGCCACATCATTTTAAGACCGAGTGTAGCAGAGGCCCCGGCGGTCCCGGTTCCCATGAGAGCAACATTTAAGGCATAAACACTTGCCTTTAACAGGTCAATTCCCTTGGTAATCAGGCTTGCGCCCAACCGAACGGTTAAGAGCGTGATAATCGGCTCGATGTATTTGGCCAATGTAAAGAACGCTGTACTTGCCACGTTGACGGCTGTTGCCAAGGTTTGGCCAATGGCTTTTGCCGCTCCGCCAGAGCTGTCAAGCAACTCATTAAACTGCGAGAATGTATCTTTTAAGGCTTTATTCAAACCGTTTTCACCAATGGAGCGGATAAGCTTGCTGATAGCATCTTCGATGTTGGACATGGCACCGCCCATGGTGTCCATTTGTTCTTTCATCGCGCCGCCAAAGTTCACAAGGCCGATAGATTTGAGATAGGCTTCAATTTCTTGCGCACTTTTGCCAACGGTGGTCGTTATCCCTTGGAATGTAAACCGGACTTTATCACCCTCGACCTGAGTTTGAATACCAAAGGTCCTGAGAGACTTAAAGTTCAGCATCACCGCCGAAGAGACGGCATTTGTAAAATCCAAGATGTTTTTACCAAAGGCCGAAGCGGTATTTCCGTATGAAGTTAAGGCTTCAGATGTGGCATCAAGACCCAGTGCCTTTAACCGGGTAAAGGCCTCAATAATCTCTTCCAACTGGTATGGCGTGTCCAGCGCAAACTGTTCGATCATAGAAAAGGCCTCTTGTGCGCCTTTAGCCGACCCGGTCACTGTTTTCAAGGATCCGATCAGGCTTTCAAACTCTTTGTTTGTCTGCACAATACCTTTGAATGCTGATGTCAGCCCACGCAACCCGAGGTATGCGCCGGCCAACGATGCCGCCTGTTTCAGGGTATTATTAAAGGCCTTGGCTGTGTTATCCAAGACCTTTAAGTTATCGTTTGCCGGTGTAATGACCTGAGTTATCCGCTGAAAGGCTTTCTGTCCATCCGAGCCAATGTTCTTGAACTCTTGCCGGACTTTATCGCCGCCCACCGCTTCAAGTCTGATTGAAAGTTTTTTCGCTGTGTTCATTTAATCCTGCCTTTATACCTTGTATGCCAACGGACAATAACTCCGTCATGATTTCACTTTTTAATCCCAAATTATCTGCCACAGTCAGCGCGACACCAAGGTCAGGCTCAGAAAGTTTTAGTAGAACCTCCCAAGCCTGATGTCCTTCTACGGTGTTTAAGGCTGTTTCGACGTATCGGCATCTGTAGAGGGGACAGTTGATTCCTTCTTCGCCGCACCCTTGGCAGTAGTTCCGCCCGGAGCCGAAGTGCCATTTTGCTCGGGCGTATATGCGTTTTTTTCGGCCTCAAGTATTTCTTGAATGCCGCAATACTGCTGTCTGAATGTTTCGGCAATACTCCAAAAGTTCGTGAAGAGTTCCTCGATTTTGACCGGTGTCAGTGGTGCTTTTTCATCTGTTTCGGCTTCTAAAATGCCGTCCCATTCAATAATGCCCGCCAGCGCAAGACCTAAAATCAATTGTTGATCTGCATAGGCCTCACGTTTTGTAATGTCCTCTAAATCAGGCAAATCTTTATCTTTGGCTCCGTTTTCGCGCACGTCTTTTAAGCGTTTTGCGACCTCGGCAACCTTTGAATTCATAAAGGCTTTTGCCTCATAAAAGACCGAAGATGTACAGGGTTTTACTTTGACCCTGACACCCATTCCCAAGTCCAGCCAATAAGGCTCGTTCTTAAACTTTAACTTTAACATTAGTATTCCTCCACATCGTTAATCAATTGAACGGTTACCATTTTGCCAAGACTTGCATTCTTTGCGCCTTGGAAATCATAAGAGCACTCAATGCCGCCCGGACCCGAAATAGAACGTTTCGGTTTAGGCAAATAGACTTCATGACATGTGATGACCAGTTTTTGGCTTTCAGAGAGCTGATAACCAAGCTCTAAGTCCACAGGAATACCGGCACGCGCCTTGTCCATCAGAGTATTGTCACCATAACGGACTGCGATCGAACCGGACAAGGAAGCGACCCCAAGGTCAATGGCTTCTACTTTACCATCGCTCCGGATTGTCTCAATCTTTTCAAGGTTATTTGAGTAGGTAACCGAAGCACTGGTCACATTGGCCAATGTTTGTCCGCCTGATTTAATAAAGCCTTGGAACTGTGAAAAGCGTGTGTAGTTTTTTACCACAGGGGCAACGGATATTGATGTATTCGCGGCTGTTTCACTTTGGGCCATTAACGAAACTGTGGCCTGAGCTTCACCGGATCGGGCGAAGTTAAAGGCGATAGAGTTTGCTCGCGCTCCCAAGAAACGGATATATTCCGGAACTTCGGCCAAGCCTAATTCCAAGGAATAGCTCGGCAAAGAGGTCTTTCCACTTTCAAAAGTGTGGGTATAAACACTATTTTCTGCAGATGTTGTCGGTGTGCCAAAGACAGCTTTCAGCCAAATTCCGATGTTTCTGAGATCAACCGGAACAGCCAGGTCACCTTCAACATTGATCACATCTTGGAACGGAGTGGTCGGGTCGCGGCCAAGTCCCAAAACGTTTGAAGAAATCAACCCTTGTTCGCTGTCAATTGCGCTTGATGCAAACGGCACTTGGGTATAAGGTCCCGAAGAAAGAGTGCCGTAGGTGCTTTCTTCAGCAATAAGTAATTTGGCATTCCAGCCATATGCTCGTGACATAATTGTCTCCTTTGTTAAATTAAGTTTGAAATTGAGGTATATTCTAAAACGATGGGAACGATTGCGCCTTTGATGGTTACGCCACCTTCGACCGGTTCTTCCACAAACTCGGGTGGATCAGCGTGCATATAATCAACTTCACCGCCCAGGCGAGGATCTTCTTGTAAAAGCTCACCGATTTGAACCAACAATCCGTCCAAGGCCTGATCGCGCTCGGCCGGTGTTTCTTTTTGAACAATGACTTCCAATTCGGCCCGATGTGTGAAAATGTAGCAAGTCGGGGATAATAAAATCTCAGGCTCACCGACATTACCATCGCGCAAAATAACCAAACCGCCATCAGGAATTTTCTGTGGCAGAAGGTCGTTTCGTTTAACGGTTACATCAAGTGTAGAAAGTCTTTCAAATAAAGCGTTTAATACGATTTCTCTTTTACTCATCTTCGCTCCAGTTTTCTAAAATCAAGCTCGGCACTTTTTCTTGCCAACGCTCGCTTTCGGTTGCAAAGTTAATCAATTTCGGCATTTTGACCTGCGGCACCAAGATAAAGGCGATGACCGTCTTTTTCTTTTTGGTATGCACCAGTAAAGAACATGCGTTGCGGCGGTACACAAACTGTAATCGCACGCCTTTCATCTGCTCATAAAGACCCGGTGTCATACGCTTGCCGCGTGCTTTTTTCGGAATGGCATCTGTCGGAATGGCCAGCCACAGACCGTTCTTGCCGCGGATAATACTGCCATATTCAAAGCCAAGCATTATCTTTTCGGCGTTAGAATAGACCTGTCCGGCCGCGCTGATACTTGTTTTTCCCTTCGGATAGACGACACCGCGCCATGTGTTAGCCATGCGGGAACTCATGCCGGAAGAACGAACCTGTTCACGCAAAGATGACTTTAGTCCGTTTGTTGCCGCCGTAATTCCCAAGGTCACAGCCTTAGCACCATCTGTGTAGTGCTTTTCCATGACATCAGACAGCTTTCCCTGTAATGCAAGTTTTAATTGCATAGCACATCAACACTCCATACCAAGTTATGAATATCTTTGACCGGTTCCGTATGCACCCGATAGGTTGCCGTATCTGTTTCTATCGTGTCCCCGACAGCTAAATCGGGCGCATCTGAAAGCCGGATCCTCATTAAATGCGTATCGGTGTGAGCGTTAACAAAGCCCACACCGACAACTTCGTCCGGTTCGGTCAACAAAAAAAGGACTTTACGTCCTTGATATGTCCCGGTCGTTCCGCATCTATTAAACAGGCTGTCCACCGCCTTTTTGAGAGGAAGGGTCATCTTTACCTCCTGTTTCATTAGGTTTCTGTGGCGGTTGTTGCTGAGTTGCCGGTTTTTGGCCACCCTTAACAGCCACCGCAAAGCCGCGTTCAATCAGACTTTTTGCATCTGCTTCGTTTAAATCATACTCCTTACCGGGTGCGATTTCTTTGCCGGCAGACACAACTAACGTAATCAAAGCCTTAATACGCATTTATACCTCCTAGCCAATGGTTGCACAGAATGAAGCATTCGGACGGTAAGGAACGACCAAAGGCGCAGATTGCAACAGCAACCAGCGAACCGATGGATCTTCCTCAACCCAAGACTTCGTGAAGTATCTGTGGGCTGTCCAGTTTGCCTTTTCGTCATGAATGGCCCCATAGCAACGGGTGCCTTCTAGTCCGTCTTTGGCTCCCATGATGACAGTTTTGGCCGGCAAGAGTTTGCTTTCAACGCCGGAATCATTGATATAAATGTCATTATAAACATAGATATCAAAGTCACCGATTGAGCCAACGTAGCGCACTTTGGAGTTTTCACCACGAATAATCGGGTCAACATTCAAAGTGTTATTAGTGCCTCTGCGGTAATCCAAGAACTTCTTCACATCATCTTTTGAGCGGAAGATCTTCCAGGCTTCAGGATCCATGATGACCGTTTTTGCGATCATACCGGACTTTGTCTGAACCAAATCAGCCCAGTCCTCCAAGTCCTCAATTGGGTTAACTGCCGCTGTTTCCCATGTGGCAGAACCGGTTAAGGCCTTGGTCAAAGCCGCATCACGACCGAAGTTTACCGTTGTTGACGGATAACCATCGCCGGAAACAACAACTTGTCCGGTTCTTAAGATTTCGGCCGCCATGACTTCTTCACGACGGGTCAGGTTTTCTAATTGGTCGGTCAAAGTTGTGGCCAAAGCGCGTTCATAGCGTTGAGATGGGGACAAAGAGCCACCGATAATCTCACCGGCAACGCGTTTATACGGAATGTTTGCATCAAAACGGCGTTTGTCTTTCACATAAGCCGGCTTGAATGATTTCGTTTGATAACCACCGCTATCAACGACTTTGCCGGGAAGAAGTGGAGAAACAAACGGAGAGATGCGCGGCTTGCTGTCCGTTACATCAAAAAAGATCTCTTCTTTATCCGAAGTTTGCACATTCGGGAAGAAGGTGTCGAGCAAGAAAGACGAAGGCGTGTGTAAACGTTCAACGACTTTTGCGAGCACTTGTGTTGAAAAAATATCCATTATTTATTCCTTTCAGTATGCTTGATTTGTTTTTACGAAAATGCTTTTTGCTCTGAGCTTGGCTTTTAAGCCTGCAACGGTTGAACCGCTTGCCACAGTCAGAGCCGCAGAGTTAAACTCGCCGGTCAAATAAACAACGGCTTGTTTATCTTCACTTGTGGCATCAACAGCCTCAGCCAAAATGGCTTCAGGTGTGTCAGATGTACCACAAATGGTAAGACTTCCGCTTGAATCCTTTAAGACCGTTCCGCGGGCATAATTACCACCCGTAATGGTTGCGAGTTCAGAGACACGAGGGAATTCGCCGGCAATCAAGTTGTCAGCGGTTGTGGATCCTTGATCCGTAAATCCTTGTACAGTCATATTTTAACCTCCAATTGTGTATGAAGCGATGCGGTCAGCAACGTCTTCAGGTGTTTCTTCGTTATCTTCGGCAGATGGTGTGATCGCCGGATTTTTGATTTGTGCCATTGCCTGTTCAAAAGCATTGCTTTGTTTGGCTGACGGCACTGTTTCTAAGATGGCCAAAATGTCTGTTGCAGACAGATCGGTTTTTGCGAGCAACGCTTGAGCGGTTGCTTCTTTGCCCTTAACACCTTCAGCCGAAAGAACTTGAGACATGCGCTCGCGTTCCATAGCTTTGATGTCAACGGCTGGCTTTTCTAAGTTTTCATTCATGAATGATTTCTCCGTTGAATTAATGTTAAGGTCTGAGATGATAGCTTCAAATGAAGCCAAACTGTCCGCCAGACCGATCCGAACAGCTTTGTCCCCCACAAAGACATCACCGCCACCGAAGTTTTCGATGACATCTTTCGGCGATATATCCCTGTGAAGTGCAACTTTATTGATAAAAACCTCGGCCAAGGCATCAATGTGCTCTTGGATTTTGGCTTTTCCTTCTTCTGTTTCCACATCAGGCCGCTTGTTCGGGCTCTGCGAGGAAACAATTTCAATGGTCTTTTTCTCGTCCTCTTTTTCAAAGATGGACACAACCCCGATAGAACCGAGGATTGCGGTATCAGCCGCCATAATCTTGTCGCAGGCCGAGGCAATCCAGTAAGCACCGGAACAACAAGAACCGGAGGCATAAGCGATAATAGGCTTTTTACCTCGGGCTTTATAGATCATATCGGCCAGTTCCGAACAGCCGTTGACTTCGCCACCCGGGCTGTCCACATCAAACAAAATGGCCGATATGTTCGGGTCGTTCAGGGCTTTGTTGAAGTCTTGTGCCAATAGTTCGTAAGATGTCGCCCCACAGATCGCCGTCAAAAGGTTTGCGTGTCTGAAAAGCGGACCGGTTACCGGAATAACAGCAACGCCGCCTCGGGTGGAGACGGCGTAGGTGTTTTTCATATCGCGGCCCATTTCTTTGGCAATAGCCTCAGGGCTCTTGTTAGTTTGGTGCGCTATCGTTATCATTGTCGAAAGCATCTCGGGCGTTATTGCCCACACTGTTTTTTGCATGAGTTTCATTGTTTTCCTTTCAAATAAAAATAGCACCTGATTAGGTGCTATCTTAATTAAATTATTTTTTCTTTTATTTTAGATATTTCAAAATAAAATCTTCATTTTCACGTGAACTAGCAAAAACAAATCTTTTTGCATTTTGAACAATCCACTTATTAAAATCACGCCGTAGTTTATCATTAAATTTCGGTTTTTGAGGACCAAAAGCTAAAAAAGTTCTTTTCGGATCAATTGGCAAATAAGTATAAAATGGACTATTAATCTCCAGATTGAATGTAGGAAGTGTATCGCCAATTAAAAATTCATTGTCCGTACGTTCCACATACCAATTTAAAGCAGTAAAGACTACTTCGTGTTTTAAATAGTCTAGTTTTGGCAGGATAAAAGCACATAAATCTCTATTTTCCTCTTTTGAATTCAGAAGAGATAGAGGATTTTGATGAAGCTTTTCTGAAATATATTTCAATCCTTGCGGAGAACGAAGCCATAGGGAAGCGCAGAAATTAGCCCACGATAACCTTTCATCATCAGTTAAATTATTGACTTGTCCTTCATTAAATTTGTTAATAATTGTAGCTGCACAACCATCTAACGGAGATGCCCATTCAGTTTCAATTTTCGTAGGATTATTTGGATTGATGTTAGATATAGAGTACAAACCGTTTTCCAAACAAAATCCCGTCAAACCGTTTCTTTTAATTTCAGAAGGTTCTGTCTTACCTCTTATATAAACAAATAATGTTTTGCTAGGATTTATCCATCTCCTTAAATAAAATTGTGGTATATAATGATGTTTAATAGGCTTATTCATCTGATATGTTTCCTTCCGATATAGGAACACTACTGTATAATCCAAGATTTGTCAACTTGGCTTTTTCTCTCGCCCGTTGTTCCAAAACTTCTTCCCAGTCCAAGCCTTGACTAGCGCATTCGGCCTCTAATGTAGAAAGTCCTATGTCCATTCGGATTTGGCAGGCCTGAGCTTCTTTAACCGGGTCAACCCAGCCGCGACCAGGACCGATCCATTTACATCTTGTGTAAGCGTATCGGTTCTCGTAAAAGTCCGGTGCATCAACCAAGCCTTTATTGACGGCTTCTTCCAGCCAGAGTTCATAAACCGGCGTGGCCCAGTAAGTTGAAAGCCATTGCCGGCGGCCGTTAAAGTATCGCCAAGCCTCTAACAATGCGGACCGGGCTGACGAATAATTGGTCTTTGAAAAGTCTTTTAAGAGCAATTCGTATGGAATGTTAAGGCCGGTTCCGATATGTCGGAGCAAGTTTTCAACGAAAGCTCCATAAGCCGAGTTCGGTCGTGAGGGCGTGAATGGCGCGACTTTATCACCAGGAAAAACGGGGATGATAGAGCCACCTTCAAGTTTAACCTGCCAATCCTTTTTGGCATTCAAGTAATCATCACTTGACCCGCCGAACAATTCGTTCAGGCTTTCGCCATCCATCGGTGTTTCTATAAATGCAGCAATCATTGCGTTGACGATCGCGGCTTGAAGCTCGGATCGTTCGTAATGGTCCAACATTTTGAACATCGGCATGATGGAGCTAAGGACAGGCTTTCCACGAGATTGGCCGATACGGCTGATGTCGTGAACGTGTAGAACTCGTCTCCGGCCAAAATGAGTAAATGCCGGAATACGCTCCCAAGACGCAGTTCCTGTCCAATAGTCGCCGGGGTGGTCTTTTTGAATATAATAAGCAACGGGTGCGCCATACTTATCTATTTCAATACCACCGCGGAGTGTTTTACTATCGGCTTTCCCGTTTGGGTTAGAGAGCCGGTCCGGTTCCACCAACTGAATTGCGGTAGAAAACGGTCTGTCTTTCAACCATAGCGGTATAGCCAAAGCCTCGCCATTAATCAGGCAAGATTTGAAAACTTGTGTTGTTAAACCATGAAAATTTAAGGACTTGGCCGCATCACATTCAAAAGTTTCGGACCAGGATCGCCATAAACTCTCAACGTGTGCTTGCCATTCTTCTTCCCATTCCTTGGTTTTGCCGAGTGCCTTATAATCCGGCTTGGCCGATAGGCGAAACCCGGTGCCGACAATGTTATCGGACAAGGTCTGCATGGCACCAGCGGCAATTCCATGATTACGCGTTAAGTCACGCGACCGGGCAACAATCGTGTCCAATTCCGGCAGTAAGTCGCTGTCGGCTGAACCGCGGCCCGGAAGCCATGAGGCAATTTCTCGCAAAGTTTGCGAAGCTGCTTTGTGTGATGTGTCTGTCATTAAAAACTCACTTTCAAAATCCTCCGGCGACAGGTTGCTGTTCCTTCAGCCGCCGCGATTTGCGATTTAAGAGAACTGATATAACTTTCAAGGGCCGTCCGGCTCGCTTGGTTATAGGTGGTCGAGCCAAAGTTGCCAACGCTGACCGTGACTTCCTTTTCACCGATCATCAATTTATGATAAGCTTCCTCGGCCTCAGCCAGCCTTGTTTTCAAAATTTCTACGTTTATAGCCATGGGTCATTTACCTTTGTTGGTTGAATTTGAATGAATTTAGTTTGCTTTTTTACAGCAATTTTTTCTGTTGTTTTGGTCGGAATGGCCGATTCAAGCTCTTGCCAGCCGCGCTCGGATATCCGGTCAAGACCGTAAATCGCCGCACCGGCACGAGCATAAACGCGGCAGTCCAACGCTTCGTTTCGCCGGGTCGGGTCTTTTTCCCAAACTGACTTTGGATAACCGTTGCTGACCTTAACCACCTGACGTTCAGCCGTCAGCTGTTTGAAATACTCCTCAGCATAAGCCGGGAAGTGACAACGGCCAAACTGCGAAGCATCTTCGCCAACACGCTCCATCTTCAGCCACCGGTAAAGCTCAGTTTTAATCACCGGACCGGACACGTTCCACACCTTCAGGCCTTTCTTTTTTGTATCAGCCTTTGAAGTGGACAGGATCATCGCCGTATCGCGGCTTTGACCTTTAATGGCGACAACAGTCCTTGGCGCATTGGCCCTGGCACCATTACCACCCCAAACGGCTTGGTTAAACTGGCGCACAAAGCTGTAAACGTCTTGCGTAGCATAACCGGAGTCAACGCACATCACCCGGATCGGCATTGTGATCCCGCTTTCGTGCGGATAGTCCTTATTGACCACATCGGCAAGTTTGGCCCAAACCTCCGGCTTGGCGGTGTCGCCGTCTAAAACATAATAGTCAACGGACCAACTTTGCTTTTGTCGGCCCCAAGCCACAACCTCACATTCGATACGGTTCTTTTGAATATCCACACCGGCGGTCAGGAATAAACCATCGCGCGGCACGACACCCATCGGGTAATTTTCCCGGGTTTCATAAAGCCGTTGCCATTCCGGGGCCTCGCTTTCTTGTTCGTAGGTTTCACCTAAAATCGTATTCCGGAAGCCTTGCATCAATGTGGCATCTTTTTTGGCTTTCTCGTAAATCTGCACACATTCGGCCCAAGACAGCCACCCGATCGGGGAATAAAGCGAGGACAGATGAAAACCAGCCGTCAGTCCGTCAATAGACTGCGCGGTAGCCTCCCAATGTCCGGCTTCCAGCATCTGCGTTTTATAATGCTCGGCGATCAGCTTGTGACAATGCTCGCATTCATAAAAGACTATGCCGTCTTCTTGGGGTCGGATTTGTTCCCATTTAAGGGACTGAAAGCCGCCACAGAACGGACAAGGAAGTTTATAGAACCTTTGGTCCGAGTGCGAAAACTCGCGCTCAATGGCCGAAACTCCCTTTATTGTCGGCGTTGAAACCAAGAATATCTTTTTCTTGGTGCTGAACGTCGCTGTTCTTCGCTCGGCCAGCAGGATCGGATCACCTTCGCCCTCGATATCGGCCGGATAACCGTCAATTTCATCCATAAACAGGTATCTTGCTGGCATGGAACGCAGTCCAACGGCCGAATTCGCACCGGTCATCACCAAAACTCCGCCTTGGAAGTCCTTTGACAGCATGGTGTTGCCTTTATCGCGTGACCGGGCGGTACTGACCAGGTTTTTAAGTGCCGGACAGTCCTCGATCAGCGGATCAATACGCTGGCGCGAGTTACGCTTGGCCATTTCCACAGTTGGCGAGATGGCCATAATCGGACCGGGTGCCTTGTGAATGATGTAACCGATCCAGTTATTACCACATTCGGTGCCGCCGATCTGTGCGCCTTTCATAAAGACGACCTTTTGAATTGGCGACCTTGGCGATAAGCAGTCCATAATCTCTCTTAAGTAGGGCGTGCGTTTGGTTCGCCACCGTCCGGGTTCAGCCGCCGACTTTGATGATAATGTCCGGTACGCATCAGCCCAGTCAGACACCGACATATAACTGTCCGGTTCTAACCCTCTGAAGAATTCGTAGGCAATAAAGCTCTCTACATCAAAGTTTTCGCTCGAGGAGTTCTGCGCTGTTTGAAAGGAGTTCACTGATGTATTTCTCCAAAATTAACGTTGTTGTATGTTCATCCGCACCTAATTCCGATGCGATAACTGCGCCATAACGTACCGGGAAGCTCAACATCAAGTCTCTGATAGAGCGGCCGAGCATGTATGCATAATTGGCGGCTTTTTTCTTATCGACGACTTCGCCATTCAAAACCCTCAGTTTTGCCTTGGCTATCATGGCCCGGTAATAAATATCGGCAGTTTTAGCCTGTTGGAATGTTCCCATGTTATTCGGTCGACTTCCGACTTGCGCTTCAAACAAAGGATCGGGCTTTCGCTGTTGTGCAGGGTCCGTATTGATGAACCAATCACGATTGGCTTCCTCTACGTCAATCTTGCCGTCAGGGTCGGTATGGATGCGACCGGACTTAACAGCCGTCTGAACAGCGTTAAGATTAACCCCACGCAGTCGGGCATATTCCCGCATTGACACTTTATTTGCCATATTTCTTCACTTTCTTGCATTATTTACTGGATATTCTTTCAAAACCAAGCATGTATTGTGTTGTGTTAAATCAGAACGAAAGGAAAAGAACATGACAACACAAAAGAAAAACCCAGTGGCTAAGGCTACTAAAAAATCAACCTCCAGTATTACAATTAATGAGTTGAACAACGTCCTGACCGAAACCTTAAACAAGGTGGCGGCAGAACCTGAAGCAAAACCCGAGCCGGTTAAAGAGCTTTCAAACCGCGGCAAGACAGCCTTGATGGTTGTGATGCTGAGCCGGCCGGAAGGTGCCACCTTAAAAGAGATGGCTGATCAGCTCGGCTGGAAAGAAAACTCGATCCGCGGTGCGATGTCGCTTTACGCTAAAAACGAAAAGAAAACCATCGCCTCCGAAAAGAAGGACGGGGTGCGGACTTATTACCTTAAGGCCAACGCCTAAATTATTATCCATTAAAAAAGGGACCGGTTTTAATCCGGCCCCTTAATTTTTTGCTTGTAAGTTTACTCGACATTAAACCATTTCATGCAGGTGGCAAGTAAGTGGTCGTAATTGCCCGAGGTCGCTTCAGCCTGAAAGGCATCGCGTTCTTCTTGGCTCAGTCCGGCCCGGCGCATAGCCTGTAAACATATACCTAATATATTAAATGCGTTGCCGTCTTTACCGGTCAGCTGGACCGTAATATCAGGATATTTTGGCATGTTGTTCCTCCATTTTTTTGAGTTCGTTAAATACGTCAAGGCGGCGGTTAACGGCTTCCTGTGATACGAAAACCGTTGCACCGCCGTCTTTTAGAGCCACAAAGCAAACCAAAAGGTCTATGTTTTCCTTTGCTAGTCCGTCATGGACCTCGTTGAACGTGTGGCTCAGTTCCTCCAGCCGTTTGTCTGCTACTTGGCAGTATTTCTTTTTCTTCGGCTGAGGTTGGGGTTGATAACCATAATATTTTTCTCCAACAGCGATAAGCATGGTATCAACCGCACAGTTGTGTTCGTTAATAGTGCCAGCGGCCTTTTTAATTTTGGCCATTAAATCTTCCGGTACTTCTTTATACATTTTAATCTCTCCAAATAGGTAATATGTCACCGCTGTTCAGGTCTGAGCTGTAACCCAGGAGCTTTTTCATTTCGTCTTGCGAGTGCAGGACCACACCGCCGATGCATTTTATTGTTACGCCGTAGGTCTTGCAGAGTTTGGTTAAATCCTTGGCGAAGTTCTCATAAGCGCGAGGTTTTACCTCCGGGAATGCTTTCGGGTCCACATAATAGCGGAACTCCTTAATCAGGCGGATCGTGCTCATTTGCCTTTTAAATACCGAGGCGAATGTTTCCAAGTTGGTGCTGAGCTCCTCGGCGAACTCGTCAGCGATGTGGCGACCCCAGCGGCTGTCCATCAGGCCCAGGGTTTGTTGCGGGGTTAATCCCTTGGATTGGATTATCTCGGCGGCCTTATCCCAAAATGCCTGCATATCCTTTTTATGTTCGATATGGTTGCTGGCAGTTCCCCAAAATCCCCAGGTTTTATTTTGTGTCTTTAAAATCTCAGTCATTGTTTTTCCTTTCTAGTTAATGCTGATTTCAAATCTTCTGCTTTCGTTCTCGGGTTTTGTTTTTAAGACCCCGTTGCGTTCCAGGACTTCGGCGATTTCGTCCCGGTCACCGGACCAGGCGAGGAAGCATTCACCGGTATCGTTTAACTGGTCGGCATCTTGCTTGTGATAAAAGACCACCTTATTGGCATCCATTGGTACCGCGGCCCAGGCGCAGGACTGACAGCATTTAAAGTTTTGTCTTGCGAAGTATCCGAGCTTGCGGAGTTCCTTAAAGGCTTGGTTCAGGTTTGCTTTTTTGTTCATCATGGCGACCTCCTTATTTAACCTCTATGCCTAAGTAGCGGCAGTAGCTTGATCCTGACGGGTCAGCGTAGAGTGTCGGCTGGCCGTCTGCTGTTATCTCAACCACCTGGCGGTATTCGTGCTCATCACAGTAGCCGCCTTTGCCTTTTAAGAAGCCGTAATCGCGGAGTGGATTTTTGCATACTCTTTTATGCTCGGCCGGTGTCAGGTTAATGGTTTCGACCACCGCCACAGTCTCCAGTCTGTCGCTGTTGGCTCTGGTTGTGCTCTTTACTTCGTCGAGGTCGCTTGGCTTGCGGACCATGTAAGTTTTAACTGTTTTCATTTTAATTTCCTTTCGCTGTTGTATCTTACAAGTCAATGAACGCTCTTTTTCGAAGAATTATCCAGTTATTTCTGCATTATAAGTGCTTGTTTCTGCATTATTTTTTACTTTTTCGCCACTTTCTAGCAAAACAGCCTTTTTACCGGTCCAATCTTCCCATCTTTTCACGATAACATCGCAGTATTTCGGGTCCAATTCCATCAGTCTTGCGACTCGACCGGTCTTCTCACAAGCGATTAAAGTCGACCCGGAACCGCCAAATCCGTCCAATACAATGTCGCCAATCCTGGAGCTGTTGTTGATTGCTCGCTCAACCAGATCGATCGGTTTCATGGTCGGGTGTAAGTCATTGCATTGGGGCTTGTTATATTCCCAAACATCGGACTGATTCCGATCACCGCACCAATAATGAGGCTTGTCGTTCACCCAGCCATAGAGGATCGGCTCATACTGCCGCTGATAGTCAGCCCGACCCAAGGTAAAGGTGTTCTTGGCCCAAATAATAAAGGTGGACCATTTGCCGCCGGCTTTTACAAATGCTGAGTAAAGGGTGTGAAGTTCAGAGGAACTCATGCAAACGTAAGCGGCACCTTTGCAATACATCAGCATATTGGTGCAGGCATCGTAAAGAAACTGTTCGAAATTCTCGCCAAGGTTGTCGTTCATAATGGTGCGGCCATGGTTCGGACTGGTGTGATAGCGGAGCTTGTCTTTCATCGTTGCGCCGTAGTTAACATTGTATGGCGGGTCGGTAAAGATCATGTCGGCCACGTCGTTTTGCATTAACTTTTTGAAATCGTCTATCATAGTCGTGTCTCCGCACATCAGACGGTGGTTTCCCAACTGCCAAACGTCACCACGTTTTGTTATCGGTTCAACCGGTGCCTCGGGTATCTCATCGTCTCCGGTATTACTGGTATCCTGAATGTTCCCAAAATTTTCAAAAGCATAAAGCTCTTCACCGGAAAAGCCGAGCTTGGATACGTCAAAATCTTCCGCCCTTAGCCTTCCGATTTCTAACGCCAACATCTTTTCATCCCAACCGGCGTTCAGAGCAATTTTGTTATCAGCAATAGCCAATGCCCGGCGTTCCGTTTCAGTTAAGTCCGAGCAAATGAGGACCGGAACTTCGGTCATTCCCAGGCGTTTAGCCGCCATAAGTCTGCCATGACCGGCAATAATGACGTTATCTGCATCGATCAGAATTGGGTTTCTAAAGCCGACACTACTAATACTGTCCATAATCTGCTGGACTTGCTCTTCATCGTGCGTGCGTGTGTTGTATTCGTAAGGTATAAGTTTATCTACTGGAAAGTATTGTTGAAACTCCATTTTTCCTCCTATCTTTTGAGTGAAAGTATATATTTCGGGGCAGTGAATATGCCCAAAATATATACCTGAATTATGTTTTAAGATGAAAATTGCTCGGGGTGACCAGCCGGATTTTGAAAGTGACCAGCCCGAACTTTTTCGTAATACTATAAATTATTGATTTTACATGGTTTTTAATGTATGCCCGACCAGCCGGATTTTTTGTGTTTTGCTAGAAAAATGCCGCGGCTTGGAGCCCCGCATACGATCCGAGCTGGGGAAGGACCCGCCGGCCTCGGCCGCTCGAAGTTGAGCGACCAACTGGCGGAACTTCCCGGGAACTGCGGGGTTAGGCAACAAGTTTGTCATCCTGAACCGGAACGATCGTCAACGCCTGCAAAGTCTTGCGACATAACTTGGTGTAGATCGGTCGATCCAAGCCGAAGAACTTGATTAATGTGTTCGGTTTTTCATTGCAAATGAGAGGACTGTTCGTGACAATGCCGTCCTTGACCGTCCGGATCAAACCGCTGGGGAGTTCTGATTTGCCAATGCAAGATGAAAGGTAAACGAAGCACTCATCATTGTCGCCGAGGTGTTCAATTGCAAGGTACCGGGCGTAGACATTCAAGGTCAGATCAGCCTTGCTCGGATCCTTAGTCCAGGGCGAGCCTCCACCAATCGGACAGGCGGTGGAGTAGAAGTCGCACGCCAATTTCCGACCGGTAATACCACAGTCAGCTATGGACGAATGGAACTGATAAATGCCTGTTCCGTTTACGATGATGCACTTTGGCTCTTGACCGAGGGCATCAACGACAAATGGTTTGATGTCTTCCGGTTCAAGCATAGGTATGGCAACGATGGCCGTCACTATGTCACCGGTCGCATCATCTATGGTAATTTGTGTTTTTATGTCGAGACCGAGGTTAGATGATGTCTTTGCATGTTCATAAAGAGCATCATTTAGTTTGCGGGCCAGCCATAACTCGCGGTTGATGAGCCCCGGACCTTTGCAGGCATAGCCCACAAACACGCCTTGATCTCCCCAACCATCGCGCTCGACACCTTGATTGATGTCGGCTGACTGGACACCGATTTTGTTTATGACCTCAACTTTACGAACATCTATGGCATAGTTCTTCCATATGTCCGAGTAATGTTCATCATAACCGATTTCTCGGATGGCATTACGAACATATGTTTCTATGTCCGACATATCTACGGCACCTTTGACCTCTCCACCGAGCATAACGCAGTTATCTTTGACCATAACTTCCACCGCGTAATGAACGCGTGGATCCTGCTCGATAAGTCTGTCTAGAATGTAACTTGAAATGTAGTCGGCTGTTTTATCCGGGTGGCCGAGCGACACCGCTTCTGCTGTTTTAAGCATAATTTATTCTCCTGTTTAGTCCGTTATAGTAGGACAAGTTGGCCTAAATCCACATCACCTCATCACCCGATGAGGTTGCTCTGATTATGGCAGAATTGAAAACAAAGTGCAACAACAAAAAACCCGCCGGTTTGCCACCAGCGGGTTCAAATGCTATTGTAAAAATGTATAACCGGAATGTCTGTTTGCACACTCACTCGCGATTATACCAATTTTTATAGTCGTTTTTTGGGAAATTGTCCACGCCTTTTTTGTTCGCAACATTTTTTCCCTAAATTGAAGTAATAAATTTTTGCCAGCGCATAATGGAAACGCTTCCAAACCTGAGTGCGACCGCAACAAAATTCCCGGCACAACAATTTGATTGGAATTCGGCTTGAATACTTCCAAACAAGTTTTCGTTCATCAACTTCAAGAATGGGCATCCATTGCAGAACAACTTTTTCCCAAATGGCGATCTGCTCTTGGGTAGGCCGCGGCGGCACCGGACGGCGGTCCATGAACGCAATTTCTTGCGGAGTATATACCACATCCGGCATACAGCACCGATATTTTGGAGGTCGAACAGGTGGCATAAGCCGTTCCACATAAACGGCGGTTTCCAGGTCGGCCTTGATCTGGTCAACTTTGATTTTCACCATCTTTGGCCCCCTTTACTTTGCTAAGCATATCGTGGCAGATGTCCGACATGGTCTCCATTTCGGAGTAGGACAGTCCGTTTTCCTTGCAAAACCATTTTCTGACCGCTTTGCGCCAATCAACGGCAATGTACTTCTTGCCGTTCATCCAGCCACGATCGGTATTCCATTTCACAAACGCTACCGGATCGATTGTATATCCGCTTTCCTGACAATAAACCGCCACTTCTTCAACAGTCGGAGCACCAACGTATCGTGACTTATCCACATTTTCCCGCTCTTTATTTCTATCTTTTTTATTTTTTAAATCATTATCGGACTCTTTATCTTCATCTAGTTCACTATCGTTCTCTTTATCTCTATCTTGTGGGCGGTCGCTTTGCGCTGGTTCAGGTTGTTCGTTTGCATTTCGCTCAGCGGTCGCTTTGCGATTTGCACCACGCTTTTTTGCGTTTTGTGCATTAGTTTCACAGGTTTTAAGCCACCGCGAATTGCGCAATTCAATAATTTCTTGAATCGCGTCAAAGTGAATTTTTTTCATGTCCGTTAATTTTACAGAAGTGCATCCATATAAATTAAATTCGCACAACGCAACAATTAAATCTGCAATCTCACTTTTTTTATAATTATGCACAGCGGCAAGGAAACCGGCGGTGTCGAGCAAAATAGTCGTCTTTTTTTCCATATTAGACTCCTTTTGCATCATCCATCATCTTGATCCGGATTACACCTTGCACCCAGCGTAGAGCCAAAACAGCACGGTGATACTCCTTTGTCTTTTCTCTGTGTTTCAGAGTATGGCAGATAACTTCTTCTTTAAGCCGCGCTTCAAAGTCACGAAGCTGAGGGAACGAGAGAGCGACCATGCTGTCGACAGGGATTTTTTGAATGATTTCATAAACAGTTTTTGTTTTCTTAACCATGTTTTTCTCCTTTTGTTATGGTTGATACAAAAGGTAAATTCCCGAAAATCGAAAAACGGTCTCAAAAAAATTCAAAATTTTTTCTTTTTTAGTTTTTTTCTAATATTTTCAACAACATTGTTAGAAACTTTTGCCTTTCTCCGAGCGGACCTTGTTGTCTCGCCAAACTCTAAAAGCTTGATGAATTTCTGTTCCTTTTCGGATAATTGCGATGATAGTTCACGAATGGACATCCTTGTTTCCAAATCCGCCAACGAAAAATCAGCTTCAGGCTCAACTCCCTTGTTCTCGTACATATCATTTAATGATTCTAGATTCAAAAAACCCGATTGCATTTCTTGCAACCGGGCGCGACTTAAATGCATTGCTTTTGACTTAATAGCCATAAACAATACGTTGTCTGAGATATCACCACCTCGCTTTCGTAAAAACTCTAAATAAAAGAGGACTAAATCTTGTATTAAGTCCTCCCTTTCTTGGCTATTAAAAAGTCCTGTTGAATATAAAAATCGCAAGTGTACTTTTATATATGTGACTACTTTTGGGGGTAGCCCATTGAATAAATTTTGTGTCATATTTTAACCTTTTGTTAATGATTTATACAAAAGGCTATATATTCATAAGTTGAGGTTCTTTCAATAAAAGGGATATAAATGGGATCAAAAAAATACCTACGTATGCGTTAAACATACGTAGGTAGATGTAAGCTTATTATTTTACACGAAACCTAACTCACGACGTTGATCATCCCATAGATAGGGGAAGTGTCCTCTAATCAAACCGCGTGTTGTCAGGAGCTTAGGTTGTCGTCCCTCAATAATTGCCATGACTATGTCAGGGGCGAGTGTCGTAAGTTTTAGAATTTGCCCCATATATCCTCGGTCCGTGTGTTCTTGTTTAGCTAATTCAGTAAGCGTTATATGTCTTTCTTCCATTTGTTGTTTCCAGTAGAAGGCCTGCGTAACAGCGGTATAGAGTTTACTGTCTCGTTCCCCTTGATCTGATGCCTGTGGAGTTGGTTCAATAATAAGAACCCTACCACGCTTTCGGCCAAACCTAATGGGGTATCTGAGCTCAAGATGCTTCGCATCAAAATTTTCATCGGATCCAAGGGTTCCGTCTTCAAATAATGCCGCACTAAGAGGTTTCAATTTTATTTCAATATGATCGTGGCAGACAATAACTTTCCGTAC
>Ga0265298_10002054_pt1 | contig 28821 bp, 30 predicted proteins | sample AusTroGonzalo_MG_3_FD_193486 | JGI IMG/M metagenome (GOLD analysis project Ga0265298, IMG submission 193486) | Bovine rumen microbial communities from tropical cattle in Woodstock, Queensland, Australia - Gonzalo_01 | ecosystem: Host-associated > Mammals > Digestive system > Stomach > Rumen ...
GCTTTTTATTTTATGCAAACATCATCAAATGTTTAATCAACGTAAGAAAAGTTTAAAATAATTATAAATAGTAACGAGCTAATACGGGCGTATTAGATCAAGCCACGTTGGCACACATAAATTAAGTCTTATAAAGATTAATTGGAGAAAAGCAAATGAGTAAAGTATTAGGCATTGACCTAGGCACGTCTAATTCGTGCTTCGGAATCTATGAAAACGGTTCAGTCACCGTAATTCCAAATTCAGACGGTTCAAAGACAACGCCCTCAGTCGTGGCGTTCAATTCAGATGGCACACGAACCGTTGGACAAGTCGCAAAGCGACAAGCAATTATGAATCCGCTTACAGTCATTCACTCTGTTAAGCGTTTGATTGGCAAAAAGTATTCGCAGATCCAAGATCTTAAGAAAGTTCTTGCGTATGAAATCGTCGAAGGCAAGAATGGATTTGCATGCGTCAAGGTAGACGGCAAGATTTACACTCCTGAAGAGATTTCCTCTATGGTTCTCGCTAAGCTGAAAGCTGACGCTGAAGCTTACATTGGCGAGCCGATTAAAGACGCCGTCATCACAGTTCCAGCATACTTTGGCGATGCAGAGCGCCAGGCGACGAAAGACGCTGGAAAGATCGCAGGCTTGAACGTCCTTAGAATCATCAACGAGCCGACAGCTGCAGCTTTGGCGTACGGCCTCGACAAGAAAGACAGTAAGATCATCGTTGTGTTCGACATTGGCGCCGGAACATCTGATGTCTCAATACTTGAATACGGCGATGGCGTCTTTGAAGTTCTTTCTACGGCGGGCGATGCGCTTCTTGGCGGCGATGACATCGATGAAGCATTGATGAAGTTCGTCGCTGACGACTTCAAGAAGCAGAATGGCGTCGATCTTCTAATCGACAAGCAAGCGAAAGCTCGTCTGAAAGAAGCTTGCGAGAAAGCTAAATGCGAGCTGTCTAACGCTAGTATGTCAAGCATCAACTTACCGTTCATTACAGCGAATGCTTCTGGCCCATTGCATTTGACGATGGACATCACGCGTGCTCAGTTTGAGCAGTTGGTCTCGCAAGTGTTCGACAAGTTCCGCGCTAAATGCCAGCAGTGCATGGACGACTCAAAGAAGTCGTTTGAAGACATCTCAGACGTCATCATGGTTGGTGGTTCAACTAGAATCCCATATATCCAGAACTTCGCTAAAGAGTTCTTCCATAAAGAAGTCAACAAGACTGTCAACCCGGACGAGGCAGTTGGCGCAGGCGCTGCAATCCAAGGTGCAGTTCTTGCTGGCGATAGTTCAGTTGGCGATGTAGTTCTGCTTGACGTCACGTCTCTTAGCTATGGCATCGAAACGCTAGGCGGCGTTTTTACGCCCATGATTCCTCGCGGCACGACTATTCCTACCAAGAAGACTGAGATATTCAGCACAGCTGCCGACAATCAGCCATGCGTCTCAATCCGCGTGTTCGAAGGCGAGCGCTCGAAAGCTATGGACAACAAGCTTATTGGCCAGTTCGATCTCGATGGCATTCCACCAGCTCCGCGTGGCATTCCAAAGATCGAGGTCACATATGACGTCGATGCGAATGGCGTTTTGAACATCACTGCTAAAGATCTTGGAACTGGCAAGAACTCCCATATCACCATCACACAAAACGGTGGACTTTCTGAAGAAGAGATCGACCGCATGGTGAAAGAGGCTGAAGCGAACAAGGAAGCTGACAAGAAGTTTAAAGAAGACCAAGATCTTCTTAACAAGGCTGACGCGTTAGTTTTCAATCTTGAAAAGCAGATGAAAGACAATGATGATAAGATTCCTCAAGAACTTAAAGACAAAATCAATCCTCTTATTGAAGAAGTCAAGAAGAACAAGGAAGCTAAGGACATCGAAGCGCTGAAGCAGTCGATGGAGAAGCTGAATCAAGAAGCAATGGCGATTGGCCAGAAGATCTACGAAGCGGCTCAAGCTGCACATGCAGCGCAGCAGACTACTGAGCAAGCTGCCGATGAGCAGAAAAATGATGACGGCACAATCAATGCTGAAGTCGTCGAATAATAATAGTATTATTTAAATTGAAACAAAAGGCTCCTATAATATGGGAGCCTTTTTTAATATGTCTATACAATAAATAAAAATATATAAAATAATGCAATATAATATAAAAATGAATAGTATTGAAAGAGCATATAAAAGCATTCTTTTAGAAGCTTACATTGAATCAAGTATTGATTCAATCAATGAATCATATGAAGCTTATAAGAATCATCTTATCACAGAAGATTCATTTTTGTCAAAAATTGGAAATTTCTTTAGAGAATTAGCAACTTCATTTAGGACAGTAAAAGAATCATTGTCTAAGGGATGGGGAGCTTTCAAAAAAGCATGTTCATGGCTTTTTAATCTAATCCCAATTCAGGAGCTCCTTCAGTATGCTGGCATAACAGCTAGCGCATTAACAAGTTTTTCAATCGCATTGAAATCGTGTATTATAATCGTTCCTGCAACTAAAATTGGATATGAAGCTTATAAGAGGACAAAGGAAGAAATTCAAAGTGACGATGTCGATACATTGATTGAAAAAAATAGACAAGACGATAAATCTGAAACTAAAGACAATACGGATAGTAATACAGACAGTGCTGAGAATGACGAAGTTGAAGTTGTAATAGATAAAGAAAAATTGAGAGATGAAACCAAAAAATTCTTTAAAGATCAATCGTTCTTTAAGAAGGCTATAACTTTTATCTTAAAGATGAGCAAAAATCTTGGAATTCTGATTTTAGAAAATCTACCAATGATTTTCAAATGTATTGTTGGCTATGCATTGACTGACGCCTTTCAGAAATCTATAGGCAAGAAATCAATAGTGCGTAGAGCTGGAGAGAAGGCGGGCGACACCGCCGCAGATGTTGCTATAAGTATTGGCCGTAAAAATCCAGTATATTATCGTATGCCGGTATGTAAAACTACGGAAGAAGCTTTAGATGAAGCTGATAAAGCATATGCCGATCTTATAGCGAATGGCGAAATCCCAGGCGGCCTTCTTGGCTATAATAATTTGTCGAAAGGAAGAAACCAAGGCGCCGGAACATCATGGCTTGACTATGATCCAAAAAGAAATCCTGGATCAATGCGTAAGCAAGATGGAAGTCTGAACAATGAAATGCCTCTTGGAGAAATGCTTAAGAAAGGCCCTGGTGGCGCTGATATTTTAGGCAATTTAGATCCTAATTTAGGTCTTGGCTATTAAAGATTGAAACTATTTAATGAAGATAGTTCAACTTACACTATTAAGTGATACTATCTTCATTTTAGCATTCTGTATAGTGCTTTGAGAAGCATTTGGATGATCGATGATCTTCTTTAGCACAGTCGTTGGATGACGGTGGATTGTCGCAGGATGGCTGCCGTCTGACGTTATAGACTCAATGTATGCAAGAACGTTATCTGTAGCATTTAGATTTGATGCAAAGCAGTTAGCTGCATATTCAGTGTATTCGCTAGTAGAGATGTTCTGCTTCCATGCTTGATAGACTGGATGACCATGATGCAGCACGTTGAGCATATGACTTTCAGAATATGGGCAGTATCTCCATGCTTGCTGGACTAGCAAGAAGGATTCGCATTGTTTTGTGTCGAATTTCACTCCATAGTTCTGGAGTGTATTGATAAAGTTTTTGTCTGAGGCAAAGCATTTTGGAACGCTTAGTCTTTCATATACTTTATGCTCGAAGAACTGATGTATTCTGTAGTCTAATGGAAGACTGCTATATTCCATTAGTTTTGTCAATGCACGCTTGAAATATTTTATAGTGTTGTAATACATTGTGTTTTCGCATAAGCATTCCAGAAGTTTTTCGTAGATGTCTCTAACATCTACGTTATCGACGAGAAACAACACAAGACCAAGCCAGCCATAGCGGCTTAAGCTATTGTCGATGTTCTCGTTTGACAGAAACTTGCTATTGACTATGAAGTCTTTAAACTGCTTATAGAAATTGATCTGAGGTTCGTATGAATTTGAGTCGCTGTTAGCTTTAGCTATCTCGTCTTCCCAATCGATGCCATCTAATAGTCTTCTAATATTCTGAAGACTTTTGAAATATTTAAATCCATACGGTGGCTCAACGCCTTCATTCCATGATTCTAAAGCTGATAGAATTCGCTTGAAGTCTTCAATGTCTGCATCTTTCTCTGATACGACGACGCCATCAGCAGTCAAGATCTCTGCCAATTCATTTTCACAGTCATGCATACCATACATTGCTAAGTTCATTAGCATCTCGTAAATGGCATCTGACAAATCAGGGCGTCTTGCGATGATATAGTCGACTAATTCCGCGTCGTCGTTTATTTTCGACAATTCATTTTCATTAGATGACTGCTCTACATTTTCAGTCAATATATTCACGTAGACTTTAATGAAATCGTTTATTTTTTTCATTTCTTCAAATGCTAAAATTGACATATCGTATAAATTATATTTATTTCATTTCGATAAGTCTGCCATGCTTGATTACATCGTCTCGATTGATGACTCTAAAATTCTTATAATTGAGATAGGACGCTTTCTTCACTGCATCTAATGTCATATCTATGTAGTTTCCAGTGAACCAACAATCGTCGTTGTATTCTTTGAACCTAATCACATCATAGTGACTAGAATATATTGAGTCGATTGAGTATCTGCGCTTGCCGATGTCTACTTTATCTTTCCAATCTTTAAGAGTCTTATCGTTTACGCCCCAAGGCTGACTATATGTCAATGATATGTTAGCAGTTAGCTCTTTAGCGAAGCTTAAGCTCACTGGATACAGTTCAAGAAAACCATCGCTTCGATTTGGCGTGTCTAGGAAAATAGCTTCTCTTCTTCTGGCGTTAGTCTTTATGTCGCTTCCATCGATTCTTACGATCTTGTTCTGGAACTTATATCTGTCATCGAAAATAAGATAGATCATCACGCTGTTCTTATATGCATCAAAGTACTTCCAATACTTCTTCTCAACGACGTAAGCATCGCCTTTGATTTTCCAGTCTTCATATCGCTTTATTTGAAGCTTCTCTATTTCTACACAGAAGCTGTTGTCGTTCTCGTCTATTAAGTCGATGCAGAGCTTTCCAACGTCCGCTGTCTGGCCTGTGCTTTCGTATATTTTGTCCGGTGTGTCGATTAAGTCTCTGTTTTCAGTCTTCTTAAAGAACTTCTTCACGATAAGCCTGTCTATGTCGTCGTTGTATCCGTATTTCATTTGAACCACTCAATTAATGTTTTATGATGTCTGTTTTCAATATAAATTAAAGCGTTCTGTTTAATTCGTATAAGAATGTTCAAATGAAAATTTCTAGATAATTTTGTTCAACTTGTCTTTAAAACGTATAAATATTTTTAGAAGTTTAAAATAATTATTTAATGCAAACTATTAAGTTCAAAATTAAGCATGAATTCACTGAAGAGATTCTCAAATATCAAAGAGAGTATTCTGCAGTGCTTCATACTGCTTTTGAATTCATTAAGAATGCCAAATATAAAGATTCTTGTTTCGACTACATGAAACCAGGTTCAGCTTTGATTCAGCGAATCAAGTCGATGAAGCGGCATTGAGCTGATGAATTCCTGGCTAATTCAATGTGCAGTCAGTGAAGCATTTCAAATGAACGAGTCATTCAGCTTGAAAAGAGAAGAGTATGCAAAGAAGCTACTTAGAAAGAACGAGCTTGAGCAGAAAAAGAATCTATTCAAAGATGAAAAGAAAGAGCTAAGAAAGCTGCAGCAGCTGAAAGAACCAAAAGTCATCTTTGGCGGAAGAAATCTGTTTGTCAAAAGATGCAAAGAGCAGATCTCAACGGAAGAGTTCATGCAGAAAAGATTAAATTCAATCTACTCAATTGGAACTGCAAGACCGTATAAAGGAAACCAGAAATTTAGGATTAGTGAAGATCTTCAGCATGTTGTTTTCCAGCCTGACCGAAAGCATCATTTTGAACTTCAACTAATCGGAGTCAGCAAAGGATACAAGGACATACTTAGAAGACTTTATGCAAGACAAGAACTGAAGGATCTGCCAATTACATATAAGTTGAATTCAGAATTCATCTACATCAGCTTTGAAGAAGACAAACTGTACAAAGATGAGTTCAACTTCAAGAAGAAGAAAGACCGCTATTGTGCGTTAGACTTGAATCCAAACTACATTGGCTGGAGCGTAGTTGATTGGACAAGCTCAAATACATGGAGATTGGTTGAGTCTGGGGTCTACTCCTTTAAACAGTTGAATGATGAATTCAATTCAATCAAAGGAACTTCAAGTTCTGATGAAAAGAAAATCTACTTGAACAACAAAAAAAGGCATGAAGTCATTGAAGTAGCAAAGAACTTAATTGAAAAATGCTGCTATTACAAAGTAGAGAACTTCGTGATTGAAGATTTGAACTTCAAAAATTCAAAGCTTAATACAGATAAGGACTATAACCGTCTTTGCAGAAACCAATGGATTAGAAACAGTTTCATCAACAACTTGAAGAAGAGGTGCAGTATCTTCTCCATCAATTTCATGGAAGTTCTACCTCAGTACTCTTCATTTGTTGGAAACATCATGTTTAGAAGTCTGGATAAGCCAGACATGGTTCTTTCAAGCATTGAGTTAAGCAGAAGAGGTTATGAGTTCAAGCATCAATATGTCTTGAAAGACAAGCCTCAGACAAAGAACATAGTGAAGATAGACATCAATGACGATGTCTTTAAAGAGCTTTTCAGAAAGTCAATGGAAGAATTTTCTGTTGAAGTAAGCTTTAAAGATGTCATTGATGCTTATTGGCACTTCAAAAGAGACTCTAAATTATCGTATAGAGTCTCACTGGATAGTATAATAAATAATATTAACAGAGATTTTAGGGATTTTTTAAGTAGACATTCTAGAATGCAAAATATACAATTTTATACAAATTGAATATTTTTATATAAAAATCCTACAATATCGTTAGATGTTTAAAACAAAAGGAACTTATAAATGAACAATGAAAATGGATACTGGCTTGTAGACGATCTTACGTCTACTGACAGTCGTTTTACTGTTGGTGGCGAGCCTATCACGGCTGCTGCTATCGATGGCGTCATCTCAACGAATGGCGTTTCGCTTAGTTCGATCACTGACACTGAAGCTCTGGGTGGCGAGGGGCTTGGCCTTGCAAATCCAGCAACTGCTATGGCTAACAAGATCAAAGCGTTTTTCGCTGGCACAGACGGAATCACAGTTAGCTTTGAGTACGCGCCGACAAAGCAAATGATCGACCCAAGGATATTTAGCTGCAACCATGGCTTCTACATGCCTGAAGTCGAGAATGTCGATAGTCTTGATGACGTCGAACCGCTTGCTCCTCTGGTATCGATCTTCGTCACGGATCCATCGGCTGTCGTAGACAATAGAGCTGAGTATCTCAATAGGACCATCAAGCATGTCTACGACTTTGGTGGCATTAAGCTTTACGTCGTGGTGTTCGATGCATGCGCCGGCGCGGCTGAGCCAATGAACAAGCCTTCTTATGGCGTCTCAATGGAGATTGCTGAGCAGCTTGAGATTGCTTTAAAAGGCAATCCAAACTTCCTGAGATACTTTGGAATCTACGTAGAATTGTTCAATACGACATATCACTTCCTTGAGTTCCAGCCGAAAGTCATATTCTACCAAGAAGACAATTTCTCGAATGTTAGAGGCTTCAGCGCCGCGCTTCCTGAGAACTTGTTTAGAGAGATCTTTGACTCGACATACACCTATTACGGTGGCGAGGAACCCGAAACACGCAATACATTAGATGGCTTCTTGATCTCGACATACGTACCATCTAACAAAATGACACATTGATGCGTCTAGACTAATCGATATGATAGAGGCCGGCTAAGATTAGCCGGCCTTTTTCTTATTCTTCAATTTCAAGAATTCTTAAGTCGCCGCCGAATTCACAGTCGCCACATAAATTGAAAGAATGTGGCGTTACTTGGATTTCATGCTTTTGCGAATTGCGGTGCCCATGGATTTGATAAACATCAGTGTCGGTCAAATGAGCTTCGAACTGAGCGTCCACGTCTGACTCATATTCATTGCTCTTGATGAACTCGCTTGCTGCTACTTGCATTACGCTTGGCGGGACGAATCCAACGCCTGCATGCGTAATGAAGAACTTCTTGTCTCTGAACTTCAAGTAGCATACGGCTGAAAATTTTCTGCAGACGTTTCTAAGATCTTTCTTCTTGAACTTCTCCAGCTGCTTTGACGTATAGTCGAAGAACTCTGAAGACTTGCACTTGTCCCTCTTTCCAGCTCTTATCTCGTCATCATATTCCTCGTCAGCGTATTCGCGTAGCCATCTCTCATGGTTTCCCTCTAGAAGCACTACGTTCTTTCTATCATAATGCTGCAAAAGCCATTCTACTACCTTGTCGTTTTCAAGACCCCTATCGATGTAGTCGCCAATGAAGACGTATAAGTTCTCTTCTGAGAAAGGATGCTCATCAAACCACTTCTTTAGAGGATCATAGCAGCCGTGAATGTCTCCAACTACGACGACTTTCTTATATTGGTCAGCGTCCATTGGCTTCCATTCTTTCAAAAGACTTTTGATAGAGCTGACATCGCCATAGTCGATGACTTTGCAATAGCCAGGGACGTCTTGATTTCTAAACCTTGAATAAATGTTCTCGACGACGACTTCAGGAACTCGCTTGTACTCAGGCCTGTTCATGTTCTGCATCAAGCAGACGTTCAGAGGTATAGACGAGAAGTCGATGCAGTATAGACGGTAGCGGTACTTCTCAATAAGCTTCTTGTACTTAGCGAAGTCTTGAGACTTACTATGGCATGCGTCTACGATGCAGAGCTCTCCTCGCTCCATTCGTTTTTCAAGCATTTGGAACAGCAAGTCCCAGACGAACCTGTCGTTTCGTTGAGATATCTGAAACGTGCCATTATTATGATCCATCACAGGAGACTGCATCAATAGTCTCAACGCGTCCGCTGACAGCGCATAGTCTGTAAGTCCAAAGTTCTTTAGCCAAGTCGACTTGCCACAGCCAGGCGCGCCTCTCATTAGAACTAATGCTCTCATTTTTTAGTCTCCTTTTTGAACAATTTCTCTATCTTATATGCAAGTGTCTTACTTCTTAAGTCGCGCTTCGTCTTCTCTACGAACTCTATCATACTGATAGCGTCTAAAAACGAAACAGGAATTCCAGAATTGATTTTGTCATACAAATCTATGACTTCAGCTGCGCCTTCCTTGCCAAACTCCTCTTCAGCTCGCTTCGCGCATTCAGCTTTTAAGTCGTAGATTCCAAATAGTTCTTTAAGCTTTGCTAGCATTGGCATTCACCTTTTCAAAAGCATTTCTGACATCGATGATAGACATCTTCTGCAATTCGTCTCGGCCAAGCCTCTTCATAAATCCATAGACGTCGTTCATCAATGGCGTCGTAAGACCAGACGTAGAGACGATATGACCTGCTGCAAGCTTCTGCTTATAGCCTCGCATGGCTTTCCAGAACTTGTACCAGCCACCTTTCAATTTGAAATGATACCCGGTAGCGTCCTCGAGGACGTAGCCTTCGATGCCTTTTGTAGAATCATACTTCTCAATGTCTACAATGAAGCTGTATAAGTTGTCCCAGTCGTAGAACACGTAAGGACGACTTTTTACTGGAAACTTGAACTTGACGCTAATGGCTTTAAGTTCATCGTAGCTAATGTGCTTAAAGCTTTTTTCAAGAAATATTTCATCAAGCAGAACCAAATGCTTGTCAGCGTATTCGACGATATGTGGGTCGTTTGACGGATCGATGATCTCGAACACTAAGCATGCATTCGACTCTACCAAATGCGACGCAAGCTCTTGGAAGTAAGCTTGGCCTTCGTCTTTTCGAGTGCTGTAGAAGATGTCTTTAAAATACGTCGAATAAGAGCCATCTATCATAGACTTTGTGCAGAACAAGAACTTCTTCTCTACTTTGTCGTATGACAAAATTCCTAGAAACCCATTGTACTTCGAGTATGCAGCGACAGGAAACTTCAGATTGTCTTTTAGCCAGTCTGGCTGGTTGAAATCGCGCTCTCGATAGTTGAAGAACTTATCGAATCCACGAGCGACGATTCTTCCATCTACATTGTCGATGAACAGGCCTCTAGCTATCTTAGACAAATCGCTCCATCTGCTACTGTTGAAGACGTCTCTGCTAAAATTGAACGAGCTGATATGTCCGAAGCTCTTCTCTTGAATGTCTTTCTTGTTGTCTCGAAGCACATCTAGCAAGTCTTTGTTGTCGATTGAAGGCGCTGCTTCAGACACGGCTATGTCTATATGCGTATTGTCTACTCTAAAGACGTCGTTTTTAATGTAATGAGAAGTAAATTTCATTCAGCCCACCATTGATGTTAAGATTAAAAGACTAAAAATCTATAACAATATAAACTAAAAAAGCCGCAAATGCGGCTTTTTGTAGTGTTTTATTAAGTTTTTATAAATTTCTAATATATTTGACCCAATCCTGTGGACTCTGCGTCATATAAATGAGGTTTTCATTATCCTCATCGACTTCATCATAGTTTCCATAATACAATATCTTGTTGTCTAATTTTATGATAAACGTATTGACAGGATTGTTTACTTCTGATGCAAGACGTTTTCCAATGAAGTCCTCAAACGTATCGTCTTCATTGTCCATTGGGCTTATGTCTTCTTTAATGCACATCATTAAAGCTGATAGACCGCGTTTCAAAGCTGCATTGATGTCGTTTCTAAGCATTGGCGTAAGCTTAAATGCAGCGGTAGCCGATGCTGAAACTTTTTCATCGCCAACGCTTGCTACTATTTTTGGAAGATAGCATTTAGGTAGAAATTCATTGAAATCATATGCATTTGAATTCATATTGCTTATGTCTACATCGTTGAACGTTAGATACGCACCCATTTCCAGCAAAGCTTTTCTATTGTCTACCGGCATATGAGAAAATGGAGATTCACTACTAAGATTCAAGCCTGCTAAAGACGACTGCACAAATTTTAGCATTTCCATTGTATATCTACGCAAAGTCTCTTCATCATAATTCTTAAGATACTGAGTTGGAACTGTTTTTATATACATATCTAAAAGTCTACTTCTCAATTTGCTTTCTAAGCCAACTTTTAGTTCTAAATCTGCTATTTTATTTTTAATATCATTTATCTGCTTGTCATAATTTTCAGTTTCGTCAGCAATTTTCTTTTTATATACAACGGCTGCTGCACTGTTAGCGTCTTTCTTTGAAGCGCTTTCAATTGCGTTTTCAAGTTCTCTGATTCTCATTCCTTTCTTATGCATTAAATTTGCAAGCTGCTCTTTATACCCAGGCAACGCATCGATTGCCTTTTGGCGATCTGCATAATGAAAAGGATCGGGCTCATATGCAACTCTTTGGTAATAAAGATTAATCGATAGTTTTTTTAGAAAATCTATGATAGTATTGTTTTGCTGCTCTTGATAAAATTTCATGCCTTGTTGCGGAAACGTTTCAATCTGCGTTGCGATATATTGTTTATTTCCAGAAAAACCATCTTGGAAAAGATCTTTTAACTCAACGTGATTGATAGTCCTAGTTTCATTTATTATTCTAAGATATGCATTTGTCAAAATATCCGTAGTATTCATAGCTTAGCCCACCATGGAACATATGTATCGTTTTTCTCAAGTTCATTCGTTGCAGTCACGCAAGAAGTAAGCGATGCTGCTAGAATTAGAACGAGTATTATGCTGGTTATCTTTTTCATATGAAGAAACTTACCGAATTGACGCCATCTTCAAGTTTTGTTATGTTATGTTTCTGTTCGTCGAACAATTTGAAATAGCCGTCTTTTAATTTCGCTTCCATAAACGTACATAATGACAGTGTCTGTAGCTGTAAGCGTCATCAACGTCGCTGGCTTTCCATTCTTGTCTATAGAAGGTCTTGTGCTGCCTGTGTATCTAAGAAGCTCAAACAAGATAGTCCCGCTACTTCTATCATATCCACACGGCCTACAGAATTGGATGAATCCTTTTCCAAGAATCGTGTTCTTTTCTTTAGTAAGTTCGAAGATCTTTCTTCCATCCACGTAGTCTATTGTAAATATGCCAACCGCTAAAGGATGATCTTCATTTAATTCTTCTAGTCTTTCTGGAGTCGTCATTGCTTGATCTTCAGGCGTAAGCTGATGCATAAAGCCGCCAAGCTTTGGCTTACTGAAATGCTGTGTTATATCGATGTTGTTAGCATACCTTAGACTGCTCATATTGCCCATATTCTCTACTGTTAGATTGAACCAACGTGGATTTGCGCCTAACGTTAGGAACATTACTCTAACGCGGCCATCTTTAGTAAAGCCCTTCGACTCCACAGTGCCAGTAAGTCGTCCGATAGTGCCATTCATAAAATGATAATTGAAACTTATTGGGCTTTTACTTAAAAGAGCCTTTTCTATCTCAATATAGAAGTTCGCATCATCGCCAATGTTGATTGCTTCAGAAATAATGTTTAGATATGCTGTTTCTATCTTATTCATTTTGACATATGATTACGATGTTATTTTATGTTAGTCTTCCATATTGTTTAAGCAGTTCTTAATGTATGCACCACACATAAACTCTTTGTCAAAGACATCCCATGCAATGCAAGCAAATCCATACTTGCCCCATTTAAAACCCCATGAATTCTGAATGAAAACGCCTACGTTGTTATAGCCAACGCAAATGATAGCGTGTCCGCCTAGAGACTTGCCATTCGCTTTCTCAAGTACAAGCTTTCCGTCATGCTTCTCCCAGTCTTCTGTGATATTCAAGCCAATTAAGCAAGTACCATAGCGGTGAATAGCCTTCTTTAGTTCATTAGACGTGAAGAACAATTTAATGTCTTCTTTACCATGATCCTTTATCCAGCCTAAGTTGATCATGCCAATAAGAACTGCGTCAAGGGTCGTTCCGCCATCGTATGGAATGCCATCAAATTTTTTCACTTCGTTATATAGCATTACTGGATCAAAATCTACAGGTTTTCCAGTCTTTCTCCAAAGAATGCCTTCGATCCATGATGTAGCTGTGTAAGCAGCGCACATCGACGTCATACCTTGGTCTTCAGTTTTTAAGACTAAATCTCTCATATCCATTGTATTTGGATATGCATTTCCGTCAGACTCTCGTGTATATGCTTTAAGAGGCTTTGGCGTATTGAAAACAAGATTTGGTACGAATTTCATAATGCTATATAACAAATAATTTGTTATATTTATTTTTTTAGCACAATTCTATTTGAGAAATTCTGTCGTTCCGCTTTGCTAAACGTTGGAAAGCTGTTGTTCATATACGGCTTCATCTCTTTCAGCATCTCTTTGTCGTCGCCGTCTAAACACATGCAAGACTCTATCTTCGCCAATGTATATCATTTCGTCGAAGTCAAGCGACTTTCTATATGATCTAAGAACGCTAAGGCAATATTCGTCTCGTATCTTTCCAATGAAGCTTCTACCCATGCTTAGGTTTTCTATGCTAAATCCTGCTTTCGTCTTATCTTGCAAGTTCGCTTCATAGAACTTGCCAATGTAGTCTTTCACCAAGCTTTCAAGATTGGCCTTGTCTATCTTATGATTCGCGTTAGCTAAAACGAATTCGTTTGAATATAGATCGTTTACTAGACGTATGAATCCAGTGTCTCCGCCTAGGCTTTTGAAATTGAACAGTTTTCTATTCGACGCTACTGAAATGTCGTCGTATGCTGGAACGGCTTTTCTAAATAGATCTTCAGCCTCGTCCTGTCTTTCATCAAACAACTTAATGAAGTCATAATGCATTTTGTCGAGTATCGTCGACATTTCGTTGAATGGCCTGTTTGTCTCACCTACTTTCGCTTGCGAGCCTTTCACTTCATACTTCTTTCCGCGATATGATTAGATCGCCGCTTATCAGTTCTCCACATCGCGTCTTTTAAGAATATACATAAGAACAACTCGCCTTTTCCAATTTGGCCATTTACTTTAGCTGTATTGAAGTCAAGAACTTTCTCTAAAAATCCGTCTGATAGATTGAAGCTTGAGAAATGATTGCGGACTACATCGATGACATTACTGTCTTCTAAGTCAGACAAATTCAATCCGAATGTCTTGCTTCTGCTCGTTTATAGCGATGATTGACTTAAACTCGTTTTTATTCAGCAAAGCGAAGTCTTCTAATGGTGACTTAGTAGTCTTTATCATATGATCGATGAAGTCATCGAATGAATCGCTTGCATATTCTTTCTTGAACTGCTTAAACGCCTTGCATTTGTAGGTAAGCTTTCTGATGCTCTTGCATAAATTTATAGAATACGAAAGTCTTCTTACGTCGTACACAAAGTCGTCTATCAAGCCAACAGACAATTCATCATGAAACTTGTCGATGAAATAAGATAGATTCTTCTCATTGTTCAAATTGAACACTTTGTTTAGAATAGCGTTGTCTTTCAGTATAGATGATATCTTATCAAGCGAATTGCAGATCTCTATCTCTACTTCATCTTTTGGGATGAACTTAGTCATCGATCTCCTTTTGTCTAAAGCAATGATGGCCTTGTCAAGCAAGACCACCATTTTTTGTCATATTATGATAAGCTTAATTTTAATTAAGCTTGAAGAATTGCGCATACCTGCTCAAACTCTTCGTCTGTAAGTTTCTCTGGGAAGTCGTTCTGATTTAGCATATCGAGATTCTTTATGATGTCTTCACTATGCGTGTCGTCGTCTGTTGGAACTACTACGACTTCAATTTCGTTTGTTGTGTTCAGATTGCTTTTTTCTCTATTGACTGCAGATTCGTCGCCAGGCTTTATCGCAATCAAGACGTTGCAATTGTAGCATTCATGCTCAATGATGCTGAATAATGAATTGAACGGAGAAGCGGCCTTCGCGATGATGAAGTCGACTTTGTCTTCAACACCATACGACTTTGCGAAGATTTTGAACACTTCAATGACCTTTTCTGGCGTTATCTCAACATTCCCAGGCGAGACGTATTTGTTAGCAGTCCTGAAGATGTTCGTCGAAAGCGTGTTCTTGTAAGCCTCGATCTTAGACTTAAGTATCGTAAGATTTTTCTGAATCGATTCATCGCCATTTGCAATAGCTGCAGTCACAGCAGTATCCATATCTGTAAGCTTTTCAGTCAATGCAATAAAATTTATGCCAGGAGCCCTCTGTGTTTCGTCATTTGATATTGTCAATTTGTTTATTTCATCTACAATGTCATTTAATTGCTTGACTTCGTCCATGTCGCTATTTATAGCAGTAATCTTAGCGACGATATTCTTTATTGTATCAAAGCCTTTTAAGTTTGTCTTACTTATTGAGTTTTCAGATGCTCTCTTTCTACTAAGATTCGATATAACTACGCATACATGATCATTATGTGGATCGTCGATAAGAGCCATGATTCTCTCCCATGACGCTTTATGCGGTGGCTTAAACGAACCCGCCGTCATCGCGATTGTCTTATCGTTGTATTTGTATGGCTTGTCTTCAGGCTTTGTCTGAAATGCATCGTTCATCGAATAGTCTTCAAATGGAGACTCATATGGCTGTCTTGCAGACGTAAATGGATTGTCGTAGCTAGCTTCTTCTAGAACGACATTCACAATTTCATTGAATTTGCTTTTCATATTTGAATATGTTGAATTTTTATATCTATTTATTCTTAAAATTGTCTGCTACTATCTTTTTTGTAATGGTCAAGCTGTCTTCATTCGACGACGGCATCTCGTACATATACTTGTTCATGATTTTCTCAATGATAGATCGAAGACCTCTTGCGCCGGTGTTTTTCTGATACGCTCTCTTCGCGATCTCTTTAATAGCAGAGCTATCGAACGTAAGCTTAATGTTGTCCATCTGCATTAGCTTTATGTATTGGTTGATGATCGAGTCCTTTGGATCTGTCAATATTTTCACAAACTCGCTTTCAGTCAACTTGTCTAAAGTAACAATGACCGGAATTCTTCCAACAAACTCTGGAATCAATCCATATTTGATTAAGTCGTCCGGATCATATGAGAAGTCAGTGTTCTTGTATTCGACCGTTTTTGTCTGTTCAATGCTGCCAAATCCAAGTTTTCCTATCTGCTGTACTTCCTTCTCTTTAGCTTCTTTCAAGCCAACGAACGCGCCACCAACGATGAACAGAATATTCTTTGTGTCGACTTTAATGTACTCTTCAGTTGGGTTCTTCCTTCCACCCTTAGCTGGCACATTGATGACGTTGCCCTCGATTATTTTCAGCAAGCCTTGCTGGACGCCTTCGCCAGACACATCGCGTGTCGTAGACGAGCCTGACGTCTTCTTCGCTATCTTATCGATCTCATCAATGAATATAATTCCAGTCTGAGCTTTCTCAACATCATAGTCAGCTGCTTGTAGAAGCTTCAATACGCAATTCTCAACGTCTTCGCCAACATATCCAGATTCGGTGTAAGTCGTAGCGTCGCATATGCAGAATGGAACATTTAAAATCCTAGCTATCGTCTGAGCTAAAAGAGTCTTCCCACTTGCAGTTGGGCCAATCATCAATATGTTGCTCTTGTCAAGGACTTGATCTTTGTTGCTATAGTTGTTCTTGATTTTCTTATAGTGATTATAGATAGCGACAGCCAATGTCATCTTAGCCTGATCTTGTCCAATAACGTATTCGTCCAATTTTTCCTTTATCTCTTTAGGCTTATAGGACTTTATAGAGTTGACGTACTTCTCAATGTTCTTCTTTTTCTTAGCAGGCTTCAAAGACGTCTCATAGTTGCTTATAGCCTCGTTTATCTTATTGTTGCAGTCGAAGCATATCCCAAAGCCTGGCACGCCTGACTTGACAAACTTCATATTTGGGAAATTCGCAATGTCCTTTCCACAGAAAATGCAGACTTCATTGAATATCGGTTCTTCTGCCATTAATCAACCTCGTTAGCTGTAGCTAATTGTTTTATGATGTTCTTACGATACTTCACAAATGCTCTGGACATCCAATAGTCCTGCATCTTTGTGTCTTTCTTTATCTTATACGAACATTTTTCAACGTCGTTTAAGAAAGCGATATTGTTCTTCAAGTCCAATGAACATGCAAATGTGCCAACATCGTATTTTGATGTCAAATATTTTATTTGAACATCTAATGGATCAGCGCTAACAACGATGACGTTCATTGGCGTTTTCTTGAACAATTCATTTATTGAATTAACTATTTTATCAGTAGAATTAAATACTTCACATCGTATTTCATCATATTTGCTTATTTTTTTAAGAAAGCTGCAGATGAATTCTTCACTTAACTTTGCCGCGTCAATGCTTATGATTATTTTGAATCCATTTGCTAAATAAATAGATGCAATGTCGTCAACGTTATCATTCTCATTTACAGACAATATTATGTTCATCAATTCGTCAAGCTTTAGCTTCATTGCAGATCGAAGATCGTTAAATTTTGAGCAAGTAAGCTTTAATCCTACAAATACATCATTCAATAAAAACCATTTATATAAAAGCTTTATATTTTCTGTAATTACGTCGTCTGTGTCCAATATCACATATGAACATACGGTGCACACGCTGTCAGTGTTCAGCGAGAACAAGTTCTTCAATTGATTCTCGTCGAACGCATAGTCTTCACCGACATATAGAAATACTTTCTCAGGACCAATTGGATTGAACGCGGGGTTCTCGTCTTTCGTCTTTCCCCACTTCATCGACGTGCAAGTCTCTTTATCGTACACAAAATTGAAAGAATCGCTTAAAAAAGCTTTGACCTTGCTGTCTTCTTTATATAAAAGATTGCCTTCCATCATGTAATGTCTCTTATATTTCTATTTATTAGTTTATTTTATTCTAAAATCAAAATAACTTTTTTTGCTAAATTAGATTAATGGACGACGAAGTTAGTAGTTTCAAGCTTTCAGATGAAGAGTTCAAGAAGATTTTTCCATTCGACGAACCACGCGAAGGCCAGCGAGAGGTCATAGAACAGATTCTAGGCTACTACAATAGTGGCAAGAAATGCGTCGTCTTGAACGCGCCTACTGGCGTTGGTAAGTCAGCGATTGGATATGCCATCGCGAGATATTTTGAGAACGGCTACATCTTGACAAGCCAGAAGATATTGCAAGAGCAATATTATCGAGACTTCAGCATACCATTCGTCTTAGGCAGAGCGAACTACACTTGCCAGAAGAAAGCTGCTCTTACATGCGACAGCGGGCCATGCAGAGGCATACGAAAGAACTTCTGCACAACCGGAGGCGCAGTGTCATGCCCATACATTGTAGCTAGAGAGAACTGCTTATCGTCTCCATACTCGAACATCAACTACAGCTACTTCTTGCAGATGTTCCCAATGGCTAAAGCCGGCAGCCAATTCCAAAGAAAGCTAATCGTATGCGACGAAGCTCACAACTTAGAAGCAGAGCTTCTGAATAGAAGCGTCGTCTCTATAAGCAAAGACTCTCTTGCGAAGATGGACTTAGACATCGATTTGCCAGACCCGCTGCTAAGCGACGCTGAGAAGAAGAACTGGCTGTTTGGCGAGTTCTACCGATATATCGCAAAAGCTTTCGACAATGTAAAAATCGCAATGACAGCATTAGATCGAATGCCAAATACGCCTGAACTGAAGAGAATGTCAGCGAAGCGAAATGCACTTGGAAATTTGTCGTCTAACATGGAGCTAATGAAAGCGATGAACGACATTGGACAACCCGTCATCATTACGCAAGACGACTATTCTATAGAGTTCAAGATGCTGTTCTGCAACGAATTGTTCAAGAAGATGCTTATGCCGTATGGTGAGAAGATACTGCTAATGTCAGCTACGATATTAGACTATAAGACATATATCAAAAATCTTGGGCTTGACGAAACTGAATGCGCTTACATTGAATGCGACTCGTCATTTCCAGTCGAGAATAGACTTATTCATTTCGTAGCAGTTGGAAGCATGTCGATGAAGAACAAAGCCGATACGCTTCCAAAGATGTGCAAAGCAGTCGACCAGATATTGAGAGAGAATCCTGACGTAAAGGGAATCATTCATACTGTAAGCTACGACGTTGCAGAGAAGATCATAACTGAGCTTCGATATAGCCCAATGTCGTCAAGGCTTCTGCTTCCACGAAGAACGAATAAGAAAGCTATTCTTGACGCATTTCAGAATTCAGAGAAGCCATATGTCCTCATATCGCCATCGCTTACTGAAGGCGTCGACTTAAAGGACGATCTGTCTAGACTTTGCATCATCTGCAAAGTGCCATACGGAAACTTAAAGGACAAATGGACGAAGACGAAGCTTGAGAAAGATAGAGCATGGTACATCGCGAATGCTTGCACTACATTAGTGCAGATGACAGGGCGCTCGATTAGAAGCGAGACAGACTTCGCGACGACGTACATCTTAGACTCCGACTTCTTAAAGTTAGCGCAAAGCGCGATTGACATATTCCCAAAATGGTGGAAAGACGCGGTCGTAATCGACTAATAAAAAAAAACGCTCAGCATATGCTGAGCGTTTCTATTCGACTATCTAATGAATCTTAGTTGAGGGCTCTAATCTTCAGTTCGATTTCAGTAAGATACTTCTTCCATTCATCGCTAATGACGATATTCTCATAAAGGTCTCTCTTGACCTTCTTCAGAGTCTCAAGCGCAGTGTTGGCGTCGCTAGTGTCGATCTTCTTAAAGAACGTATTGAAGAACGCCTTGCGGTACTTCTCATACACAGTGATTTTTGCAGTCTTCTTCAGCGTGTCAGCGACTAGATTATAGTAGTCTTCAGCGCTAATGTTTGGAATATACTGGTTCTGAATGCATGCAGGATAAGCGAACTTAACATGGAAAGTGTCTTTCACTTTCGGGTCAGCCATAAGAGCTGCATACACAGCAGCAGCATTGAACCTATTGCAGAACGTCATATAAGTAGCATGCGCTAGAATATATGGATCGTCTGAAAGCTTTTCGATCTCAGCCTTGAATTCAGCGTAAGTGATGGTGCTAGGATCTCTGCCCTGTAGAGCTTTGAAGACCGGAATCATAACGTCGAATGTAGCTTTAGCTTTCGAGTTCTTGATAGCATCGTTTTCATTGTACTCCTTTTCAAAGGCGGCGACGCCTTCGGCCGTGAAAACTGTATTGTAGTTGAAAGCAAAAGATGTGGCGCAAGCAAAGACCAGCGCGAAAATTAAAGAAAGTTTCTTCATTTTTAGAAAATATCCTTGTTGTATATTTTATTTTTATTTATTATCCGAGCTCATTCAATAGAGCATCATGATTGTCATTATATAGCCCATCTGGGAAAAATTTCTTAAGCTCAGGATCATTGTTGAAGACATTGTACTTATAGTACGCCATGCTGAAGTTGCATGTGACGTCTGTGCCATCAGTCTTCGAATAGTCCAAGTCTACGTTTCGTATATGCTTAAGCCAACATCCCTCGAAGTTGAACGTGCATTTTCGCCTCATGAAGTTGTCCATTAGATACAAGTTCGTTGTGACCACTGGGCCTTGCGTCGAATAGTATGGATTTGCACCACTGTCATACATATACTTTTCGTAGTCAGTTTTCGCGATTGTGTTCATAACGCCATCGCCTAAGTCGACCGTCACAGTGTCGCTTCTATCCTGGTCATATCGAGTGAAGTCGCAAAGCTCAAACCACTTCAGCAGCATCAAATATTGAAGCCAATTGTCTGACATCGTGAATGTTATATTCAATTCTTTCGTTGAGACATTACTTCTAGTCGACACCTCAAATGAATAATTTAAGAATGTCACATTCGTCGTGCCAAGCCTGAATTCTGGAAACGATATGTTCTTGCAGTTCAATGGATAGTCCAAGTAGTATCCATTTTTTATGTTTCCATATTGAATGTTGAAGAGTCTTGCAAGTGGAATATTGAAAATCCACTTAGTGTTGTTCGCTAAGTTGTACTCTTCAATTGGCAGGTCTTGGATTTTATTTGTTGTTTCGTCGGCCATCTATTTTTACAGTCTCTAACGATTGTCATGACATCATGCTCGAACTGGATTCTTTGGATTCCAATAATGTGGATTATAGCTTGGATCATCGAAATCAGGATCATTCTTTTTGATTTCATCTAACTCGTTGTAGTTGAAACGCTGCACATTCTTGCTGGTTCTCCATACGACTGTTATTGTCTTATCGCTTAATTGTATTGATTTTACATCATCTATGTTTACAGCTACATTAGGTCCGCACGTAAACTTCCACTTATTGCTACTGTCATCGATAATTCTAAATCGGGCTTCTTTCGATTTAAATGCGTCAGCTATTTTCATTAATATCTCATGTTCTCTGCCTTTAAGATTTCGCGGGCATTCGATAATTCCAGTATTTATTTCACCATCGAATTTATCACCGTGTAATAAGATCAGTATGGTGTTCTATCGTCTCAATCCTGCATACGACGCCATCGCATTCTTCACCTGCTTTAATCTTATCTAGAACCTCGTCTTCACGCTGGCTTTTACTAGTAAATGAAAATGGATGTCTTATTGTATATTCTTCAGATATGACGCTCAAATACGCTTTAGTCAATTCGTCCATGATAAAAATATCTTCAAACTATTTGATATATTTATCACTAAAAAACCCAGACATATGTCTGGGTTTTGATAAAGATTTTAAATTAAGACTAACTTACTTCATCTTCGCAATCAGCTTGTCGACCGCTGCGTAAAGAGCTTTAGTGCTCCACTTAGCAGTAGAAGGCGACACGCCGACCACCTTTTCGCCATTGATTAGATAGAACTGAGGCGTGCCAGCGCCAACCTTGATTGGACGACCATACTTGTTCCAGTTGTAGGTAGACTTAGCGTCGTCTTTGTTGATGTAGACGTCATAGCCCTTTCCAGCCATGTACTTGATGAAAGCGTCGTCGACATAAGGATAGAGATCCTTGCAGACTGAGCAGCACTTCATGCAGTTGATGAGGAATGTAGGCTTAGTGAACTTGTCAGCTTTGTCAGTGATTGTCTTCGTTCTGTCTTTAAGAGTAGTTCTTACGACTGCCATTTTATATAGATCCTTTGTTTATTTAGCTTTATTTTCAATTTAAACTAATTTGTCATTCAATACATTAACAGATAATATAAAGACTAAAAAAGGCCGGAATTTCTTCCGGCCTTAAGTTTAGCTAAAGCTTATTCAGATTGTAATCGGAATTACATCTGGATGAACTTCTTCTCAGTGTCTGCATTCATCGCCTGAGCGAGGTTTGGCAGAGCAATGTAAGAATAGAACTGACCAGCGCCAAACAGGTTGGTGGTGCAGCCGTAACGAGTACGAGCTGCGGTCACTGGGTTCATCGTGAATGGATCAACAGCGTGCATCAGCTCCAGTGGGATGTATGGGAGGTAGATGATACCTGCATCGTAGATGTTGTTGCCCTTGAATCCGAGGAGGATGTAGTCGCCAGGAGCCATAGTGTCACGATAGAGCTTGATGGTGCCGTTACGGAGAGAACCGATTTCGGTAACACCGACGCCCTGCTCCATGCTCTTGCCATAGGCGTTAGCATGGCCAAGACCACCAGCAACACCCAGAGGATTGTAAATATGAGCCTCGAGCATCGCGGCTGCGGCTGGTGAAGCAACGCACCAGTTGGCAGGACCACGGCGGGACTGGGTAGCGATTGTCGCGGACTTCGCGAGGATCGTGGTGTAGAGGGCGTCAGCGCGTTCGCTCTGATTGCGGCCATCTGCTTCAGCAGGATTCCAAATCATAGCGTTGTTAGCGCGGATAGCAGCCTGAACGATTTCACCGAGGAGCTGACGGTCGATTTCCTGAGCGATTTCGTAGGAAATGATGTCAGAGACTTCGTTCTGCGCATTGAGGCCCTGCATGGTCTTCATATCTTCCTCAGTTTCACGAGTGATCTGAATACCAAGCTTCCTGGTCTTCGCAGTAACGGTCGCCTTGAGGAACTGGAAGTTCGCTTCTGGCATGGTTGAGCCAACGGCCCAGTTTTCAGCGTCGGAGGTGTCCGCGCCATCGCCAATGATGCGTTCCTGCTCGCCGTAGCGGGTCATGTTCATGTAAGTGCCATTGCCGAAGAAGGAATCCCAGATTGCGCCGGACTGTGGATCAGGCATAACAGCGCCTAGACCGCCGGAAACATAAGGAGCAGACAGATCAACCTGGCCCTGGTCGCCGAAAGGAGGCGTGCCAGATGGAACGGCGCCGGAAGGAACGCCAGCGGTCAGACCATAAGGAGAATCATTGTAGCCATACTTAACGCCATTCTGTGGCTGACCAGTGTGATCAGCGAAAGCGTTGAGGTAGCCAATTTCTTTGCCGATGTACTTGTTGTTGCCGGGGATGCCACCGGAGTTGCGGCCGTACATAGCACGGAACGCGAACGCCATGCCGATAGGACCATTCATTGGCTGAACGCCAACGAGCTTATGGGCGATGAGCTGTGGATAAATACGGCGGACCATTGGGATGACGACTGAAGGAACGCGAGCGTCGCCGCGGCCATCAACAGTAGCGGTGCCAGCGTAGGAGCCGCTGTCGCCGTAGGGGCCCATAGAGCCAGCAGTGGTAAGACCAGCGTTAGCCTCGGTCAGAAGACCACGGCTGTTCTTGATCTGATACTGCTCATCAACGAGCTGCTGTGTGTTCTCGAGAACGAGAGCGGTTGACATTTTAACAGTTTCGTCTTTGATGTCGTCTAGAGCATCAATGACAGGCTTCCAGGTCTTATAGATTTTTTCCTGGTTCTTGATTGTACCAAAAATATTCATTAGTTGTTAACCCTTTTTAGTTTTTATTAAGAATTTTTCTTAAGAACTTCAGCGTATGCCGCAATATATGCATTTTCAATGCTTGGAGTTCTTGGTTTTGTTACAGACTTAACGTCTTTGCTTTCGACAACAACTTCTTTCTCTTTATTGTTAGGAAGTTCATTTTTACGTTTCTGTTCATTTACAAGAGCGGAAGGCTTGCTCTCAGACGCCACCTTGTTGACGATAGCGTTGCGCTTTTCTTCGTAGACTCTTCTGTATGCATTTCTTGCATCTTCGATCTGCTCTTCGATAACTTGAGTGCTCTTCGCATTTGCGAAATAGTTCCTAAGGAACGCAGCCTCGTTAGGAGTGCATTTCGAGATCTTAGACTCAAGAAGCGTCTTAGCTTCTTCTTTCTTCAGCCTGCTTTTCAGCTCAGCGCATTCCACGGCAAGACGATTCTGAGCATCCTTTGCACTCTGGATTCTCTTCTCATAATCGTTGAAGACGCCGTCTTTCGACTCTTGGATAATACTGTTCACTTTCAAAATAGAAGTGATCTTGTCAAGAGCTTTCTTAGAAGCATTGTATTTAGCTTCAGAAACGACAGTCTTGACGGGGATAGCTTGCTCAAGAGCGTAGTTCAGATATTTCTCAATTGACTCAGCGAAGAGATCGTACTTCTTCTCTTTCTGCTCAGCCAACTCACGTTTAGCGTTAGCGATGGCCTTCTTCTGCTCAGTGATTGTATTGCGAAGATTGTCCATCTCTTTCCTAGTAGCTTTGTATGCGCGATGCAGGGCGTTGCGAGCGCTGGTCAAGCAGCTCTTCCTAACGTTCTCGCATGCGAGCTCAAGTTTCTTTGAATGATCTTTGTCGATAGCTTCAAGCGTAATCTCAAGTTTCTTGGCATGATCGTTGTCGATGGCTTCGACGAGCTCTTCTAACTGCTCAGCATGCTTTTCATCGATCTTATCGACGACTTCCTGCATCTTCAGAGCATGCTCATCGTTAAGCGCGTCAACGATCTGTTGAATCTTTTCTTTTGTCTCAACGTCTTTATTGTCGATAATCGTCTTAACGGTCTCTTCAAGCTTGGCAGCATGATCTTCATCCATTGCAGCTACTTCTACCTTTGGAACTGTCTGATTGACAAGCAACTGATAAACATTTTCAAGTTTTTCAGCGTGATCGCGGTTGAGTTCATCAACAACAGCGGCAAGCTTATTAGCCGCTTCTTCATCAAGTTGAGCAACTAATTCATCAAATGAAGCCTTTGCTGCAGCTTCAGCAGCTTCTTTACCTTCAGCAAAGCCTTTCTTAAAACCAGCTGCTTCACCGGCTTCATATCCCTTTGTCTCAGCGTCAGATGTCATCTGCCCGAGCGTGTCATTGTATTCCTTAAGCATTCCGGCAGCAGCTTCTTCACTGATAAGATCAGGGCTGCTTGTTCTAATTGTATTTAGCAATTTTTCAAAACTGTTCATATTTTTAAACCCAATTTATCCAAGCTTTTAATTATTTATATATTTTTATTATTTATTCCTCTTCTTCTTCCTCTTCTTCGCCTTCAGGTTCTTCTTCAGCTAGTTCGGAAAGTTCTTCATCAGTTGACTTGTTCTCTTTCTTCTTTTTAGGCTTTTCTTCGTCTTCTTCGCCTTCGGCTTCATCGCCAAAATCAGCGTCTTCATCTTCATTGAAGTCTTCGTCATCTTTCATGTCCTCATCTTCTGAATCCAGCTCGTCAGTCGACTTCACATCCGGAACATCATCATCGCCAAACTTCTCCGCAAATTCAGCGCTAAGCGTATTAAGCGCTTCTTTAATTGTATCAAGTCTCTTTGAAACCTTCTCCTGGTCGACGACGATTGTGCATCTATCCTGAAGATCTCTAAGCTTTTCAGCATAATATTTTATCTTTTCATCAAATGTGACATAATCGTCATCATCTTCTGTAAGTCCCTTTGAATTTAGTCTAGTCTTAAGATTTGCAAGTTTATTTGAAAGACGGAAGCATTTTCTTCTATTAATTCTGCAAGATAACTCAACCATGTCATTTGACATTGAACCAAGATCACCGTCTTCCATTGGTGGAGTTTCTTCGTCAGCGCCTTCACCGTCGCCGTCGCCACTGCCATCTGGATCTAAGTCGTTGCCGAGTTCATCATCTTCATCGTCGCCACCACCGTTACCTTCAGCATCAGCATCAGCATCTTCATCATTGCTAGCGTCATTAAGATCAGTAGCGCCTGCATCATCAAATTCTTCGTCATCGCCGCCTGCTTCTAGAAATAGATTCGACACACGTTCTTCTCTGCACTTTTCAGCTAAAAGAACAAGCTGCTTTAATAGAATGTTTGCGTCTGCATACTTATTTTCAGATATTAGATCAACTAGATCTCTGCATCCGCTTCTCAATGTATGATTCTTCATGTGAAATATATTTCCTATATTTGTTGTTAACGCGTTATAATAAAACGATGAACAGCGCTTCAGTCATCGCTTTAGATTATTTATTTATTTTCTATAAAATATGAAGAAATCTACAATGAAAGATAGAAATTAAGTCCTAACAGCTCTCTAGACTCAGGAATCGTCACTTCATATATGAGAGCGCAATGCGTAGCATATTTCAATGGACACACAACACCAAAGTCATATATGTCTTCTACATCATTTGTCTTTGAATTGATCTTTAAAACAATATATAGATATCTATTGCATAAAATTTGATATACATATCCTTCATTATATAAGTTAGCTAAAACATCCACTTGTCTAAATCCAACGTCAGCGAGGTCTCTTATCTTCAAGCTCTTTTCAAACTTTGGATCTTCAAACATCATTTCAAACCCGCCTTCAGATCTTTCTTGAAGATTAATAATTTCCCAAAATTCCTTTACGATGTTTTTAATGTTCAATAGTCGTGACACCACTTGATAATCTTCTATCACAAGCTGCGCTGCATAGCCAGGTCCATATTCGTCAATTGTCTTAACGTTCTCCTTTATGAATACGTCTTTTTCTTTTATTGGATTTAATGACGTATCATACTCTTTATGAAACGCATATTTGCATGTCTTTCCAGCTGTAGATCTCGATTCAATCGAAAATTCCTGATAACAGCCTGACACACTATTGAATTTAGACTTAGCATGCATAACTACTTTAGAGTCTTGATAATCTGACCATATTGTAAAGTCTTTCGTCTCTATGTTGTAGTCGATGTTTATTGGATTCTCTTGGTTGTATGCATCACCAAATTCGGCTTTAGCCTTTGGATTACTTACATAAGTCTTAAAGAATCTTTTTAACATGTAGTCGCCGGAAGGAGGCACTTTACTAAAAGACTCTTCAGGAAAACTTCCTTTGAAATACACATTCTTAAATAACGCTACGTTTTTCTTTTCTATCTTGTCGATTTCAAGATACATTTGATACTGGTTCTTATTGTAGTTGTTCAATCTGTCATTCGTTGTATACATATCGCCAGTGTATGGATTCGTATGAATCTTAGATATGACAGGATCACCCGATATTGCAGGATAGTCGGCAGCATAGATATTGTTGACTGAATATTGGCCATTTTTCATCTGCTCGTCATCATCGCCAATAAAATCTTGATCTGGATCGACCGCAATGAAGCCCATGCCTTCTTTTTCATTATCGTATTTTGACACACCATCTGGCGTATTGAGATAATCGCCAAACGCCCATATGTCGTCGTCTTGGTCAGAGTCACCCGGATATCCAGTTCTATTAGGAAATATCTTAATGTTCTTTACTACTGACTCTAAAGCTGGATCAATTGCATTGTCTGTTGCATTCATACCATAGAACAGCCCAGATCTCAATGTAAAACTACTGGTTCCTTTATACATAAAGACATTCTGTGGATTGTAGTCAGTAGTCGATTCATATGATATGGAATGGCCCCATGTTACTTGTGATTCAAGAGCTCTATCTCTAAGACGTGGATGCCACCACCTTACATAAACATCTGGCCTGAAATGAACCGCGAAATTCGACAATATCTGATCCAAATCTTCTCTATATTTTGTAACAATGGTGATATCATATCCAATGTTTATAGGCTGACCGCGCTTCTTGCTAAATTCAGCTGGTCTATATTTTGGATCATCATAGTCTAGTTTCGAGAATGAATCGTCTTGCTGGTAAAACACATCGCTATGCAAATCGAACATTCGGTTTGTGTCAGTCCTAAGCTCTTTCATCTGCATGACAATCAAAGGCATCTTGTATTTTCCGAGGATGGTTCTCCAAGCTCTTCATGATAATGCCCCTGTCGCCAAGTAAGCATGGCACTTCGATCTTTTGCTGAACGATGTCTTTCAATGTGATAATCTTCGACCAGTCCCTATCGACTCCATGCTTACGTCTATCAATGATGATATCGTTGAAGATATTCACCATCAACGTAGTGCTTATTAGTATTTCAGAATTGTATGACCTATATTTCATTGAATCTTAATTCCAAGCCAATGCTGGAACCTTTGATACGGATTTATCTCAGGTGGATTGACATTTAGCATCCTAAACTGCTGATCTGTAAAGTTTCCAGCAGTTAAGTCATGCGAAAGTCCTTCGACATCTAAGATGTTCTCAAAATGCTTCTTTGACATTAACAAAACGCCTGAGCCATGACAGTCTAACGAAATCTTATTTGTCACGTCAGTATTCTTCCATTTATCATCGTATATCCAATTGATGTAATTGTAGTTTTCAACAACAGCGTCTTCAACTTTCCATTGGCATTCAAGTATTGCATACTCAAGAATTTCTTCTTGATTCTCAAACTGCATTTCGACATTATCAAATGATCTAGCTTTTGCTGACCATATGTGAATCTTTATGAAATGCGAATCGATTATCTTCTTAAATCTTCTATAATACCAACTATACAATGTATATGTCTCTACATAAAAGAACAACTCTTGCTCATCTGACTTAATGTCTCTAAGAGTGCAATTTACCCATTTCATAATGTTGTTCTTTACTCTGTTCGAAT
>Ga0265298_10002055_pt1 | contig 28817 bp, 21 predicted proteins | sample AusTroGonzalo_MG_3_FD_193486 | JGI IMG/M metagenome (GOLD analysis project Ga0265298, IMG submission 193486) | Bovine rumen microbial communities from tropical cattle in Woodstock, Queensland, Australia - Gonzalo_01 | ecosystem: Host-associated > Mammals > Digestive system > Stomach > Rumen ...
CCCTCGCGACGATGCCTTCCTTGATGGCGGCAGCCTTGAGGATCATTTCCTGTGTCGGGCCGATGGCGAGGGCCTTTTCGTATGCGGCTCCGTCGGCGAGGAGGAAGGTCTTGAGCAGCTCGGCCAGACCGCATCGCAGGGCGCGGGACGGGAGGGTGCGGAGGACATCGGCACAGATGAAGGTGTACTCCGGCATGCGGAATGCCCCGAGCATGTTCTTGTATCCGTCGAGGTTCACGCCGGTTTTTCCGCCAATGGCGGCGTCCACCTGCGCCAGAAGGGTCGTGGGGAAGTTCGCATACCGGATGCCGCGCTTGTAGATGCTGGCGGCGAAGCCGGCCATGTCGGTGGTGATGCCGCCGCCGACGGCCAGTACCAGGGCGCCGCGGGAGGCGTTCTCCCGCATCAGGAATCGGCCTATTTCCTGCACGGTCTCCAGGGTCTTGCCCTCCTCGGAGGCGTCCACAGCGAGGCTTGCCTTTGCGCCGGGGATTTCCTTCGCCACCCATTCCACGTTGCGGTCGTACACCACGAAGAGTTCGGGTTCGTCCGCCAGGAATGCGGCGATGTCGGCGATATGCGTCAGTTCCTTTGTCATAGTTTACAAAGATAGCGGATTTTTCCTTATTTTTGTGGAAACGCTTTTACTATGATAACCGTTATTACGCTGGCGGTTCTGCCCGCCATCATTCTCCTCTACTATACTTACACGCAGGACAAACTGCAGCGGGAGCCTGTCCGGAATCTCGTGAAGGCTTTCTTCTACGGGTGGATGTCGGTATGCGCCTCCTTCCTCATCTCCATGCCGTCCATGCGGGCGGGGCTGTTCCCGCCGGAGATCCACAGTCTTTCGGACGCCTTCCGCACAGCGTTCTTCGGCGCGGCCATTCCGGAGGAGACGGCAAAGCTGGTCCTGCTGTGGCTGTTCCTGCGCAAGTGCCGGGACTTTGACGAGCGGATGGACGGTATCGTGTACGCTGTTTGCGTCGGGATGGGTTTCGCGGCCTTCGAGAACATCGAGTACCTGTTCGCATCGGGGTCCAATTGGGTGACAACGGGCATCGGCCGGTCCCTTACCGCCATTCCCGGGCACTTTGCCTTTGCGGTGATCATGGGCTACTATTACTCCCTGCACCACTTTGACGGATACCGCGCACCGCTGGCCGGCCTCAAAATGTGGCTGTATCCGGTGCTGGCCCACGGCATCTACGACACGGTGGCCATGAGCGCCGAGGTCTCGCCGGAGCTGAGCGGGGTTATCTCCGTGGTGATCCTGCTGGGCTGCTTCTGGGCGCTCAAGCATGCCCGGAAACGCATGCAGAAGCATCTCATCGCCGATGCCCGGGACATCCGCGGCTTTGGCATTGACGAGCAATAATTTTTGCAGATTCCGCTTTTTCCCTTAAATTTGCAGTCCGTCTCGCCCGGATGGCGGAATTGGTAGACGCGCTGGACTCAAAATCCTGTGATAGCAATATCGTGCGGGTTCGATTCCCGCTCTGGGCACAAGCCTCTCCTTCCCGGAGGGGCTTTTTTCTGGTATGGGTTGACTTGTCTGCCAAAAATCGCCTGGCCGGTGACGTAAAGGATTGTGACTTGCGTTACAGCAGCCGCAGGGCGACGAGGGTGAGGTCGTCGTTGGGGGCCGCGCCGTTGCGGTGTTTCTCCACGGCGGCTTTCAGCTGGGCGATGACCAGGTCGGACGGTAACTGGCTCAGCTGGGTCATCATTTCCAGGATGGCGTCGTCGCCGAACTGGTCGTGGTCCGGGTTCTCGGCCTCGTTGAGACCATCGGTGTAGAACAGGAACAGCGAGCCGCGGGTCTGTTCCAGGCTTTCGCCCTGGAACGGCATGCCCTCCATGATACCCAGCGGCTGGTTGGCGTACTTCACCGGCATGAAACGGGCCGGTTCGCCGGGCGTCACGATGACGGGCGGATTGTGACCGCAGTTGCAGAAGTCCATGTGGCCGGTCTGCAGATCCAGCTGGCCGATGAACATGGTCACGAACATGAGCTGGTTGTTATCCTGCGAGAGGAACCGGTTGATGCCCGTAGCGATGCTTTCCGGGGAATGGCCCTGCTGGGCGAAGATACGGAACAGGTTACGGGTGACGGCCATGAACAGGGAGGCGGGAACGCCCTTGCCGCTCACGTCGCCCACGCAGAAATACAGTTTCTCGTTCTGGACGAAGTAGTCGTACAGGTCGCCGCCGACTTCCTTGGCCGGCGTCATGGATGCGTACAGATCGATGTCCTGACGGTTCGGGAAGGCGGGGAAGATACGGGGAACCATGCTCATCTGGATGTCGGAAGCCACCTTGAGCTCATTCTCGATGGCCGCCTTGGCCGCCGTCGTCTGCTTCATCTCGTCGATGTAGTTGACCAGGGACTGCTGCATGCCGCTGAAGGACTGGTACAGGCGGCCCAGTTCATCGATACGGCCGTTGTCGGGGAGCTTCTTGTCCAGGTGGCCGGCGGAGATGATCTCGATCTGGCGGGTGAGCTGTTGAAGCGGCTTCATCTCGCGGGAAACGATGCGGCTGCAAACGAACAGCATGAGCAGGATGCCCAGCAGAAGCACGAGCAGGATACCGCGCTGCAGGCGGTTGAGGCCCGCGAAGATGTCACTTTCCGGGCACACGATGGCAGCGCTCCAGCCGGTATCTCCCAGCGGTTTGTAGAAGACGTAGCACTTTTCTCCGTTAATCTTCAGTTGTTGTCGGCCTGCCTCGCAGCGCTGCATGGCATGGCCCAGTCTGGTGCGGGCCGGGTCCGGGTGTTCCAGCGTTTCGGTAAAGATGGTCTGGTAGAACAGCTTGGTGGAATCCGGGTGCACGAAGAACGTGCCGCCCAGACCCGTCATGATGCTGTAGGAATGCGGGTAGGGCTTCACGGCCGAGATGGTCTCGGACAGCCAGTTCAGGGAAATGTCCACCGAAAGGGTGCCGATGTAGTTGCCTTCCTTGTCGCGGATGGGCTGGCAGTAGGAGGCGATCATCTCCTTGGAGTAGATGCCGGCCGGGTTGTAGTCGGCGAAAGGCTCGGTCCAGCAGGGACGATCCAGTAGCTTGGGCAGCTGGTACCAGTCCATATAGAAGTATTCGTAAGTGGGGTTGCCTTCCTGCGTGGTGGAGATTTTCCCGTCTTCATTCAGACTGAAGGCCGAGAAATACTTCCCCTTCTCCGGATAATGGTAAGGTTCGAAGGCGATGGAGCAACCGTTCAGATCCGGGTTGTTCACCAGGATATGGCGGCTGTAAACGTACATGGAGTCCGGGGTTCTCAGATGGCGCGCGACCAGCCATGCGGTCTGGTCTGCCGCCATCTCCACGCGGTTCAGAATGGACTGAACGCGCTGGACCGTATTGTCCAGCACCTGCTCGGCCCCGCTGAAAGCCTCCTGACGGACGGCCTTGCGGGACTGGACGAACATGATGCCCAGCGTAACCATGAAGACGAGGGTGGCAAAGCACACGACCCAAAGGCTGAGCCGCGCCGAGAGCGACTTGCGCAGGTATCTCATAATACGGTTCATAGGGCAATCAGGTCTTCGTATTTCACTTCATTGATCAGCATCTGATTCTCTATCATGAGCTGGTTCATCAGGGTGACCATGTCCGGGCGCAGGCGGAACTCCCGCTGACCGGATTCGCGGTCCAGCTGCAGGCGCAGGATCTCGTCCAGCATCAGTTTCTGCAGGGTACGGTTGGTATCGACCCGATATTCGCGGACGTACTCCATGACGATGTCCAGCGTTTCTTCCGGGTGCTCGGCGGCCCACTCCCAGCCGCGTCTGCTGGCCTCTGCGAACTTGATGGCCTTGTCGCGGTTCTTTTCGTAGTATTCGCGGGTGACATACACGCCATCCTCCTGGACATTGTAGCCGTGGTCGCAGAAACGATACACATTGGTATCGGTCAGTTCCATGCCGGCCTGGACCAGCTGGTAGTATTCGTTATAACTCATGGCGACCGTCGCGTCGATAGCGCCGGAAAGCAGCAGGTTGATGCCCGAAACGAAGCGGATCCACTGATAGCCCAGGTTCTCCTTGATGGACATGCTCAGGGGAAGCTGGTCAAACCCCACGCTCCAGGCTCCTACGCGCATCCCTTTCTGTTTGAGCGGATCCTCGTTCTTGCGCGAAACGATGACAAGGCCGCTGTTCATCGAGGTCTGCAGGATGTTCACCAGCTGGATGCCGTTGTCGATGATTTCCATGGCCTGCGGCAGCATCAGGGTAGTCGCGTGGCTCTCGTTCCTGGCGATGCGGCTCAGGGCCGATTGGGACGCCGACGGATGCACGATGTCCACGTCCAGGCCGGCTTCCCTGTAGAAGCCCTTGTCCTGTGCAACATAGTAACCCGCGAACTGCGCCTGGGGAGTCCACTGAGGTGTAAAGATGATTTTCTGGGCCTGTGAAATAGCCGGGAGCAGCAATAGGCTGCCGAGCAGAAATAAGAAGTGTAAGTTTCGGTTCATTGGGCCGTTAGTGGTTGTAAAAACCAAAGATAGTAACTATTCGGGAAAAAACTGCTATCTTTGTGAACTTATGTCAGAAAGTGAGAAAATTATACGGGATTTTACATCCAGTGAATATAAGGAAGGGTTTGTTACGGACGTAGAGCAGGAGTTCATCCCCAAGGGCCTGAACGAGGAAATCGTGCGCATGATTTCGGCCCGGAAAGGGGAGCCCGACTGGCTGCTGGAATTCCGGCTGGACGCCTTCCGCAAGTGGCAGGCCATGCCGCAGCCGGACTGGGCACATCTGGACATGCCGCCCATCGACTTTCAGGATATCATCTACTTCGCCGCTCCCAAGAAAGACAAGGACCGTCCCAAGGAAATAGACCCCAAACTGGCCGAGACCTTCGACAAACTGGGCATCCCGCTCAAGGAGCGCGACGTGTTGGCCGGCGTGGTCGCCGTGGACGCCGTCTTCGACTCCGTATCCGTCACCACCACCTTCCGCAAAACCCTGGCAGAAAAAGGCATCATCTTCTGCAGTTTCTCCGAGGCCGTGAAAGAGCATCCGGACCTGGTGCGCAAGTACCTCGCCACCGTGGTGCCCGCCAGCGACAACTACTTCGCCGCCCTGAACAGCGCCGTCTTCTCCGACGGCTCCTTCTGCTATATCCCCAAGGGGGTGCGCTGCCCTATGGAACTGTCCAGCTACTTCCGCATCAATGCCAAGGGCACGGGTCAGTTCGAGCGCACGCTCATCGTGGCCGATGAAGGCTCGTACGTAAGCTACATGGAAGGCTGCACCGCCCCCATGCGGGACGAGCAGCAGCTCCACGCCGCCGTCGTGGAAATCATCGTAGAAAAAGATGCCGATGTCAAGTACTCCACTGTCCAGAACTGGTACCCCGGGGACGCCGACGGCAAAGGCGGCATCCTGAACCTGGTGACCAAGCGCGGCATCTGCAGGGGGGAAGGCTCCCACCTGAGCTGGACGCAGGTCGAGACCGGATCGGCCATCACCTGGAAGTACCCCTCCACCATCCTGAAGGGAGACTACAGCAGCTCGGAGTTCTACTCCGTGGCCGTCACCAACAACCACCAGCAGGCCGACACCGGCACCAAGATGATCCACCTGGGACGCGGCACCAAGAGCCGCATCGTCTCCAAGGGCATATCGGCCGGCGTGAGCCAGAACAGCTACCGCGGCCTGGTGCGCATGGGCAGGAACGCCGTGAACGCGCGCAACTTCTCCCAGTGCGACAGCCTCCTGATTGGCTCGAAGTGCGGCGCCCACACGTTCCCCGTCATCCAGAGCCAGCAGCCCACCGCCACGGTGGAGCACGAGGCCACCACGTCCAAGATTTCCGAGGACCAGCTGTTCTACTGCAACCAGCGCGGCATCGGCCCCGAGGACGCCGTCGGCCTTATCGTGAACGGCTATGCCAGGGAGGTCCTGAGCCGCCTGCCCATGGAGTTCGCCGTAGAGGCTCAGAAGCTGTTACAAGTATCCTTAGAAGGTTCTGTAGGTTAATATGTTAGATATCGTTATTTTTGAACTGGCCGGACGTCCCGTCCTCCTGATAGACCTCATTTCCAGTATCCTGGGACTGACCTGCGTATTCCTGGCAGGCCGCAACTCGAAGTACAACTTCTGGGTGGGTTACCTTTACACGGCCGCCCTGTTTTTCCTTTTCTGGAACCGGAACCTGTATGCCAGCCTGCTGCTGCAGCCCATTTCCCTGGCCATCAACGTGATGGGACATTACCGCTGGACGCATCCCAAGGCCGACGAGGCCAGTTCCGGAGACGCCAAGGCCCTCAAGGTGACCATGCTCACCTGGGCCGAGCGCGGCTACGCCCTCCTGTCCATCATCGTGGTGGCGTCCCTCTGGGGCTGGATCCTGGATACCCTCTTCCCGGCCGACCCGCACCCGTACCTGGATACGGTCGTGACCGTCCTGATCCTGCTGGCCCAGCTGCTGAGCGCCCTCAAGAAGTGGGAGTGCTGGGTTATCTGGCTCCTGGTGAACATTACGCAGCTGATGCTGCACATCAGCGTGGGCAATGTCTTCATGCCGATCGTGAGCGGTCTGTACCTGCTCAACGGCCTGTGGTCCCTGTCCACCTGGATGAAACTGTATAAAAAAGAAGCATAATATGCTGTTAGAGATTAAGAACCTGCACGCCACCGTAGGCGGCAAGGAAATATTGAAAGGAATCGACCTGAGCATCGGCGAAGGGGAAATCCACGCCGTGATGGGCCCCAACGGCGCCGGTAAAAGTACGCTGGGCGCCGTCCTCACCGGCCGTCCCGGCTATGAGGTAACGGAAGGCACCGTGCTCTTCCGCGGTCAGGACCTTCTGGCCATGGCTCCCGAGGAGCGTGCCTGGGCCGGTCTTTTCCTGAGCTTCCAGTACCCCATCGAGATCCCCGGCGTCACCATCACCGCCTTCCTGAAAGCCGCCGTGAACGCCAAGCGCAAAGCGGCCGGCGAGGAGGAGATGAAAACCTCCGACTTCCTCAAGCTCATGAAGGAGAAGATGGCCTTCGTCCAGATGAAGCCCGAATTTGCCAAGCGCGAAGTGAACGTCGGCTTCTCCGGCGGCGAGAAAAAGCGCAACGAGATCTTCCAGATGGCCCTGCTGGACCCGACCCTCTCCATCCTGGACGAGACCGACAGCGGCCTGGACGTGGACGCCCTCAAGATCGTGGCCGATGGCGTAAACGCCCTCCGCAGCCCCGAGAAGAGCGCCATCATCGTGACGCACTACCACAAGCTGCTGGAATACGTGCAGCCGGACTTCGTGCACGTGCTCAAGGCCGGACGCATCGTGAAAACCGGCGGCCGCGAGCTCATCGACGCCATCGAATCCAAGGGCTTTGACCAGTTCTGATATGGGACACGGTAAATACATAGCTCCTCCGAAAGGACAGTACCAGGTCGCAGCCGGCGAAAAGCTGGAACTGCAGTTCGTGGTGCTGCCCGGAGAGTCGAAGGACATCGAAGTCACCGTGGACCTGACCGGCCCCGGGGCCGAGGCGCACCTCAAGGGTCTCTACCTCTGCAAGGCCGATGAGAAGGTGAACTTCCGCGTGGTCATGCACCACATGGCGCCCGGCTGCCACAGCACGCAGCTGTTCAACGGCATCGCCGGCGGCAGCGCGCAGGTGTCCTTCAATGGCACCATCGTCGTCGCCCCCGACGCCCAGCAGACCGAAGCCTTCCAGGAAAACCACAACATCGTCCTCGCCGAAACCGCCAAGGTGGACACCAAGCCGCAGCTGGAGATTTATGCCGATGACGTCAAGTGCTCCCACGGAGCCACCGTCGGCCAGCTGAACGAGGACGAACTCTTCTACATGCGTTCCCGCGGCATTCCCGAGTCGGAAGCCCGCACCCTGCAGATGCTTTCCTTCCTGTCCCCGGTCATCCCCGAGGGCCGCGAGGAGGAAATCGAACAGGCCGTCCGTTCGCTGTAAACTTTTTATTATCTTTGTGCTATGCACACCGGAAGGCGCATCGTATTCTTCTTGCTGGCGGCTGTTTGGGCCGCCTCCTGCACCGCACCTTCCCGGACCGACCGGACCACCAGGCAACAGCTGGACGAACTGGACCGTCTCCTCGCTACCAAAGACCTCTACGTCGCCAAGAAGAAGGATCAGCTGAACGCATACAGAAGGCTCATATCGGCCACGGAAGACCCTGCTGGCCGCTACGAGCTGGAAATGATCGCCGCGTCGGACTTCTTCTCCTTCAGCTTCGACTCCACCCAGGTCTATCTGAAAAACGCCCAGGTCCTGGCCCTGCAACTGGCCGACAGCGAACGCTACGACAAGGCCACCATCGAGCTGGGACACCTCTATGCCAAGGCCGGCAACTACTTTGAAGCCAGCCAGATCCTTTACAACCAGATTGATACGGCCTCCCTCTCGGAAGAGATGAGGACGGAGTATCTGTGGGTCCTGCACGATTTCAGCAAGGACATGGCCGGTAATTCCGGCATGGTGGAGCGCCTGGCCATTCCGCCGGCATCGGCCTTCCGGGAGAGCCTGCTGGAGCGGCTTCCCCACGACGGGCCGCGCTACAACGCCCTGCTGCGGGACCGCCTCATCGACGAGGGCCGCCTCGCCGAGGCAGACAGCGTGAGCCACGTGCTGCTGGCCATGTATCGGCCCGAAGACCGCGAATACGCTATCCATGCCTTCTTCCAGTCCGAGCTGGAGAACATGTTCGACCATCAGCCCGAGCGCATGTACTGGCTGGTGAAGTCGGCCGAGTGCGACGTCGTGAACGCCGTCCGGGATTACGCCTCCCTGACGATGGTGGCGCAGCTCATCCTGCCTACCGACGTGGACCGCTCCTTCCGCTATCTGCGGCTGGCGCAGGAGGACGCCATTTCCTATAACGCCAAGCTCCGTCCCTGGCAGATCTCCCGTTTCCTGATGCAGGTGGAAGACGCTTACCAGGACCGCCAGTCCCGCGCCAACGAGAGCCGCCGCGTATGGCTGTTCCTGCTGGCTATCCTCACCTTTATCCTGACGCTGGTGCTCCGTTTTCTGGTGGTACGCTCCCGCAAACTCACCAAGCTCCGCGCCGAGCTGGAGCAGAGCAATACCTCCCTGGCGCTGGCGAACGCCACCCTGAACGATCTGAACCAGCAGATCTCCAAGGCCGATAAAGTGAAGGAGAAATACATCCTCAGCTTCCTGCAGGGCCTTTCCGCGCAAGTCTCCGTCATCCGCAACGAGGACAACCGCTTCCGCAACCTCCTCAAGCAGGGCAGGGCCGACCAGCTCCTGAAAGAACTCTCCATCAGCGGCCGCAGCGAAAAGGCCCGTGACGAGTTCTACGAAACCTTCGACTCCACCTTCCTGGCCCTGTATCCGGACTTCGTCAACCGCTTCAACGCCCTCCTGAAGGAAGAGGCCCGCGAGGTGGCACCCGGAAACCGCCTCACCACCGAGCAGCGCATCTTCGCCCTCATCAAGCTGGGAGTGGACGACAGCAAGGTCATCGCCACCATGCTGGATTACTCCCTGAGCACCATCTATAATTATAAGGTGGCGGTGAAAAATGCGGCCCTGGGAGACCGAGACAACTTCGAGGAAGCGGTGAAAAAGATCGGTAAGTAGGACATATCGTTCCTATTCTTCCACTACTTTTTTAGTATATTAAATTATTTTAATTGCGTGGAATCCACGTAATTAGCTCTACTGTCCCACTACCTAATTATTACATATTGGGAGGCCAAAGTTTTTTGTCTCTAATTTTGTGTTCGAACCAATAACCGGACACATGAAAGTATTTCGAAGTTTAGTTTTCGTTTCCTTTGTCACCGTTCTGTTTTCCTGTCAGTCCGGGAAAACAGCCTCAACCATAGGTTCCGACCCTTCCATTGAATCGCGCGTGGAGAAGCTGCTCTCGCAGATGACCCTGGCCGAGAAGATCGGCCAGATGAACCAGATCTCCGCCGGCGGCGCCGTCTCCGATTACGCCGAGTCCCTCCGTAACGGACAGATCGGCTCCATCCTCAACGAGGTGGATCCCGCGAAGGTCAACGAGCTGCAGCGCATCGCCGTGGAGGAATCCCGTCTGGGAATCCCGCTGCTGGTGAGCCGCGACGTCATCCATGGTTATCATACCATTTTCCCCATCCCGCTGGGGCTGGCGGCCACTTTTGATCCCGCCCTGGTGGAAGAGGGCGCCCGCGTGGCGGCCGTCGAAGCCACCGCACAAGGTATCCGCTGGACCTTCTCTCCCATGCTGGACATCGCCCGCGACCCCCGCTGGGGCCGTATCGCTGAAGGCAGCGGTGAAGACCCCTACCTGGACGCGCGCATGGCCGAGGCCATGGTTTACGGTTATCAGGGCCGCACGGCCGATACCACCTCCATGGCCGCCTGCATCAAGCATTTTGTGGGTTACGGCGCCGCAGAAGGCGGCCGTGACTACAACAGTACTTTTCTAACCGAGCGTCAGCTGCGCAACATCTACCTTCCTCCCTTCGAGGCGGCCGTGAAAGCCGGTGCCATGACGCTGATGACTTCCTTCAACGATAACGACGGCGTGCCTTCCACGGGCAATGCCTTTGTCGTGAAGGACGTGCTGCGCGGCGAGTGGGGCTTCGACGGCCTCGTCGTCACCGACTGGAACTCCATGGGCGAGATGATCAACCACGGTTTCGGCCGCGACCGCAGGGATGTGGCCGAGAAAGCCGTGAACGCCGGGGTGGACATGGACATGATGACCTACGGTTTCCTCTCCCACCTGGAAGAACTGGTGCGCAGCGGTGCCGTCAAGGAAAAGACCCTTGACAACGCCGTGCGCAATATCCTGCGCGTGAAGGTCCTCCTCGGCCTGTTCGAGCATCCCTATGTGGACGTGGCCGCCGGCGAAGCCGTGCAGTACGCTCCCGCGCACCTGGCATCGGCCCGGAAGACGGTGGAAGAGTCCGTCATCCTTTTGAAGAACAGCGGCGTGCTGCCCCTTTCCAAGGGCGGCCGCATCCTGGTGACCGGCCCTCTGGCCGATGCACCCCACGACCAGCTGGGCACCTGGGCCTTCGACGGCGAGAAATCCCACACGATTACCCCTTTGAAGGCGCTGCAGGAGCGTTTCCCCGGTCAGGTGGAGTACGTTCCCGGCCTGCGTTACAGCCGCGAAAAGAAGAATGATTTTGCCGACGTAGTGGCGGCCGCCCGCCGCGCCGACGTCGTCCTGGTGTTCCTGGGAGAAGAGGCCATCCTTTCCGGTGAGGCCCACTCCCTGGCCGATCTGAACCTGCAAGGTTCCCAGAGCGATCTGCTTGCCGCGCTGAAGAAGACAGGCAAGCCTGTCGTCGCCACCGTGATGGCCGGCCGTCCGCTCACCATCGAGCGCGACCTGCCCAACGTGGACGCCATGCTGTATAGTTTCCATCCCGGTACCATGGGCGGTCCGGCACTCGCCAATATCCTCTTCGGCGACGTGAATCCCTCCGGAAAGACGCCCATTACCTTCCTGCGCACGGTAGGACAGGCTCCGATGTACTACAGCCATCACATGACCGGCCGTCCCTACAACGGTGAAACCCTCCTCGAAGATATTCCGGTGGAGGCGGGACAGACTTCCCTGGGCAACACGTCCTATTATCTGGACTACGGCGCCTCCCCGCTGTTCCCCTTCGGCTATGGCCTGAGCTACACCAGCTTCGAGTACTCCGGCATCGGCCTGACGCATGACAGCGAAACCCTCACCGTCACCTTCACCCTTACCAATACGGGCGCGTATGAAGGAACGGAGGTGGCCCAGGTGTACATCCGTGACCTGGTGGGCTCCGTCACCCGTCCGGTGAAGGAGCTGAAGGCCTTCGAACGCGTGACGCTCAAGCCCGGCGAAAGCCGCAGCGTCAGCATCTCCATTCCCGTCCGGGAGCTGGCTTTCGTGGGCCTGGACGGCGTAAAGAAAGTGGAAGCTGGAGATTTTCAGCTCTGGGTCGCCGGAGACAGCGATTCCGGAAAACCGATCAGTTTTAATCTTCCTAATCATTATTACAATAACCAACGCTAATCAAACCAACGCGTATGAAAAAACTCTTAACGCTTATCCTCTTTGTAGGATTGGTATTGCCTGCCGCGGCACAGTCCCTCCTTCTGAAGGGCGTCGTGCGTGACAGCGCGGGCGAACCCCTCATCGGCGCGTTTGTAGTGGAACAGGGAACCCAGAACGGGACCATGACCGGCGTGGAAGGCGACTTCGCCCTCTCCACCCGCCGTGGCGCCGCCATCGAGATTTCCTGCATCGGCTACACGACACAGGTGATTACGAACAACGGCGAACAGAATCTGGTGGTGGTCCTCGCGGACGATTCCCAGATGCTGGAGGAAACCGTGGTCATCGGCTACGGTGTCCAGAAGAAATCCGTGGTAACGGCTTCCATCGCCAAGGTGGACGCCGAGGCCCTGGAGAAGAGTGCCCAGCTCCGCGTGGACAGCGCCCTGAAGGGTCTGGCCGCCGGTGTGAACGTCACGTCCTCCTCCGGTCAGCCGGGTGCCGCTTCCCGTATCCGCATCCGCGGTACCGGTACGGTCAATGATTCCAACCCTCTGTATATCGTGGACGGCATGCCCATCGGCATTGACGGTATCGATTACCTCAACCCCAACGATATCGAGTCCATCGAAGTGCTCAAGGATGCTGCATCCGGTGCCGTTTACGGTGCCCGTGCCGCCAACGGTGTGATCCTGGTCACCACCAAGAAGGGTTCCAAGGGTAAGGCCAGCATCTCCTACAACTATTCCTTCGGCCTGTCCAGCCCCTGGCGTCTGCGCGAGGTGCTCAATGCCAGCGAATATGCCCTGCTCACCAATGAGGGCCTCATCAACGCCGGGGAAGCTCCCATCTACAGCGATCCCTTCGCTTACGGTGAAGGCACCGACTGGCAGCGCGAGGTCTTCAACTTCAACGCTCCCCAGCACCAGCACGAGGTGAGCGTCAGCGGCGCTTCGGACCGTTTCAACTACTATATGTCCCTGGGTTATGTGGACCAGGACGGTATCGTCGGCGGTAATTACGGCCGTTCCAACTACAACCGTCTCACGCTCCGCTCCAACACCAGCTACACGGTCTGGGACAGCTCCGAGGACCGTTCCTTCCTGAACAAGTTCACCCTCGGCTCCAACGTGAGCTACTCCAACATCAAGGCCAGCTCCATCGAGGCCAACGGTCAGTTCAACACGGTCGTCACTTCGGCCCTGGCCATGTCCCCGATCCTCTCCGTCTATGCGACCGAGGAGCAGGCCGCTGCCCAGAAAGCCGCCTACGGCGACCTGGTGACCTACGGCGCCAACGGCCAGATGTTCATGATCCCCGGTGCTTCTTTCAACGACATGATCAACCCGGTGGCCATGATGAACCTGCCCGGCGACAAGAACTGGACCCACAAGTTCGTGGCCAACTTCTCCGGCGAGCTCCAGATCTGGGACAACCTCAAGTTCCGTTCTTCCGTGGGCTTCGACATGGGCTTCTGGGGCAGTGACGGTTACAACTACCTGTACTACCTGTCCCCGGCCGTCAAGAACGACGAACACACCTCTGTCTGGTCCAGCGTCAACCGCAACCTGAGCTGGCAGGTGGAGAACGTGCTCACCTATGACAAGACCCTGGGCGACCACAGCTTCTCCGTCCTCTTCGGCCAGAGCGCATCGGCCTACAACGGACAGAACCTCGGCGGCAGCCGCTGGCATGTCTCCGACCTGAACAAACCTTCCATCGACTATGCTTCCGGCCTGCAGAAAGAAGGCGAAATGAGCGTCTATGGCGGTCCTTTCGATCCTGCACGCCTGGCTTCCTATTTCTTCCGCGCCAGCTACAACTACGCCGAGCGCTACATGGCCCAGTTCACGGTACGCCGTGACGGTTCTTCCCGCTTCGGCTCCAACAACAAGTGGGCTACCTTCCCGTCCTTCTCCCTGGGTTGGAACCTGCACCGCGAGCCCTATCTCCAGGATGTGAAGCCCGAGTGGCTGTCCAACGCCAAGCTGCGTTTCTCCTGGGGTAAGAACGGTAACGAGGCCATCGGTAACTTCCGCTATACCACCCTCACCGACTCCGGCGAGAACAACTCCATCTTCGGCAACCCCGAGCAGACGGTCATCGGCAACAAGGCATCGGCCCTGTCCAACCAGAGCCTCCGCTGGGAGACCTCCACGCAGACCGACTTCGGCCTGGATCTGGGATTCTTCAACAACTCCCTCACCTTCACCGTGGACTGGTACCGCAAGATTACGGACGGCATGCTCATGGAGATGAACATCCCCTCTTACGTGGGTGAGAACAAGCCGATCGGCAACGTGGGTATCATGTCCAACTCCGGCGTCGAGTTCGAGCTGGGCTACAAGTACAGCGTGAACGACTTCAACCTCCGCGTGAACGGCAACGCCACCTACCTGCGCAACAAGCTCATCGAGTACGGCAACGAGACCGGTTGGGCCGAATACGGTTCCTTCCAGGGCGCCGGCTCCTTCCTCCGCGCAGAGAACGGCAAACCCTTCACCTATTTCTATGGTTACAAGACCGACGGCATCTTCCAGAACATGGCCGAGGTCAACGCTTATACGGCCGTCGTACTGGACGAAGAAGGTAATCCCATGACCCAGCTCATCCAGCCCGATGCCGTTCCCGGCGACGTCCGCTTCGTGGACGTGAACGGTGACGGCTCCATCACGGCCGAGGACCGCACCGACATCGGTAACGGTACGCCCGACTGGACCTGGGGCATCAACATCGGCATGGACTGGAAAGGCTTCGACTTCTCCATGATGTGGCAGGGAACCCTGGGCAACGATATCTTCGACGCCACCCGCCGTATCGACGTGCGCGGCACCAACCAGCCGGCTTACATCCTGAACCGCTGGACAGGCGAAGGTACTTCCAACAAGTATCCCCGTTTCATCATCGGCGACAAGACCACCAACTGGAACGCTTCCGACCTGTATGTCTGCGACGGCTCCTATGCCCGTTTGAAGAACATCCAGCTGGGCTACACGCTGCCCGCCAAGCTCACCGAGAAGTTCCTGGTGTCCAGCCTGCGCGTGTACGTGGCCGCCGAGAACCTCATCACCCTTACCTCCTATCGCGGCTTCGACCCCGAAATCTCTTCCGGTAACGGTTACTCCCTGGGCGTTGACTACGGTGTCTATCCCCAGGCCCGCACCTTCACCTTCGGCGTGAATGTCAAGTTCGGCCGTCCCCGCAATGTCAAATAAATAAAGCGTGAAAGAAATGAAAAAATATCGTATTCTGGCCGCTGCAGTGGCCCTCGCTTTTGCCACATCCTGCACCACCGACTTCCTGACGGTAGAGAATCCCAAGGCCAAGCCCATCGAGGATTACTTCAACACGGAAACGACCGTTTTCGAGTCGCTGGTGGCTGCCTATGCACCCCTTCACTGGCCGGACTGGTTCGGTGGTTACTATAATCCCGTCAACATCGCCTCCGATGTGATGGCAGACCAGATCTGGCCCGGCGGCGGTACCGCCACCGACTTCGGCGATCTGAAATACCTGGCCCGTTACGACGCTGACGGCCGTTATACCCTTCCCGGCCTCTGGTCGGCCGCCTATTCCGGCGTCAAGCGCTCCAACGACGTGCTCCTGTACATCGACTGGGCCCGGGAAGCCGGCAACATCAGCGCCGAGAGCGCCAAGCTCTTCGAGGCTGAGGCCCGCGCCCTGCGCGTATTCTACTACAACTGGCTCTGGAAGTTCTGGGGCAACATCCCTTACTACGAGAAGAACCTGGAAGATCCCTTCGTCTGCGAGCAGATCAAGGCCGATGAGGTGTACGACCACATCATCACCGACCTCGAAGGTGTCATCGCCCTGAACGTCCTTCCCATGGTCCGTCCCGAGTCCGAGGCCGGCCGCGTTTCCCAGGCCATGGCTTACATGCTCTACGCCGAGATTACCATGTACCAGAACGACGCTTCCCGCCTTCCCACGGCCCTGAACTACATGAAGGCCATCATTGAGGACGTCCACTACGACCTGCTCCCCGACTATGCCGAGGTGTTCAAGGAGAGCGGCGAATGGAAGAGCGAGACCATCTATGACATCAACTACATGAGCGAAGGCGGTCGTCGCGACTGGAGCTGGGTGACCGGCGAAGGCGGCACCATCCTTCCCCGTCTGATCGGCCCCCGCGGTTGGGAAGACGGCTATGCCGGCTATCTGTCCGGTTGGGGCCTGGGTCCCGTGCGCACCTCCACCGTGGAGATGTTCGACGATGCCGATGCCCGCAAGGCCGCTACCTGCTTCGACGTAGCCTCCCTGGCCGAGGCCGGCGGAAAGACCTATGAGAACACCGCCTATCAGCACACCGGTTACTACCTGCAGAAGTATGCCCCGCTGGATGCCAACCGTCAGGGTTGCATCGCCGACTGGCAGATGAACTTCAACAACAACCTGCGTGTGTACCGCTACTCCGAGACCCTGCTCAACGCGGCCGAACTGGTCCTGCGCAACTACGGCAGCGGTGACGCCGCCGCCTGGCTGAACGCCGTCCACGGCCGTTCGCTGCCCGGCACCACCGTCGAGGCTACTTTGGAGAACGTCAAGAAGGAGCGCGCCCTCGAATTCGTAGGAGAAGGCAAGCGCTACTGGGATCTGGTGCGCTGGGAGCTCACCGCCGACCCGGACGGCATCCAGGCATCCAAGGTGCTCACCGGCCACGACGAAATGAACTTCCGCCAGATTACCTGGTCTTCTTCCAAGAAGTATATTCCCATCCCGGATGCTGAGATTTCCGCAGCTGCCGGCACCGCCTATCCTCTCACCCAGAACAACTATTGATTATGAAAAGAATAGCTTATATTCTCGCTGCGGTTCTGACGCTGGCTGCCTGCGCCAAGGAAACGATCCATCATCCTTCCGAGGCCGAGGCACCCCAGACCGCCTCTGTCTATGAGCCTGTCATCACGGTGGACCAGGAAACCAACCAGGTGACCTTCTCCCTCGACGCCAAGGGTGTCATTCCCGTGTGGCTCTTCTATGACAACAAAACGGAGGACTACTCCGTCCGCTACGCCATAAACGGCCTTCAGCGTATCTTCACCGCCGCCGGCGATTACAAGGTACGCATGCAGGTGATGAACGCCTCCGGCGTGACCCCCGACTATGTGGAGCGTACTTTCCACGTGGACAACACCCTGGTGGACTTCGACAAGTACATCAAGCTCCTGGTCGGCAGCGGCGACCGTGTGTGGCGTATCAATAATAAGGTAGCCGCCCACCAGGCCTGCGGCGAAAGCATCGAGAACCCCACCGGCTGGTGGGCCGCGAGCGCCGACGAAAAGGATGGCACCGGTCTGTACGACAACCGCATCACTTTCTCGGCCGAGGGTGAGTACACCTTCGATCCGGGCGAGGCCGGCACCGTCTATGTGAACGCAGGCGTCACCGCCGCTCCTTATGCCGAGGACGGCCATTCCGAGGACTACCAGGTAGCCGTTGCCCAGACCACGGCCGAGTATTCCTTCTCCGTGGAAGGGGAGAACGTCTATCTCTGCCTGCCTGCCGGAACGCCTTTCCCGTACATCCCCAACAACGATTTCGTGAGCGATCCCCGCTTCATTGTCCAGAAGATTTCGGCCAAGGAACTGGTTCTGGTGTGGTACACGGCCACCGGTAACGGCGGCGGTCCCATCGCCTGGCAGTTCATCCTGACCTCCGAGGCCGGCGAAGTGAAGTTCAAGGGCTTCAACTACAACGCCGACAGCAACCTCTGGAAGGGGGCCGATGCCGCCCACACCGTAGGCTTCTGGTATGCCCCCGGCTGGGCCCAGATCGCCGATCCCGACATGACCCAGAACGGCGCCGAGTACACGCTCACCCTGCCCGAAGCCACCACCGACCAGTGGCAGGCCCAGTTCACCATCACCCCGACGGAGCCCCTCGTCCTCACGGCCGACAAGTCCTACGACTTCTCCATCATCGTGAATACGGATACGGAGCTTCCCGGCATGACCCTCAAGCTTACCGACGTGGGTGACGACAATAACTACCTCTTCGTGGAAAGGGAGAAGTTCCCGGCCGGAGAGACCGTTTACTATCTCACCGACCTGGCCGGTATCGACGCTCCGAACGGCGTCAAGATGGTCTTCGACTTCGGCGGCAACGATGCCAACACGGAGGTCTCCCTGGCCAACATCGTGGTGAAGGATCACGCCATCGACGACGGCACGGTCCTTCCTGAAGAAGGCGGCGATGATACGCCCCAGGGTGACGTCGCCCCGTTCGACTACGACGCCGACACCAACCTGTGGAAACCGGCCGACGCCGCCCACACCTACTCCCAGTACTATGCCCCCGACTGGTCCCAGCTGGACAGCCCTGAAGTGACCAACAACGGCAATGTGTACAGCTTCAGCTGCCCCAGCGCCACCACCGCCCAGTGGCAGAACCAGTTCTTCATCATCCCCACCGATGCGATCGCCCTCAGCGCCGACAAGCATTACGACTTCCAGTGCAAGGTGGAGGTGAGCGAGAAGGTGAATGGCGTTACCTTCAAGCTTACGGACACGAGCAGTGATGACAACTTCCTGTTCACCGAGCGCCGTAACCTCAAGGGCTATGAACTGTTCACCTTTACCCTGGCGGACCTGGCCGGCATCGATGCCGCCGCCGTCAAGATGGTCTTCGACTTCGGCGGCAACGATGCCAATACGGACGTGACCATCAGTGAAATCATCTTACGCGAACACGAATAATGAAATTTCCTTACTACACGATGCTTCTTCTGGTCGCCGCAGCCTGTGCCTGCGGCGGCTCGAAGGAGCCTGTTCCCGCCGAAACCGAAACGGTCACCGTGACCCCCGCCTCCCTTTCCTGCGGAGCCGAGGCCACGCAACTGATCCTGGACGTGACGGCATCCTCCTCCTTCCAGGTTTTCCCTGCTGACGGCTGCGACTGGGTGAAGGCCGATCCTTCCTACAGCGCCGAAAAGTCGGCCGTGATCACCCTGAAGGTTTCCAAGAACGACACGTTTAAAGACCGCGCCACGGAGATTACCGTCAAATGCGGCACCACCCGCAAGAAGGTGACGCTCTCCCAGGCTGCCGGCGAGGTGGATATCCAGATCCCCGAAGGCTACCACCTGGTGTGGAGGGACGAGTTCGACAAGAACGGCGCTCCTTCCTCCGAATGGTGGTACGAGACCGGTGCCAGCGGCTGGGGCAACAACGAGCTGCAGGACTATGTCTCCCAGTCCAAGGACGGCAAGGACATCGCCTACGTCACCGACGGAACCCTCAAGATTGCCGCTCAGAAGATCGGAAGCACCGTCTATTCCGTCCGTATGAACACCAGCAAGTCCTGGACTTACGGCTGGTTTGAGGCCCGTCTCAAGGTGACGGACGTGCCCGGCAGCTGGCCGGCTTTTTGGATGATGCCCAAGAACTTCAAGGCCTGGCCGGCCGACGGTGAAGTGGACATCATGGAATACGCCATCTCCACCCAGGGCAGGAACAAGTCTTCTTCCAGCATCCACTGCACGTCCTACAACCACACCATAGGGACCGGAAAGACGCATGTGCAGAGCGTAAGCAACGCCGCATCGGAATTCCACACCTATGCCTGCGAATGGACGGCCGACGGATTCACCTTCTACATCGACGGCGTGGCGCATCACACTTTCGCCAACGACAAGAAGGGGAACTACGACACATGGCCCTTCTTCAACCCCTTCTACCTCAAGCTGAACCTGGCCTGGGGCGGCAATATGGGCGGAGAAGTGGACGAAAGCCAGCTCCCCGCCGTATTTGAGGTGGACTATGTCCGTGTGTTCCAGAAAGACTAAGCTTTGTAAATGCCGAAGAAGGCGCTGCCGCTGCCGGACATGGCGGCATAGACGGCGCCACGCCCATAAAGCCGGTCCTTAACCGTAGCCAAAGCAGGATACTTGGCAAAGACCGTATCCTCAAAATCATTCCTTAGTTCATTTTTCCAGGTGGTGATATCCTGGGCAAGCACTTCCCGCAACGGTTTTGCGGGAAGTGCCGGTTTTATACCCCGGTAGGCGTCGGCCGTGGAGACCGCTACCCCTTCGGGGATGAACACTTCGATCCGGTAACCGTCCAGGTTCAGGTCGTACGGTTCCAGCACTTCTCCGCGGCCGCTTCCCAGCATGGGGCGGTTGTAGATGAAGAAGGCGCAGTCACTCCCCAGGCGGGCGGCATAGGCGGCCAGCTCCTTGTCGGAGAGGACCAGACCACCCAGCTGGGCGATCATCTTGAGGGCGAAGGCGGCATCGGCGCTGCCTCCTCCGAGACCCGCACCCACGGGGGACTTCTTCTCCAGGAAGATCTTCATGGGAGGGAGGTCATAGTCGGCTGCGAGGATGGCGTAGGCCTTGGCGGTGAGGTCCTTCAGCGGATCCCAGTCCACGCCTTCGGCCCGGGCGATGGTGATGAGCAGTTTTCCGTCTTCCGACACGGCCTGGGTGAGCGAGGAATACTTCTCCCGAAGGTCCGCGAGGGTGCGGGACCAGTCGTCGCCGGTGATGATTTCCAAGGTGTCGGAAATGCCGGTATAGGGGACGAAAAGCGTCTCCAAATCGTGAAAACCGTCCTCTCTTTTGCGAAGGACGTTCAGTCCCAGGTTAATTTTTATGTTCGGAAAACAGATCATAAAAACAAAGATAAGGCACAAATCGGTATAAACATAAAATAATTCGGTATAAACATAAAAATCTGCATGTCCGGTATAGGATTTCCGACGCCCTTTTGCCACCTTGGCGGCAGAAAAACTGTTTGCGATGCGTAAGATTTTTTTGCTTCTGGCGGCTCTGACAGCCTTGTTCTGTTGCCATCGGCCCTTGTTCGACAACCCGTCCCGGGAAGGGGAGGACGACAACCGCGTCCGGCCCGCGCCCATCGATTCCACGCGCGGGAACGTGACGGTTTACGCCACGGCCCTGGTGTTCCCCGACACCGTGGACTGGAGGAGCGGGAAAAGCGACGGCGGCCGTCTGGTCGTGTTCAAGGACGGCGTTCCCGTGGATACCATCGGCAAGTATCTGGATCCGGCCGAGCCCGAACGGATCCATTTCCAGGACGGCCACGTCTGGACCGATTACACGGACGGTTTCGAAACCGTCATCGCCTGCGACGGGCAGTACCTTTTCTCTTTCCCGGGAGAGGAAAAGCTGATGGGCTTCCTGGTTGCCGGGGGCGAGGTGCACACCCTGGGCCAGCATCCCGGCGGCGGGGTTTCCTATCGTGTCAACGGGCAGGAAGTCTTCTCGTCGGCCAGCGGCATCGTCGTCAGCGGGGCCCTCTCGCCGGACTGGGAAGGCGGCGCTCTCAGCCGGGACGAGACGGGCGTATATTATTGCTATGCCCTCCCCGTCAGCACCGAAACGGACCAGATGTGGGAATACCGTGTCATGAAAGGGGCCGAGGTGCTCAAAATGATTCCGGCGATGACCGGTACCCGCCTGTACGACATCCGCGTGTACGCAGGGAACGTCTATCGGCTGGACTTCCGCTACGGGCGCGTCTGCTTCCTGAAGAACGACGAACTCACGCCGATGACCCTGCCGGACAATGCCCATGAGATGAGCCTGGTACTGGTGGACGGCCGCATGCGGGTGAAAGGCTTCCACGAGGAGGGCTACGCCCGATACATCTGGATCCGCGGGGCCGATGCGCTCGTGACGCAATACTGCAACCCCCACGGCCAGCCTGTGGCGAACCTCTTCACCGAAGACGGGGAAATGGCCGTAGTGAGCCTGGATCACGAGGAATGCGTCACAAGCGTCCGGCGGGACACCATGCAGGTTACCTTCCCGCTGGAGACCTACCGCCTTCAGACCCCGGACTGCGTCCGCTACAGGAAGGGCGTCATCGCAGCGGCCATGACGGGGGACCTCTACGTGGAGGAGAACATGATAGTCATTAACGAAAAGAAGTATCCGTCCCATTTCAACGGTTATTTCTCGGGAGTCTTTCTGAAATAGTAGTATGCTGGTTTACATTCACAGTGCCAAGAGCCTGGGCATCAATGCCGTGCCGGTCACGGTTGAGGTGAACATCACCCTCGGGGTAGGCATCCATCTGGTCGGCCTGGCAGACGCCGCGGTAAAGGAAAGCCTGCTCAGGACGGTCACCGCCCTGCAGTCGAAGGGATTCCACATCCCCGGAATGAAGATCGTCATCAACCTGGCCCCGGCCGACCTGCACAAGCAGGGGACCGGATACGACCTGCCCATAGCGCTGGGCATCATCGCCGCTTCCGGGCAGCGTTGCCTGCGCGGGCTGGAGAAATACCTGATCCTGGGAGAACTGGGGCTGGACGGCGGCATCCGCCCGGTGGCCGGGGCCCTGCCCGCGGTCGAAATGGCCAAGAGCAGCCAGCGCGCCTGCATCCTGCCGGAGGAATCGGCCCTGGAGGCGGTGGACTTCAAGGATGTCCTCATCTACGGCGTGCGCACGCTGGACGACGTCCTCCGCATCCTCGAGGAAGAGGAAGACGTCAGCGACCTCCTCATCTGGAATACCGAACGCTACAGGCATGCCATGGACATCGCCCGCAGGCCGCGCCGGAGCTATATGGATTTTGCCGATATCATCGGCCAGGAAGGGGCCAAGCGCGGGGTGGAGATTGCCTGCGCGGGGCAGCACAACGTCCTGCTGATCGGCGCGCCCGGGAGCGGGAAGAGTTCCATCGCGAAGGCGCTGGCGGGCATCCTCCCGCCGATGACCCTCGAAGAGCGTGCCATCACCTCGAAGGTGTACTCCGTGGCCGGACGCTCCTCCGGCGAGCCGGGCTTCATCCGCACGCGTCCCTTCCGGGCTCCGCACATCTCGGCCTCCAAAGCGGCCCTGCTGGGAGGGGGAAGCGGGGACAACATCCTCCCCGGGGAAGTCTCGCTGGCCACCAACGGCGTGCTGTTCGTCGATGAATTCTGTGAGGCGCCGAAATCCATGCTGGAAACCCTCCGGGGTCCGCTGGAAGACCGGAAAGTATCCATCTCCCGGCTCCGGGGCAAGGTGGAATATCCGGCCTCGTTCATGCTGGTTGCGGCCACCAATCCCTGCCCCTGCGGCTACTACGGGGAAGGGGACCGCTGCTCCTGCCCGCCCGGTCAGCGCATCAGCTACCTCTCGAAGCTCAGCGGCCCCATCATGGACAGGATCGACATCCAGCTGTGGATGCATCCCGTGGAGACATCGGCCCTCATCCGCGGCGGCAAGGCGGAATCCTCGGAGGTCATCGCCGCGCGGATCCTGAAGGCCCGGGAGCTGCAGCGGGAGCGCTTCGCCGGCAGCGGCATCTTCTGCAACGCCGAGATGAATTCCAAGCAGATGGAGAAGTACTGCCAGCTGGACGAGCCCTGCAAGAAGATGCTGGAGGAAATCATCGACCGCCTGGGTCTGAGCGCCCGCGCCTATACCCGCATCATCAAGATCTCCCGTACCATCGCCGACCTGGCCGGCAGTCCCCGGATCATCCCTGCCCACATTGCCGAAGCCGCCGGCTACCGCTTCCTGGACCGGCGCCGTATGTTTATGTGACAATTCTGCCGGAAATGTAGTATCTTTGCCGCATGAAAAATCAGATTCAGATAGCCAGTCTGGAAGACCTGGACCGTGCGGCAAAAGAATTCCTGAAAGCCATCGGGGATGCGACCCTCGTGGCGTTCTACGCCCCCATGGGCGCGGGTAAGACCACCTTCACCACGGCCGTGTGCAAGGCCCTGGGCGTGCAGGAGGATGCCATCAGTTCCCCCACTTTCGCCATCGTGAACGAATACCGCGGCGGCGCCGGACAACCTATCTATCACTTTGATTTCTATCGCATCGAGCGGCCGGAAGAGGCGCTGGACATCGGCCTGTACGATTATCTGGATTCCGGGGACCTCTGCCTCATGGAATGGCCGGAGAACATCGACGCCCTCCTTCCCGGGGAGACCCTGAAAGTCTTCATCACGGTGAACCCCGACGGTTCCCGCACGCTTGCCTGGGATTAATTCCTTAACCAGCCTTCCGGATTCTGGGGAGTGGAGCCTTTCCACAGTTCGAAGTGGAAGAGGTCTTCTCCGCCGATGGTGTCCACCGTGCCGACGACCTGCCCCGTAGTCACGTTCTGCCCCACCTTCACGGCAACGCTCTTCAGTTTGCTGTACAGGGTGAAATAGGCTCCGTGGTTCACCAGCACGCACTGGTTATAGCCGGGCAGCACCACGATCTGGGTCACTTTTCCATTGAATACCGCCTTGGCCTGGGCGTTCGGGCGCACGGCCAGCGTGACGCCGTTGTTCTGCGGCAGCTCCACATTGGTGTACACCGGGTGGTGGTGCTTGCCGAAGCGTTCCACGATGGCGCCCTCCACCGGCCAGGGCAGACGGCCCTTGTTGGCGGCGAACTCGTTGGACAGTTTGGTATCTACGACCGTCGAGGTGGTCTTGCCGGAAGACTTCTTGCCGGAGTCCTTCTTGCTGCCTCCGCCGGCGGCCTTCTGGCTTTCCTGGCGGATGAGGTCGGCGATCTTGCGGTTGAGGGCCTCCTTCTGGCGATTCTTTTCCTGCAGTTCCTTCTGGAACTTCTTGCGGTCCTTGCCCAGCTGGGTCACCAGCTTGTTGGCCTCGGCCTCTTCTCCCTTCAGGCGGGAGCGCTCGCCCACGACCTTCTTGCGCATGTCGGCCGATTCCTTCCGGAGACCGCTCAGCCTCTCCTTCTGGATGGCCAGCCGGGCCGATGTCTCCCGGATCTTGAGGGCCTGTGCGCTCAGCTGGGCGCTCATCCCGCGCAGATACCCCGCGCGCTTGAGACCCTGGCCGATGGATTCACTGGAGAGGATGTACATGTACCACAGGCGGCTGTCGCGGTTCTTGTAGGCGCCGCGGATGAGGCGGCCGTAGTAGAGGGTGAGGGTGTCGTGGCGTGCCTGCAGGCGGTTCATCTCCCGCTGGACTACGCGGATGGAATCGTCCAGGACGGAGAGGGTCTGGTCGCAGCCGGCGATCAGTTTCTCACGCGCCTTGATCTTGCTCTTGAGGAGGGTCAGGTTGGACAGCGCCGCATCCTTGTTCCTGGAGTTCTGCTCCAGGCGACGGTTCAGCAGCGCGATATCTTTTTCCAGCTGTGCCCGCTGGCTTTCCAACTTCTTCATGCTGGTCTTCTGACCGGCCGCCGGAAGGGCGCAGGTCGTGACCACAGCCAGTATGCACAGGAACTTTCTCATTGGGCGATGCGTTTAGCCATGTTTCGGTAAATCTGGGCCGTGTCCTTCTCTCCCAGCGCCTCCAGCACGATGGCGTAGTGCTCCAGGACCACCGCACTGTCCTTGCCGCCATAGAGCATGGCGTGCTTGAAGAACGGCTTGGCCTCCACGTCCTTTCCCATCAGGTGCAGGATCCAGGCGAAGGTATCGAGATAAGTGGCGTTGTCGGGCTCGGCCTCCACCGTCTTGCGGGACATGTTGTAGGCCTTCTTCAGTTTCTTGCCCTCCAGGCTCAGATAATAGGCGTAGTTGTTCAGTACCGGCGCATAGTTCGGGTTGATCTTCAGGGCCTTCTCGTAGGCCTTGAACGCGCCCTTGCTGTCTCCCTTGGAGTGCATGGCGTCCCCCATCTGCGCCCAGGCGCCCAGGCAGATCTCCTTCTCCTTGGGAAAGGCGTTCAGCAGGAACTGGCAGTTGCCGATGATGGCGTCATAGTCCTTGAGCTCGTAGTTGGCCATGTTGGCGTAGTCCAGGAAAGCCAGCTCCTTGAAGTGGTGGAACGCATCCAGGGAGCGCTGCTGCATCTCCTCCCACTTCTTCTGCAGGGAGAGGTACTGGATATAGGTGGCCGTCTGGCCGATACTTTCCGGAAATGCGTCGGCCGATGCCTTGAACCACTTGCCGGCCTCTTCGGTGCGTCCGGACGAGTAGTAATAGCTGCCCACGGCCGATAGGACGGTGCTGTCCCCGGGGTGCGTCGCGCCCGCCAGGTTGACCAGGGAGTCAAACCCCGCGCGGTGGATCTGCAGGATCTTCGGGTCGATGCTGCGCGACAGGTTGCCGATGTACATGCTCTTGCTGGCGGCCGGCACATCCTGCGAGCCGATGAAAGGCTCCAGCGTGCGGAAGTACTCGTCATAGTGCCGCTGGTGCCGATGGACCTCGCTCAGGCCCAGCAGCGCCGGGATATAGCCGCTGTCCAGCGAGAGCGCCTCTTCGTAGCGCGCCCGGGCCAGCGAATCCTTGAACTCGCTCAGGTAATAGTCACCGGTGACGGTGAGGATGGAAGGCGTGGCGAACTCGCCGTTGAACTTTTCCAGGACATCGGCCCCTTCGTCCTGACGGCCCATTGCCGACAGCACCTCGAAGCGGGTGCGCACCAGTTCCTCGGACGTGCCGCGCTGGCGCTCGATGTCGTCCAGGGCGGTGAGGGCCTTCTCGAATTCCTTCCGGTTGAGGTAAACGTCCAGCAGTTCATAGACCGACTCGGTCTTGTCGGGGAAGTCCTTGACCAGCTTTTCGTAAAGGGCTACGCCTTCGTCGGCCTTCTGGTTCATCAGGTACATGCGGGCCTGCATGCGGCGGTACCAGTAGTTGGTGCTGTCCAGCCGGACGGCCTTCTCCACGTGGACCTGGGCGGAATCCAGATTGCTGGAGAGGGTTTCCGTCAGGGCCAGGTAGTACCAGACGGCATCGTTGCCGGGGTCGGCGACGGACAAAGTCTTCAGCAGTTCGTTGGCTTTTTTGATCCTTCCGTCGCTGTATAACTGGACGGCTTCCACCAGGTTGGCCTCCACCGACTGGGCGGCGGCGGGAAACAGGACGGAAAAAGCCAGGGATAGGGTCAGAAGGAGTCTTTTCATAGTTGCAAAAATACGGGAATTTTTCGACATTTGTAGTTCAGACAACACAAATTCCGGACCTTTTGAAACGTTTTTGGCCCAAACTGCATCTTACTAGTCGGACGGGGGATGAAAAATCCCTTGGAGCATCGTCGTCGCCGGAGGAGATCTACCATGCGCTCGCTCCCAAGATGATGGCCGTCTGCCTGCGTTACATGGGCAACCGCGAAGACGCGGAAGACGTTCTCCAGGAGGGTTTTATCACCTTGTTCAACAAACTGGACAGCTACCAGGGGACAGGTTCCTTTGAGGGCTGGGTGCGAAAGATCATTGTCAATACTGCACTGATGCATCTCAGAAAGACGGACGCCCTGGGCCTGAGCGACGACATCGACCAGGCCTACAGCCTCACCACCGAAGAAGCCACCCCGCTTCAGAAGATGGGCTACAAGGAACTGATGCGCCTGATTGAATCCCTTCCGGCCGATGCCAGAACGGTTTTCAATATGTATGTGATCGAGGGTTACTCCCACAAAGAAATCGCTCAGGAGCTGGGATGCACGGAGGCTACGTCACGCTCCAAACTACAACGCGCGCGGCTTCGGTTGCAGGAAATGATAAGTGAGAACAAATGAAAGAAAAGGATTTTGATCAATATGTGAAGGACCTTCTGCAGGATGCAGAGGTAGCAGTTTCCCCCCGCGTGTGGAAGGGAATCGCCGCGCAGATCGGTGCCAAGCCGGCGCGCGTGTTCCCCGTCTGGGGCTGGGCCCTGGCTTCCGTGGCCGCCGCCGTGGTGGCTTTCGTGGTGTTAAGGGTTGTTCCTACTACCATGGGTCCGTCCGTGTCTGCCATCCTTGCAGACAATACCTACCCTGAAAACAGTGTCAAGCTGGTTTCCCCCGCAGAGAAGCTTTCCGTTCCCGGCGTCGAGGCCGTGGACGTGAACCGTCTGCGCGTCGTGGCCATCGAATCGGCCCGTCTGGGCAGCGGCCGCGTGGAAGGAAAGGCCCTGCAGCCGTCGGCCCGCATCCGCGAGCGCGTCGGCGCAGAGAACCTCCCCTCCTATGTGGACGCTTCCTATTTCAACCAGCTGGCCTTCGCAGACCGCAAGGCCGAAAGCGGCCGGGGCCTGTCCCTGGTCGCCTCCGGTGACTTCCAGGGCAACCAGCGCGGTCAGATCAATGGAATATCGGCCTACGCCCGCCCGTACAGCGCTCCGCCGCTCGGCGCCGACGAAGGCATCTATAACGAAACACCTGAATCCAACTTCCGTCTGCCGTTCTCCTTCGGCCTGGGCGTCCGTTACAACTTCACCAGCCGCTGGGCGGTGGGAACGGGCTTCCGCTACACCAATCTGGGCCGCACCTTCGTGGGCGACTTCGTGTCCGGGGACGGCATCATCGTTTCTCAGACGGACATCGACAACCAGCAGCACTGGATCGGCATTCCGCTCAACCTGTACTACGACATCGTCAACCGCGGCCGCTGGCGCGTGCACGCTTTCATCGGCGGTTCGGCCGAGTTCCTGTTCGTCAACGATTTCCTGATCCATTATTCCCCCAAGGACCTGCACTATACGCAGCGCGGTACCACTCCGCAGTGGTCGGCCGGCGCGGGTCTGGGCGTGGAATTCCGCCTGACGCCCCGCGTGGGCATCTATCTGGATCCGAGCGCACGCTACTACTTCAACTCCGAGCAACAGCCCCGTTCCCTGCGCACCATCCAGCCGCTCCGCTTCGACATGGAGATGGGCCTGCGCTTCTCCTTAGGGCAGCAGTAGGGCGCTTTTTGTTAAAAACTCCCGTAGGGAGAAACATTTCGGTTACCTTTCCGGGACCTCTTCTGGAGAAATCTTAGCCCGGTGCCTGTGAGCGTTAATATTAACAGGCGCCGGGCTTTTTCTGTTGAAAACTTTTTTTAGCAAAAGCGCTGGAAAGTTGATTGTTTCCGTATATCTTTGCCCACGAGGTATCGACCTATTCCCATTTTACCTAGAACACTGAAACAGTTGCCTTATGGTTAAACGTG
>Ga0265298_10002056_pt1 | contig 28794 bp, 27 predicted proteins | sample AusTroGonzalo_MG_3_FD_193486 | JGI IMG/M metagenome (GOLD analysis project Ga0265298, IMG submission 193486) | Bovine rumen microbial communities from tropical cattle in Woodstock, Queensland, Australia - Gonzalo_01 | ecosystem: Host-associated > Mammals > Digestive system > Stomach > Rumen ...
TTGTTGGAAAATCGGACTTTGCAATTCTTTCATTTCCCGCACCATTTTGCGATTGCAGGTCTTTTAATTCTTTGCTGCGCTCTTTCTTTTCCTTCTGCCATTCCTGGCCGTTCCAGGTGCTGTTTTTAATCTCGTACGGGTTTTCCAATTTAAATTCTGGGGCATCATAATTTGGGTTCGCATCCATTGCCGTCGGAAAAGAAACATTTGTATTTGGCACTGCAACAATGTGATTTTTCACATATGCATCAAATTCAGAATCAATGTATCCCGAACAAGAACTGGCGTAATTATGGCCCGGCATACGCGACAATTGTAACATCATAAATGGCCGAATATCCGATATTGTCATATCGATACAGTCATTGTTTGCCGCACAATATGACGATACAAGCGAACCAACCGTCGATTGACATTCCGCAGTATTTAATTCCGGCCCGGTTACATATACCGGCTGGGGAAATTTCTGGTTATACGGACTGTTTTTATTCCAGAACGGATTTGTCGAATAATCTTGGACATTTTGTATCAAACCATATTGCGAAATCGGGCGAATCGTTCCCTGGTCATTTAATGAACTGACCGCTGCGTGCGACATCGTCACGTGCACTATGCCAAGCATCATCGCCATACAAAAAATGCGATTTTTCATTCTCATCTTTTATCCCCAATATGTTCTATTATATCAAAAAAGTCGATGTTATTAAAGCCAAAATTGCACCCAGCACAAAGAACGGTGCAAAAGGAATAAAACGCACGTGTTTACATTTCGCCCAAATACCCCCGGCAATACATGCGACCACCAACGCAATCGCCAACCCATTTGTCCCCAACCATATTCCCCCAGTGGCAAGCAGTTTGATATCGCCCATACCGATTGGTGCCGGGGCTTTTTTATCTTTGGACATTCGTTCAAAAATAATGCCAATTCCCGCCCCCAATGCATAGCCTAAAACCGCACCAATAACCGCCGTATCAATGCCAATGAACCAATGCGGAAAAAATACCACTGTTATTAATCCGCATAAAAACAGCGGACAAAGGTATGCATCGGGAATAATGCGACGGCGGAAATCTGCCACCGACACCCCCCACGCACACAGCACAGATATGGCAAAAACGACCCCAAAAAATAAATAAAAAATCATGTTTTTCTCCCTTGCGTTTCGAATCGGAACTATGATACACTTAAGTATAAATAAATGATAGCAAGGATTTTATTATGAGTAAAGGTTGGGATAATACCGCACTGAAAAAATTAAAAGCCCTGGTGGGTAAAGGGCTGTCGACGTCTGAAATTGGGCGGCGTTTAGGTATGTCAAAAAACGCGATTGTTGGTAAATTAAATCGACTGGGCTGGAATGCCAAGGCGGGTTCCAGTACAGAAAAAAAGCCAGCAGCCAAAAAAGCGATCACAACAACCACCAAGACAAAAACAACCGCCAAGGGCCCAGCAAAAAAAACAGTAACTGTCAAGGCACCGGCCAAGAAAGCCCCGGCAAAAAAAGAATCTGTCAAAACACCGGCGACGAAAAAAGCCGCGACACCTAAGGCTGCAACAAAAGAAAAACCGGCAACGACCACACCAAAGAAAGAATCTGCCAAATCGTCGGCGAAAAATCTTGCTATGCACCAGCGGATAATTCAGCACTCGCTGGAAATGGCAAGTTTGAAACCCAATCAATGTCGTTGGCCAATTGGCGATCCAGATTCTGAAAACTTTCACTTCTGTGGCAAAACAGTGTTTACAGGCAAACCATATTGCTATGAACATTGCAGACTGGCGTATCAATTCACACCGCCAAAAAAGAAACAATAAACATAACGGAATAAAAAAATGCCAAACGCGAGAGAGAAAAATTCCCTTTACCCAACCGAATACAATATTGCGGGCAATGCGATTCGTGCATATCACGACAAATCTGGCAAATTGATATTCGTTTTGGACGAAACGGTAAATGCAGATAAACCAAATGTGTTATTGGTTATCGATTCGTTTGATGGTCGAAAATGGGACGATGTCTTGGCAAACGATTACAATGTTGAATTGGAATCTGTGCGACCAAAGCGTGATAACAAATATCAAAAATTAGATATAGAATATGGCGGGTTGGATGTCTATGCCGAATTAATTACAGCAAATGAAAATGGCGATGATTTAGATGGTGCATTAAATAACTTGAACCGGTTTCGCATAATGTCGGTTCGTCGTTCGGCACGCGAACGCCTGGATGCGGCGAATGATGTTATCGAAAAATCCCAAGACACAATAAAACGGACAAATGACACAATCGATGAATTGCGGGCCAAAGTTAAAGAATTACGTGGACGTGTTGCCGCACAACGTCGTGAAATTGGACGTGAACCGACCAAGGCTTCGGCGGCTAAAATCTTAAAGACCGAGGCTCAAATAGACGCGACAAATGAAAAACTGGCACGTGCAAAAAAACGTTTAACCAATGCACAACGTCGTCTGACAACGGCCGAAGAAGATGCAGAAATCGCACGTGCATTGCTGGCACGCGATGTTCCAAAAACATCGAACAAGCAAAAAACTAAAACTGTGCGGCAGCAGATGCCAGTTGTTGTTGAAAATATCGAACCAAAGGCAAAAGAAATGCGTGATGACGAAGAAATAAAACCGTTGTTTGACCACGACCCAGAAAACCTGGACGATTCTATTGCGTTCAAGCCGATTGATTTTGGTAATGACGAACCACGGGACGAAACAACACCCGAATCCCCGGAACCAATCGCCCCGGCCCCGTTGTCTTTCACGCCACCAACCCAAATTTCGGACGAATCATCTGATACCACTTCCGAATCAGACATGTCGGACGATTCCGAATTGCCTGTACTGGAAACATTAACACCGGAACCGATTGCCGATATTCCAGATTTGCCCGCAACAACAGATGCGGACTATTCAAAACCAATAATGCCGGAACCGTTACCAGAACCCGTTTTAGAATCGCAAAAGCAAATCACAGACGACAAAGAATCTCATGAACCATTGTCCTCTGATGCCCCTGTGGCGGTTACACCGGTTGTACCACCGGTCGAATCGGTTGCACCAATCACGCCGGTACGTCCGATATCGCCAATAACAAGCAATGTTACCCCCGTTGAATCAAAACCTCAAAAGGCAACGTTTACATATTATCTGTTGTTGATATTGCTGATATTGCTGTCGATTGGGACATTGTGGTTGTACCAGAAAACAACAAATGAAAATGCACCAGATTTGGCGGTGGTTGTTTCTGAAACTGTGTCAGCACCATCGGCGGAAAAACCGGCGATTGTTGCGGAACCTATCGTACAAACGATAACAACAAATGATGTCGATAATGTTCAACCAGAAACAACCCCAGAACCCGTTGTTACAAAACCGATTATTCCAGAACCATCCCCCATTACAACAAAGCCTGCAACGGTTGATGTTGAACCGGAAATAGTCGCTGTTGATGTTGCCCCGGTGGTTGAAACGGTATCTGTGACGGTTGAACCCAAAGCGGTTGTTGTTGATTCTGAACCCGCACCAATTGAAATGGAATCGCCATTTATTATGCCAGAACCAGTTGCGACATATGAACCAGAAAAGCCAAGAATTCCGACCGAGGCTGAGGTTTTAGCACGCAAGCCAGGTTATAACGTTTCCCAGAACGAAGAAATGTTCATTGCATCCCCGGAATATGATACAGAATATGTGTATTCAGACGATGCAGATGCGGACGAATATGTTGAACCGATTATTGATAAAGAACCAGTATCATTTAATGAACCAACTGTTATTGCAGAACCCGCCGAATATAACCAGGTCGCATCGGTTGTTTTAGATGATGAACCCGACATACCGTTATGCGAAGGTGGTGCCAACCCCGACAGTCTTGGGTGTTGCCCGGGCGAAGAATACACATATACCGACGATGGATTTATGTGTTGTAATTCTGACGAATGCTTTCCACCGTTGGAATAAATATTCAATTAAAAAATAAACCCGCCATCTGGCGGGTTTATTTTTATACCGAACAAAACATTAATCTTGTTTTTCAATAACCACCATTGCGACGGAATATTCATCTTGGTCACTGATAGACAAATGTAACTTTGCATTTGTTCCAGCCAATTCTTTAAGTGCGGCACGTGCCCCACCCGCAACCAATAATTCTGGATGTCCCGCATCGTCATGAACAACCGACACATCGGAAAAAGCGATGTCATCACCGAAACCGGTGCCCAACGCTTTCAGACAAGCCTCGCGTGCGGCCCAGAAATTTGCTAAATGCTTTTCTGCATTTGCATTATCGTTGTCGGCGTATTCCAATTCTTTTTTTGTGAAAACACGTTGTTTTTTAAATGCAGACCAATCAAGAAAACGGTTGCATTCAACCAAATCGATACCGATACCCACAATCATAGTATTTCCTTCCCTTACTTTTGTGAATTTCTATGCATATACTAGTCATTTTTTTTCGATTCGTGCAAGCAGAAAATGCATGAGTGTTGCATTTGTTATAAACCCGAAAAAAACCGCCCGTTTGGGCGGTTTTTTATTTATCACATTTTTCGGGTTTGTTGCAATGTTTTTTATCGCAATCATGTTCTGGGACAAGACCGCTGCACTGTTTACATTTGCAATGCTTTCCATGATCTGGTTTTGACATAATATCTCCTTTTTGTTTTATACATGTTTTGGTGTCCGGACAGTTATATTTTACACGAATCGCCCCACCCCAACAATATGCATAAATGCCTGAAAAAAAGTTTGTAATTTCGTGTTTGCTGGTTTAGTATATGCCCGATGTCGGGGTGTAGCTCAGCCTGGTAGAGTACTTGCATGGGGTGCAAGGGGTCGCAGGTTCGATTCCTGTCACCCCGACCATAAAAATCAAATAATTAAATATGAAAAAAGTTGTTCTTTATCTTCATGGGCGTGGTGCCAGTGCCGCTGAGGCCGATTATTATAAACCGTTCTTTCCGGGGTATGATGTTATCGGGCTTGATTATCATGGAACAACACCATGGGAAACACATGACGAGATTTTATCGGCATATCAATGGCTGGCCAAACATTATGACAGTGTCAGTATCGTCGCAAACAGTATTGGTGCATATTTTGGTATGAATGCATTGTCGGGCAAAGATATTGAACATGCATATTTTATTTCACCAGTGGTTGATATGGAACGGTTGGTTCTGGATATTATGTCATGGTCAAATGTAACCGAATCGGAACTGGCAGATAAAAAAGTAATCCAATCGCCAAATTGGGATGAACCGTTGTCGTGGGAATATCTGGAATATACCCGTAAACACCCAATTGTGTGGAACGCCCCCACAGATATTTTATATGGCGAAAATGATGTTTTAATACCGTTCGAAACGATATCGTCATTTGTAAAACGTTCAAATGCAAACCTGACTATTATGAAAAATGGTGAACACTGGTTTCATACAGAACCCCAGGTTAAATTTCACGATGCGTGGCTAAAAGGTTGTATAAAAGATAATTAAAAACGCACCGTTTGGTGCGTTTTTTTTGTTTTACATTGCGTTGGATGCCAGTATTGCAAAGGCCAGTATAAAATCGCCCAGTAATATCGCCCCACTGTCGTTATGGTGATGATGTGCGACGGTCACAGGTGCCGGTGCCGGACGGTGATGGTGGTCATTGTGTGCATGGTGTGGTGCCGGTTTCTTTGGTCCATGATCCACCATATGAACAGTATGGCTGTTGCTTGGTTTTGGATCGTTGTTATGAGATGCAGGCTTTGCCATTGCACCGGTTGATATAAATGTCGCACATACGACAGCGATTAAAGTTTTCTTCATGTGTGTCTCCTTTTTTGTTTGTCCACGAGACCAGTATATCAAAAAATAAAATCATTATGCAATAAAATAATTAAATAATTTAATGATTTTTTATTTTGTATCCAAAATGTTTGATTTTTAATTTTTTGTTGGTTAAAATTCCCCGCGTGAAAAAATAATAAGTATAGGAGAATGGCTATGTTTGATACGGAAAAATTAAAAACATTCTCTTGGGTAAACGTTGGGAACCCAGATCACGAAGACTTTGAAAAACTGCAAAACGAATATAAAATCGACGAAGATACCATATCGGACATTTTGGACCCCGATGAACAACCCCGATTCGAAGTAGAAGACGATTACAAGGTTATAATTGTTCGATTTCCAATCGTAAATCGTGAAATCGAAACAACATGGCATACCGAACCGCTGTCTATTATTTATTCGCGTGATAATGTTATTACGGTCTGTCGTAAACGGTGCGACTTGCTGGACAAGATTAAAAAGGACGAAAAGGCCACTCGTGAAGAATTTATTTTGAACATAATTTACTATATTGCCGAATCGTATTTGCGTTCACTGAAAGAATTAAATAAACGCGTTATGAGTGCCAAAAGTGCCCTGAGCCAGCGGATACGCAAACCGGAATTGTTATCGTTGCTGGACGTGGAAAACAGTTACACGCTTTATATGGCGGGAATCAAGGGAAACATTTCCGTTATGGATAAATTAGATAAATTACGCGGCTTTGTTAAAACTGATGATGCCCAAGAATTGGCCGAAGATGCCCGAATCGAATTGACCCAGGCGACCGAAGTTGTGACATCATACAGCAAGATGTTAAAGGCAATTAAAGAAACGTTCGAAAGTGTTATTAATATGGATTCGAACAGATACATTAATCGTTTGACAATGTGGAATATTATATTGATTGTTCCAACGATTATTGTGGGCTATTACGGTATGAATATGAAGTTACCGGGTGCAGAAAGTGATTGGACGGCGATATTTATATTTATAATGATTGTCGCCCTGTTGATTGGTTATGCGGCATTGGGATTTATCCAACGTCGTCGCCGTTAAAAAAATGCCCGGATGGGCATTTTTTATTTTAATGCGGCGTGAATTTGTTCCATGTTACCGTTCAGGTCTTGCGATGCGTCAATATCGCTGAATTTGATGCCGTCTGCCGTCCGTAACCATTCGATCGCTGGGACGGTTACTTTCCAGAATGTGTCCAGCCGACGACGAACCGCGGTATCGTCTGCATCGTCGCTGCGGCCACCACCTTCGCGAATTCTTTTGTTGATACGGAATATCATCAATTCTTCGCTTAAATTCAGGTACAGAACGTGAATATCGAATTTGTCGGCATATTGTTCCACCAACCATTGTGCCTGGGGGGTTGTGCGTGGAAAACCGTCCAAAATAATATCAGAATCGTCGGTGATTTGTGATTCCATCAATTTGAATAATTCGCTGTCTGGGACCAATTCGCCACGTGCCATAATTTTTGCAATTTCGCTGTCCGCGGGTAATGCACGAAATAATGCACCGCTTTCGATATGTTTATATTCGTGTTCAGTTTTCATAATGTTGGCGACACTGCCCTTGCCTGCACCCTGGCCGCCCATCATAACAATCATTGTGTGTTTCATATTTTTCTTCCTTTATTTATTTTTTACGGCTGCATTTTAGCATAAAAAAACAAATCCGGCAATGCCGGATTTGTTGAAACAATACGAAATATCATATTATTTTTTGCTTTGTTCAATCGCAGCACCCAAGATGTCGCCCAATACAGAACCAGAATCTGATTCATTTGCGTATTCTTTGACAGCTTGTTTTTCCAACGTTACCTGTAATGCACGAATAGACAGTTTCACAGTGTTGTTTTCAACGGAAACAACAGATGCTTCGACTGTATCGCCAACATGGAAACGCGATGTGTCTTGTTCTGACTTTTCACGCGACAAATCTGTGCGACGGATAACACCTTTGGCATCGCCCGCCAATGCAACAATCAATTCGTCTGGTGTGATTTCAGAAACAGTTCCGGAAACAACCGCACCTTTCTTGACAGAAACGGCATTGTTTTCGGCACTTTCGGTTAACTGCTTGATACCCAGTGTAACGCGTTCTTTTTCCGGATTGATGTCCAAGATTTTTGCTGTAACTTCCTGGCCGCGAACGAATTTTTTCAATTCTTCTTCGTCCAGTTTGTTCCAAGACAAGTCGGAAATGTGAACCATACCGTCTAAATCTGGGGTCAACGCAACGAACAAACCAAATTCGGTTGTGTTCTTGATTGGACCTGTAACAACATCGCCAACATTGTGTGTTTCAGCAAATTCTTTCCATGGATTTGGTTGTAATTGCTTGTAACCCAATGAAATACGGCGTTTTTCTTGGTCGATATCCAGAACCATAACATTAACATCTTGACCAACCTGCAAAACCTTGCTGGGGTGGATGTTTTTGTTTGTCCATGACAATTCTGACATGTGGACCAAACCTTCGATATTGTTGCCTAAATCGATAAATGCACCATAGTCAGCAATAGAAGAAACCTTACCTGATACAGTATCGCCGACGTTGAACGCACGCGATGCTGTTTCCCATGGGTCTTCTTCTAACTGTTTTGCACCCAATGAAATACGATGTGTTTCTGGGTCGAATTGGATAACTTTGACCTTTATCTTGTCGCCAACATGAACCAATTCACGTGGGTGATTGACACGTTTCCAAGACAAATCTGTTACGTGTAACAAACCGTCAATTCCGCCCAAGTCAACAAACACACCATAATCGGTGATGTTTTTAACTGTACCTTCGACAACGGCACCCAATGCAATGTTTTTCATTGCCTCGGCCTGTTGTGCAGCGATAGCGTCAGATTGAATTGCACGACGTGAAACGATTGCGTTTGTACGTAATGCATCCATCTTTAATACGCGGAATTTGTCTTTCAAGCCAATCAATGATTTCGCATCACGAATCGGTTTATGATCAACCTGGGATGATGGCATAAATGCAAATACGCCATTGATATCGACGGTGAAACCACCACGAACGACATCGATAATTGTCCCCTCTGGGTCAATACCTTCGGCAACCGTCTTTTCCAAGTCTTTCCATGCCTTTTCTGCACGTGCCTTGGTATAAGACAACACAGCCGTTCCTTCACGCGATTCATAACGTTCAACAAAAACGTCAATAATGTCGCCAACGGATGGTACGGATGCACCAAATTCTTTTAACGGAATGCGACCTTCGGATTTAAGGCCAACATCAACAAAAGCAAAATCGCCACGAATATCTTTGACAGTTCCCTTGGTCGCATAGCCTTGCAATGTTTCCTGGGCCCCATAGTTTTTATCAAACATCTGGACAAAGTCTTCATTTGCGATTGGATTAAATAAATCTTTGGATAAATCTTTCATATGAAAAATCAAACAAAGTTTGCCATTCAAAAATCACGCAGTGATTTTCGAGTGTTCAGAGTTCAGAGTTCAGAGTTCAGATAATGTCGTGCGACCATGTCGCACACAATAACTGCACACTGCACACTGCACACTGCACACTATATTTTGTGCTTTGCACAAAATAAAGGTCTTGTGGGGTTAATCGGATTGCCATCACGCCCACCCGCGAAAGCAGACGTATATTACATTGAAAAAATTGAAAAATCAAGCAAATAACAATAAAAAATACCCGGGTTGTCCCGGGTGTTTTCTTTATCGTGCTACATCACCACGCAATCTTTCGTGACAGATATAGTCTTTTAATGTGAAACCTTTATCTGCGTGCCATTTCAGCATACCGGTCCAGTGTGTATTCGGAATTTCAACGGTCGGCAATGGATATGGTTTGCGTTTGATTTGGGTTTTTACCTGGTCAATATGGTTTTCATAGATATGTACGTCGTGTAATTCGCCCTTTAATACACCGGGTTTTAACCCTGCCTCTTTGGCGTACAGCAATAATAACAACGCGTATGACGCAATGTTATATGGAATGCCCAAGAATAAATCGCAAGAGCGTTGTGTCCATATAAGGTTTAATTTGCCATCTTCGACTAAAACCTGGTGCATAATGTGGCATGGTGGCAACGCCATTTTGCTTTCATCGGCGGGATTCCATGCACTGACAATAATACGACGGTTCTTTGGGTCGTTTTTGATGGTTTGTATTGCATTTGCCAACTGGTCAACACCACGATTAATTGGTGAAAAATTATTTGTTGGGGCATTATCTATTTCTTTTGTATCAAATTTATATACGCCCCCAAAGTGACGCCATTGCCAGCCATAAATAGGTCCCAGATCGCGTTCAATACTCATTGCATAGTTTTGAAGTTCCAGTGTAGCGTTACCAGATATGTCGTAACCACGTTTCTTCAGAACAGCGACAAAATCATTATATAATGGTTTCCATTTTTCTGGGTTGGACCATTCGTCCCAGATATGACAATTACGGTCTTGTAACCACTTTTTGTCGGTAATTCCGTAAATAAAGAATTCTAATTCGGTTGCAATGTTCTTTAATCCCATCTTTTTTGTTGTTACCAATGGAAAACCATCGGACATATCGTGTTCAAATGTTGCACCAGTCGCAATTCGTAATGCCGGTGTACCAGTGCGATTTTCAGACATTTTGCCGTCTGCTAGTACTTTCTTCAAAATATCAATATACTGTTTCATGGCGTGCTTTCCTTTTTATGCTTTTTTACCAAATATGCCCCGCCCCTACTTCGGTTCATAATGAAACATCAAAGCCCGCAATCGCGGGCCTTGATATGTTTAGTGAACATCGGCCTGTTCAAACAACTCTGTTGCTTTGACCTTTTTTTCTTTTTGTTTGACGTGTGTCAACATGGCATCCAGGGCCTTGCGTTCAAAAATCATACCACGCAGCATTGCCAAAGCGTTTTGATTTTTGTTATAGAATTCAAACACCTGTTGTGGGTTTGGATAACGTGCCGCCTCACTCCAGACAGCCTGTTGCAGGTCATCGCGGGTAACTTCGACTTTGTTTTTTGTGCCCCATTCTGCCAAAATCAGACCCAATTTAACGCGGCGTTCGGCTTCTTTGCGTTCGGCTTTTTCGTCCCATTTGTGTTCGTGGCCATGTTCGGCATTGTGATGTTCGTGTTCGTTCTTTGCCATATTTAATTCTTGTTCAACTAATGTCTCTGGCAAATCAAGTTTCACTTTATCAGCCAATGATTCCAGCAATTCGTTACGCATATCACGTTGGGCGGCCTCAACATACTGTTCGTTCAATAATTTGCGAATATGTTCACGTAATTTATCAACCGATTCATGCCCCACAGATTTTGCCAATTCATCATTTAATTCTGGCAAGATGTGTTTGCGAACTTCGTGAACCAAAACTTCGAACCGTGCATCTTTGCCGGCCAGGTTGTCTGCATGATAGTCGGTTGGAAATTTAACGTTCACATCAAATTTATCGCCCGCTTTGTGTCCAATAATTTGATCTTCGAAACCCGGGATAAATGCACCAGAGCCCAATACAAGATGATGCTTTTCTGCGGCACCACCTTCGAATGCGTCGTCGCCAATAAATCCCTTGAAATCGATAACCGCAGTATCACCATCTTTGGCCTTGTACTCTTCGTCTTGCTTTTCGGCGGTGCTGCGTGATTTACGGATATTTTCGATTGATTTTTCAACTTCGGCTTCGTCTAAATCAGCAACTTTTTTGGTTACAGTGATTTTGTCCAGGTCAATTTCTGGTAATGTCGGCAAAATATCGAATTCCAGTGTGTATTCTGCGTCTTTGCCAATTTCCCAGTTGCCTAAATCGACCTTTGGTGATCCGGCAAGGCGAATTTTTTTATCGGCAACATATGCGTCCAAATCAGCATTCATCAATTTATCAATTGCTTCGGACATTGCAGATGCATTAAATTTTTGACGCAATACAGACAATGGAATATGTCCCGAACGGAACCCCGGCATTTTTGCCTTTTTACCATATTCTGCTAAAATTTCGTCGGCTGCGGCCTGGATAGTATCCGCAGGAATTAAACCATTAACAGAATAATGTAAATCTTTGATTTTTTCTTTTTTGAACATAATGGATATCCTTTTTAACTACAATTGCCCGGCCACTATACACGTTTTTTTGGAAAATTCAACAATAAAAAACCGCCATAACGGCGGTTTTCTATTCTTAAAACATTCATTAACGTTTCGAGAACTGGGTTGAACGACGTGCCTTGCGAACACCATAGTGTTTACGTTCAACAACACGACTATCGCGGGTCAAGAATCCAGCAGATTTCAATACTTTACGTAAATCTGGTTCTGCTTTCTCTAATGCCTTGGAAATACCGTGTTTAACGGCACCCGCCTGGCCAGACAAACCACCACCCATCACCATGCAAACGGCGTCATATGCGGTTTCGCGTTTTGTGATGTTAAATGGTTGTGCAATAATCATTTGCAACACTGGACGACGGAAGTATTTTACCAATTCAACACCGTTGACCGTAATGTTACCCTTACCCGGGACCAAATATACACGTGCAACGGAATCTTTACGTTTACCGGTCGCATATGTTGCACCAGACAATTTTGCAGACGTTGTTGTCGCCTTGGCCGCCACAGTTTTCTTTGCAGGGGCTTCTTTTTTAACTGATTTTGTCGCAGCCGGCTTTTTTGCCGCTGTTGTTTTCTTGGCCGTTGTTGTGGCTTTCTTTTGTTCTGCCATTATTCACCCCTTTTATTTTTGCGATTCAATGATGTAAAATCGATAACAATCGGATTTTGTGCGGCATGCTTGTGTTCGGCACCTGCATACACGTGCAGTTTTGTCAAACGTTGATTTGCCAATGCAACCGTCGTGCGACGACCCATCATACGCTTTACAGCATTTGTGACAAGTTTTGTTGGCTTTTCTTCACGCATTTGACCCAATGTGCGTTCTTTGGTTGAACCCGTCCACAATGAATGCCAAAAGAATTTTGTTTTATCTGCTTTTTTGCCAGACAAAGCAACCTTGTCTGCATTGATAATAATAACATGGTCGCCACAGTCCATATTTGGTGTCCATGTCGGTTTGTTTTTGCCACGCAAGATGTTCGCGGTATATGCCGCCAAACGACCCAACGTGCAATCAGTTGCGTCAATCAAATACCATTTGGCATCTAATTCGCACTTTTTTAACGATTTTGTCGTTGCCATTTTTTAAGCCTTTTTTTATATTTTGCCGACGTATTATGTATAAGATATGCCGAAATGTCAAGAAAAATCAATATGGTATTATTATACCGTAAAAATATAAGAATAACACATAGGAAAATATACTATTTGCAAATGGGATTATTTTGCTATACAATGTCTCTCGGGTTGGCGGGTTGCCAACTGTGGGTCTAAGAAGCCCAGCAACAAGTGTCAGAGATGACATTAAATATCTCCAACTATGTATGTGGTTGGAGTGTGCGAATATATTGAATAAGCATGACAGACTTGTTGCTGTTTCTTAGCTCCAACCACTCTCAATTTGGGTGGTTTTTTATTTAGAATAAAAAAACAAAAGGAAGAAACAATGCCAAATATCAAAACAGATGACCCCAGAATACCAGAACAACTGATTGATGCGATGTATAAATTTATTAAAAATAACACCAAATATATAATGCCGATACATGATATTTATGCCTTGTATGATATTGCAACAATTCAATTTGGCCAGAATATGAATCGTATGATTAAGGAATTAAAAAAAGATAAAAAGTTAAAAGTGGCTAAAAAATAATACCTACCCCGCCTTCGTTTTACTTCGGCACCCCTTCACAGCGTGAAGGGGATTTTATAGCACTGATTCCAGAGAGAATAATTCCCCTTTGCCCCGCGAAGGGGTGGACGCGTAGCGGACGGGGTAGTTTGTGTTACATTTCGGTCGGGATTTTAAGACCCATCAAATCGATTGCGGTGGCCAACGTGTCACGTGCAACACGAACAATATGCAACCGCCCCGCCCGTGTATCTTCATCAATATCGTCCCGCATAATTGGGCAATTGTGATAGAATGTATTTATCAGTTGTGCCAAATCATACGCATAGTTTGCAATCAAATCAGTCGCACGATTATCAAATGCCGATAACACTGTGCGGTCAAAATCCATAATTTGAATCAACAAATTACGTTCATCAATATTCATTTTATATTCTTTCTGAACACTGCACTCTGCACTCTGCACTCTGTTTAAAATGCTGTTTAACCGAACGGCAGTATATAAAATGTATGGTCCGGTGCGGCCCTCGAAACTGGTAATTGCCGACGGGTCAAAAATATAGTCCGAACGAACATCGTGAAGCAAGTCGTTAAACTTTACCGCAGCCAGAGCAATGGTTTTAATTGTGTCGTTATCTAATTCTTTGCCAGATTCGGCAACACGTTCCCGGACAGCGTCGATAGCAGTGTCCAGAATGTCGTCCAGTCCCGCCGCATTTCCATCACGTGTTTTGAATGGTTTGCCATCGGAACCGTTGATTGTGCCGTATCCAATATGTTCGAATTTTTCATATGGATATATGCCCGACATATCGGCGGCACGAAACAGTTGTTCGAAATGCAACGATTGACGCAGGTCGGTAAAGTAAATAATTTTGTCGGGGTTGTCGGTTTTCTTTCGACAATATACCGCCGCTAAATCGGTTGAATCATATGTGTCGGCACCACGTGAATCACGCCACATATATGGTGGCATTGGTGCGTTGTCGGTTTCACGTTTAAGATTTATAACCTCTGCCCCGTCGCTTTCATAAATCATATTTTTCGAACGCAGAATTTCTTCAACGTCTGGTAAGTATTTTGCCGCGTTACGTTCGCCCAAATCGTAATCAAAAGGCAATATATTCAAACGGTTAACCGTATTATTCATTGAATCCAGCGAAATCGCCAAAAACTTTTCATATAACGCAAAATATCCCGGATGCCCCGCCTGGAACTGTGCCTTGATCTCTTGGGCACGTGCCTGGAATTCGGGATCTTGTTTTGCCAAACTGGATGCCGCCGGGTAATATGTGTTTAATTCCGCCGGGTCAATTTCAAAATCAACCGGAATCGATGGGTCAAAGTCTGGTTTAAAATACGGCAATTCGGGGTGCAGGCGTTCAATCCATGCGATAACCAGTCCCATTGGCTTGCCCCAGTCGCCAATATGGTTCCATGAAAAAGTCTTGTGCCCGACAAAACGTGCAATACGATTAAATGTATCGCCAACGATTGACGTACGCAAATGTCCAATATGTAATGATTTTGCAACGTTATATGCACCATAATCCATATCAATTGTCATTGGTGTGTCTGCGGCAATATGTTCCGGTGTCGTGGCGTTTTGCCATATGAAATCATCGCGTAATTTGATATTGATAAAACCCGGGCCGGCAACATTTGCATCGGCAACAAAATCCAATTCGGCCAATTTACCAACCAATTCATTTGCCAATTCACGTGGGTTTTTTCCGGCACTTTTTGCCATAACCATTGCTGCATTTGTTGCGAAATCACCAAATTCACGATTGCGTGGCGATTCCAGGTTGACGTTCATACCCAACTTTTCATTTACTTTTTCAGATACATATTTATAAAGATTCATTTTTTATAACCCCATACAATTAAATTGGTAATACAACCCGCACACGCAGACCACCCATGTCGCTGTTTTCCAAGAATATCTGGCCACCATGATTTTCAATGGCTGTCTGGGCAATCGATAATCCCAAACCCGTTCCACCGGTGTCCGCACCACGTGCATCGTCCAGACGAACAAACGGACGCATTGCATCGGCTTTTTTATTGTCTGGAATGCCCGGACCGTCATCTTCGATAATGATTTCGACCTGGTCTTGGGTATCATGTTCGGTTATTTTGATTGTTGATTTAGCATAACGGGCCGCATTTTCAATAATATTTGCAAACGCACGTGCCAACGCCATTGGACGGGCATAGAATTGGGCCGGGGTATCTGGAAAATCTGTAATAATTTTTTTATTCGGTGCCGCATCGCGGGCAGTACGGATTAACATAGATGTTAATTCGGTAACCTGCTCTATCTCTGGCATTTCACCGCGGGCAAATGCCAGGTATCCGTTCACCATTTCTGTCATACGGTCGATGTCACGTAATAAATCGTCGGGTTTAGCATCCCCAGATTCAACGGCAATACGCATCCGGGCAAGCGGTGATTTCAAGTCGTGACTGACCGCATTTAACATGTCTGTACGTGTGCGATTGTACCGGTCAAGACGTTCTTTCATTGTAATCATTGCGGTGGCGGCTTCGCGAATTTCACGTGAACCCGATGGTTTAAATCCGGGTGCGTCCAGACCGCGACCAAATCGATTGGCGGCCTTGGCAATACGACGAATACTGCGTGTGTGAGCAATCAAAAACGGCGTAACCAGAATTCCAACAATAAGCAACGAACCAAATAACCAGATTAAAAATACTTCGGTACTGGTGGAATATATGCGGTGCATTGATGTGCCAAATGTTACAATTTTACCGTCGTTTGTTGGAACATCAATAAATACCAAACGCTTGCCGCGGTCGATATATATGTTTGCACGTTGGGCAAGTCTGTATTTTAACTGGGACGATAATGGTCCCGCTTCAATCGCGTGATTATTATCATGACGTGGGCGTTTTAATTCGTCGTGAACTGAAACATTAACCCCTGTTTCACGTGCCATAGTGGCAAGGGCGTTTTCGTCGCCTTCGTTCACAAATTTCATCATTGTAGAAATTTCGCCCGCCAACGAACGTGCCAATGTTGCGTGAACACGATCCCAGTGATTATCAAAAAACACACTGGCAACAATTGTTAATGCAATCACCAACGGCACCAATATCAATAAAATTGTCCGGGCAAGAAAACTGCGTGGCGTTAATTTCATTTTAATCACCTTTGTATGATTTTATTCGTGCGTGGTTTGGTCAATAAGTTTATAGCCATGCCCACGAACAGTTATTATATCCAGATCTGATAATACACCATTTAATTTCGCACGCAAGCGTTTTGCGACCATTGGCGATGCCGGGGCAATATTGCCAATTGGCGACGTTAACATTTGTAATAACTTCTTTTCTTCGCCCGACAGCATAAATATACGTGCATTTTTTGGTGAATCACCAATAAAAAATTCATTGTCTGCGAATATCAATCCGCGTGGCATTGTCGAAACAGACTCTGAATTTCTAAGAATGTTGTTTAATCGCAATACTAATTCACGTAATTGAAACGGCTTGCCCAGATAGTCGTTTGCCCCGACTGATAATCCAGCAATCGAATTTTCCGCACCCGTCATCGCGGTCAGCATTAAAACCGGGGTCATATCACCGCGTGCCCGTAAATCGCCCAAAAACGTCAGACCGTCCACCCCGGTCATCATACGGTCAAGAATTATTCCATCAACACGAATCCGGGCCATTATGTCGGCTGCGTCTTCGGCAGATGTTGCGGAAATAGCATTGAAACCTTCGGCCCGCAATCCACGTGCAATCGCACTGTTTAATACATTATCGTCATCAACAACAAGAATTGTTTTGTTCATTTGTTATTTTTGCAGTGGCTCAACCGCGTATTCACCCGGCTGGATTGTTTGCATAGCATCGTCTTCATCGCCATCCATTGCGGCACGAAAACGCATGCCGGCGGTCGCAAATTCAGTCTTGAATAATGCATATCCGGTACCACCGCCCGTTGTTGGACCCTGCATTCCCAACGAATAATAGCCACCCATAATGCCATAGTCTAAATCGATATAATCAATGCTGACCAGTAATGAAACATTACTGCGGCCATCGCTTGTCATGTTGCATGAAAATTCGCGATTTGACAATGTTGCCTGGGAATTAATTGGAACGACAATGTCCATAATTGTTGGTTCGCATGTGCGTGCAACACCGTTCACCAGAAATTCATAGGTCATACCAACAACGGCCTTGGACAGACCGGTTGAAACATTAACCTGGGAAATGGTTGCCTTTGGTATTTTAACCAATGCGTTTGCAATGCCACTGCGGACCGGGAAAGAAATACCCGATTGCAAACAATCGCGTGAAAATGGGTCAGCTTCACATATATATACACGCGAATGGGCATTCATCATGAACATATTTGCCAGGCTGTTGAATAAAAATGTGCGTGTAATACGGTCGTTTAATTTTGTACAACCGAAATTACGGCATACAATCATTGGGCGGTCGGCAAATGTAACACCGGGGTGACGTGCAACCTCAGCCTCACGAGTATCAACAATGTTCTGGTCATAATTCAAACTGTCGGCACGTTGCATAAATTCAGATTCCGGAATAAAATTCGGGTCGTCTGGATACGCATAGTACGACTGGACCGGCGTTTCAGTATAAACTGTTTGAAAATTTTCATAAACTTGTGTTGTCGCGGCGTATGCATTAACTGCACAAAAAGCCGTTAAAACTGCTAAAAAATGTAGTTTGAACATGGCAAACCCTTTATCTCCTTTGATAAATGTTAAAACAATTGGGGGCTTTATGTCAAAACAAAAATTTTTTATTGGAAATTGAATAATCTTTGTTATATAAATACCACAAATAAACAGAAAAATATCAGGAAGGTACAAAAATGGTTGATATCATAATCACTGGCGAAGCGGGCAAATTACATGCTGTTTATCATAAATCAGACGAACCGGCGGCACCGCTGGCGGTCGTGCTGTCTGGGAATCCACGGCAAAAGCATCATATGAATGACCGTGTTTCGTATGCAATGTTTCGGGCGTTTATGGATATCGGCTTTTCGGTTGTGCGGTTCAACTATCGTGGTGTTAATGATTCCGAAGGGTCGCTTGGCACCACCGCTGAAAATATGTTAGATATCGCAACGGTAATTGACTGGATACAAAATAAAAACGAAGACAGTGATAAAATTTGGCTTGCGGGGCATGGTTTAGGTGCGTGGTATGTGCTTCAGGCGATGATGCGTCGGCCAGAGGTGTCGGGTTTTGCACTAGTATCACCTGATTCATCAATATCAGACTTTGCATTTTTGTCGCCACGACCAAATCGCGGGCTGTTGCTCCAGGGGGCATCGGAATCAGACGATGCCAAAGATTTTTCAACACATCTGACCCAGGTGTTAAAAAAGCAGGCACAAATCAAATTGGAAACGATTCGTGTTAAAAACGCCGATGCAGAATATTCTCAACCGGCTGATTTGCGTCAAATGTATAACGATTTAAAGGCATATGTTGGTCGCGAAAATGCCGAAGACAAGTTGTTGTAATATGAACCAAAACGAAAGATTTTTAGACCCGACAATACCAGACGAAATAGCAACGACGATTCGTCCCAAGACGTTGGCGGACTTTATTGGCCATGAAAGTTTGAAACAAAACCTGTCTGTATTTATTGCGGGGGCAAAGTCGCGTGGTGAAGCAATGGATCACGTGTTGCTTTATGGTCCCCCGGGGTTGGGAAAAACAACATTGGCACATATTGTGGCAAACGAATTGGGAACAAATTTCCGCACAACGGCGGCACCCATGTTAACAAAACAAGGCGATCTGGCCGCGATTTTGACAACACTGGAACCGATGGATGTTTTGTTTATTGATGAAATTCATCGCTTGCCAACCGCCATTGAAGAAGTCTTGTATTCTGCAATGGAAGATTTCAAATTGGATATTATGCTGGGCGAAGGGCCATCGGCAAAAAGTGTTCGAATTGACCTGCCACCGTTCACGTTGGTGGGTGCGACAACACGTACCGGGTTATTGTCTAATCCATTGCGTGACAGATTTGGAATCGATTTGCGTTTGTCTTTTTATTCACCATCGGATTTGGCAAAAATTATAAAACGCAGTGCGGGTATTTTGGAAACAGAAATTGATGATGATGCGGCACTAATGTTGGCACACAGTTCGCGTGGAACACCCCGTATTGCGAACAGATTATTAAAGCGTGCACGCGATTTTGCGGCGGCAACCAAGACAGAAAAAATTACATCAGATACTGTTAAAACCGCCCTTTTCCAGTTACATATTGACGCGTGTGGTTTGGACGAAATTGATCGTGAATATATGACGGTAATTATTCGTCATTATGCCGGTGGACCGGTTGGAATTGATAACCTGGCGGCGGCATTGGCAGAACCCGCAGACACTATCGAAGATGTTATTGAACCATATCTGATGCAACTGGGGTTCATTCAACGCACACCACGTGGGCGTATCGTAACCGAAATGGGGTACGATCATTTGGGACTTAAAAAATGACGGTTGCAAAAAATTTAGCTGATTTTTTTACAATATCAGAACGTCTGGAATGTGAACCGCGTTTAACCCGCATGTCAAATGGTGCCCCCCAGGCGGTTGCATCGCATTCGTGGAATATGATAATGATGGCGATTGCATTGCGGCCACACCTTAAAAATCCGGTCAATATGGAAAGCGTTATGGAATTATGTGCGATCCATGATTTGCCCGAAGCGATAGCCCACGATGTCCCCCTGCACGAACAGACAGAAGCAATTAAAACACAAAAGCATGCTGACGAACAAAACGCAGTAAATTCAATCAACAGCCTGTTACAAGACGAACATATAATTGCACGTTTCAATGAATATGAATTACGTGAAACACCAGAATCAAGATTGGTAAAATTACTGGATATTTTAGATACAGGGGTCCAACATTTGTGTGCAAAAGATTTGTCTTATGTTGGCACATTTCGTGATAATTTTTATTGGAAATTATTTTTTTCAGATTCTTTTGCAAATGCGTTTGATGTTGAGCCAATATTGCGGGCGGTTTATGACGAAATTCGGGAACGCGTTAAATTGCGTTTGAAACAAGAGTTGGATATTGATGCAGATATTTTTATGGATAAAAAATGAAGATATTTAAATTTCCTTTTTCAATCGCCTATTCCGATACCGATGCCGGTGGGATTGTCTATCATGGGCGGTATATTGAAATTGCCGAACGGTCAAGAATGGATATGATGCGGGGTATTAAATTGCCCGAAAATGATAATGGTTTTGTTGTTCGGGAATTGTGTATAAAATACCTTGTCCCGTTACACCTTGCCGATGATATTATTGTCGAAACCGAAATAATAAAAGTCGGTGGTGCATCGATGGATTTGCAACAAAAGTTCGTGCATGATAACACGATTTGTGCTATAATGGATATCACAGTGGTTTATATTGGTGCCGATATGCGTGCAAAACGAATACCGGAATCTGTATTAAGCCAACTGGATTCATAAACAAGGTAAAGGTTTTCAAAATGAACAGTTTTTCTATGTGGTCGCTGTTTACCAGCGATTTTGTAACGGCGGTTGCGTCAATCGTATTGGTTGTGTTTAGTGTAATGTCGTGGGCGGTTATGATTGAAAAAATTCGTCTGTTTCGTGCCGCAAAGCGTAATAAACCAACAGGCGATGCAGATAAAGCGATTGTACCGTATGATAAAAATTTATGGTTTTTGGCAATGGTTGCAGGGGTGTCACCGTTCATTGGTTTGTTTGGAACTGTATGGGGCGTTATGGATTCGTTTGCGGCGATTGGGCTTAATCAATCGGTCAGTATTGGTGTTATTGCACCGGGGTTGGCGACCGCACTGGGAACGACTGCACTGGGACTGATTGCCGCAATACCTGCGGCCATTGGGTACCAGGTGTTTACCAAAAAAAGTGATGATTTGTATGATGATCTAGGTGGGAAATAATATCATGGCCAGATTCAGACACAGACATAATATGGATGCTTTGATTCAATTAACACCAATGATTGATGTTATGACGGTGTTGTTGGCGGTGTTTATGGTTACAACCCCAATGATGACAAATGGAATTAGTCTGGATCTGCCCAGTGCCGGTCATTCGGCATTAAATGGAACGGATCATGCAATTCAGATAAGTGTTAACGCCAATGGTGAATACTTTTTGAACGAAATGAAGTTGGACGTCGATGATGTTGTAAAGCGTGCAATCGCGATGCGGGGCGAAAACCCGCAATTATCTGTGATGATAAATGGCGACAAGCATGCAGACTATGGTGCGGTTATGGTTGTAATGGGCAAATTAAAGGATTCCGGATTCCAACGTGTGGGCTTGCGAACAAAAGCAGAAAAATAAAGTGCAAAGTTCAAATAAGCAGTTTGATTTAGAAAATTTTTTGATGTCTTTGATTGGGCATCTTGTTTTGATTGCGGTAATGGTTACATCGTTTGCGGTTTTGGTTAATCGGGCAATGCTGGTTGCATCCGACCGGATTGAAATTACAGAAATAGATTTAGATTCTGTCCGGGTGTCGTCAGATGATACAAAACTGTATAATACCACCCCACCAGAAAAACAAGATGTCGATAAAAAAGAAAAGGAAGAGCCTAATGAGGCTGAACCTAAAACCGAATCAGAAAAACCGATAGAAACACCATCGTTATTAGAGCCCGAAAAAGAGATACAAAAATCAGACAAACCGACGGAAGAAAAGAAAACCCCAGAACAGGTTGCCGCTAAGAAAAAGATGGTAATTCGCGTTAATCGTGAAAGCGTTTCGTTAAATCGGACTTTAAATGTTTCAACAATTGATGCATTGCGTGTTGCGATGACACGTTGTTGGGTAATTGATAAAAATCGCCCAGATGTCGCCGATATTCGTGCAGTTGCACATTTGACTATGCGTAAAAATGGAACGGTGCGTGATATGTGGTTCGAATCGGCATCGCGGGCTGAATCTGATCCGGCTTTTGCGTATGTATTGGATACAATTCGTGCGGCAATAAATACCTGTCAACCGTTGCGTATGTTGCCGGCGGACGATTTTTCAAGTTGGGAAAAGATTCAGTTGACCTTTTACCCAACAAGTGGCAAAGTTATGTAATGTATGGGGGGCCAAGAGAGTGGAAAAGAAAGTAAAGGTATCCCCGATGTCTGATTCTTTATCACAGTATTATTCCGAAAATTGGTACGAAGCGACAGAGAAATTTCGCCGCAATGCGTCCGCTGTTGGTGAATTACGGTGGTGTTTTTCAAATAATACAAAGTACGATATTCCATATGTCAAAATCGGTACTGGCCCGCACAAAGTTGTTATAAATTCCGGTGTTCATGGTATCGAAGGTTATTTCGGCAGTGCCGCCCAAAATTGGTTTTTAACTAAAAAAGTTCTAAAATTTGATTACAAATTATTGGATAATTATACGATTGTTTTGATTCATGTGATAAATGGCTGGGGAATGCAGAACCGTATGCGAGAAGTTCGTGATGCATCAAACGGTGGTGCTTTGGTTGATTTAAACCGTAATTTTGGTATTGATTTTGGTCGGCCAAACGAATTACCACAAAATCCGAAATATGATATTGCACATGATTTATTACTGTCGCAACCTGATGAAATCGGCAAGAAAAATGCATTAAAAAAGTTTCGTTCGGCACATTTGCATGACGGTGTTTGGGCGGCAATAAGTAACGGGCAATATAAACATCCGTACGGGTTGTTTTATGGTGGCAACGCATTAACTGCTGAAAATAAAATGACGATGTCTATTTATGATTCTGTTATGACGCCGGATGCAAAATCATTAACATCAATCGGGTTACATACAGGTCTTGGGCGGTTTAATCGTCGGGCAAAAACCGTAACGGGACAAATGTTAGTATCACACCCGTCGTGGCATGAAAATACCCGGTTTTTTAGTGGGTTAATGTCGGGTTTGGTTCCGATTGTACCCGATGAAAACGCGACATTTGGTCCGACGATATTGGGTGATTTGGTTGATTGTCTGGAAAACAGATATAAAAGTCGCGATATACCGATTCGAACGGCAGATTTTGAGATTGGAACCGGTGAATTTCCAATAATGTCCCCGATATTCAAGCGTATGGACATGGGCGATGCCCGATATGATTTGTTGCATTATGGCAAAATTAATCCGATAACACTGGAACACTTGACCGAAAGTTGGTATCCATCGGATATGGGCTGGCGGTATGCGGCATTGACCCAGGCAAACACAATGTTTGATATGTTGATTTCTGGAATGATTCGTAATTATGTGAAATAAAAAAATCGCAACCATGTGGTTGCGGTTTTTTTATTTGCCCAGATGCACGATAAGCCGGATTCTGTACACGCCCCGCCCCAGTCGTTTCCAACAAAAGTGGGGTGGCGGACATAATTAATCTGTACCCGATGTTACCAACGGGCATCAAGCCCTCTACCCGCCCCCGGATTGGGACAAACCATTGGGGGCCTATTTGAAGTTGCTGCACACAGAGATTGGCCGTTTCAAACGAATTTAATCGCGTACGTTACTGTTCCTCTAATCGTCGGGTCGCCCCGCCTGGTCGTTAACCAGTGTGCCGTCCCACGCAGTCCGGACTTTCCTCTCTCGTGTTGCCACGACAGCTATGTCCTGTGCATCTGAACGGGGTAATTGTAGTGTAAAAACACACATTTGCAAGGTTTTTGTTTGCACCCGAACAGGTGCAAACAAAAACATTTCGATTCGGTAATTTTGCTTAGTATTTATGAACTGTAAACGCAACTATATTTTTATGATTTTTTTACTTGTGCAATGTATCAAAATTTTTCTATACTGTCTGCATGAAGGTGGAATTTTTCATGGAGAAAGAGTAGAAAAATGGCTATTTTCTTGGAAAAATTGCTAAAGGCAACCTGTCGAACGACTTGGACGATTTTGTGCGTCGCGGTGTTGTTTTGCGTTTTTCATATGTCAAATTCCTATGCAAGTTATGTTTGTGGTACCGACCCGATGTACACGTCGTGTTCGTCTGGGTACTTTATGACCCTTGGGGGCTCTGGAATTTCTAATTACAATCCGACACCGGCGAATGGTAATGCGTGCTCGCCATGCCCAAGTGGTTATTATTGTGCCGGGTCCAGTATGAACAACAATCCGCGTCCACAACCAAAGGTTACATATAATCTTAACAATGGTACTGGAACTGCTCCGGGTACGACAACGTGTCCATATAATTCGTCTTGTTCGTTGAATGAGGGTTCAACCTATACTTTTGGTCGTGCGGGATATAAATTTGTCGGATGGGCAACAACCAATAGTTGTACCAGGACGAATACCAATTGTTTCAGGGGGACTTCTGTAACAATCACAACACCAACAACGGTTTATGCAGTATGGGAAGAATGTGGCAGCAATGCCAGTTATCATCCGGGTCCAAACAATGGTGTAAATGCCGATACTTGTGTCGATGTAAATGACACACATGGATCCGCGAATTATACCACCGGGGAAACATCAACGACGCGTACGGGTGTTACGACGTGCGAATCGGGCAGTTATTGTCAAAACGGTGTCAAAACGGCGTGTGCCACAAATGCAGATACCGGGGGCAGTTCGGGTGCCGCATACTGTACGTGTAAAAGTGGGTACAAGATTAATGGTGATTTAATATCTTATACAGGCAGTGGTTATGATTACAGTACCAGCGATCGCAGCGGTTCGAATTGTATCACGGCAAAAGTAAATATAACATTAAATAAAAATGGTGCATCTTTTTATCTGTCAGACGATACAACCTATTATTTTGACGGTAACAATGATGGTGCACATTATTGTACATATCATCAGTCTTGTTTAATGAAACCGGATGTTGTTGGTTCAATAACAAAAAGTGGTATGGCAAATCCTGTATTGGTTGGTTGGTGCAGTTCTGCAAATTGTGGTTCACCAACATGGACAAACACTTTTTCGTCTAATTCAACAGTATATGCATCATATGATGATGCGACATGTAATATTACTAATGGCAGTGCAAGTGTAAGTGTAACCGACAACGTTGTAACATGTAACGTAACGTGTAATTCGGGATATCATGGCGGTGGCACGATTTCTGGGGAATATGGTCAATCCAGTGTTAATTATTCATGTTCACCGAACACGTGCAGTGTTACGTTCAAAACTGGTAACAGTACCATGGGAACCGAATCGGGCTTTACATATGGCACGTCCAAGACGTTAACATCGTTAAGCAGTTTAAGTAACAATGCACCGGTAAGTTCGACATATGGTTGGTCTTTTGCCGGTTGGGCAACCAGTGCGAATTCAACCAATGTGGCGTACACAGATGATGCCAGCACCAGTACAATTTGTGCTACGAACGGTGCGACATATACACTTTATGGTGTGTGGAAGCGAAATATTTCGTTCAGATATTATAATGAATCGTCGGGGGCGTTTACGACCCAAGAACCAACACAGTATTATTATAATACATCAACTACGGCGGCGGGTGTATCCGGGGTCAGTAAATATACATTAAGTGCAAGCAGTTATGGGTGGAGTCCAGATGGATGGACATTGGGGGGCAGTAAGGTCACATCTGATACGACCGACACAGCCATATCGCCATCGACAACGACTGGGGGTGGCAATGCCGGACCGTCATATTGTGCATTATATAGCAGAACGGCTGGGTTTACGTATAATGGTAATTCAAGTACTGGTGGAACCGCCCCCAGCAATACAACAGATTCACAGCCATATAATGCGTGTGATGCATCTGCACAATCAATCAGCATAACAACCGCATCAAACACGTTTACAAAAACAAAAGCAACATTTGTTAATTGGGGCGTGAACAGTGGTCAATCGGGTACGACATATAATCAAAATACCAGTGTTACATTCCCGAATACTGCATGGAACAGTGCCCCTCTTATTACATTATATGCACATTGGCAATGTAATGCGGGGTCATATCTGAACGGTACATCATGCGATTCGTGTGCAACGGGTTCGTACAGTGCCGCCGATGCGACAGAATGTACACCATGTAGCGATAATGGTCTGACAACAAGTGGCCCGGGTACGTCGGCCGCAACGGGTTGTACGGTCAGTTGTAATATGCCGGGTGTGGCGTCGTGGAATATGCCGGTGTGGAATAATGACGATAACACGGTCAGTAATTTATGTTCGCCGGCATCAAACGATTCGTATTCTGTATATTTGAAAAGAAATTGTAACAATAACGATACTGGTAATGTATCAACCATATATGAATGGTATGCAAACGGTATATATAAAGAATCTGCACACACAACACAAATAACAACGTCCAGCAATAATGCACCAAAACCTGCATCTGGTGCATGTTCGGCGGATCATACAACATACACATTTAATGGTTATTGGACGGCCAAGACCGGTGGCACACAAATGATTAATGCAAACGGTTCGTTGACCAGTTCGTTTACCAACACGTCATATACTGGCAGTACCACACTGTATGCCCAATGGAAAAAGACTTGTGATGCGGGTTATTATATACCTGCGGGTGGTTTTTCGTGCACATCGGTGTGTGATGCGGGTAAGTATTGTTCTGGGGAATCAAACCTTGAATACCACAGCACCCAAGCCAAGGGTATATCTGGTAATGTTGATGCGGGATTTTACAGCACGGGTGGTGGTACGGTTGCGTCACCCTCAGGACCAGGCAATGGGTGTTTATCTGATTACAGTTGTGGTGTATTGGCTGATGGTTATTACAGTAATGCCGGGGCGAAGGTATCGAATCCGACCAGTGCCAGTGACACGGTAAGTGGTACTGCAACCGTGGGTCAGTGCAGTAATGGGCCGGCAAACAGTAAATATACTGGTTCGTCAACAACTAACGCATGTCCATGGGCGTGCGATGGTGGTTATTACAGTACGGATAACACCAGTTGTACGGCGGTTGGTTCGAACTATTACAGTGCAGAAAAAGAAAACACTCGTCATGCATGCCCATCAAATTCAACAACGCAGACGGATTATTCATCAAGTCGCCAAGACTGCTTATGTGATTCGACTAAATACTGGAACGGCAGCAGTTGTGCGGATACAGATGCGGGACATTACAGTGGAACTGGCAATTGTCAAATGGTATGCCCGGCTGGGACTTACAGCACTGGCGGGGCCGGCAGTTGTGCACCTGTGGCGGCGGGGTACTGGAACAATGGTGGCGGTATAAATGCGACGGGTGGAACATTAGAGGGATACAACGGTGGTTTGTTGGATGCTGGGTATTACAGCACCGGTGGTGCGACAAAGTCTAACCCGGGGACCAGTGATTGTACCGGCAAAGTATCTGGAACAAATACAAACAATACTTGTGGCACAGTGAATCCAGGCTATTACAGCACCGGTGGTGCGACAAAGGCTAACCCAGGGACCAGCGATTGTGCAGGTTCGGGTAATACCTGTGGACCACTGACTGATGGTTATTACAGTACGGCTGGGTCCAAGGTTGCGACACCGACCAGTGCCAGTGACACGGTAAGCGACAGTGCGACGGTGGGTCAGTGCTCGAACAAGCCAGCAAACAGTAAATATACTGGTTCCGCGGGCAGTAATGCATGTCCATGGGCGTGTGACGGTGGTTATTATAAAACAAATACGACGTGCAGTCCGGTTGGTACGGATTGGTACAGTGCAGAAAAAGAAAATACCAGACATGCGTGTTCGGCGTTCCGTGCGAACACGGGAACCACCGGCACCACATCAACCAGCAGTTCAGACTGTTTATGTGTGGCTGGTAAGTATCTAAGTGGAACAAGTTGTGTGGATACTCAATCTGGGTATTACAGTGGGATAAGCAATTCTCAGACAACATGCCCGGCTGGTACTTACAGCACTGGCGGGGCCGGCACTTGTTTGAATGTGGGTGCGGGTTACTGGAACGATGGTGGCGGTACGAACGCGACAGGCAGTACGATAAATGGGTTTAATGGCGGATTGGTTGCGGCAGGATATTACAGCAGTGGTGGAGCGACAACGAGCACTGGAGATGGTGCGATAGATGCGGGTTACTTTAGCACAGGTGGGGCGAAGAGTGCGACGCCGAGCAGCAGTGATTGTGCAGGCAGTGGCAACAGTTGTGGACAGATATCGGCTGGGTATTATTGTAATGCCGGGGCAAAGGTTGCGAATCCGTCGAGTG
>Ga0265298_10002058_pt1 | contig 28776 bp, 43 predicted proteins | sample AusTroGonzalo_MG_3_FD_193486 | JGI IMG/M metagenome (GOLD analysis project Ga0265298, IMG submission 193486) | Bovine rumen microbial communities from tropical cattle in Woodstock, Queensland, Australia - Gonzalo_01 | ecosystem: Host-associated > Mammals > Digestive system > Stomach > Rumen ...
AAGGAACATTCAGTAAAAAGTGGATTAGGAGTTATTCTAGCATATAGATTACCTGATGAGGAAAAATATCATATCGTATGCCCTTTAACTTCAATTCCAAGTGTAGCAGGAACAAGAAATACTATTGATTACTCAACTACAAGTAACAACTCTATTACTAAAATTGCTGCAAAGAAAACTACAAATGATGTTGAAATTAGTTTCCCATATAATGCAGATACAGTTGCAATTATGGATACAATTTCAGACCAAGTATTAAACTATGCTATCATTGACCTAGAAACAGGTTTAGGATGGAAGTTTATGGCAGAGGCAACATATAGAATGAATGATGTAAACCCTGATGAAGCATTAGAGGGAACATTACAATTAACAGTATCAGAAGTTGAAGATAAAGCTAGTGATGATATGTTATCAGTTTATATGGATACAATTACATTTGAAAGTGCTATTGATGATAGATATACAATTACTACATCTGATTCATTAGTAATTAATGTAACAACTGATCCTGCTACTGCAACCATTACAGCAACAAGTTCATTAAATACAATTACTGCAACAGTAGCTAATGGTAAAGTAACTATTGCAGGTAGTGCTGTTGGAACAGGATATGTAACAATTAATGCAACTGCAACAGGATATGCTTCTAATAGTAGAAAGATATATATTGTTGTAAAATAATAAATAATAATATTAATTAATAAGGAGATAATAAAATGACACCATTTTTAGAAAATAAGAAAGGCGATAGATTTGAAATAATCGCTACAATGAAAGACAAAAAAGCCTATGAAAAGGATTTGCAAAACGAAGTAAGAAAACAACTACTTCAAAAATTATCTAAAGAAGAAATTGAACAAATTAGAAAGGCTAATACTCTTTCTAAAGAAGAAGCAGAAAAAATTGTTTCTGAATTATTAAGTGAGAAAGCCGTTAATATTGATGAACTAGAAATATCTAGCCAAGTTAATAGAACTTATATTAAGAAATTAATCTTAAATAATAATGATGAGGCAGATGTTGATGGTTTAGTCAATGAATTAGATGAGAGATTTGGAGAAGAGCAAGTTGATGAAAGATTTGCAAAGATTCTAAACAAAGTTTTTACACAACTTGGCACAGTTTCTTACGAGGCTATGCCAACTTGGGGAATAGAGGATTAGAGGAACAAGAGAAGAAAGAACTAACCGCCGTAGAATATGCGGTTAGTTTAATTTTCTTTATAGACCGAAAAATTGATGCCGAGTATTACGAATTATTATCAAAAGCCATTGAATATGGTATGAAGCCAAATGAGTTTTGGAATGATGATATACAAAACTTTTATTGCTATCAAGTAGCTTATATAAATAAGACTTATGATAACGCTTATACCATTGGTTATTATAATTATATTGCATTTACATCTACAATGGCTGGTATGTTTGCAAAAAAAGGCGAGAAAGCACCTGAATACCCAAGAACGAATATTTATAACCCTTTAAATGAAAAGTGCCTAGAAAAGCCTACAAATGAGTTTAAAGGGCATAATAGCAAAGGGTTGAAGAAATTATTTCATATAAAAAGATTTATAGATAAAGAAAAAGAGGTGAAATAATGGCTGATTATCAAGTTGGTAACATAGAACTTGTATTAAAAACATTTTCTAGTGATACCATAGCACAATTAGATACAATTACAAAATCCATTAAGGCATTGAGATTACAATTAAATAAGATCAATAACATGGATTTTAGAAAACTTTATAATAGTTTTAGTTCATTAACAAGAATTATTACACCTTTTGTTGATAAATTAACACAAGCAGCACCTGCATTATCTGCGTTTGCTACATCTATTCAACTTACAGGAGCATATAAATCACTTACATATAGTGAGAATAAATTAAGTCAAATTGAGAGTAGAAGTAAATCAATTAGAGTTGAGAGCGAAAGAATTAAAGATAATACTAGAGAAACAAGATTTGGTTTAGGAAAAATATTTGCAAATCTTGGAACATTATATTTAGTATTTAATTATAGTAAGAGAATAGGTAGAGCATTTGCAAATGTAATATCAAGTGCTATTGATTTTGAAGAAACATTAAACAAATTCCAGGTATCATTTGGAAAGTTTAGTGCAGAGGCAACAACTTATGTAAATAGAATGACATACGCATTTAATACTTCAAGTGAAGCTATTATGAATTACATGGCAACATTTAATAATATGCTTTCAAGTTTAGGAAGTATTGGTGGTGCAGAATCATACGCATTAACAAAAACCTTAACACAATTAGGAATTGACTATGCTTCATTATTTAATGTATCCGTTGATAAAGCAATGCAACAATTCCAATCAGTATTAAGTGGACAAATAAGACAGATAAGAACTACATCAGGTATTGATGTATCCGAAACTACAATTTATGGATTATATCAAAGTCTTGGTGGATCAAAAACTATGAGGCAGTTATCTCAATTAGAGAAGAGATTGTTAAGAATCTATGCTATTGAGAAGCAAATGTCAGATTTAGGAGCAGTTGGTTATGTAAATCCTGAAACAGGAGAAATCTTGGGAGATTACGAAAAAACAATTAACTCCGCTGCAAATATGGCAAAACAATTATCAACTGTTACTGCCGAATGGAGCAAGTATTTAGGACAAATCCTAGTTACTTATGTTAAACCTTTATTAACTTATGGTTTAGCATTTATGATAACATTAAGAGAGATTACCAAATCATTTGCTATACTTAATAATTATGTAGCCGAAGAATTTAACCAAAATGCTATGGTTAGTCTATTTGGTGATGCAACTGAAGCTATTGAGGAAACTCAAAATGCTCTAAATGGATTATTGAGTTTTGATAAGTTTGAGGCATTATCTGCTAATAAATCTGTTACTGATGATTTAAGTAATATATTAAATGCTATTGTTAATTATGAGAGTGGTTTAGACAAAGTATCAAGTAATGCAACAAAAATAGCAGAAAAGATACTTAAATGGTTAGGATTTACACAACAAGTTGTAGAAACAACTGATGCTTATGGAAACACTATTCAAGATGTCATTTGGAAGTTAGATAGTGGATTTACAAGACTAGATGCAATAAGATTAGCACTTGAATCAATTTTTGCTTTAGTAATGGTTAAATTAGGAACTAAATTGATTTTAGGTGTTAGAACATTGGTTATTCAAATGACTGCACTTAATACTAATTTAACATTTACAAGTTTAATACTTAAAACAATATCAACTATCGGTATTGTTGCAGGTATTGTAATGATTATTGAGGGATTAAGAAAAGGTAATAAAGCCCTTATAATTACAGGTAGTGTATTAACAACTATATTAGGAACATTAAAACTAATAATGGCTCTAAATATAGGAAGTAAAATGGCTGTATCATTTGCACTAGCCGTTGAGAAATTAACAATGCGATTAACTGTTTTACAAAGCACATTAGTCGGTGTTGGAATAGGAATGGTTGGTATATCCGCAGCAGCGATTATCTTTACTCAAATGGATCAATGGTCTGCTAAAACAAAAGTAGTAATTGGTGTATTAACAACATTAATAGCTAGTTTAACCGCTGCTTCAGTTGCATGGCTTACTTATCATGGAGCAATGACATTAGGTGCAGCCGTTCCAATTATAATAGGTGCTACCGCTGCTGGTGCAGCAGGAATTACCGCACTTATAAAAGGTGCTAAACAATTTGCCGAAGGTGGAGTTCCAAAAGAAGGCTCACTATTTATAGCAAATGAAAGAGGACCAGAACTTGTAGGAAATATAGGAGGACAAAGTGCAGTTGCCAATAATGATATGATAGTAAGTGCTATTGAGAACGCTGCTTATCGTGGAATGGTTAAAGCTATAAACATTCAAAAAGGCAACAAAGATACTGTTGAATTTTCATTTAGTGGTGCTACCGATGGTGCTATCGCAAGAGCATTGGCAACACCTATGATTAATGAATTAAGAAGGCAGGGTTATAAAGTTGAAAAAATATAATAGTATTTTTCAAATAAATATATTATAATTAAAATGTAAATACAAAAAAGAAAAGAGGAATGATTATGCCTTATTATGCAACAAAGAATCAAATCACAAAAGAAATTAGTGTTTATCAAGTTGATGAGTATGAGAGATTAGGTTGGACAATATCACATTCTGCTGATACACCACATAATCCCTATATTTATAGTGAGGTTACCGAGAATAGACTAGAGCCTATTGAAATTAATGGTGAACAGTTTGTCGGATATTCCTCTTTTTATTGTATAAACACAAAGACTTATGTCCAAGAGCCTGAAAGAACATTAGATGGATCAATACCAAATATTGAGGATTATGAAACATTTTTAGTCCCAAGAGTTAAAATATCTTTTTCATATATGACAATAGATGATTTTAGAAGATTTTTAAGAGCTATTACACCAAATGAATTTAATGTAAAATATTATGATTATGAGATAGATCAAATTGTTACACACAAAATGTATATTGAGCCAAGAGAAATGGCAGAGATATATAATCGTGGATTTGAAATATTAGCAACAACAGGACTTGAAATATCATTGATAGGAACTTTAAATGATACTAATTATTTAACTACTACATATTATGATAATGTTAAATATAGTGATATTAGTTCAGGTGGAGAAAATGCTTATATACCATTTTTTACAAAAGATAAATTAACTTATGGAATGTATGATTCTATATTAAATGGTAAAAATTATAATCATCATAAAACTAGCAGTGATACTAACACTTATACATTTAAGTATTGGACTACTAATGCAGATGGAACAGGAAGTAAATATTATAGCAATGAAACTTATAGAGCAGTAGGTAATTTAGTCTTATATGCTCAATGGGATGTAGTGCAAGAAGAGTAAGGGTGATATTATGGCAATTAAAGTAGAAATAGAATTTACTATTGATAATCAACCTTTAATCAAAGAATATACAAGTGATAGCATTAGTGAATTGATAGCAGGTAATCAAATAAGTAGTGATAATTCAATACCTTCATTTTCAGTTATAGGTCAATATGGAAGCATAAAGATTCAAGATAAAGATAGATTAATAGAAAAGAAGTATAATGAGGGATTACTAGAAAATACTGCTCTTATTAAGATATATATAAATGATAATCTGTTTAGACAATATTATGGTGATAATATTACTTATGAGGCAAAAGACCATAAGTTTAATATTACATTTAAAGAGGAATCATACTATAAATTAAAAGATATTATGATACCTAAAAACTTTTATCAAGCTAATGTTAGTGCATGGACATTGTTTTATAGATTATTTAATTATTCAGGTTTAGCTTCTTATGTTATGGATACTAATACTTACTTAAGATTAAATTCAATTATAATTAAGAATTATTATTTTGAGGGCGGAAGTTTGCTTGAAACATTAAATAAGTTTTGCAATTTAACAATGACTTGTGTTGTAATTAAATACAATGAAATGGAGGTTATAGATTATGTCTAAAAAAATAATTATTCCTTATGGAAAATGCTTGTCTATTACTCCTAATATTAATGGTATAAAGAAAATAAATAAAGTTATATATAATGATAAAGCATTTAAAACAGATGTAGATTTGGCTTTTACATTTGAGTTTAATCCATTTATATTTACTTATGATAATAATGGAAATGTTGCAACTATTACAAATGATCCAAACTTTCCAAATAGCAAATATATTGTTAAGATTGAAGAAGAGGATTGGTCTAGTTCTCAATCAAATCCTAGAATATATAATGAAATTTATGTAAAAGTTGATATAACTGATTATGTAATGCAATATAGTGATTTGGCTTATGCTTATTTTGAAGATAGTGTTACAATGTATGAAAGAGTTATTAATAGTGGCAATGTTTTTACAGTTAGTAATCAAGAAAGAAAATATGTTAATCATACACAATACCCTGTAACTGCTGGTGCTATTGATGAATTTAGAACTCAAATTGTTTCAGGTAGATATTATATAACATTTAATTGCTTTAGAGATTATAAAGATTTAACGAATAATACCGAAACATATTATTTACATGCTTTTAGATTTTATACAAAAAAGCCAAGTTATATTGATGATGAAAAAAATGTAAATGTTTCTTCAGAAGGAACAACACATAGCATTAATGATAATGAGTTTATGGATAAAGAAACTACTTATAGTGGTATAGATATTAACTTATATAATTCTAATAAAATATTAAATTATTATAAAAATGTTAGGCAAACAATAGATGCTAAAATAATTTTAGCAGATTATTATGATGAAGATAATAATTTAGTCATTAATAAAACTAATGGTGATATAATAGATATAGGAGATATAGTAAGATTTGTTGATAACAAAAACGGATTGTATGCTAATAAATCATTCCAGGTAACAAGTAGTGAATTTGTTTATAGTGGAGTTCCTGCAATAAATATTAAAGCTAAAGAGTTCCTAGATACAAGAAGTTTTACTGTTAATCTTACTAATCCTGATTATATGACAGTTGAATATTCTTATGTGGATGTAAGTGGTAATACAAGAACAGGAAACATTACTCAAACTACAACATTTACAGATATAGGATTAAATCAAACTATAACTATAACTGCCACACCATTAACTAATACAGATGAATATAGTTATACTGTTGATAATCAGGGCGGAACTTATAATCAAAATGTTAGTGTAATTTCAATTACGGCTACAAGAACAATAAATACATATACAGTAATAGTTGGTGCTAAATATCAAAATGATGTTTTAGATTCTCAAACACTATTAAACATTCCTTATGGAACAAGAGTTTATTCTTCTGATTATTACAATGCAGATACTTTTACAACAGTTGAAGCATATTATTCAGGGAAAACAACCAATAGTGTAAGAGTTACAGGAAATACATCAGTATATACAGTTTATAGCACAATGACACCAAGAACATACGCATATACAATTATTGCAAGTTATGGTGGAAATGAAATAGCTGATTATAGTAGTAGTGCTGCTTATGGAACTACTATTAATATATTAAATATATTTGGACAAACTTACGAAACAAGTTCCTATGTTTATTCTGGTAGAACAGGTGATGAAACTATTACAATTACAAGTGAGGGACAAGAGGCTTATGTAGAATATTCTATAAGAAAACCAAAAGGATATTTTACAATAAGCAATACAACTGTTAATAGAGATGTTAATACTAATTTAGTAAATAATAGTTTATTTAATGATTATTATGGATCAATTCAATTTACAGGTATAGTTAGATATACTTTATCAAACGGAACTATCGGATATATCGTAGGCTCATCAGGAGGTAATGGAACAATTACATTAAATTACAATAGTTATTATCATGGATGGGTAATAATGGCTTTTGATGTTGAGTATGATGAAGATGATTATAGTGCAGGTGTTGCGATACTAAAAATTGATTCTAATGGTGCAAGTGTTTCGTGGGTTGGAACAAGCTCTGCATATAATGTATATACAGTTAATAGTTTATATGTAGGTGCAACCGAAATTAAAGCGGTATAAGGGGAGTGAAAAAATATGAATTATGTTAATTTAACAGGTCAAGACATTAAATTGCTATTGCCTTATGAAAAATACCTGGAATTACCAAGAGATGAAAAATATATAACTTATACATTTACAGAACTTACAACAATAGATGATAGTGGAGTAATAACAACAAATAGAACATATAAGTTTAATAATATACCTGAAATAAAAACTGATACTATATATATAGTTGATAGTATAGTAAAAAGATATTATATGTATAGAACAGATTTTGCTGTTGTTAATAATAGAATCCTAGATGAAAATAACAAATATCTATTTGATAATGGTATAAGATTTGATAAATAAAAAGGGGTGATAAAATGGCTTGTTTAAAAAGTTTTCAAATCAATATTATAAAAGGTGATTCAGTTCAAAAAAATGTAGTTCTTGTAAATATAAATAAAGACCTTATTGATAGCATTTATTTATCATGCAATGAATTGAACATATCAAAGGAATTGACATATAATTCTGAAACGAAAAAATATGAGTTTTATTTATCACCACAAGAAACTGCACAATTTAATGTAGGTCAATCTGATTATGATATTACTATTAAATTTGTAGATAATAATATTAAAACTGTTGTATATAAATCCACTATCTATGTATATCCTAAAACAAATGTTGTGGAGGGGATAAACAATGAATAATTGTGTGCAAGAAAGAGATTTAATTATTAAGTTTGAAGAAGATGATCCAGAAGTTGTAAACATTGAGAGTGATGATATTGATGTTGGAATGGATAGTGATATTAATATTACACCACCTGTTGAGCATAGTGAGTTATTAGGGCTTGATTATGAAGATGCAGGTCATACAGGGTTTACACCTTCAAGATTAAACTTACTAGCTAATGTTAGCCCTAGTGTTAGCAATGAGAGATTAAATGTTTTAGTCAATGTTGATAATGTAGCTAGTAAGATGACATTAAGTGATTTACAAAAAAGGATAATTAGAAGTGTAGATGGGGAAATGCCTGAAGATTTACAAGTAGGTCAATATATATTAGAAAAAGTAGAGGAGGATGAATAAAATGGCTGAAAATAGAAGATTAAAAGAGCAATTAGCGAATGATACACAAGAAGTAATACATCTTGAAACAAATGCTGATATGGTTATTGAAACAACTAATAATAAGGTAATGACCGCAGCAGAAAGAACAAAATTAAGTGGTATTGAGGCAGGAGCAGAAGTAAACACTATTGAATCTATTTCTGTTAATGGTGGAACACCTGTTACACCTGATGCAAATAAAAATGTAGATTTAACAATATTAACAGTTGCAGGTGTTAAATTGACTTATAATGCTTCAACTGGAGTTGTATCTTTATTAGATGCAAATGATACTGTTTTATCAAGCGTAGATTTACCACTAGAATTATTAATTGAAAGTGGATATTATGATTCAACTAATAAAAATATAGTATTAGTATTAGCTAATAATACACCACAAACACCAAGCGTTATTACAATTCCTGTTGGTGATTTAGTTGATGAATATGTTGGTGATAATACAAATATTGAGGTAGCAGTTGTAAACAATGAAAATGTTATTAGATTAACAACAGCATTTTTAAATAGAATTGCTGCTATTGAAACAAAAAATACAAATCAAGACACAGCAATAGATAATATTGTAAACGGAACTACTAAAGTAGGTGCTGCAAGTGAGGCAGATGAATTAGCTACTGCTAGAACTATTGCAGTAAGTGGAGATGCAAGTGGTAGTGCTTCATTTGATGGTAGCCAAGATATAACTGTTAGCTTAAGTTTAGCAAATGTAGGAACAGCAGGGACTTATTCAGTAGTCCAAACTGATGCCAAAGGTAGAGTTATAGCTGGTGGAAAACTTATTGAATTTGGAACAACAGGACAAACTACACCAAGTGCAGATTTAGCCGTTGGTGGAATATTCTTTGAGAAAATATCTTAATTAGAGGAGGTCTTACAATATGAGTTATAGACCAAAAGTTAAAACTGATACAAGTGGCAACACACAAGATTTTGGGTTAGATGCTGATACAGTAGATGGAAAGCATGCATCTGATTTACAAGATAAATTAGTTAGCGGAACAAATATCAAAACTATCAATGGTAATAGTGTTTTAGGTAGTGGTAATTTAAGTATTACTGCTGATGATCTAAAAGCAAGATACCATCTAGGTGCATTTGATACTGTAAATGGTAATACTATCACTAGACAAACAGGATATGCAACATCAAAAGATTTTGGATATAATAGTTCATTAAATGCTTATGTATATATTTCAAAAGGATATAGTTCCAATAGTGAAAATGTAAAAGCGAATATATCATTACCATATTCGTATAATTGGAGTGGTGATAGTAGTCATTGGTATTATGAAAGTAATAATTATGTTTTCATTGTAATTGCAAGTGATTTACAAGATGTTTATATTCAATACAAACTAGCAACTTCATATACTGAAAAAGTAATAGAAGGGCAACCTTTAAACACACTAGACCAAGCAGGAAGTAATTGGTTAAAGGATGAATGGAATAAAGGATTGAATTTATTTAGTGCAGGTAGCCAAACAGTAGTAGCCAACAATGAAACATACAAGAGAAATCAAGTTGAAATATATTTAAAACAAGGAACTTACACATTATCTTCAACATATAGTGGAACATATCACGAGGTAAATGTAAGAGAGTTAGACAATACAGTAATAGCACAAGACTTTGGTAGTGGCAACCCAATTACATTTACAATTACAAGTGATGAAACTTATTCAATTTGGTTCTTTGCAAGTGGAGAGACTGCTACAACAAGCACAACAACTTATTCAAACATTATGTTAAACGAAGGAGACCACGCTTATCCTTATCAAGAGTATAATGGAGATATTATCCATGAAGCAAGTAAATTATTTGTTAAAGGTCAAGAATCAAAAACATCTTCTGTTCCTTCTGGTGATTATAATATGTCTTTCCTATTAGAAAATACATACATTGGCTCTTTTCACGATAGCACTGATGGTTGGCAAAATTTGATTAATATTAGACATCGTAACGGTCAAGATGATGGAAATGTATATGGTATGCAAATGAGAGTTCCAATGACAGGTAATAGTGATTTAAGTTTATATTATAGAAAAGAAAATAATGGAACTTGGTCAAGTTGGAAAAGAATCGCAACAGCAGATGATTTAGGCTCATATTTACCTCTTGCTGGGGGAACTCTAACTGGAACTTTAACTGGTAATACTGGTTATGGTTTAAAAGTTCGTTCATCAAATACAGGCTCTTGGAAAGAAGGATTACGAATTTACCAAGCATCTAATAATTACGCAGTTTTGGCTTTAACTGATAATGATAATTGTGATTTCGTTACTGCTTTAGTTCAAAATTCTGCAAATAATTTATCATACCTTGAAAGAAAAAACTCTAATGGACAGTTTATAATGAATATTCCTAATAAAACAGGAACTATTGCTATGACAAGTGATATACCTTCATTATCAGGATATGCAACAGAAACTTGGGTTGGAACTTATTATTTACCTCTATCAGGAGGAAGCATAAAAGGTAAACTTTATATTAATCCTTCTTATGATACAACACAAGACTCTTATAACGAAGGAATTAGAATAAATAAAGCATCTAATGGTTGGGCAGAAGTATTGCTTGGAGGAGATGCTGATTCAACGATAGGAACTGGAACAGGGGTTTGGGCTATTGCTCGAAGAGGTGCTGCTGGTTCTATTACAGGTGCTGCTGGAGATTTAACTATTGAACATAACGGCTCACAGGGTGGAGGATTAACATTATATGCTGATGGTAGTAAACCTAGATGGAATAATAATACTCTTGCCTATACAAGTGATATTAAAACAAAAGATTCTGATTTAACAAATGATAGATATGTTAGATTTGATACTAATGCACAGGGATTAAATTCAACTCAAAAATCAAATGCTAGAACTAATATTGGAGCAGGAACATCTAACTTTAGTGGTGCTTATAATGATTTAAGTGGTAAACCAACAAATTTAGTTTATACTCAACAGGGTAATGATATGATATTTAGAACAAATGAAATATCATTCGTTCCTTCTGGTTATAATGATATATTATATATTAATTATAGAACAGTTGGTGATAGCACAAATGGAAATATAACAGACTATTACTTCTGTAATGGTGGTGGAACTATTTTAAAGAAGCTATCAGAACTAGCACAATTAACTCTTCTATGGGAAGGTAGCACCACAGGAAATATAACAGGACTTGATACTTCATATTCATTATATTTAGTTTCTACATATTGGGGAGTGTATGTTGTTAAACAAGGAAGAGATACTTATATTACAGCGAAGAGTTATTTAGTAACTGGTGAATTAGATTTACAATGTTTACAATTATCTTTAAGTTCTAGTGGAACTTTATCCTGGTCTGGTAGAAGAGCTGAAGTATATTCCAATGGTGTATCTGGTTTTGATGGTTCAATTAATGGAATATATGCAGTATATGGTCTTAAATAAGGAGGTTTATAATATATGAAGAAAATCAAAATATTAGGACAATTTGATTATCAAACATTTCCTGAAACTGATGATATGATTGAAGTTGATGAAAATGTATTATCGGAAATAGGAAAAACAAAATGCTTTGATACTATTAATAAAGCTGTTATTGATTATGATAACTCAAAGAATATTAGAAAAGAAGAATTACAAAGGCAAATTAATCATTATAAATCTCTATTAACTGAATCAGACTATCGTGCTATAAAGTATGCAGAGGGGTTATATACTGAAGAAGAGTATGCACCATATAAAGCACAAAGACAAGAATATAGAGATGAGATTAATAGATTAGAAAAGGAATTAGGTGAATAAAATGTTAAAGAATGACAGAAACCCATTTTTAGTAATGATAATTACATCATGGGTATTATTAATAATTGCAATGATACTAAAGCTATTTGGAGCTGATTGATTTATTGCAGGAAGTGAGAATAAAACCTTTATTAGGCTATGCAACTTTATAGATTCACATTTTGCAGTTCAATGTATAGTATTTGCTTTATTTAATATATTTACAACAAGTATATATTTTATGGCAATACTTAAAGAAACAAGACCACATTTAGTGTGGTTTCTCATTTTGATAGTTTATGCAAGTGTAAAGGTGGTATTTTATAACAAAGTGGTATTCTTCATTTTAGATATAATTCTAATGGTGGTATTACCACTTATATTAAAACCAAAATATTGGATAGCAATTTTAGTTGGCTTTGTTTTAAACTTCGGTTTCCAATTAATATCAATGGCTACTAAAATGAATAATTATAAGATGTTTGATGAAAATACTCTTGTAGGTATTATATTAAACATAGATTATATATTAATGCTTACTTTATTTTGGTTATATAGAATAAAGCCTAATAAAAAGGAGGTGTCTAATAATGGGTAGAATGGGATTATTATTTTTCGGAGAAAAGGATAGAATCATCATTGATGAAATAGCAAAGATGCATAATCTTCCAAAAGAAGTAGTTGAAAAACATTATGTAAAAATGCTAGAGGAAGTTAAAAATGATGTTCAAGTTAAAACTCAAGATTAAGTTTTTATTCTATCATTTGTTAGGGTTTCTTACAGTAGGAATAATATTATGTATAGCATATTTATTTGATAAACTATTTGAAACTTTAACAGTAATGCTATTGTTTTATATATACAGAAGTATGTTTACAAAGCAATGGCACTCCAAATCGCTTTACTTATGTAGTTTTATATCAATAATAGTATTTTCACTTTTGATCCAACTTGAATTAAAGTTCAGTGCATCTATTATATTTTCAATTATTCTAACATTTATGATGACTTTTATATCTTATAATATTAGAGATTATTTAGATAATAAAATTATAATTAAAAATTATGAAAATAGATTAATAAATATTCCTAATAAATGTATTGAGAATTTAAGCGAAGATGAAATGGTAAAGTTATTGCCTGATGTTAGAGAAGATATAATACATATTGTATATGGATATTTACATAGAGAGGGTGTAACCTCTATTGGTTATGCTATGGGCTGTGGTATAAGTGAGGCAACATTATTTAGATATGTTAAACAAGTAAAGAGCAAATATGAAAGTTTAGGACAGTAAAAATCCTAAACTTTTTTTATTTTTGATAGTCTTTGATAGAAATAAACATATAAAATGGCATCAAGAAAAGGAGTGATGACTATGGCAATTAATTATCCTTATGGTATGCCCTATCAACCATTTATGCCACAACCAAATCAAAATCAAGCTCAACAATATAACAATATGAATAATGTAAATAATATGAATAATATGGGGAACATGAATAATATGATGTATCAACAACCTCAACCACAAACTTCATATCTTCCATTAACATTTACAAGCGGTGTAGTAGGAGCAAAATCTTTTATAGTTGCACCAAATCAAACTGTATATTTGAGAGATAGTGATGAGAATAGCAATTTGTTATTTGAAAAGAGTGCAGATGCAAATGGTAAATATACACTTAAAGCATATCGTTTAACACAAGTAGAATTAGATAATTCAGGTAATCCAATGGATGAAATCAAAAAGCAAGATGTAATTACTAAAACTGATTTAGAAGAATTTGCCACTAAAAAGGAATTAATCAATTTACAAAAGGCTTTTGAGAAAGAAGTGAATAATTTATCATACTTGATTTTAAAAAGCCCTAAAATGCCAATAAACGAGGGTGTAGTAAAGGATCGTGATAAAGATGATGAATAATCAAAATGGAAATAATATTATGCAAATGATTATGAGTGGTATGAATCCACAAATGATTATGCAGCAAATCATGAGAACAAATCCACAAGCACAGGTTATTCTTAACCAAATGTATCAAAGTGGAATGACACCTCAACAATATGTCATGCAATTAGCTAAACAAAATAATGTTAATCTAAATCCTATGTTTAATATGTTAAGACAAAGAGGATATAAATTATAGTAATATTATTATTTACTTATTCTAGGCATAGTAGATATTAATATAAATAATTAATTTAGAAAGAGGTGAAAATTATATGGCTTATGTAGAAGGAGAAATGCCAATTTCTTATGGTTACAACAATGGTTGGGGTAATGGAGATTTTGGAGGTATCTGGGGACTTCTTGCAATCGCAATTATTTTTGGTGGATTCGGAGGTAATGGTTTCGGTTGGGGAAACAATGGTAATGGATACCAACAAACTGCAAATGTTGAATCTTCTATCCATAGTGCATTAGATACACTACAAATCACAAATAAGTTAGATGGAATTACAACTGACTTAAATACAGATTTTGGAAATGTAATTAATGCAATTACAACTAATGGATACGAAAATCGTTTAGCAATGAATGATTTAGGATTTAATATGCAAAACTGTTGCTGCCAAACTAGAGAAACTATCAATGCAGTAGGAAATACTTTAGGAGCTCAAATGGCAGACTTAAAATATACTATTGCAACTGAAGAATGTGCTACAAGACAAGCAGCAGCAGACAACACTCAAAGAATCATAGACTTTATGACACAAGAGAAGTTAGCTACATTAACTGCTGAAAATGTTGCATTAAGAGGAGAATTATCTCAAAATGCTCAAACAAATACTATTGTTAATGCGTTAAGAACTCCAAACCCTGTTCCTGCTTATGTAGTTAGCAATCCTTATGGATGTGGATGCAATGGAACAAGCATACAATAATTAAAGAATTATCTTGGGACTAATTATCCTATAACTAGATTAATTATCTATTATATATTTTAAAAGAGGTGTGGGAATTAGTTTTCATACCTCTTATTATTTTAAAGAAAGAGAGTGATAAAATGTTATTATTAGGAACTAAAAACTTTACAACACAAGATGTAATAGCAAATGGTATTCTTAATTTAGGTGCAGTTTATAGAAGATATTGTAAAAGGATCAATGGTGTAAGAACTTTTGATTTTGATGGTAATAATGTCATTTTACAGCAAAGCGGTATCTATCATATAACAGTAACTGCAACAGTTAGTGGTGCTGAAGCAGGTGATGTAACACTTGCGTTATATGAAAATGGAATAGCAATTCCAGGAGTTGTAGCTACTCAAACAATAACTACACCAGATACAGAATTTAGAGATTTAACATTAGATTATTATGTATTAGTTGATAGTGCTTGTGTATTAGGAAATGTAGCAACTGTGCAAAAAGCAATTACACTTGTTAATACAGGTATTGAAGCAACTTATACTAATGTAACTGTTAATGTAGATAAGGTGGTGTAATTTATGCGTAGAGATAGAAGAAGAAGTAGATACTTAATGGATCGTGCCGAAAGAAGAGGTCGAAGAGGTCGTGATAGGAGAATGGATTACACAATGGATTATAGAGGTAGCCGTTCAGAATATGGTAGTAGGAACGATACTCCAAGAAATAGAGATAGACATTATCCTGAAGAACGCTATATGGAATATGAACAACCTAGAGAATATTATGCAAATCGCTATTATGATATGAATTATGATTATCGTAGAGGTAGAGATTATGCTTTAGATGATTATGATGAGGATTATGAAGAAGATTTAGAAAAGTGGACAAAAAAACTTAAAAAAGATGATAGATTTGGTTGGAGCAAAGACCAGGTAATATCAAGAGCAAAAGAAATGGGTGTAAGATTTGAGGAATATGATGAAGAAGAGTTTTATGCTATTTACTTAATGCACATAAGCGATTATCCACAAATTGCTAACGAGCCTAACACATATTTAGCAATGGCAAAGTCTTGGTTAGAAGATAAAGATTTAAACATTGATCCAAGTGAAAAAGTATGTAAATATCTTTATGAAATAGTAATGGCTGATGAGGACTAATTATGTTTGTTTATTATAATGCTAATCCAAAAGGTGAAAACATTGGAGATTGTGTTATAAGGGCAATTAGTTTGGCATTAAATATTAATTATTATGATGTAATAGATATATTATATAAAAATAGCAATTATTTTAACTGCGATATGTTAGTAAGGGATTGTTATGGTAATTTTTTATCAAAACATTTTCCTAAAATAATACCTAACAAAGAAAAGGCAGTTAAAGATGTTGCAAATGATTTTAAAGATAAAACTTTAGTTATTAGAATAGAAAAACATTTAACAACTTCAATTTCTGGAAAAATCTATGATACTTGGGATTGTAGTAATGAAATTGTTGATATGTTTTGGATCATTGATTAAAGCACTGTGTAAAAGCGGTGCTTTTTTCCTTTTTTTTAAAATATTTAAAATAATATATATTTTTTTAAAATAAATGTTATAATTAAAATGTAAATGATATAATGAGAGGGGTGTTTGTATGCAAAGTGAAATTGCAGAAATTAAAAGAACATCTTTTTTTAGTAGGTTACCGAAATGGTTAAGAATTACATTTATCATCTTGTCAATAATCACAATGATATATTGGATTTGTTGGTTATTCTTTCATATTTGGAAAGCAATAGGTAAAGCATTACATTGGATAAGTGATCCAAGAAATTGGTGGATTTATACAAGCGTTGTTTTAATCTTGGCAATAGGTGGATTACTACTAGCTCAATTTTGTAGTGATTTAAAACCATTTACGCACTTATGGAAATATGTAGAACATTTATTTGATATAGCCAAGAAAAAGATAATCAAAACGATTGATTGAAAAGAGGTGTATTGTATGTGTGGGACTTAATTAAGAGGTATTGGGATATATTTGGCGGATTTATAATGGGTATTGCATTGACATTTCTTGCAAAGTTTGAACTAGCCAAAATACAATTAATATATTCGATAATAATATTGATATTAGTATTAATAGGTGTTATGAGAATTTTAAAGAAATCTATCACTGAATCAAGAAAGAAGCCAAAAAAAGAAAGAAAAAGAAAAGTTAAAGTTGTTGATAATTTGGTTGATAATCAAAAACCAATGAAAGCAATAAGTTTAGCAGAAAACCCAACTAAAGAAGGGGAAAAATTAGGAAACTTATTAATAGACACAGCGAAAGGGGTTAAAAAGGTAATGAAAAAAGTCAAAATATTCTTTGATAAGTTTAAAGGATTTATGTTATCAATTCTATTAGGAATTATGACAGCTATTGAAATGGTTGGTGGATACATCAATGATCTATTTAAAGGAAAGTTTACAGTTCATGGAGTAGATATTATTCCTGTTGTAACATTAGTTTGTGCTGTTTTAGTAGGTATAATCTCAAACGGATTCACTAAAGAGCAATGGGTTAAGATTAAAGCTCTATTTGCTAAATCAAGCACAAATGAGTTAGTTCAAGCACAAATCAAGTTAAAGTTGAAAGAAACACAATCACAACTTGCATCTAAAAATAAGGAATTAGATAGTGCAGAAACAGTATTAGGAAATCTTAATTCTGAACTTACTAATCTAAAAAATACTTATAATGCAAAAGTTGAGATGATGAATATGACACCACAACTTGCAACACCTGAAGAGGTGCAACTAGCTTTACAAGCAGTTAATGAAAAAGAGAGTGAGATATTAGCAAAAGAAAATGACATTACTAATATCAATAATACTATAATTAATCTTAATACTATGATTAATAGCTTAAAATCTCAATTACAATAATTTTAGAAAGGAGGAAGAAAATGATGGAAAGACTATTATCCAAAAAAATGGCTCTTGAAACTGAACTTAATAATCTTGTAGTTGATACTGAAGATATTGAAAAGAAAGTTGCAGAATATAGAGAACAACTATATGCTTCTATCAATAAAGAAAATGAAGAAAAAGCTGCAAAGATTAAAGCAAAGTTAGATGTTATCAACGAGTTAATTGATGAGGAAATGGCAGAGGCTGCAAAAGCAGAGGAAACTGTTGAAGATGAAAATGGTAATGTAGTTTTACAAATCAACGAAATTCCTGAAGAGCCAACTGCTGAAGAAGTAACAGCAGAGGAAGAAGAGCCTGTAACTGTTTCTCCTGTATCATCTATATTCAGATAATTGCTTAAAACCTCTCAAAACTAAAATGTAGGACTTTTGAGGGGTTTTTATTTTGCTTTTAATAAACACTTGTCCTTAAATTAAAAAGCCTTTAAAACGCTTGATTTTATAAAATAAAATATGTATAATATTGTTGTAGGTGTTTTTGTCATTCTTTAATTCTATTTTAACACCTCCTTATATTAGAGCGTATCTTTGATGGGTGAGATATGCTCTTTTTAATTATTCTATATTTGTCTTGCTTTTGTCTTGCGTTTGTCTTTTGAGTGTGATATAATAAAAATATAGGTGGAAAGGAGGCAAAAAATGGAAGAGATAAAGAGAATGACAATACCATTAACAGATGAAGAACTTATGGAAAATATTAAAACATTTGTTAAAAAGTATGGGGTTAATCCAGAGTTAAAGGGTTTTCAATATATGTGTGATATGATTTTTCTCATGAAGAAAAAGAAAAAGTATTCAAGAATGGCTATGGAACAATTAGCACCTGAATTAGCCGAGAAATATGGAATTAAGTGGTATTCATTCCAAAGACAATTAAGATATGCAGTTACAATTAAAAATCTTTATGGCGGAAAACTACTACCTGTTGAGCTAATGGATTTGGCTTACAAAAATATTAGTTTGGAAAAAATAGTGGAAAGGAATTAAAAAATGAAAATTACAGAATTAAATATTACACAATTTAGAGGAATATCTGATTTATTCTTTACTAAATTTGGTAAAACAAATGTTTTTTGTGGAAAAAACGGAATTGGTAAATCAACTATAATTGATTGTATTATGTGGATGCTATGTGATGAAACATTTACCTATGGGCTTCAAAATGATAATAATAAAAATAAGCATAATACTAAAGATGTTATTGAGGTTGAAATGAAAGTTGTTGATAATAACAACAACGAGTTTGAATTGAAAAGGACTTATTTTGAAAAGTGGAAAGGTGAAGAATTCCAAAAGATAGAAAACAAGTTTGAAATCAATGGTGCTAAATACACTTCAACAGAGTATCTTGAAAAGATTAGAAATATTATTGGTATTAATACTAATATTAAAACTAAAAAGATTAATATATTAAGATTAATGATGGATACTTCTTATTTAGAAAATATTGATTATAAAATTGCTAGAGATTTTATTGAGGAAATATTAGGTGTTGTAAGTGATACTGATTTAGCTAATGATCCAAAATATGAAATCATTAGAAATGGTTTGCTATCTCAACAAAATAAAGAGGGCAAATTTGATATTGTTAAAACAAAGAGCCTATTCAAGAAAAATCTTGATGGTGCAGATGCAAGTATTGAAGAGATTAAAAATCAAATCAAGAGAGATAAAGCGTTATTAAGTGAATTCCCTGAAGATGAAGCAAATAAAATTGAGGAAGAAAAAACTAAATTATTATCAATGAAAGTTGAAGATAATGAAGAGTATAAAATTAAAACAAAGGAATTAAATGACACTAACACTAAAATTGAAAGTGCATGTAATACTATTGAAACTAATATTAAGGAACTTCAAGAAAAAATTGATGAGTTAATTGTTAAAGGTAATAAGATTCAAAATGATATTACTTTAAATGATAATGAGAAATCACTTGTCAATGAGAAAATTGAGGCTATTAATTTTAGTATTAAAGAATTAGCTAAACAATATAAAGATATTGAAAAAGAAGAGTTTACAGAAGTTAAATGTCCTGAATGTGGTTATGTCCTTAATACTGATAAGAAAAATGCTTTTGAAGATGATAAGAAAAAGAAATTATTAGAGATTAAAAACATTGCTAGTCAGAAAAAAGAGGAAAAGAAACAATTAGATGATAGACTTGCAGTATTAGAAAAAGATACTGCCGATTTAAAAGAAACATTTAATGCAACAGGTAAGGAATATGCTGAAAACTTTAAGCAATTAACTGTATTAAAAAATGATCTAGAAGATAATGAAGAGGTTAAAGCGTTAAAAGAAAAACAAACTAAACTTCAAACCGAAATTAGTAATTTAACAGTTGCGTTTGAAAATACAAAAAACGAAAAAATAAATGAACTAATTGTTAAGGCTAGTGAGTTTGGATCAATCGTTCAATTAAAGAACAATATTGAGCAAAATGAAAAAGAAGTAGAAGAATTAAAGAAGCAAAAAGCACTTGCTGAAATGCAATTACAATGTTTAGAAGATTTTAAACAATTTAAGTTAAAATTAACTAGAGAAAATACAAATAAGATTTTCCCTAACATTGAATTTGAAATGCTTTATGAATCACCAACAACAGGTGTATTAACAGAGTGCTGCTATCCAAAATATAAGGATGTTGAATTTAATGGTTTAAACAATGGTAATAGGTATCCACTTGGAATTGAGGTTATTGAAGATGTTAAGAGAGCATTAAATATAACTGAAGATTTACCTATCCTAATTGATAGAAGAGCAGACCTAGATGAAGATAACTTAAATGCAGTTATTAAATTAACAGATGCTCAAATCTTTACTACATTAGTTACTAATGATACTAATATTAAATTAAATAAAGGAGAATAATCATGGAAAAGAATATTTTTGATGCTTTTATCGAAGAGCAAGAAGAAACAAAAAAGGTTGTTGAAGAAACAAAACCTGAAAAGGTTGAAGAAACTAAAACTGAAGAAGTTGAGGTAGAAATTGTAGAAGATGTTAAACAAGAACAAAAGGCAAAAGTTGAAACAAAAACCGAAAAGCCTAAAAAAGAAAAAAAGGAATCTACAAAAGAAGAAACTACTCCAACTACTACACCTGCAACTACAAAAAAAGGTGGTATGAAAGATTATTTTATTACTGCTATTCAAAATAATATGGATATTGCAGGTAGAACATTTACAACAAAAGATAAAGAGTTTGCCCTAGATATTATTGCTTCAACTGATAAAATGGTTAGAGCTAACGGATATGATTGGAGAGATATTGACTTTAAGGGAAATAAGTTAGATAGTCAAATCCAAAGATGGGCAAAATTAGGTGTTACAAGTGAGGATAAACTTTACATTGATATTAGAGCAAATAAACATACAAATATGCTTGATATTCAAATAAAGCCTCAATATCAAACATTAGAAAAACTTATTAGAATGTATTTTGCTAAAAAGGTTTATAAGTTCTATGAAGATGTAATCTGTATTGGAGATAAATTAAATGTTGATTTTGATTTTGAAACAGGCGATGAGAAAGTTGTTTCGTTTACAAAAAATAATCAAGTTGATAGAAATGTAATGGAAAACATTATAGGTGCATTTAAGATTATTTATTATGTTGATGATGATGGAAGTAAAAAGCAATTAGTAGTTCAAATTGATAAAAATAGAATTATGAGAGCTTACAATGCATCTCCAAGTAAAGAAAAAACTGTATGGAATCAAGATACTAGAAAAATGGTATTAAAAACTGTTACATGGGAAATGTGGAACAATGCAAATGTTAGAGCATTTATGATATTCCCTGATGAGATTATTAGTGATATTGGAATCGTTAATGAAAGTGAAGAAATGGAGTGGAATAAGGAAACTAAACACAAATCCGTTGAAGATGCACAAGACCAGGTAATTGCAGATGTTGCAACAGGAGAAATTATTGATATATGATAGAGGAAAAATGGAAAGATATTGAAGGGTTTGAAGGACTTTATCAAATTAGCACAAAAGGAAGAATAAAAAGTTTCTATTCAAATTCTAATGGTAAAATTCTAAAATTAAAACCTCAAAAGAAGTATTATACAAGTGTTACTTTGGTAAAAAATAAAAAAAAGTATCATTTTCACATTCATAGACTTGTAGCATTGGCATTTATTCCAAATAATGATAAAAAAAAGACTATCATAAACCACAAAGATTGTGATAAACATAATAATTGTGTAGATAATTTAGAATGGTGTGATTATAAATATAATCTTGAATATGCAAAAAAAATGGGGAAATGGAAATATAATAAACCTTACAAATGTAGAACTGTTTATCAATATACATTGGATGGGAAGTTTATATCTAGTTATGAAAGTTGTAAAGATGCAGAAAGAAAAACTAATGTATGTTCAAGAGATATTTTAAGCGTTGCTAACAAAGAGCCGTTTAACAAAAATGGAAATATAAGAAAACAAGCAGGCGGTTTCTTTTGGAGCTTTGTAAAATTATGATAAAAATTATTCCGTATGCAAGTGGTAGTGATGGTAATTTGTATTTGTTGCTAAATGGGGAAAATAAATATTTGATAGAATGTGGAGTCGATAAGAGAAAAATAAGGAGTTTTTTAATGGGCAATGGTCTTATGATAAGTGATCTAAAAGGATGCTTCATAAGTCATGCCCATACTTAACTGACCATTCATTATCTTGTAAGTATGTTAATGAATATATGCCAATATACGCTTGTAATCAAGTTATAAGCAAGTTTTCGTTGGATGGTATAAGATTATCTCATAACAATAAAATAAATGTCGGAAATATGGTTGTAATGCCTTTTAGAGTTGAACATGGAGATACAGATAATTTAGCTTTCATTTTTAAAGATAGTGATTCAATAGTTTTATTTGCAACTGATTTAATGGAATTTACAAGTAATTTATCTAAAATAAAGTTTAATAATATATATATAGAATGTAATTATATGGATGAATTACTAACAGAAGCAATTAATAATGATGAAGATGAAAATATGAAAGTTAAATATATAAGACAATGCAATACTCACATGAGTTTAAAGAACTTAAAAGAGCATTTAAAGTATATGGACTTATCTTGTTGCAAAGAAATAGTTTTACTTCATCCAAGTAAATGGCTTGTTGATAAAAAAACGGCTTGTGTAGAAATTCAAAAAGATTTTAATATTACTACAAAATATGCAGTATAGGGGTGAAGAAATGAAAGATATTGAAAAGATTGACAGAGAATGTTTAGAGTGTAAAAACTCTAGTTGTAGTTATTGCACTTGTTTAGAAGCGTTTAATAGAAAAAGAAAAAACATTTTTAGAAAGATGCAAAATTATGTTTATGATAATTTAAAAAAATATGGAAATGCTTTTATATCAACTGAAACATATAATAAAATAGGCGAAAAGACTATAAAGGAAGATTTAGCTAAAAACAGTTTATGCCTTAATGAGGTTAAACATATTGAGGGTGGCTATATCTTAAAGGTGCAAAGATGTTAAGATTAAGTGATGATAAGAAATATATTTGTTTTGATAAAGAAGATATTAAAAAGATTAAAAAAATATCAGGTCATGCTTTTGTTGAAATTGCAGGACTAAATCATTTTAATCCTAAAGGAGATGCCGTTTTAGGTCTATTCGGTTTTTATAAAAATGATGTTGATAAAAAGTATTTATATCGTGGTGATCTAGCAGAAAAAATAGTTCAAAAGGTTTATTCAAGAACTACTAAAATACAAGTATATGATAAGAAATCTATTAATTATGATAATTTTCAAGATAATAAATATTTTGGTGGTTTAATTGATATTGAATTGCCATTTGATAAAGCCTATGTTGAAGTTAAAAGCAAATCAATGTCGGCTTATGATAGTGTAAATAACTATCCACCTATGGATGAAGTATATCAGGGTTTACTATATTGTGTTTTAGGACATAAAGATAAATTAATTATGGAATGGATATTCTTTGATGAAAAGGCAGAGCAAGAAATATTTAATGGGATGCAGCCTTCTTCATTAAAAGAACTTAAAAAAATAACTAAAGAATATTTGGTTAAAGATTATGAAGAAGATGTAAGAAATAAAATGAAAGAAACATTTAATTACTACTTGAATTGTTATAAAGAATCAAGAGTTCCTGTTAATGATATATCTGAAAGGGTATTAAAGATTTTAGGGTTTGATGTAAAACCTAATCCTTTTGGAGAGTTTTCAGAGGAGGATTTGCCGTTCTAATGATACAAATAATAGAAGATTCTAGACAACAAGCTACAAAGCATGATTTAAAGAATGAATATTTTAACAATAATAATATTAAAGTATTGAGAACAAAATTACCATTTGGAGATTATGCCTTATATGGTGATTTTACTCTTGCCATAGATTCTAAAAAGGACATTATGGAGATAGCAGGAAATCTTACAAAAGACCATGCAAGATTTAAGCGTGAAATAATTGGAGCTAATGATTTTGGAACAGGTATTGTAATCTTAATTGAAGAGGATAAGCAATATACTTTTGATAGCTTAATAACAGATTATAAAATACCAACTTACAAAAATAAAGGTTGGAAAACATTACCTAATGGGAAAAAAACCATTACACATTATGCAGGGCAACCAATGGCTCAATTTAATATTGAAACTGTTGTTAAAATAATGAGAACAATGCAAGAGAGATACGGAGTATTGTTTGAGTTTACCACTAAACAAGATTGTGGTAAAAAAATTATAGATATATTATATAATAATAGAGATTATTATAAAGAATATTTTAATAATAAATTACAAAATAAGAAAGAGGAATAATTATGGCAAAAGAATTAGGAATATTTGTTGGAAAGAAAGTTATGGTATTCGGCTTTAAGAGTGGGATAACCAATTCAGGCAAATATCAATTATTTAATTGGACAGAAAAGGTTAAGGATGCCACAGGAACTTATGTCCCAACACAAAAATACACATTTTTTGTAACTAATGATGAGGAATTAGTTATAAACAATGGACAAGAAGTTGAAATTGTTAGTATAGAAAAAATAACTCCATCATGGAATAGTTATAAAAAGCCAAGTGGAGAACAAGTTAGGGAAAGAATTATTGGTGTAAGTTGTAAGATTAAGTTTGCAGGTCAAGCTCAAAATCAAGAAACAACTAATGATAAAAACACAAAAACTAGCAATGATCCATTTAGTGAAGAAACTAATAATAATTCAGATAATCCGTTTGCAAATATGTCTGATGATGATTTTGATTTTAATTAGTGGTATGCAAAATACCACTTTTTATTTAAAAACTATTTGACATAATGTAAAAAATATATATAATTAAATTATAGGAGGTTTAAATGATATGGCAAGTGTAAATATGATTATTAGATGTAATAAATGTAATAAAGTTTTAGATAAAGAAGAACAGGGTAGTGATTTATGCTATAAATGTATGATTAAGTATAGTGATTATCTATGCAAATATTTTAAATTAATGGGGGTATAAATTATGGATAGATTGACTTTTGAATTAGGGCATATAGGTAGCAAAGAATACGAGCCAAAAACTGTTGATATGCCTATAAATGGTTATATTGCTTGTGAAAACGAATTAGGTCGATTAGAAGATTTATTTGAAAAGTATAATGTTGAAAACATTGAAGAATTAGAAAACGCATTAAAGAAAGCAAAAGCGTTTGATATTATAAAAGAATATAAAGTTGATAGTTGGTTATTAGAAAATTGCGATTATGAAAATTATATTCGCATAAGAAAAGAATGTTTAATAGAGAATAATAAATATACAAATGAAAACGGAAAAATCATAGATGATGTCATTCCTGAAAATGTATTTAATAAATTAAAGGAGATGATAAAATGACACCAGAACAAATAAAAATTATATCTGAAAGTCTAGTAGAAGCCTCAAAACTAGGAACGCAAAATGCTTTAACTTATATTCAAAAAGGTCTTGAAGCATATAAAAAGGTAGAGATACCTATTGTTAGCGAAGATGGTCAGCGTTACTGTGGATTGAAAAAACCTTATGAGGAAGATAAACAAGTTAAAACATTTATAGATTTTATGCTAGTATATCTTGGTGAAGCAATTAAAACTTTAGAAAAGAATGATAAGGAGAACAAAGTGAATGAGTAAAGAATTAAAAAACATGGTTTTTGATTTAAACTGTAAAGTTAGTATTGATTATGGTGATGAAAAAGATTTTACAGCTGCAACAATTATTTTTAAGAATGATAAAGGAAAATATATAATTTTAGACTCAATAGATGATTCGACAGCAGTAGGGGAAGATACAATAAAAGAATTGAGTAATACGGGAAAAATGGCAAGCTCAACAAATAATTTTAATTCTAGTAAAGTGTTATCATCTTTTGATTATATTGTTCGAAACTTTGAAGCAGTTGATGATGTTGTATATATGGATTGTATAGAGCATCTTAACTCTATCAAACAAGCCTTACTAAAAGCACAAGAAACTGAAAAGGAAAATGCTTATATTGAAAAAATACTGCAAGTTATAAAACAAGAGTTTAAACTTGAATTATATGCTATTTGTAAAAGAAGATTGGAGTTATCAACAAATGCAAATAGAGATAATTTAGAGAAAATATTAGAGTGGTTAAAGTAGGAGGCGAATATAGTTGCAAGAAGATAAAACAATATCTATAACACAATTAAAAGGCAATTTAAGGACTATTATAGATTCAAGAAATGTAAGTGGTGCATATATTGATAGTATATTATATAAAAATAGTGATAAAGAGCCTTATGTTAAAGTATCTCATAATGGAAAATTATATTTTGAGGATTTTGGTAAAAACGAAAGTGGTATATATGAGCTTGAAAGTAAAATAACAACTTATAATGATTATGATGGTTGTGATGATACAGGATGCCCAATTATATTAACTTTTGTAAGAAATGAAACATTTATAAGAAAAATAGGAGAATTAAAGAATGACAACTAGAGAGAATTTAAAAACATTTATTGAAACGAGCCATAATGGTAAAATTACAATTCCATTAGAAATGGCTAAAGAAATTTATGAAGATTTAGGAAAAATTAAAAAAGTAAAAAAATATCTAAAAAAATGGTTTGAGCAATTAGGACATGATGGACTAAATACAAAATCAATGGTAAGAAATGATATTCAATACTTATTAAAGGAGTTGAGCGAAGTTGAAGGAGATGGATCAACTATTCAAAAGTTATGAAAAAGAATATAAAAAAGCTAAAAAGAAATTTGTTAAATCTTTAAAAAAAGATAAAGTTATTAAAGATAATAAAATAATATTATTCCAGGAATATCAGTTTTCTGATTTAGAGGTTAAACAGATATTAGAAAAAACCTATCCTGAATATGAGTTTGTTAGTCAAGAGAGAACTAACTTGGATTTAATATTAAATATTCATTTTAAAAGAAAAGAGGTGATTAGCTAATGTGGACAAAAAAGGATGATGAAAAATTAAAAATTGCCATGATTAAAAAATATGGTAATGTTAATTACACCAAACTTGCAAAGGAGTTATCCACCACTAGACAGACAATCTATAATGTAAGAGCTAATTTATTTAATGATAGTGAAAATATGTTAAGAGAATGGTCTAAATCACAGGCTAAATAAGGCGATTTTATTTTTGAGTTGATAAATTATACCCATAAGCAATAAAAACGGCTCAAAAACGCTACAATACAATTTAAAGAAAGGATTTGAGAATAAAATATGATGCAGATTAATGAATTATACCGAATAAGAAAACTAGATGCACTAAATATAGTGATTGAAAAGTTGGTTGATGTTGAAACTGCTAAAACAGGAGAATTTAGAAAAGAATGGCAAATACAGGGTTATTTTTCTAAAGTTGAACATGCAATTAATTATGTCCGAAACGATTATACTTGTGATATAATAGGTAATGAAGATAAGAAAATTAGTATTGTTGAACTACTAGATCAATTAAAGAATACTAAAATTAAAGTAGAAATCGTTGGTGGCAAAAGTGGAAAAGACAGTTAAATTAGTTAAAATATATGATTGTATGGTGATAGCACCAGAACAAGTGATGTTATCTGAAATTGTAAAAAAGATATTACAATATTTTTCAGGTAGTGAGGTTAGCTTTTCAAATTATAATAATAATAGCATTACTATTACATTTGGAGAAGATTATAATGAGGTTGATATAGTCAATGGTAAAGTTGATTATGTAGAAATTAATTCTGATACTGATGAATTGCTTGACCTAGAACAATACTTGAATCTATTAAATTATGCTAAAACAGATGTTGTAAATGATAAATATTAAAATAAAAAGAGGTGGATTGCCTCTTTCTTTTTGTGTGTATGTATAATTTATTATATATACACACTTTTCTTCTTTAGTTATATAGAATTAAGATAGTATATATAAAATATCGTAATATATACTTTGTTGCATTTTTTTGCATAATGAAAAATTTTTCGTAATGGTTATATATCTAAAAACAAAAAA
>Ga0265298_10002059_pt1 | contig 28775 bp, 18 predicted proteins | sample AusTroGonzalo_MG_3_FD_193486 | JGI IMG/M metagenome (GOLD analysis project Ga0265298, IMG submission 193486) | Bovine rumen microbial communities from tropical cattle in Woodstock, Queensland, Australia - Gonzalo_01 | ecosystem: Host-associated > Mammals > Digestive system > Stomach > Rumen ...
GTCGCCGGTGGCGATGACGGGGTTCGAGGTGGTCAGGTAGACGGCACCGCAGCCGCCGGTACACATGACGGTGACTTTCGAGAGGTAGGTGTCGACCTTCTCCGTCTCGGGGTTCAGGACGTAGGCGCCGTAGCACTGGATGTTAGGCGAGCGGCGCGTGACGCGGACACCCAGGTGGTGCTGCGTGATGATCTCGACGGCGAAATGGTTCTCCTTGACGTCGATGTCGGGGCAATTGCGAACGGCCTCCATCAGGCCACGCTGAATCTCGGCGCCCGTGTCGTCGGCATGGTGCAGGATGCGGAACTCCGAGTGTCCGCCCTCACGGTGAAGGTCGAAGGTGCCGTCCTCCTTCTTGTCGAAGTTGACACCCCACTGGACCAGCTCCTGAATCTGACTGGGGGCCTGTCGCACCACCTGCTCAACGGCCTGGCGGTCGGAGATGTAGTCGCCGGCAATCATCGTGTCCTGAATGTGCTTGTCGAAGTTGTCCAGTTCCAGATTGGTCACAGAGGCAACGCCGCCTTGGGCAAACGAGGTGTTCGCCTCGTCGAGCGAGGTCTTACAAATCATGCACACGCGGCCCTTCTTGGCACGCGCCACTTTCAAGGCGTAACTCATACCGGCCACGCCAGCACCAATAATCAGGAAATCGTACTTATAAACCATAAATAAATCCTTAGACGGTGCAAAGATACAAAAAAAAGGTGAGTGGAGGGTGGTGAGTGGCGTTTTTTTTGTAATTTTGCAGGCGAAATGAAAAAATATCTGTTTATACTGATTTCATTCCTTCTGGCGCTGACGGCAACGGCGCAGGAAGAAACGGCACTGGACACGCTGGCTGTGGACAGCATGGCCCAGGACACCCTGGCGGTGGACACACTGCCATACCCCCAGAACATCCGACAGCGGCTGGACTCGATGATAGCGGGCAGCCGCGTGCTGCAGCGCTCGCAGCTGGGACTGATGGTCTATGACCTGACAGCTGACTCGGCTATCTACGTCTATAACCACCGTCAGACCATGCGCCCCGCCTCGACCATGAAGCTGGTGACGGCCATCACCGCCATCGACCGTCTAGGCGGCAGCTACCAGTTCCGCACGTCGCTGTACTACAAAGGTCAGATTGCCGACCGCACGCTGACGGGCGACCTCATCTGCGTCGGCGGCATGGACCCCCGTTTCGACGGCGACGACCTGCGTGCGTTCGTGGAGAGCATTCGCCGACTGAATATCGATACTATTCGCGGACGGCTCGTGGCCGACCGCTCGTTCAAGGAACCGGAGCTGTTGGGCGAGGGCTGGTGCTGGGACGACGACAACCCCGTGCTGACACCGCTGCTGCTGAACCGCAAGGACAACCTGACGGCACGACTGGCAGAACAGCTGCGCGAAAGCGGCATTGTCGTGGAAGCGACACTGACGGAGGGCTCACTGCCCAACGGCGCTGCCAGAATCAGCACACGCACCCACACCATTGAGCAGGTGCTGACCAAGATGCTCAAGGAGAGCGACAACCTCTATGCCGAGGCGATGTTCTACCAGGTGGCAGCAGCAGGCGGCTCACGCCCCGCCAAGGCCAGTCATGCACGCACGGTGATTAACAAACTGATTCAGAAGATAGGGCTCACACCCTCGGCCTACAAGGTGGCCGACGGCAGCGGCCTGTCGCTCTACAACTACGTCAGCGCCGAACTGCTGACGCGTCTGCTGCGCTACGCCTGGCGCAACAAGAACGTCAGCGACTGTCTGATGCCCGCACTGCCGATAGCCGGCGTCGACGGCACGCTGAAGAACCGTATGCGGGGAACGAAGGCTTATGACAACGTCCACGCCAAGACCGGCACGCTGACAGGCATCTCCAGTCTGGCAGGCTACTGCAAGGCGGCCAACGGCCATGAGCTGTGTTTCGCGATTATCAACCAGGGCGTTCTGCGCAACAACGACGGCCGGACGTTCCAGGACCATGTGTGCACGGCATTAACCAAGTAAGCTGTAGAGGCAAAAGCTGGGAAAGATAAAGCGGAAAGCCCCCAATGAGGGGGAAAGGAAAAAGCGAAAGAGCAGGACTCTTTCGCTTTTCCTTTGGTAGGGACACCCGGGCTCGAACCGGGGACCTCTGCAATGTGACTGCAGCGCTCTAAACCAACTGGGCTATGCCCCTGACTATACAGGTGAATTTCAGAAATTCGCGTGCAAAGGTAATAATAAAATCCGATACCCACAAATAAATTCCCAATAATTCACACTTTTTTCTTCAACACCCTGTTGACTTAGGCGGTACCATCAGCAAAAACGCCCCAGAGGACTCTCTCCTCTGAGGCGCTTTTTGCATTAGCCCCCCATAGGGGAGGCCTTCTTTGGGAGTTCGCTGTTAGCCTTTAGCCTTTTTGTTCCCCCCAGTTTCCCCCCCCCTCTACTTGGAGGGGGCTAGGGGGAGGCTTCCTTATGGCTGAGGTGTGTTCATGTTTGCCTTGTCGGTCAGGGGCCGAGTATTTTTCAATACCCGTGCCCTGGCAAAAAATACCCGTGCCCTGCTGAAATTTTCTCAAGGCAGTGAGATGGAGGCTGTGGAGTGACGAGGCGCGTCGGCGCGTCATTTGCGAAATTCATCAATCAATTCATAATTATGCAACCAAAAGCAATAAGAAACAACAACCCGCTGAACATCCGTCGTTCGGGGGGACCGCTGGATGCAGCTGGGCTGCGCAATGGCCATCGTCGAGGCCGGTCCCCACGCCCTGGACTACATGGCGATGCTGGAGGGATGGGGGATGGCGCGACGCGACGCGTACAAGTAGTTACACCACTTAAGTCAATACGCTGCAAATCGAAACCGACTTGCAGCGTATTTTTCTTAGCTATAGCACACGTCAGGGAATCTACGTGTGTACGTCCTCAGTGAGGTTATTTCAGCACCATGTCGAAGGAGTGGCACCAGGGGCAGTTGGCTACCGTGTATTTTCCGTTTTCATGGTTGCAATCTTCGAAGGCGACATGCGGACGCTCATGGGTATAACGCCACCAGTCGTTGTTATCGATTGACACATACTCGGTCCGTCCCACGTTCCAAGAGTAAGTCTCCAGCCTCATACACTTACCGACGGTGATGCGATTCCAGCCACATGCATCATATTCGCAACGATGACTGGAACCGTGTTCTAGGCAGTAGACACCGAAACCTCCGCTCCACGGACCGCATTGGTTGCCGTGAGCAATCACATGGCCACCGTAGATGTATATCCAGCCACAGGTAGCACGCTCACTGGCACCGATAGCCACGCCATGGCCCTTGTCGCTGACTGCATAGACCCTACCACCGTAGAAATAGATATGGCCGGAGTAGATGTTTGGACCAGTTCTTGTCTCACAGCCGGTGCCAATAGCTGCTGCATCGGTGCCGGAATGGGCCTCCACATCGCCACCGTAGAAGCAGAGGGTGTTACAACTGGCATCCATTCCGCTGCCGATGCCTGCGCCGTTGTCGCCACCGTAGGCACGGACTATACCACCGTAGATGGTAATGTTGCCGCTTTCGCCGTCCTCGCCGCCACCGATGCCAGCAGCATTAACACCGCCCTCTGCATAGACGTCGCCACCATACATGGTGAAGATGCCGCCGCCAGCGTCCTGACCGCCACCGATACCCGCACCAACGCTACCAGAACGATAGCGGGCAGTAGCCTCGATCTTGCCGCCATAGATGGTGATGTTGGAACCTCTACCGTCCTCGCCACCGCCTATGCCTGCGCCATCTTCACCGCCATAGGCCTTGATGTTGCCTCCATAGACGTAGATGTTGCCTCCATGGCCTGCATCGCCACCGCCGATACCGGCTGCATAGTCACTGCCATAGACCGTAATATTGCCGCCCTGTATGATAAGGGTACCCATCGACTTGTTATCGAGGCCGCCAATACCGGCAGCATCCGTATATTTGATTCCTGCGTTTTCGGGGGGAGTGGTATTGTCCACATAGAGGATACCATTGCCCTTTGGTCCGCCATGAATGGTGAGCTCGGAGCCTTCAGGCAGCTGTATGTGCTTCACTGAGAGTTTGGAATCGTCGCTGAGGATGAGGTGGTAACCCGTTCCCTTCACTGTGAGCACGTTAAGGCTTGCATTGCCTGAGACGGCATACCACTTGCCTTCCATCTCAGTGAAGTTTTCGGTCTGGCCCGCCAACATATAATATCCCGTCTTTGTCTTCGTCTCAGATTTGACAGTCTTGTTTGTATCGTCCCACGAACACTCCACATAGCTAATCTCGTCGTATTTCATGTAGAAATCCGTGGTTTTACAGAAAATAGGATAGAAAGCCTCACTGCCCCATTCACCTTCAAAGTTTGTTGACGCTGTCGTATTGTCCTTCGATTCAAGTTTCCACGCATAGTAATAACGGGCAAAGAAGCGGTCAGTCATCCTGTTTACCCAATACCACTCGTCTTTAAGCAACGGGCCATTGCCGGCGTCACTGAAAGCATTGGCAAACAAATCCCAGTCTTGCTGTAGAATACCAAAGGCTGTTTCAATATCACTCTCAGATATCAAATCCGTGTAGCCAGGATAGAAGATAGAATTAGAACTGTTGCCCACTTTTTTTTTGCCTATTGACAGGAGCATGGGAGGCACACCATTGCCCTGAGCACGTATGCAGACCATCTTGAGATCCTCGGTTACGGGCTTCTTGGTTGTTAGCAATGTGGCATCCTTAACTGTTGTCCTGACAGACATCTTGTAAGCCTGTCCCCTGATGAATTTTCCCTGCTGTACGTTGTGCGGCCAGGCAATGTTGGGGATGAAGATCACCTTGCGGAAGTGGCGCACAGCTGCCGTGGTGGTGACCTCGGCAATGGTGGTGCCGTCAGTACCGACCTTGAAATAAACCTCGCCCTGCGCCTTGCCCTCCTTGTCGGTCAGCGTGGCGGTCACATCGGTGGTAGTCGGTGTCAGGGAGGAGCCCTTCACGTCGGGAGCCATCCAGCCATCGAACATCTTGCGGGCCTCCTCCAAGGTCTCCACGCCGATGTAGACGGTGGTGGTGTCGTTTTCGTAAAGCGGCTCGCCGTAGTTGCGAGAGACGAATTGTCCCAGAGAGTCAACACGTACGATGCTGTTCTGGAACCAGAGCAGGTCGTTGTAGGATACTGCATCCTTTTGCTCTGTGGAGTTCTCGTTTGTCCCATCCTTGTCGTCATCGTCGCTGCAAGCGGTAAAGCCTGCTGCGCCGGTCAGGGCGAGGAGCCCTGCCAGCAGCATCATCTTGAAATTTGTCTTGTTCATAAAGGTTAATTTTAAAGTTATGTTTTATTTCGTTACTTTCTCCAGCATGTCGATGCTCTTCTGCAAGCAGATGGCGGGCATATAGAACGGCATGGACTTGTCGTTCTCCAGATAGCCGGCAGGATACTCCTGCTCGCCGGCCTCTACGTTCGGCTGCCAGCGCTTGCGGCAGTTCTTCAGCTGCGTGAGATACTGCTTCAGCTCTGCTCGGCTGACGAGTTTGATTTTCGGCACATATTGCAGCTGGAAGATGAAGCAGTCGTAAGGCTTGTCGGCCGTGGGGTTGGCATTCTTCACGTGGAAGCTGACGGTGATGCCCACCACAATGTCGGGCACCACGGCGTCGTAGGCAATACCATCCTTATAAGGTACGTAGATCTGTGGCTGAACCATCAGTTTCTTGCCACCGTAAACCTCCTCACGGCCATAGTAGCGGATGTTTGTGCCCTTGGCCGTTACCAGCTTACAATTGGCCTTGGTCTCGGGGTCGGAGGTCTCGGTGTTCATCAGGTTAAACGCCAATACCTCATGCAGGCGAATGGCGCTGGAGCTGTTGAGATTGACATTGCCGCTTTTCTGCGCTCCCTTCAGCGAGATAGTGGGACGAGCCTCCAGATTGTAAACCTGGCGCATGCCGTCGGTGCTGCCATATTGGGTTTCTGGATAGACACCCCAGGTGGGTGTGACCACGATGTCGGTGACGCCCCCCAGGTCCTTATACAAGTCGGTGTTCAGGTTGAGCTTGATGCTGGTGGGGTCGAGGAAGGCAATGAGACGCAGGGCATAGTTCTCTATGTCGGAGTTCTTGTAGCGGCCGTCTGACTGGATATTGAGGGCCACCTTACCCACATCACCCATCAAGTCTTCCTTGGCTATGCAGATGACGGGGTCCTCGGCCAGACCGATGATGCCCTCGCCCACATGGCCCTCTACGTTCATCCCCTCGACAGCTGTTTTCTTGACGGTCAGTCCGGCAGAGTTGTTGCTGCCCCAGCTGGTGATATTTCCCGAGAAATTGAAGGTGCCGTTCATCGTCATGTTAATCTTGCCAGGGATAGTGTCGTAGTAAGTGGGATATTCCTCGCCCAAGACCTTGAACAGACCATTGGCAATGGTGAGGCCGATGCTGGCGTAGCCGGCATATTTCTTGGCTTCCATCATGAAGCGGTTCCAGCCGGTGGCGTCGCTTCCTTCTTTTGAGAACGAGTTGTAGCTCATAATTTCCCTGGCATAGCCACCAGGCCCGTTACCGGCAAAGCCACCAATAGCATTGTTCAGTGTGCTCAACACACCACAGATGCCGTCGGTGGAGCTTCCACCACCGCTGGTGGTGATGTAGGGCGGCGTATACTCACCTTTAAGGGCACCTTCGAAGACACCTCCGCCACTAAAATTGGAATTCATGCGGTTCACCATGTTGATGAACAAAAGACAAACATCGCTCTTCTGGTCTCGCCAGTTGTCGGTTTTGGGCACATAGCCGTACATGTTGATGTCGAACACATTCCAGCCCACAGAGACCACCTTCGATATCGACTGGGTATAGGGGGTTACCAGATGATGGAACGTCCGGGTTTTCAACTCCGACAAATCGACACTGAAATTAAGTTGGGAAGGAATTTTGTTGGTAGGAATACTATAGCCCAGAGAGTTGTAGAAGGGATAGTAGATGTTGTTTGAAGAAGGCATTGAGGCGCCGTAGTCAATCTCAAAGTAGGCCTCGCCCTGAGGCACCTGGCCGGTGGGGACGTAGCAGAACACGCGCAGGATGCCCAGGTAGCGGTTGTAGAGTGCGAAGTAGCGAGTGTTGGGGGCGTTATTGTCGAACAAATAACTGAATGCCATCTCCCAACCCTGTGCCTTCGACACGTGGGTAATCATGGAGTGGGCTGTGGTTTCAATATTGGCCATCGGGTCGCTGTTCCACGGGGTGTTGACAGAATCGGGAACGCCAGTGAGCTTAATCTTCTGGAACTTGTCCCAGTTTTTAAACCACTCGTCAACAAAGTTGTTGGCACCTAAGCTCAGGTCGCCCAGTCCGGCAGGATACTGGATGATGTTGACCTTGGCGGTGTTGCCTTTCTCGTCGGTGGCCACGAAGTAGCCCTCGCGCTTACTGTCGCCGGTGATTTCATCGACGTTGAGCTGCACACAGGCTTGTCCCTGCTCGTCAGTTGCGGGTGTCACCTTGAGCCAGTCCTTGCTGGCAGTGACGCTGACAACATCGGCCTGCAAGCTGTCGAGAACCAGGAGCGACTGGCTGCCTCCAGCAGGAATCTGACGTTGATAATTGAACGTCCCGATGATGGTCGGTTCATTGGTGATGCTGTCATCGTCGGAACATGCCGTCAGCATCGTGCCAGCCAAAGCGATTGCTCCGGCCAACATCAAAAGATAAATAGACTTCTGTTTCATAATTGTAGAATATTTAGGTTTTCATTCTGATTTTATTTCTTCTTCAACGCTTCACGAATTCTTTCGGACTGGTGTGGTAGAGATTACCGAAGTGGGCAGCATTGACGATGCGGGCATGGGAGCCGAGGGTGTGCTGCGCACAGTAGAGGAAGAGGTCACGGTAAGTCTGGCTGGGATTGTCGGCAACAGCCTCAACAAAATTGCTGCTGAAGCGGTCGCACATCCAGAAACCGCCCTGGCGATTCCAGTTGTCGGCCCACGACTGCTCCTGGGCGTTGGCACCGGTAATGGCAAGCACGCCGGGGATGCCTTCGAGGTCTTTCACCACACGCTCGCCAAAGCAGGGCTCGGCGACGATGAGCAGCTTGCGGTAGGCGGCCTGCTGCTGCATGCGGTTGACGGTCTGCCGCAGGAGGGTAGCCGAGAGGCCTTTGCCGACAGGGGCGTCGCGCCATACAAACTCATCGGCACCTCCCTGTTCGCTGTTACGGCCGTGACCGCTCCAATAGACCAGCACGTTATGGCCGGCATCGGGAGGAACGACCACGGGCAGCTGGCTGCTCTGCTGACCGGCAAGGATGTCGGCGACGTCACGGGCGGTGAGCTTCGCGGCATCGTAGTCAGTCTGGACGTTCGCCATGAGGTCGGGGCCATCGGGGCTGGTGCGGACGACGCCCGGCTCGGGGTTCTTCGGGTCGTCGGCTATCGAACGGTCGGCAATGAGGATGATATGGTCGTCGTCGAAACCGCCACGGCGCAGCAGCTGATAGACGTTGAGCGCATCGGCCAGATGGCGGTAGTTAGTGAAGCCCTCGCTGGCATGGACAATCAGAGCGTACTGGTCCTTGAGCGGAGCGTAGTCGATGCCGGCGTCCCGGTCAAGGGCCTGCTCGGCAAAGCGCTGCTGGGCGACATTCTCGTCGTAGAGGTATCTCCACGCCACGGTGGCCTCGCCGGCACGATGGCTGCCGTCGGAGCTGAAGTAACGGAGGAGGTTGATCCTGCCTTCCACAATCTGCCAGTGTACGTAGGTAGTGCCGGCAGCAGCGGTGCAGGTCTCGGCATCGAAGGCGATGTTGCCTGAAGCACCACGGAACTTCGGCACCAGACCGTTCCTCAGCGAGCGCAGGTAGAGCTGCATGGCGGTAACATTCCAGACGGAGGCGCTCAGGTTAGCGTCGGCGTTGGGGAAGGTGAGGTTATAGATGGCCTTGTTGAAGGCGATGTTTCGTTCTGTGCCGTCCAGACTTTCCGGAGTGCCGGTGTTCTCTATGGCTTGCTTGTAACAGGCGAGGCCGGCAAGCATGAGGCCGTCGTAGAACTTACACTCTACGAAGGTGGGCTTGACTCCGAACTTCTGCTCATAGCTCATCTCGAAGCCTGTGGTGGGGTCGGCATAGGGCGAGAAGCCCTGATAGTACTGGAGCACTGCACGCTGACGCTCTGTGAGGGCGCTAACCTCCTCCTGGCTGAGGTCGCTCAAGGCGAAATAGGTGCGACGGAACATCTCGAACTCGCCAGCAGACTCGTCATAGGCAGGAGCATCATAAGGCGTGGTGGCGGGCAGGCCATACAGCGAACTGATGTCCATGTAGTCAATGAAACACTTGCGGCGCCACGCGGTCACCTTGCAGAGCTGCTCCATGCTCTCGACTACGCAGAAGTTAGCGAATAAGGCACTGAAGATGGGATTATCCTCTGTATAAAGCGACGTCTTCATTTGCTGCAACAGGTCATCGGTCGACGTGTACTGCAGGTTGTCCGACAAGTCGACGCCGAGATTCTCGGCCTGGAAGGGTGCCCAATCAGAGAAAGTCTTACCATAGACATTGTCGGGAGAAAAGAGAATGGCAGAGGGGGTCACGAAGCTATATTGCTGCGTGAAGGTGGCATAAGCCGTCATGACGACCTCGGCGAAGGCCACATCGCTCTCGGTGAGCGACCAGAGGAAGGGGCGCACAGTGCGTAGACCGCTCTGCGTGGGCACTGCGTAACGACGGATAATCTCCTCGCTGGTGGCCGTCGGCGCAATGAGCGGTTTCTCGGTTTGCTGGCAGGCCTGGGCGAAGACCTCAACGCCGTGGCTGCTGAAGGGGCCGACAATAGCCACCACACTGGTATCGCTGGCAAGCTTTGCACTCAGGGCATTAAGGTCGCTGGAGAGCTCATCGTACCAGTCGAGGTGCAGCCGCACGCAGACATCGCCGGAGAGCTGTGCCTCCTGGAAGTTGTCGAGAAACCACTGGGCGGTACGCTCCAACTGCGCCTTCGTCATGGCATTACGGCTGGGATAGACCACCGCCACCTTCTTGTCTACCCAATGGTGTTGCTGCTGAATGACAATCGTATCGTCCTCTTGTCGGCATGATGACAAGAAGAATGCAGAAATGAGGAATAATGCAAAGAAGGCGAGACCGTATCTTTGTATTGACACTTTCTCTGATTGTCTATTTCTGCTCATACGCTTCCTCCTTTCTGATGGCATCCTCGTGAATCTGCCGGCGCAGCTCCTCGGTCATGTTCTTGTTAAACGATGCTTTATAAGAGTTGTCTATGATAGGGCTGATTGACACACTGGTATAACCATCCTTCAGTCCCAACACCTGATGCCGGGGCATGCCTTCGGGCGAGAGCCACTGGGAGATGCAGAGACCGACGGCACGGTCGACGTGCTTGAGGATTGACATAAAGCAATTGTTTGAAACCTTCTCAACGTCAATCCCCATATAATAAGCGCCAAGCGTTATATCAGCAAGGTACATCAGGGTGTAACCGGAACCGCCACAGATGGGGACCATGGTGCCCGAGACCTCGTTGAGGATACTGAGAGCTGTGCTGTCGGCAATGTTGTAGCCCTCGCCGGCCTTCTCAGCCAGACAGATGGTATTGAGCTGCTTCTCCATCTTCTCCCCCCAGGAGTTCTCCACAGAATAGTAGTCAGTGAAGAAACCGTCGGCAAAACCCTTTGCGGCACCAGTCACCGTCGGGTCCACCGGATTGGAGACGACGAGTGTGACTGTGGTGCCGATGACGCTAAAGGCTGGTCTGAGTGCGCCAGCCTCATACATAGCCCCATAGTAAGGCAGGTAGAGCGTGGAACCGCCACTGGCAAGGGGCTCTGGCGTCTCTAAGTAGAGCAGGTCGGCGTAGGGATTACCCTCGAAGAGATGACTGTTCTGGCGTATGTAATCGTCGTAGCTGGAAGCTACAACAACAAATAAACGGCGGGTGGTGTCGCTTTGGCTCTTAACGGTCTGGAACATACTCTGCAGATAGCCTATTCCCTCCTCGTAGCTTGTAGGCGAGAGTTGCATGGTACGCAGGCCGTGCTTGGCCGCAGCCGCCTCTACACCCCTGTAGATAAGGTCGCAGTAGGAGCGGTCGCCAAGGGCATCGATGCCATAGATTACGGTGACAAGCGGAGCCATGCTGGCCTTCGGCTCATCAGGGTCCCACTGATAGACCGTATCGCCCTCCTTGGCGCAACACGTCAGCAGTAAGCAAACCGCCAATATCAAGAACAGTATCTTCCTCATTTGCTTTTCGATAATTACAATGGTGGCTAAAGGCTGATTCCCTTGCTCTTTCTGCCCTCATCGCTCGTGCAGCAAACAAGTTTAGTTTTTCATATCTTTGTTCGTTGCAAAGATAGCATTTTTTTTCCGAATAAAAAACAAATAAACCATTTTTTTTTCTTTTTATCTATTAATTTATTGTGATAATGTAGCAAAGAAAGAAAATAATTCATAATTCACAATTCATAATTCATAATAATTGTGTACCTTTGCACGCAAAATTGGAAATATTAAAGAGATATGGCACAAGAAGATGTATTCAAGAAGATCGTGAGCCACTGCAAGGAGTATGGCTTCGTATTCCCTTCAAGTGAGATTTACGACGGTTTAGGCGCTGTCTACGACTACGGTCAGAACGGCGTGGAGTTGAAGAACAACATTAAGCAGTACTGGTGGAAGGCCATGACGATGCTGCACGAGAATATCGTGGGTATTGACTCGGCCATCTTCATGCACCCGACGATATGGAAGGCCTCCGGTCACGTGGACGCCTTCAACGACCCCCTCATCGACAACCGCGACTCGAAGAAGCGCTATCGTGCTGACGTGCTGATTGAGGACCAGATTGCCAAATACGACGAGAAGATCCAGAAGGAGGTCGAGAAGGCCCGCAAGCGCTTTGGCGACTCGTTCGACGAGGCTAAATACATGGAGACCAGCGAGCGCGTGAAGGAGACCAAGGAGAAGCGCGACAACCTGCACGCCCGCTATGCTGCTGCCATGCAGGGTCCCGACCTCGACGAGCTGAAGCAGATTATCCTCGACGAGGAGATTGTATGCCCCATCAGCGGCACGCGCAACTGGACGGACGTGCGTCAGTTCAACCTGATGTTCGCCACGGAGATGGGCGCCTCTGCCGACGGCTCCATGAAGGTTTACCTGCGTCCTGAGACGGCTCAGGGCATTTTTGTTAACTACCTGAACGTGCAGAAGACCGGCCGCATGAAGATTCCTTTCGGCATCGCCCAGATTGGTAAGGCTTTCCGTAATGAGATTGTGGCCCGTCAGTTCATCTTCCGTATGCGTGAGTTCGAGCAGATGGAGATGCAGTTCTTCGTACAGCCCGGCACCGAGCTGGAGTGGTTCCCGAAGTGGAAGGAGACACGTATGAAGTGGCATCAGGCCCTGGGCTTCGGTGCTGAGAACTACCGTTTCCACGACCACGACAAGCTGGCTCACTACGCCAACGCCGCTACCGACATCGAGTTCAAGATGCCGTTCGGCTTCAAGGAGGTAGAGGGTATCCACAGCCGCACGAACTTCGACCTGTCACAGCACGAGAAGTTCTCTGGCAAGAGCATCAAATACTTCGACCCGCAGACCAACGAGAGCTACACACCGTACGTTATCGAGACCTCTATCGGTGTCGACCGTATGTTCCTCTCCATCATGTGCCACGCCTTTGAGGAGGAGAAGCTCGAGAACGGCGAGACACGTACCGTGCTGAAGCTGCCTGCAGCCCTCGCTCCCGTGAAGTGCGCTGTCATGCCGCTGGTGAAGAAGGACGGACTGCCCGAGAAGGCCCGCGAGATTATCGACCAGCTGAAGTTCCACTTCACCTGCCAGTACGACGAGAAGGACTCTATCGGCAAGCGCTACCGTCGTCAGGACGCCATCGGCACACCGTACTGCGTCACTGTCGACCACGACACGCTGAACGACGGTTGCGTCACCCTGCGTTTCCGCGACACCATGGAGCAGGAGCGCGTAAAGATTGAGGAGCTCAATGGCATTATCGAGGACAAGGTAAGTATTGCCTCATTGCTTAAGAAACTTGTTTGAAAATAAAAAAGTAAAAAGGTAAAAAAGTAAAGATGATAAAGACATTTAAGGAAAGGTTAAAGGTTTCGGTCAAGTGGTTCTTACCTCTTTTCCTTTTTACCTTTTTACCTTTGCTGTCCTGCAGCGAGTCTGAAGACGAGGTAACGAACGAGTACGCCAACTGGCAGACCCGCAACGAGGCCTACATCGCCGACATTGCCAAGAAGTGCCAGCGCGTGAAGGTATTCACCAAGGACCAGCAGGCAGAGGGCCCCGTCAGCGACTATGTCTACTACGAGGTGCTGGAGCAGGGCGAAGGCGGCGAGAGCCCCTACTACTCCGACACCGTACGCATCAGCTATCGCGGACGCCTCATCCCCACCACCAGCTACCCTGAAGGTTTCGTCTTTGACCAGACCTACACAGGGCAGTTCAGCTGGCAGACCACAGGTGTCTCCACATCTCTGACGACCGGCTTCGTAGGCGTAGACGGCTTCACCACCATTCTGCAGCACATGCACCGCGGTGACCGCTGGCGTGTCTACATTCCTTATCAGTTGGGCTACAACACCACGAAGAAGGACAACATTCCCGTTTACTCTACCCTCATCTTCGATATTGCGCTCATCGACTTCACACATCCCGGCTATTCCCTGCCCAGATGGAGTTCACGTCAGGCGAAATAAAAGACTGGGGAGACACGTCTGAGAGATAGACACAAGAGCTATACATAAAGAAAAAGTGACTGAGAAATCTCAGTCACTTTTCTTTTGTGTCGACACTTGGATTCGAACCAAGGACCCCCACCATGTCAAGGTGATACTCTAACCAGCTGAGCTATGCCGACCTCTCCTTGTGCGCCTGACAGGACTCGAACCTGCACTTCGGAAGAAACTAGATCCTAAGTCTAGCGCGTCTACCAATTCCGCCACAGGCGCAAACAGGCTCCGTTGTCATTTGCGGCTGCAAAGGTAATACTTTTTTTTTATTTACACAAATTATTCGGCCAAAAGTTTTCTTGCGAACTCAATAATCGTATCTTTGCCACGCTTGAAATCATCGACGCTGAGGTCAACGCGATAGTCGGGCTCTATGCCAAACTCAGCGGGCTGGCGCTGCGTGTCGTACATCGGCACAGCAGAGAAGCGCACCGACCAGCCATTGGGCAACGACGAACTGAACGGCATGCCTGCACCGCCGCCAGTATGGTCACCCACAATCTTCACATTGGGCAGGGCGCGCATATAGAGAACGAACTCATTGGCAGCAGAATAGACATGACGGTTGGTAAGCACGCAGACAGGCTTGTGCCAGCGAAGACCGCCCGACGGCTCCAGATAGCGCGGCTCCATATCGGAGAAATCGCTGTGTCCCTTACCCGTCTTATGCTGAATATAACCCACATGCGTCTTCTGCTGCACGAAACGGGCGGCCAGTTGCTGCGCATTAGTCAGGTCGCCACCGCCATTGTTACGGATATCGATGATGATTCCGTTACAGGTCATGAACTCTGAGAGCACCTCGTTGAGGTTTCCCTCGCCAACGCCCTGCTGGAACGACTCATAGCGGATATAGCCGATGTTATCGTCAAGCACGCGGTAGTCGATACCGGCAGCAATCTTGTAGTCACGGCCCAAGTAGGCACGTAGCAGCGAATCGCTGAAGTTGGTGGGATAGTCCTCGTGCCACGACCAGTTACGGGCGTAGTCGTGGGCTGCATTCATATTCACATGGCCGTCGCGCAGTTCCGAGAGCATATCCGCCAGCACCTCAAAGAGCTGCACATTGGTCATGCCATTGTTCACACGTACCTTATATTTATTATACACCTGCTGCCAGTCCAGTCCAATCTCATGCTGCTTGTAGTCGAGGAAGCAGTAGTGCTGGTCAATAATCTGCCAAAGCGCCTCGAAGTTTCCCTGAGGCGTATCGGGGAACTCATCCTCGTCAACGCAGGCGGTAAGACATGAGCACAGAAGGAGACAAGAGTACAGGAGTACTTTTGTTTTCCGACAGGAGAACAGGAGAATGTTCCGGCAGGAGGACAAGAGCACTTTTTTCATGGGCGGTAGGAGATAATGGAGAAGCGGTTTACCACGCCAATCATCAGACGATGGTGATAAACGTGTGACTTCAGGTTATTCACTTGCGACTGCTGGTAGTGCCCCAGATAGCCCACCCGCAGTGTCAGCCGACGGCTGACGGAATAGTCGACAGACAGCTGGTGGCGCAGGTTCGGCGCACTGACAAAGGTTGTCGGCACGATGTTATGGTCGTAGTCGCCCAAAGAAAAAATCTCGTAATAGGACTGTCCGTAGTTGGGACTGAACATCACACCTGCCAACGGCAGTTGCAGCTCATAGCGGAAACGGAGCGGACGGTGCCACAACGGCAGCGTGTAGGAAGCCGTAGCCGCCGGCATAAGCTGCAGCGAGACACGTCCCTGTGCCGGATTGTTGCTGTTGCTGGTGTTATAGATGAAGCCCAGGTCGGCAGCAGCCATAGCACCTGCCTGCAGGCGCAGCGGTCCCCGCTGCCACTGATGCAGTCTGCCCAGGAACAGCGTGTATCCGCCCTGCAGCTCTTCGCGTTTGCCGGCACGGTCTTCTGCCGTCACCATGTTCAGTTCATGCTCGATGACGGTGCTCCACCGACAGCTGTCGCGCTGACGCTCGTCGATGTTAAGCAACGTGATACCAGGACCGCTGAATTTCTCCTGCGACAGATAGGTATCAAGAATGTCCGTCGAGCCAAAGCCTGCCTGCCAGACCGTGTTATGCACCGTCTGGGCGCTGAGGACCGTGGCCGTCAGCAGTAGGAGCAATGTACTAAAAATCTTCATCTGAGAAGAGGTTTGTCTGACCGGTTATTTCGTCGATAATCTGCTGTTCCGACTTGTTGGCGTCGGGGTCGAGATCAGCTTCCGAGTCCTCGGGAAGTTCTGCGTCCTCCGAACTTTCTGATTCCTCAGGAGGTTCCGGGAAGCGCGTCGGCTCCAGTTCCGTGATACTCTCCGTCTGATAGGTCGTGAGACGCTTACCTTTGGCCTTGAAACCTTTGACGGTGATAAACTGCTCAACGTCAATATCCTCACTGCCGCGGAACTCGTCGGCACCGCCATAGACGACCTGCAGACGCGGATAGACCTGGTCTGTCAGCAGGATGAGCTTCGACAACGGATTGTCGCCAAGGAAGTTCTGCTTGCGTTTCAGGGCTTCCATGAGGAAGCGCTTCACGTAGGGATAGCCCTGGTTGTCGGCATCCCAAAGGACCGCGCTCCACACCTTGTCCTGCTCCCACTTCTCGATGCGCAGGATATTGGGCTCGTAGTGGTTGTTGACGTCGAAGTTGGTGAGGTAGAACTCGCCATTGTCGAGCACAACGAGAATCTGGTCCTCATCGAAGAACTCGCCCAGCAGACGTCCGTGCTCGTCGTAGTTCAGACGGTTCACGTCGGGGTCGTACCATACCTTGCGTCCGCCCAGTGTCGAGTGTCCGTGGCTCTTCAGGCCGATGCGGTGTACGGGGTTCTTCGTCAACAAGTTACCCTTCGAGGCACGTCCCTTGATCATCACCTCCGAGAAGTCCTTGTCGATGAATATCTTCTTCAGTTTCGGGTTCGGCTCCAGCGTCACCTTGATAATCTCGGCCTCGCCATTGGGGTTGGCCGTGAAGTACATAATCTTCGAGCCCGGCGTGCCCTGCGTCAAGTCATATTCCTTGTCGCGCGTCATCGATGTCACGTTGAAGCGCTTGATAAAGCAAGCGCCCTTCTTGCCGTCGCGGTAGACGGCGTTATAGATGGTTCGCGTATCGTTCTTCTTGAACACCTGCAGGTAGAGCACGTTCTTGCCGACAAAGAGTTTCTCGGCCACGCGCACCACCTTGTACTTACCGTCGCGGTAGAAGATGATGATATCATCAATGTCGGAGCAGTTGCACACAAACTCATCTTTCTTCAGACCAGTACCGATAAAGCCGTCCTGGCGGTTGATATACAGTTTCTGGTTGGCTTCGGCGACCTTCGTAGCCTCAATGGTATCGAAGTTGCGTATCTCGGTGAGACGCGGATGGTCCTTGCCATACTTGTCCTTAAGGAACTGGAACCAGCTGGCCGTCACCTCAATCATGTTCGCCAGGTCGCGGTCAATCTCGTCAATCTCGGCCTTGATGCGGGCCATGAGCTCGTCGGCCTTATCCTTATTGAACTTCAGGATGCGCTGCATCTTGATTTCCAGCAGTTTCAGGATGTCGTCCTTGGTCACCTCACGTACCAGCTGCGGGTAGTAGGGCGTCAGTCGCTCGTCGATATGCTCGCAGACGGCATCGATATTGGGGGCCTGCTCAAACTTCTTATCCTTATAGATACGCTCCTCGATGAAGATTTTCTCCAACGAGCAGAAATGCAGCTGTTCCAGCAGCTCGCCCTTGCGGATTTCCAGTTCCTGGCGTATCAGGTCCTTCGTGCGCTCCACGCTGTGGCGCAGCACGTCGCTGACGGTGAGGAACTGTGGTTTCTGGTCGCTGATGACGCAGCAGTTCGGCGAGATCTTGATTTCGCAGTCGGTAAAGGCATAGAGGGCATCGAGCGTCTTGTCGGAGCTGACGCCAGGTGCCAGATGCACCAGGATCTCCACCTGGGCACTCGTCAGGTCGTCGACGCGCTTGGCCTTGATTTTTCCTTTCTCGATAGCCTTGGTGATGCTCTCTATCAGCGTGCTCACTGTCTTCGAGTAAGGCAGCTCTCGGATGACCAGCGTCTTCTGGTCCAGCTTCTCAATCTTGGCGCGCACCTTCAGCACGCCGCCACGCTGGCCGTCGTTGTATTTCGTCACATCGATACTGCCACCCGTCTGGAAGTCGGGATAGAGTTGGAACTCCTGGCCGTGCAGATACTGGATGGCGGCATCGCAAATGTCGTTAAAGTTATGGGGTAGAATTTTCGAACTCAGGCCTACGGCGATACCCTCGGCTCCCTGCGCCAGCAGCAACGGGAACTTCACGGGCAGCGTGATGGGCTCCTTGTTACGGCCGTCGTAGCTGAGCTGCCAGTCGGTGGTCTTGGGATTGAAGACGGTATCCAAGGCAAACTTCGACAGGCGGGCCTCAATATAACGGGGAGCAGCGGCGCGGTCACCGGTCAGAATGTTGCCCCAGTTTCCCTGTGTGTCAATCAGCAGGTCCTTCTGTCCCAGCTGCACCAGGGCGTCGCCGATGGAGGCATCGCCGTGAGGGTGAAACTGCATGGTGTGTCCCACGATGTTGGCCACCTTGTTGTAGCGACCGTCGTCCATGCGCTTCATGGAGTGCATGATACGTCGCTGCACAGGCTTGAAACCGTCCTCGATATTGGGAACGGCACGTTCCAGAATAACATACGAAGCGTAGTCGAGGAACCAGTTCTGGTACATGCCCGAGAGATGGTGTACGACTGCCGCATCGAAGCGGTTCACGGGTTTATAGTCTGAGTGCGCCTCACCAGCCTCCGGTGCTGGCTGTTCGCTGTTTGTTGTTGGCTCTTGGCCTTCCTTGAGTTCGTCGTCCATATTTGGCTTTAGGTCATTTGACTGCAAAGATACAAAAAAAAAGGAAAAGCGGAAAGTGAAAGGTGAAAAAATTGCTTCCGCGTTCTCTTTTTATCGTGTCGACGGCGTCAGCACGACGCGTTGCAGGCGTAGCTTCGCCGTCGTCTCATCTACACTTTGCGCCGTCTTGTCATAGACGATGGAGCAGTCGCTGATGTCAATGTCCTTCACGCAGTCCAGCCCCTTGATGCCGCCAGCCTTGATGCCCGTTTGGCAGCCTCGGCAGACCACATTCTTGATGTGTATGTCCTGGAACTGGGGCGACAGTCGGCGCATCTCGTCGGTAATGACAGGATCCTTGCCGTCGTCGCCTGCAGCACGATTCACGTAGTCGCACTGGAAACTGATAGCCTCATCCTTGATGTCGGCCATCACAATGTCGCTGATGAACATACGTTCCGTCCGTCCGCCACGGCCCACGCCGCTCTTGAAGCGCAGGCCCACGTCGGTACCGAGGAAGCGGTTACGGCGCACCACCATGTCGCGGATGCCGCCCACCGTCTCACTGCCCAGCACGAAGCCGCCGTGGGCATGAAACACGGTGTTGTCCTGTATCACGATGTCCTGACAGCCCCACACGTCCCAGCCTTTCTTCTGCGAACCACTCTTCATGCAGAGACCGTCGTCGCCGACATCCACCGTCGAGCGCACGATGAGCGCCTGATGGCAGTCGCTCAGGTCGATGCCGTCGCCGTTCTGCACGTTCCACGGACAGCGCACGGTGATGCCGTCGATAATGATATTACGCGAGTAACAGGGATGCACGTGGAAACGCGGCGAGTTTTGGAACGTCACACCCTGCAACAGGATGTTCTCACACTGGTCAAAGCGCACCAGGTCGTTACGCATGCCCTCCTGCGTCTTCGCGTCGCCGGCAATGTCCGGATAACCGTTCTTCATCTGCCACGGATACCACAGGTCACCCTTCTCAGTCACCTGTCCGCCCATGTCAAGATACTGTTTCCACTCCACATCGCTCATCTTGCTGCGCTTCACGGGGCGCCACTGCTGGCCGTTGCCGTCGATGACGCCCTCGCCAGTGATGGCGATGTTACGACACTTCGTCGCGCTGATGCAGGGACTGACGCGCTTCGCCTTACTGTCGGCCGACAGATAGAGGCGCTTGTCAGGCGAGAAGTAGATAATGGCGTTACGGTCAAGCCGTAACTCAATGTTGCTTTTCAGTTCGATGGGACCCGTCAGCCATACGCCCTGTGGTACGACAAGTCGGCCACCGCCCTGCTTCGACAGCTCCGCTATAGCCTTGCCGAACGCCTCAGTGTTCAGCGTCACGCCATCAGGCACGCCTCCATAGTCCGCAAGACTGACAGCGTTATTAGGAATCGTGACAGGCTCCACCGCCTTGACAGGCGTAGGCAGGTCAGCATAATACTGTTTGTAGTCGGCGGCCTTGATGCCGACGGCGAGTGCTGCGCAGAGCAGCAGAAGTGCGATTTGTTTCATGATATAGTCAGTTTTTTCGTCTTTGATGGCAAAGATACGAAAAATCAAGAGCAGAACAAAAGATTTTAATCTTTTTTATTTTTATGCCAGCACAAAGATGTTTTTCGTAACATTTCGCAAATTGAGGTAACATGAGCCAAGTTTTCATTTTTCTAATTGTAAATTAGCAAGTATTCAGAATCTTTTTTGCATAATAATTATAATAACTCCTCTGGAAATCTTAACGTGATTTTAACGAAAAAAGTTTGGTTGGACGAGAGCATTTTAATACCTTTGCTAACAATGTTAAATATCTAATTATCAATTATTTATATAAAATATGATTACAAATTTTGATACAAACAAAGTTTATCTTGCAAAAGGAATGAGCTCGGAAAAGTATGTGGCTGCGACAGGGAGTCTTTTAGGCACGTTGCATAACCAAAAGGTTCATTGGGGCTTTTTGCCTCTAACCGCATCTCCACTCCATATATGGGCGCGTGATTATATGCCTATACAGGTCAGTAAAAACAAGTTCGTCAGATTTAACTACAGCCCAGACTATCTGAAAGACTATCCAAATTACAAGCCTGACACATCAACCATATTATCGACTCTTGGATTACAAGTTATTAATTCCGATATTATTATTGATGGTGGCAATGTTATTAGCTGTGGCGATAAAGTCATCATGACAGACAAAATATTAAGGGAAAACTCGCACTACGACCGTGGTGTGCTTATCTATACGCTGAGTCAACTACTGGAAGCAGAAGTCGTGCTGATCCCGGAAGATTGTTATGATGAATATGGTCATGCAGACGGGATGGTACGATATATAGGCGAAGGTCGTGTATTGCTCAATAATTACTGCGACTTCGACAAAGTTCTGGGAAAAAGACTATTAACAGCACTCAATCCTCATTTCGGCATCGCAGAACTTCACTACGGCGCTTATACCGATAGGAGTTGGGCTTATATCAATTTTCTGCATGTTGGCCAACACGTCCTTATTCCAATGACAGAAGATAAGTTAGGAGAAAGGGCCTTCATACAGATTTCTGATGCTTTCCCTCAATGTAGATGTCATCCTGTATACCATTATAAGAATATCGTTCGTGAGGGTGGGGCATTGAATTGCTCGACGTGGAATATACTGGTTGATTTGCCAGAAGAAAATAGTCATGAATTACCCAAAACAGTTTGAATATGTTTACGGCAAAATTTATAAAGAACATCTTCTTAGAACCGGAAGGATTAAGAGCAATAGGGAGAAGTGGGAAAATGACCAGAGTCTTCGCTAAACAAGGAGACCTTGATGGTTCGTGTAGTATTTATAGTTTGATGATGATGCTTATCTTTCACAAATTCTTAGACTGGGAGGATTTGATTGACGGCGAACGTGCAAAAGACTGCGAATTTGTTAATCGCATTCAGCATGAGTTTCTGCATGGCTTTAAAGGAATTTGTTCTGGTGGGTACAGATTACAAGAAATCTCTGAAAGAGTAAACAAATGCTTTGGTGAAAAAATGTGTAAGGCATATACAACAGTGCCTGATACTCCGAATACAGTGAATCGCAGAATACTACAAGAAATGATTAAAATGCATTTAGACGACAGACAACCCGTTATGTTGGGATATTCCAAACCATCGGAGCTTGGACATGCTTTAGTTGCCGTTGCCTACAGAAGAGAGGCAAGGAATCGGTTGCGTTTGTTCTGTCTAGATCCTTCCCACGGGGTATCCTTTATGCACTTATGGAATACCGTTATCGACCTCGATTATCTTACTTCCGACGATGACGATTTCACAGACACCAACTATTATGCAGAGAAAAAGGTGTGTGTCAATAGCATTTTGGTCATAGACGACTTCCCGGCAGAGAGGGATTGTCCGTTCTAAGATTATAGGCCATCAGGCCTTGAAAACCTCCATTTTCTTTCACATGGTTTTGTTTCTATTCTATAGTATTCAAAATCATATACCTTTAATCTCTCAACGTCGAGACCCTCCCTTTTTGCCTCTGCTTCAGAACTTACATACTGAAAAACGTTTTTTCTTGAATTTGATGACAGCTCTTCAGGCATCGGCTGCTTATTTTCCATCCAATTCAATTGAGTCAGAGATTTATCAACACTGAGACCGTCGAAAAGATATTCATAGACATATGTAGAACGACCATCCTCATCCAACCATACCTTTTCTATTTTATCATAAACCCTAAAGGCTCTTATCAGAGCTGAAGCTCGATATTTGTCTTTCTTTTCAAACGTGATATCAATGCCAGACATGTGAAGATTGAGTGTACCAATTTCGAAATAAGGCTTGATTTCATGAACAACCTCTTTAGTTTTCTTATTCCATTTTTTCTTGTTCCTATGATATACGATAGGGTCTTTTATGTCTCCATTTTCTTCATGATAATAGAATTCAATACTTGTTATATATAGGTCGTATCTTTTACTACAATTGAAATATCCCCCATACAGCAAGTAAAAAGCCAATTTCTTGAATGATTCTTCAAGATTATTTTGTCTTTCTCTATCTTGTTGAAACTCTCTTAATTTAATTATCAATTCATTCATATTTTATAATTTTTCAGTTTCCTCTTCTTCCCTCAATTCCAAGCTCACACGGGGTCCCTCTGTGCGCTTAGTCAGTTTTTTCGTCTTTGATGGCAAAGATACGAAAAATCAATTGAAATGCAAAAGAAAAAGCGTTTTTCTTTGCATATCCGTCCAATCACAGATTGGAAAAGTGTAAATTTTTTAGCTAAAAACCATTGGAAAAGTGTAAATTTTAGCCAAATATTCATTGGAAAAGTGTAAGTTTTTCGCCTTTTTCTTACGATTTACCTTCAACGATTTCCGGAATATCACCTTCGACAATTATGCACATTTTTCTACGATGTGGCTTACTGCAAAAGAGGAATAAGGCGTATTTGGGCAATACGCATAATTCTGTTGTACAGATTTCGCCTAATTTCTACATTTGTCACACTCGACTCATACTTTAGGCAAAGTCCCATACCTGCAGGACAGTAGTCGGACACTTCAAGGGTGGTGGCAGAGGAGGATTCAATTTCTGTATTCTCAAACAAAACTGTGTCAACGTCTCCAGAGGCAGCCGTTACTGTGACTTTGGTTGGCAGAGACGGATTAGGAGTTGGGGACTCCACAAAGGTTTCTGCTGGTGTCTCTGGGGCAAAGTTCAGTAACATCTTGTAGTGAACGCCTGGCACCACCTCACCACTACCATATCGGACAAGAACTTTAAGAGCTATTTTTGTCGGATTGAAGCGGATATACCGATTGCCGGGCACGCCCCATCTGGCATCAACATTGTCAATACTATCGGCAGTAGCTAAGTAAGGAACAAAAGGACCTGAATAATAATTATCTATATCATTGCTATTGCCAATCTCCGCCAGTCCGTCGAAAGCGTCAATGACAATTTCACGCTTAATCATCCATATATAGAACTCATTGGGGATGCGGTTCAGACGGTAACCTGTGCCGTCGTCGAACTCTGCGGTAGTAATGTCGGCCGTGAGGTCGACGGCCTTGCCCTCGTCTGTGGCACGCCAGAGGTTCCACAGCGGTTCCACCTCTTTCCACGTGGGAGCCTTGGTGTCAGTGGGGAAATTGGTGGCAAAAGCTTTTACTGATTCTTCCGTTCCCTGTGGATAGGGAAAATAGGCGAAGTCGCCCATCACACGGGGCACGCGGAAACTCTTTTCCGGACCATAGAGAATAGCGGTTTCCTCCTGTCCGTTTTCCTGTATCGTCACCTCGGCAAAGGTGCGGTAGTAGTAGGTTTGGCCGGGCTGCAATGTTGCGCCTATATAATTCTTATCGTCAAACCGCAGAGTATATCTCGTTGTTTCATCCTCCCAGTTGTTATAATAATATTTAGAGGAAAAGTCATGGCCGACAATCATGAAATGGCAATGGTTAGCAGGCAGTTCCACTCCGTTGCGCCGAATCCTCAGTGACAGACCGCTGTAGGCATGATACTTCAGAGAGTCGCAGTGGTCCACTGTCAGTCCAGGTTCTGAGCCGAAGCACAGGCCGTGCCGAGCCTTGAAGTTGGCTGGCAGGTCATCCTGCCAAATGATGGCTACTGCGTACTTCCCGTCATCGTGCCAGGCCTGAGTGACGTTCCATTGATAGTTTAGGCCATTCTCGTGCTTTGTTGCGCTGTAGCCTGCATCCTGCACCTCAGGCGCAAATTCATACAGCCGGATGGTGGTAGTATCTTTCACGCCATTGATGTATTGACGGGTGGTGCCATCCTTCATGTGAATGACTATCATGTCCTGAGCCGTCATGCCGACCACATTGCTAACTGTCAGGGCTATTGCGATAAGAAATCTTTTTGCTTTCATGTATTTGTACCTCCTCCTTAATTATTCTTCGGGTATGTCTTTATTGTCATAGACGGCTTTGGGAACGAGTTCCAGATAGTCGAGTCTCAACTCCGTGTCTGTATTCCCCATATACTCTAACTTCAGGTAGCTATCACTTTTTCCGTCGGTTAGAATACGCCCCAATGGGCACCTTGTACATAGAGGATGCTCAGAAAGGTTGCCACCATATACTCTACAGACACTTGACACCCTCATGACTTGATTTTCTTCTGGTTGGCTCAAATTGAGCGATTCCACTGTTACTTGGCCATTCAGGTAGATCTTGATGGTGGGCTGAAACGAATAAGTATTGAATCCCAATCTTATCTCCCATTCGCCGGCTGGCAATGGGGGAAGTTTAATGGTGAGAGTACCACCATCGCCCTGTACTGCAACGTCATCGGCTAAATACATAGCATTTACAAGGCTTGTCCTGAGAGCTATCAGATCATTGTCCATATTCTCACCAGTAATGTTCTCCATACTGTCCCATTTATAAATGAAGCTGCGGCCATCAGGGTATGGGTGGAGTACATCAGTCATATCGTTATCCCAACGTGTTTTCTCTACATCACCTCTCAACTCATCGGCATTGTTCATGATATCTGGCGAAAGAGCCTTAAAGTCTACACGCCAGAGTTCACTACCCAACATCTCCTGAGTTGTCCTGTCGTAGGTTAGGATGCGATCGATGTAGAAGTAGTAACCATTGAAGGCCCTCTGCGTGAAAGGGTCGCTGTGGTTGCTATCGTCAGGTACAATCTTTGGGCCGCGCACCTGCATACCGTACTTGTCGGGGCCGTCCTTCAATCCACGCCGGTTCAGGTAGACAGCGCTTTCGTCACCTGCCATCGGGTAGCTGCACTTCAGCGAGGCATGGGGCATCAGTGTGGCATACCATGTGGCAATGTCAGCCTTTTCGGTATCTAATAAACAGTCGGTTATCTTACCATCGTAGAACGTCAGATACCAGTAGGTACAGCCAAAGGGTAGGATGTGATAGGCCACGAAACGGTTCAACGAATTGCGCGGATCCTTGGGGTTGCTCACGTCTACATCCTCAGGATAGGCTTCGTCGTAAACCTGCTTGGCGTAGGCTTTCAGTTGATCGAGGTTGGTGATGCCTTGTGCAGCCAGCACATCGTCGGTCTCAACAAACAAGGTAAACATCTTGTAGCGCTCAGCATTGTACCATGCCACTTCAGTCCAAGTATGCGATTTGTACCTGTATTTTAATACATCAGGTGCCTGGTAATCCTCATAGATATAGTTGCACAGCGTCTTGTTTAGTCCCGTCTCCTTCAGGGCTTGACTGAAGAGTTGTGTCTTGGGGTCATCGGCAAGGATGTTGGGCAGGAAACAGGCATGGAACTCGTTGTTCTGCTCGTAGGTAATCTTTTCTATGTCGGAAGCCGGTATGGGCAGTTCGTCATTCACAACAACATACTGTTGGGCTGTAGCTGATACGCACAGTACCACGGCAACAAAGAAAAAAAGCAGTTTTTTCATGGCTTCATCAGTTTAAAGGTGAGACACTTGTTAATACTTACCACATAGATGCCGCGCGGCTTCTGCGTCAAGTCTATCGTAGCCCCTCTGTCATTGCGGTTCACAATTGCGTTCACGCTCTTGCCGTCGATGCTGAACACCTGCAGATGGTCTGATGGCAGAAGTCCGCTGGCACGCACTATGCCATCACGGGTTAGGTCAAATGTGACGCGCAGGGCGTTGTCTGCCTTCTGCTCATCGATGGCATTGGCGTCGGCTGTTCCGAAAGTCAGATCCTCAACCAGGTCTCGCTTAAAAGTCATGTATTTCTCACCGTCATCTTCCTGATAGAAAATCTTCATAAGGCCACGCCCACAACTGACAACTGGTTTCTGAACAGGCAGCATGAATTGCACCTTACTTCCATCCTTCAGATGTACATACAATACACAAAGATGAGGAAAATCTCCACTTTGTTCTCCTGGGCCATTGTTCGACTGGGCAGAACACGGCAAAAGAGTCATAAGCCCCATCAAAAGCAAAAGTACTACCTTCTTCATCATTAGGTTTGTTTGTTAGTCGGTGCAAATATAGTAAATATTATTATTCGATGCAAGCAAAACGGCGAAAAACATTTTTTAACTGTTACAGAGTGAAAAATATAATTCGTTGCAATAGAGCTATTTCCTAATTTTGTTAAGGAAAATGTACTCAAAATTGTAATGGCATATAATTAGGGGGTTTGGCGGTTTTTCCAGAAATGTTTATCTTTGCACTGTTTTGAAAACTATGATAGTTATGCAGAAATATCTTTTTATTTTTCTTCTTGCAGTGATAGTAGGTTGCAATCGGCAAAAGGAATCTGATTATGGTCAGTTGGTTCTCGTTGACAGCCTTCTCAGGAATGAATATTCAGACTCCGCTTTATCGATTCTGAATACGATTCATTTGCCGGATAGCCATGAGGAGTATAAGGCATATTATCATTTACTATTATCTCAAGCTCTTTACAAAACCTATTATCCAATTGAATCGGACTCCATGATTCAATTGTCGATAGATTATTATAAGAAAACGAAGAACAATGCGAAACTGCTTCAGGCCCTTCTTTATGATGGAAACATCCTGTATGGTTTGGGGCAAACCGCCAATTCATTACAGAGACTGAAAGAGGCAGAGCGTCTTGCAAAAGATGTGAATGATGATGTCCTGCGTCATAATGTCTATTTTTCTATCGCTTGTATTAATTCCTACAATGGTGAAAAATTGTTGGCTTTGGAGTATATCAGAAAAGCACTGAATCGTTCATTAAATACTGGCAGAAAAGACCATCTCGCCTATGATTATCAGAATTATTCCGTATATCATTACAACTTAGGCAATTATGATAGTTGCAAATATTACATTGATAAATGCATTTCGCGGATTGACTACCTGCCCAAGGAACCTGCAGAACGTAGGGCAAAAGTATGGAAAAGTATGGGCTTTGCCTATTATTCTATAGACCGAAAACAATCAAGAGCGTTTTTGGAGAAGGCAATATCATTGGCTCCTATGGGTGAAGCCTATGGCGCCTTGGCAAGATTATGCCTTGAAGAGAACGATACAAGTAATGCTCGGTATCTCTTGGGTGAAAGCATAAAAGATGAAGCTTCCCCCTCAATAAGAATCGGGAATATGCAGTTGTTTAGCAAGATTGAGCAACAGCAAGGGAATTATAGACATGCGGCAGAACTGTCACAACTGGCGTGTGTCATGAAAGACTCGCTGACTCGGCGTCAACAAGAAGAGAACATTCGTGCACAACAGATAACATTTGACCGTCAAATGGATGCCAAGCAGGCAAACATTGCCCAGCGGTGGTTGTGGTATGGAATAGGACTTGCCATACTTGTTGGTAGTGGCGTGGTGCTAATATTAGTACGACGGTCGAGACTGGCAAAGCTGAAGTTGGATGATGTGAAACAGCAGGTAGAGCTATTACAAGTCGAGGGGCAACGAACAAACAAAGAAGTAGACAAACTAACTAACAAGGTGGAGAGTCTGAAGCGGAAACAGCAAGAGCAGGAAAAGGCAATGCGCAGCCAGCAGAAAGACTGGCAACGACATGGGCAAACCATAGAGCGAGGACACCGGCTTTTTGTTGAACTGATGGATAAGGGTGGAAGCACTAGACTGTGGACACGTGATGACTTCAAAGACTTCCGTGTCTACTATGACGCAGTAGACAGCGAATTCACAAATGAGATATCGCAGAGGTATGGGGAACTTTCACAGAACCTCTACCTGTTGGCGCTGTTGGAACACATGGGGAAAAGCGATAAAGAAATTATAGCGATGATGGATCTTACAATTGGCGCACTGCGTACAACCCGCACACGGCTAAACCAAAAACGAAAAGACTAAAGAGAGCGTCTCGCTGCCTGCACTATTCTCAACAAGAAAGCCCCCTGTAATTTACAAATAGAGGTAACGAGGTAATATCGTGCTCGGAAACGGCCTGTGGCAAAGGGTTTGAAGCACGTTACCTCTGTCGGGCAGAGGTAACATTGAGGTAACATAAGTCAAGTTTAGGGACAAGGATTCTGAGGATATTGTGAAGCCTGTTTGAGAGGGCACGAGTTTCGCGAAATACTCCATGAGTATTTTCCAAAAGTCATGGAGTATTTTTTCAGAAATCGTACACACCTAAAAGAGGGAATTCAAAAAGATACTCACCATACTCACCCACGAATCGCGAAACGCCCGTCTGCAGGGGCTTTGCGCCCTGTTCGCCATCGCCACATACTCACCCGGACACTCACCCACATGCTC
>Ga0265298_10002060_pt1 | contig 28760 bp, 24 predicted proteins | sample AusTroGonzalo_MG_3_FD_193486 | JGI IMG/M metagenome (GOLD analysis project Ga0265298, IMG submission 193486) | Bovine rumen microbial communities from tropical cattle in Woodstock, Queensland, Australia - Gonzalo_01 | ecosystem: Host-associated > Mammals > Digestive system > Stomach > Rumen ...
AAACTACGTGCGAGCCGTCAAGCGACGCCCAAAGCCCTATCCCTTGCTGACAAAACCGCGTTCAGAGTATCGCCCGGAGGAGGTCATATGAGCCTTAAGTTAGCGGCATTCGGGTCTGACCCTTTTTTGAAGTAGCCAAAGGAGGAGGGCGAGGGCGAGGTACCACGCGGCGCAGACGGAAAGTGGCCACGGCTCGACGGTGAAGTTGGCGCCGGGGATCGCGGCAACGAGGCGCGAGACATCGGCCATCGTTCCTGCAAGAAGTGCGGCAAAGTTGTTGACGTGCGCGGCGAGCCGATCGGAGACGAAGCTCGCCACAATCCCCGCAATCCCCGCCTTGACGCTCGCGCCCGCCGCCGGAAGGAGAAGAAGGTTCGCGGCAATCCCTCCTGGCGTCACGCGGCCAAACGCATGCGCCGCAATCGGCGTTCCTACTGCCCACGCCGCGAAGGTCATTACGAGCGACGCGGCAAATCTGCCGCGGATGCGTTCTGCCACGAACCGCCCCCAGAAGAAAAGCCCGAGCATCACCGCAAACGAGAGCGCACACCCTGTGTCGAAAAGCTTCATGGGATCGCTTCCGTAGACGACAAGAAAGGTCAGCGACCACGCGACGAGCGCATCGGACCTTCGCCAGAAAATCGGCGCGGCAAAATACAAACTCGCCATCGCCGCCGCTCTCACCGCGCTCGGGCTCGCACCTGTCATCGCAACATAGACCCAAAGCGCGGGAATAAGGACGACGCCGCGAAAACGAAACGGACATCCCGCAAGCGCAAGGACAAACGCGAACGCATGCGCGACAAGCATCACGTGAAGCCCCGATATAGCAAAGACGTGAATCGTGCCGGCCGCGGCAAAAGCGTCGCGGTCTGCCTTACGCATGCGCGTGCGTTCTCCTAAGAGTATCGCTCTGTTCAAGCCGACCGCTACGCAGTTTCGCGGAAGCCCGATTCCCATGCGACGCGAGAGGTCGCTGCGGAGCGCGGCGAGTAGCGCGGCACATTTGCCGCGCCCGACGCGGCGGGCAAACGTTCCCTTTCCCTTGACCCAGAGCTTGCGGCGAAGGGAGAAGTCGTCGATCTTCGTGCGCTCGAGCCAGCCCGCGCATTCCCATGTATCGCCGACTTGCGGCAAGGGCGCGGTCGCGTCGAGCGGAAAGATCACCCGAACTTTGAGCGAGCCAACGGAGCTCGCAAATGACGCCCAGCGAACGCCGTCTTTGCCGCGCGTCGCGCGCACTCCATTCTCTACGCGCAACTCGCGTACGAAAGGCCGGCCGCAGCCGAGGACATGCGCCTCGTCCAAAATTTGCTTTCTCGACTGCGCGGCGTAAAGCGCAACGGCGAAGCCGATGGCAAACGCCAAAACGAGGCGTGTAGCGCGATACGAGAACGCAAGGCATGCGACAAGCGCGACCACTGCGGCGAACGCCGAAAGCGGCCAGAGAGGCGAGAGGATCGACGCACCGAACGCGCACCACTCGCCCAGCGCAAGCGACGCGCAGAGCGCAAGCCATTCGAACCCATGGGCAATTGACAGACTCCTGTTCACGGAGTCATCATATCATATTCCGCGGAAAGAAAAATGAATTGAATATGAATTCGTTTTGAGACATGTAACCATGTAGAACATGCAGAACAGGTAGAAACTCTGCACGATCTACATGTTCTACACGGCTAAATAAATCGGCTATCAAAGCTCAGATACAAGAAGGGACGACTTCGCGGGAACGAGCATGTCGAGCTCGGCACGGTCGGCGGGCGAAAGCGCAATGCCCTTCTCCGCGAGAAACGCGCGCAGCCGCGCGGGCGTTTCGTAGTTGCCCTCCTCCGCGCGGACGGGGGCGATGATGTCGTAGCGCTTGAAGAACTTGCCCTTGAGCGTGAGGTCGGCGTACTTCGCGGCGCGATGTACGACGATCGTGAACCGAGGATGATCCATCACGTCGAGCTTCTGCCCGATGCGCAAGCGGTCGGCGGAAGGAAGCTCGTTGAGCTTCAGGAGCGAGGCGAGCGTCGAGCCATTCTCGGAAGCAATGCGCGTCGCGGAGTCGCCGCGTTTGACGACGACCTCCTTGACCCACTGGCGGTTCTTGCCGACGAAGAGACGGCGGATGTTGAGCTCGCCAAGCCGCCGAGCGAGCGAATTGTCGAGGTCCGCGACCGCCTCACCAGGAAGCGCGCGAAGCTGCTCGATCGTCGAAACGGCAAGCTCGACGTCGTGCGCGGCCTCCGCCTTCTCGAGCTTCAGGAGGAGATTCTGCGCGACGCGCGGGCGATTGCGCTCCGCGCCCGGCGGAAGCGGCGGCGGTGGAGGCGGCGGCGGTAGGGGCACGTCTCCGACGTGCCCGCTGCGGTCGCCTCGGAGAGGCGCCCCTACCGACTTGGGCTTGTCTTCGATGTGCACGACGGCTGTTGGTAGGGGCGTGTCTCCGACGCGCCCTTGGCCATCGTCAGCGTCAGACGACGAAATAAGCCGCCTGACGCCAGCCGCCGCAAGGACGGCGACCGCCGCGAGGGCGATGACGGCAACGAGCCAGCCCGCGCCCGATGACTCCTCGTCTATCGGATTCGGGTTGTACTCGATGCCAAACTTGCCCTGGACGAAAGCCATCGAGGACGACTACTTGGCCTCTGCGGCTCCCTCGGGCGTGACGACGCCCTGGACGCAGCTGCGGAGAATCTCCATCTCGGTGCCGTTCGCGGTCTCGACCTTGAACGTCTTCTCGGTCGCCTCGACGATGGTGCCGATGATGCCGCCGGCGAAGACGATCTTCGCGCCCGCGCGCAACTCTTCTATCATCTGGCGGCGCTCCTTCTCCTTGCGCTGCTGGGGACGGATCATCATGAAGTAGAAGATCGCGAGGATCAGCAGCATCGGGACCATCATCCCGAACCCAGACGACTGGGCGGGAGCGGCGGCGGGAGCCGCGGGAGCGGGGGCCGCAGGCGCGGCGTCGCAGAGCATAATGCAGTTATTCATTTTCTTTTGTGTCCTTCTTTACTTGTTCTTTCCAATCGAAAAAAGTTCCGTCGTCGATCGCGGCGCGCATCTCCTTCATGAAGCGGTTGAGCGCCCAGACGTTGTGGATCGTGAGAAGCCGGAGTCCCAGGATCTCGTCGCACGCAAGAAGGTGGCGGACGTAGCTCCTCGTGAAGTTGCGGCAGCAGTAGCACTCGCACCCTTCCTCGACGGGCCCCTGGTCGAACGCCCACTTCGCCGCCTTGATGGCGACGTTGCCGTGGCGCGTGATCGCGGTGCCGTGGCGGGCGATGCGCGTCGGTATCACGCAGTCGAACATGTCGATGCCGCGCGCGACGCACTCGGCCATCTGGTGCATGACGCCGAGCCCCATCACGTAGCGCGGCTTGTCCTCGGGGAGATAGGGCACCGACGCGTCGACCGCCTTGTACATGAATTCCTCGGGCTCGCCCACCGAAACGCCGCCGATCGCGTAGCCGTCGAAGCCAATCTTGACGAGCTCCTCGGCGCAGTGGCGGCGGATGTCGTCGTAGACTCCGCCCTGAACGATGCCGAAAACCATCTGGCCGTCGGCGTGCGGCGCGTCCTTCGAGGCCTGCGCCCAGCGCAAGGTCTGCTCGACCGACTTCTCGGCCCTGTCGCGCTCGCAGGGATAGGGCAGGCACTCGTCGAAGACCATCGCGATGTCCGAGCCGATGACGCGCTGCATCTCCATCGACTCCTTCGGCCCGAGGAAGAACTCGTGGCCGTCGATGTGGGAGTTGAAGCGGCATCCCTCCTCGGTGATCTTGCGCATCCGGGCGAGCGAAAAGACCTGGAAGCCACCCGAATCGGTGAGGATCGGCCCGTCCCAGCCCATGAAGCGGTGAAGCCCGCCGGCGGCCGCGAGGACGTCTGCGCCGGGGCGCAACATGAGGTGGTAGGTGTTGCCCAGGACGACCTGCGTCTCCAGCGCCTTTAGGTCGCGCGGCTCCAGCGCCTTGACCGTGCCAAGTGTGCCAACGTCCATAAAAACGGGGGTTTCGACGGTGCCGTGGGGGGTAAAAAGCCGCCCCAGCCTCGCCCGCGTACGCGTATCCGTCTTTAGGACTTGAAAAATCATGCCGCATATTCTACCAAAAAACGGTTGCGTTTAGAACGGAAATGGTGTATCATTTTACAGTCACGTATAGGAATATACTCATATGAATAAAGCACTGCACGTCCTCGTGTATCTGTTCTTGATCCTCTCGGCTGCGGCCCTGTGGTTCGAAATTGAGCTCAATAAGAAGCGCACGCTTCTTACTGACCGCAACGAGATGCAGGAGGACTATATCGTCAAGATCGCCAGCACGGTCGAAAAGGTCGAGCCCAACAAGGACATGACCGCTGAGACCAAGAAGGACATCTCGCCCATAGAAGCGAAAATCGTCGACATTCCCGAGACCGAGAATGTCCTCGAGGACTACAACGCGTACCTCGAGCAGGCGAACCTCGAAACATTCAGCTGGGACAACCAGACGACGAGATCACAGCTTCGCAACGTCTATGTCCTCGACCATGAGGGCAAGGTCGTTATGGACGGCGTCAAGCCGCTCATGAAGGGTCCGGGCACGGAGCATGAGCTCCTCGAACAGTTGCTCGACGGGGCGTCGAAGATGAGGACGAAGCTCGACACGACGCGCGCAGAGCTCGTCAAGCTCCACAAGATCATCGACGAACAGGTTGAGGAGCTCAACAAGCTGAAACCGGTCGCCCGCCAGGACAAGCTGACGATCGTCGAGAAGAACGAGAAGATCACCAAGCTCGAGGAGATCAAGGCGGACCTCGAGAACCAGATCGTCAAGATCAAGGCCCAGATCGACGAGCTCAACGCCGAAATCACCTCTCTCAAGGACGAAGTCGTGACGGCACAGGACGAGACGGCCGCGGCGAAAGACGAGCTTGAGAAGAGCCAGAAGCTCGTCGAACAGCTTAAGAAGTTGATCCAACAGATGATCAACGAACGCCAGCGCACCAACGGCGACCCCAACAACATCACGTCGCTCCCGGCCGGCGAAAAGGGCAAGATCGTAGAAGCGGACAACGAGAACATGTTCGCCATCGTTGAGTTCGACGCCAAGTCAATGAAGGAACTCAAGGGCGACAACCTCGACCACCCGATTCCGAACATCGAGCTCGGCGTGAAGCGTCCTGGCTTCCACGGCGAAGCCGGCGAGTTCATCGGCCGCATCCGTCTCCGCCAGGAAGTCCGCGAGAAGAACTACATCATCTGCGACATTCTCGGCCAGTGGAAGCAAGACGATATCAAGCCAGACGACGTGATCTTCGCCGACTGACGAGGCAGAGACGGTCGACTATGTTCTCTCCGCTTCGTTCGCTCGCTCAGTCGTCCGTGAAACTCTTTTACGGATTCGCGGCGGCGGCGGCGCTCGGGCTCCTGTCCGGGTGCATAGCGGATACCGCGGAAGACACCGATCTTCCGTGGTCGTCCAACAAGTCGTGGGAAGGCATGGCTCCTGTCGCGCCAACCATGATGGACAGGTATGAGTAGGGGTCAGGGGTCAGTAATTAGTGATTAGAGACAAGAGCATAGAGATGAAAGAGGGCGGCGTGCGTTTGGACGCCGCCCTTCTTTTGCATTTCCCGACGAGTACGCGGGCGTTTGTCCGCGAGGCCGTCGAATCGGGTGCCGTTCTCGTCAACAGGCGGCGTGCGGCGAAAGGACTGAAGCTCCGCGGCGGCGAGACGGTTGAAGTGCGCGAACTCGCGGAAGCGAGCGACAACGTAGTCGCGCCCGATCCGTCGGTCCGACTGCGCGAGGTCTTCGCAGACGACGCCCTTCTCGCCTACGACAAGCCGAGCGGCATGCCGGTGCAGCCGCTGAAGCGTTCAGAGCTCGGTACGCTGATGAACGGCGTCGTCGCGCGCCACCCCGAGTGCATTCCGCTTGGGGACAGACCCCTTCTCGCAGGCGCGGTGCATCGCATCGACGCCGACACCTCTGGGCTCGTCCTCGTCGCGAGAACGGCGGAGGCGTTCGAGAACCTTCGCGGCCAGTTCGCCGCGCAGACGGTCGAGAAGACGTACCTCGCGCTCGTAGAGGGAACGGTCGCGGCAGGAGGAACTCTTGAGAACGACTTGGTCCACGACCCGACGCTGCCCTTCTGCCGGATGATCGACATTCACCACAACCGGCTTACGCGTGCGCAGTGCGAGGGGCTGAAGCCGCTCCACGCGGTAACGAATTTCAAGCCGATGGAATTCATATCGACCGAGACGGAAGAGCAGACGCTCCTGGAAGTCACGATCTTCACCGGAGTCACTCACCAGATCCGCGCGCAGCTCGCGCTCGCGGGGATGCACATCGTGAACGACCGACTCTACGGCGCGTTTGCGGTAGAGAACATGAAGGGGCATTGCCTTCATGCGCTCGCGGCGAAATTCCGCCATCCGGCCTCGGGAGATCCGATGGATCTCCGCACGCCCTACCCGCCATGGGCAAGGGCATAAGATCTTTTTAGCCACAAAGAACGCAAAGGGCGCAAAGAAACTGGGGCATTGACCCAGACCCCAAAATGCTTTGCGACTCTTTGCGTACTATGCGGCTAAAACCAAGGGCTACATAGCAAGAGATTTTAGCCGCAAATGGCTCAAGATCACATGCGGCCGGAGAGGGCGTCGATGAGATCGCAGAGGCGCTTGTAGGCGTGGCCAAGATCGTCGTTCGTCACCTTGAACATGTATTCGTCGGCACGGGCGATCTCCCCTTCGGCGTTCGCGAGACGGCGCTCGATAACGTCGGGCGCGTCGGTGCCGCGGTTGACGAGCCGACGGCGAAGCTCTTCCATGTCGGGAGGGAGAAGGAAGATGTCGACGTAGCCGATCTTGAGAGGGTCGTTGTTGGGTAGCGCGCGCACGTAGTCGCGCACCTTCGCTGCGCCCTGGACGTCGATGTCGAGTATCATCGAGTTGCCTTCGGCGAGGACTTCCTCGATGGGGGCCTTGAGGGTACCGTAGTAGTTGTCGTGGACCTTCGCGTACTCGATGAACGCGTTCTCGCGGATCAACTCTTCGAAGCGTTCCTTCGTCTTGAAATGGTAGTCGAGGCCGTCTTCCTCTTCGCCGCGCGGCGCGCGCGTCGTGCACGAGATCGAGTAGACGATATCGTGGTACTCCTGGAGGAGCATGTCGATGAGCGTTGACTTTCCGCATCCCGACGGCGCGGACATCACGATGAAAAGCGACTTTGTCTTCATGACGCACATTATACCAAATCGCCACGGGGTGGAGTAGGCGGGAGAGGATGGGGGGAGAAGGCGGGAAAAACCAGAGAGGAGTTGGACTGGGAGTTCCGTCGGACTCACTCGCTGCGCTCGTTCCGCCCGACGGTGAAGGCAACATCCATTTGAGAAGAAGAAACTTGCCGCTGAAGAAGATAAGGTGAAAGATGGCAAATGGAGAGGAAACTTGCCGCTGAAGAAGATAAGGTGAAAGATGGCAGATGGAGAGGAAACCTGCCGCTGAAGAAGATAAGGCAGAGAGAGGAAGGATGCCAAGGGGAGAGAAAACGAGACATCGAGTCCGCGGCGGAGTGGATTGGGAATGCGAAGCATCCGAGTCCGCGGCGGAGTGGATTGGAATCAAAGATCTGGAATGAGAGACAGACGAGTCCGCGGAACGAGCGTAGCGAGTGAGTGGACTCGTCTCCAATAACAAGCGTAACTATCGCATAGATAGAGATTGCCTATAGAGGATCCAAGGCAAAGTAAGCCACTAATTGGAGTGGCTATTGTTGCTGGGCTCAGGGTTGATGTGGTTAGGGCTGAGCGGGACCAGGGTTACTTGCTGAAGAGTCGCCCTTTAATCTAAAGTATCTCGACAACTTCTCGCGCAAGACCTCTATCAGCCGCTCGTCGTCCTTGTAGGAAATGGAGATGAGCTTCTTCCCCGCGCGCTGATATAGGAACTTCTTCTGCTCCTTGTTCCTGATGTACTCGGGAGTGTTCATCCCGAAATACTCTATATAGACGTCGAACTCCGGCAGATAGAAATCAGGCCTGACAACGGCATCTCCAGCGATTCGATAGCGCTCGTCGTACATGAACGCAATCCCCTCGCTCTCAAGAAACTCAGCGATCCTCTTCTCGCCAATGCTCTGCACCGCGACGCCGCCCTCTGTTCTGCGGCGCTTGGCGTCCTCGACAACGAACTCGAAGTTGACGTTCTCCAGTTCGCGCTCGTCCAGGCAGTGACGGCAATATGGACGTCCCCAACGCTCCATGCCCGCCATGTATTCCTCGTCGGTAATCGAACGCTTGCACCTTGTGCACCAGTTCTTCCTGTGCGCGAGCCGCGCGCGATTCGCGTTCTGTATGGCCGCCACTGCGTCTGCAGCAGCGTTCCGCAAATATGACGGAGCGCCCTCCTCGCGCGCCACGTCCTTTAGCGCATCAAGCGCGCAGACCGATTTCTCTCCGTAGCGGGCGATGGCCTTTGCGGCGTACTGCCGCACCTGCGGCCTCTCGTCGTCCCTGACGAGATCGGCGAGCATCGGTATGAAGACTCCCGAGTAGTAATCCCCTTCCGCGGCCATCTTGCCGAGCGCCGAAGCGGCGAGGCGGCGCACTTCCCCAAATTCGCTTTTGAGGAAGGAAGTAAATTCTTCGGCGGCCGCCGCGCGGCTTCTAAGCCCAGGAGGGAGCGGCAAGTTCTTGGCGGAATCGGCGATTTTCTCTGGGTGTTCAGGGTCGGGATCGAAGAGATGGCTGAGTAGCTTAACTCGTTCCAGCTCTTGATGCTGCCTTGCCAATTTCAGATTATTCGCCATATTGTTTTGGTATGCCCATCGGACTCACTCGCTGCGCTCGTTCCGCCCGATGGCGCTTCGCTTGTACTACCACGCTTTTGTCATTTGTTTCAGTAACTAACCATTCTCAACAACCAATCTCCTACGCTCGTTCCGCCCGATGGGGCTTCGCTTGTACTACCACGCTTTTGTTGTTTGTTTCAATAACTAACTCTTCTCGACAACCAATCTCCTGCGCTCGTTCCGCCCGATGGCGCTTCGCTTGTACTACCACTGTTTTGTCGTTTGTTTCAGTAACTAACCATTCTCGATAATCAATCTCCTACGCTCGTTCCGCCCGATGGCGCTTCGCTTGTACTACCACGCTTTTGTTGTCTTTCTCAATGAGAAATTTTCAGTAATGAACTTTATTGCCCTTCTCCTTAATAAGAACCTTGTTGTCTTTCGGGAGGATTTTTATTTCCTTTTTCAGTAACAAGACCTCAGTTTCCTTTCTTAGAAACAAAACCCTATTGTTTTTTTCTGTGCAAGAACTTTATTCCTTTCCAACAACAAGTCTCTGACGTATCTCCGTGCCAGATGGGGAGTTAGCGGTGGAGGCGCCAGGCAATCTTGAGGGATTCTTTGGCGATGCCGGCGGTTATCTTAGAGTAGCCAGCGACACGGTCGGTAAAGGCAATCGGAATCTCCTTGATAGAAAGCCCCGCCTTCCACGTCCTGTGGTTCATCTCCAATTGGAAAGAATATCCAGCAGACGCGACAGTGGTAAAATCAATCTTCTCGAGCGTCGTCTTTCTCCAGCACTTGAAGCCGCCAGTGGGATCCCTAACCGGCATCCCCGTGACGGTGCGGATAAAGATTCCGCCGGCGCGAGAGATGAAGCGACGCTTGAATGGCCAGCCCGGCGTCGATCCGCCGGGAACGTACCGCGAGCCGATGACGAGATCAGGGAATTTTTCCTGGTCGCCCAAATTACCAGCTTGCTTGGAAGTGATCGGAGTGGAAATGGCCTCGACTAGACGTGCGACATCCTTTGGATCATGGCTGAAGTCGCAATCCATCTGCACGACAAGTTCCGCGCCAAGTTCGAGCGCCCTTGAGAAGCCCGCGACGTATGCACGGCCAAGACCTTCTTTCTTCTCCCTATGAAGAACGTGGATGCGCGGCTCCTTCGCCGCGAGCTCGTCGATCACGGCTCCCGTTCCGTCAGGCGAATTATCGTCGACAAAGAGAAGCTCGACGCCGTTCTTTAGCACCGCCTCGGCCATCGGCCCGACGTTGTCCTTCTCGTCGTATGTCGGTATGACTACTATCGTCTTCATTTAAGATGTGCGCAACTTTTTTAAGCCGTGCAGAACATGTAGACCGTGTAAAATCTTCTACATGTTCTACACGTTCTACACGGTTTACTCTTTTGCAATCTCGAAGTCGAAGAAGCGTCCTGTCTTGATCGGCGGATGCTTCTCAAGAACCGACTTGATCTTCGCCTTCGCGTCCTTCGAGCGCGCAACGACGAACATGAAGCCGCCGCCACCGGCACCGCACAAGCTCACGGCGGAAATCCACGGCGCCATTCGTGCGATGATCAGCTCGACGAGCGGATTTGTGCTCCCTGGATCGAGCGCCTTCTTGGAAAGCCAGTAGTCGTTGACAGCCGAACAGAATGAATCCCAGTCGCACGACTCAACGGCCCTGAACGCCCGTTCCGCGTCGCTCTTCAGACGACGCACGATCGAGCGCGCGATATCGTCAGGATTTTCCTCGAAGAAGCCAATCACGCCGCGCAGGATGTTGCGCGCCATGCGTTTTCTTCCAGTGAAGTAGAGTAGCGCACGTTCCTTGAGGAATTTCGCAAATGCCGCCTCGGACTTTGGCGAGACTCGCTTTAAACTTGGATTCTGGCTTCTGCCTGGCGTTGTCGAGACGAGGTGTGCGCCAGGAACGAGGCCGCCAATCTGGTCCTGCCAGCCGCCGCCCGTCGCCATCTCCTTTTCAAGCGCGAGCGTGAGCGACGCGACGCGCTTCCATTCCGGCTTGCGACCCGCGATGCGCTCGAGCGCAGTGACAAGAGCGGCGCCAAGAATCGAGCTCGTACCCATGCCGCTACCCTTCGGAACATCGGCGGAAATCCTGATGTCGAGCCCACCGCAAGAGAAGTCGAATTTCGTCACCGTGAGCGCGCTCTTGACGAGCGCGCACCAGTCGTGCGGATCTTTCGGCGCGCGGATCTCCGCAAGCGACTTGAGGACGCCCGACTTCCCAAGGTCGACGCTCTCTACGTGCACTTCCTTCTCCGCGAGACGCCGGACGCGAACCTTGACGGGCTTAACGCCGTTCAGCGTAACCGCCGCATTGAAGACCGCGCCGCCCATCTTGTAGCAGATCGGCGGAGTGTCGCTCCAGCCGCCAGCGAAGTCGATTCTAAGCGGAAGTTCTACTGTGATGCAGTCGTCTGCCTTGCGAAGAGCAAGAAGTTTCTTGTGGTCGACCTTCTTCATAATCTCACCAAGCTTTAGTTTATCCCACTTGCCATCTGACTTGAAATCGTCCTCGACGCGGTAGCGAATTGGAATCCATTTCCCGCCAACGGGCAGGCACGTCAAACACTCGCCCTCGGAAAGATCGATCGGACCAAATTCCCTTGGCACAAAAGTGACGACGTTCTTTCCACCGAGTTTCATTTCGCCGCGCGAGATCGCGCAGCCCTCGACCCACTCGCGCCCCTTCCCGAGCCGCGCAAGAAGTTCACGCGTAGAGCCGATGTGGAAGAACGAGCAGCGAGGAACGACGTTCACGTGGAACGGCGCGAAGCCATTTAGAAGTTCACGCGCGAATTCGTCGTAGATATCGCCGACCTTCCATCCGGCGATGACGATCTTCTTTGCCGTCGCGGGATCGATCCAGAGAATTCCTGTATCGACGGCGACCTTGCCGCGACACACCGCTCCAGCCGCCTTTGCAGCAGAAGGCGACGGCTTCTGGAGAAAGGAAGTTACTTGGTAGGGACGCCTGTCCCCAGGCGTCCGCGGACGGCTCGGAGAGCCGTCCCTACCAATATGTGAGGTTCGATTTTTTGACTCCAACTTCTCCGGAACATAGACGCCATGACGCGAGCCCTCTTCGGGCGAGTCGTAGTACGCGACTCCAGTAACGCCACTCTTCGAAAAATCGCACGAACTAAAATCAAACTCTGGCGCGACGTCGCCACAGACAACGAGGACGCCGCTCTTCGGAAGCCGAAGCTGCTCCATGTTCGCGACAATCCGCTCGAAAAGAGAAACCGTCTTGCCGCGACTATCGGGCACAGGAACAAACGCCTTGCCTATCGCGGCGTACGAGGGGAGGCGCTTCGAGTCGCCTCCGGAATGGCAGATGAGAACACGCCTCTTCGAGATGTCGCCAAGTTTTTTGAGGACGCCGACGGTGCTGCCGAGCGAGCCGACGCGCTTGCCGCCCGGATCGGGAACGACAAGGATTTTTTCTGCAAGCGAGCCGACGAGCGGCGCAACCATAGCGCGGTAGCCGCGTGCCTGCGCCTCGTTTGAGGCGGTGACAACAAGAACGTCGAATTTCACGAGATCGACTCCATGGCCTTGAAGATCTCTTCTGGCTCGGCCATGCGACCAAGACCGTTCGTTCCGCATGCGAGCTCTCCGTATCCTGGCGCGACAATCTTGACGCCACGCTTCTCGAGCGCGGCGATATTTTCGCGCGTAACGGCGTTTTCCCACATGCCATCGTTCATCGCAGGCGCAACGGCGATTGGCGCGCGTGTAGCGAGGAGCGTCGAGGTGAGCAAGTTGTCGGCAAGACCGTAGCGCAACTTGGCGATTGTGTTCGCCGTGGCAGGCGCAACGATTGCGAGATCGCAGTCGGCAAGCGATATGTGCTCGGGACGCCACTCGGCGGGACGCTTGAACTCCTCGACGTAAACAGGATTGCGAGAAAGCGTCTGGAAGGTGAGCGGCGAGACGAACTCGCAAGCCGCCGGAGTCATCACGACGCGCACTTCGTCGCCGTTCTTCACAAAGAGCCGCACGAGTTCCGCCGCCTTGTAGGCCGCGATCGAGCCAGTGACGCAGAGAAGAATTCGATGTTTCATTAGGAGTCAGGAGTCAGGGGTCAGGAGTCAGGAGTCAGGAGTTAGGAGTCAGGGGTCAGGAGATGGCGGAGAGTATGCCTTTTCTCAAGTCGGCAACTGCTGCCTTCATGTCGCTTTTGCCGAAGAGGTAGGAGCCGGCGACGAATTGGTTTGCGCCCGCCTTCGCCGCGAGCGGAATCGTCTCGGCGTTTCCGCCGCCGTCGATCATGATGTCAAGATCGGGGCATTGCTCCCTTAGCCACGTGACTTTCGGAAGACACTCTGCGATGAACTTCTGCCCGCCATATCCGGGATGCACCGTCATCACGAGCGCCTCGTCGATCTCGCCAAGATAGGGACGAAGGATTTCGACATCCGTCTCGGGGTTCAGCACGATCGCCGGCTTCACGCCAAGCGCCTTGATGCGCTTCAGCTCGACGTGGAGATCGCAGTCCGCCTCGACGTGAATCTGCAGCGTCTGCGCGCCGGCGGCGGCGAACTTCTCGATGTAGAGGTCGGGGCGCGACATCATGAGGTGGACGTTGCGGTAGAACGCCGGGCAGGTCTTCCTGCAGAAGTCGACGATCGACGGGCCGAAGCTCATGTTGGGCACGAAGTGCGGGTCCATGATGTCGATGTGCAGGGCGTCTGCGCCAGACGCCTCGGCGCGCCTCGTCTCTTCGGCGAGGCGTCCGAGGTCTGCCGCAAGAAGCGACGGAAGGATCTCCAGTTTCAAGAAAGACCCTTCACTATCGCCTCGAAGTCGGCCGTCTGCTCCTCGAGCGAGCGCACCATCTGGAACTGGTTGCGCGCGCGGACGAGGTTGTGGTCGGCGTACTTGGTGTGGAAGTACACGTCGCCCGCGAGGTAGTCGGCAAGGAAGCGGATTCCCACCTCGAACGTCGCGAGCTTTCCGGAGAACACGAGGTTCGCGCGCTCGGCTTCGTTGAGGAACTTCGCACCCTCGAGATAGCCCTTGGCAAGCGCCTCGAAGTACTCGCGCTTCGCGAACACCTTCGAGAGGTCCGCCTCGTCTTCCGCGGCGGCAGCAGTCGAAGTCCTGACCATGTCGCCGAAGTCGAAGAGCGCGGAGCCGGGCATCGTCGTATCGAGGTCGATCACGACTGCCTCGCCGTTCGCGTCGATCATCACGTTGTTGATCTTCGTGTCGTTGTGGGTCACGCGCTCGGGAATTTCGCCCGTCGCCATGAGGTCGACGATGCGGCTCGCGTTCTTGCGCCACGAGTCGACAAACGCCATGTCGGCGGCGACCGACGCAAGCCGGCCCTTCACGTCCTTCGCGGCGGCATCGTCGAGCTGCTTCAGGCGGTTCGGCGTGTCGTGGAACTTCGGGATGATGTCCTCGAGACGCGGCGGCGGAATGTCCGCGAGGTCGTTCTGGAACTTCGCGAACGCGCGGCCGACATCGTACGCCTGGTGCGGCTCGGAGACGACATCGCGCGACGTGTAGCCCTCGAGGAACTTGTAGATTCGCCACGGGTTGTCGTAGCCGACGACTTCGAGCGACTTCACTCCCTTGGACTTCAGGAACTCCGTCACGCGGACGACGTTAGTCTTGAGGAGATCGACGTCGAAGATCGTCGTGTTGACGCGCTGCAGGATGTAGCGCGCGCCCGAGGCCGTCTCGACCTTGTACGTCTCGTTGATGTGGCCGGAGCCGTAGCGCGACACGTCGGTCGCGTCCGTGATGCCGGCCGCTTCGAGAACCTTCTTCTGTTCGTCTGTCATTTCTGGAAGACCTTTCAGCGCTTCTTGATGACGGGTATCTGCGCGGCCGCGACGGACTGGCCGAGACGGCGGAAGTGCTCGTCGGGAACGATGAGCTCGATCTCCTCGGCAGTAGCCGGGTAGATGTCCTTCAGCATCGCCCGGGCGGTCTCGAGGATTACGTCGCCGCCGAGTCCGCTCGTGACGCGGCCGAGCAGCATCATGCTCGAGTAGTCGTAGAACTCCTTGTACCACGGAATCGCGTGTGCGAGGAAGCGGCCGATCTGCACGTAGACCTTGAGCGCCTTGGAGTCGCCCTTCTCCATCGCGGCCTGCACGACCTTGAGGCGCTCGGGGAGCTTCATAGTCTTCGGGAACTTGAAGCCGTACTTCTCGGCGAGCCAGTTGACGGCCTGCTGCGAGAACGCCATCGAGCCGACGCCGGCGTCACCGGACCACTCGTCCGCGGGAGCCTTGGGGTTGAAGTCGACAGGGGCGAACGCGAGCTCGGTGATGCGGCCCGTGAGCGCGCCAGACTTGTCGATGAAGCCGACGGCCTCGGAGGAACCCATCGCGACGCCGAGGATGCCCTTCTTGCCCATCGTGATCATTCCCGCGAGGGCCGAGACGTCGCCGTCGTTGTAGATCTCGAAAGGAACGCCCCAGTCCTTCTCGACGCGGAAGAACATGTCCTGCGCAATCGGATACTTGGACGGGTTCTTCTCCTTGATGGCGCGGAAGAGCGAGGCGACGCCCATCTTCTTGCCGACGAGCGTGCCGGCCGTGGAGCCGCCGATCGCGTCGACGCGCGGCAGAGTCGCCGCGGCGGCCTTGAGCCCTTCGGTGAGCTTCGAGTAGTGGTACTCTGGGTCGGCGTTGTTCCGCGGATCCCACGGGAACTCTTTGGAGAACACGACCTTGCCCTTGTTGAGCGCGGAGATCTTGAAGTCGCTCGCACCGAGGTCGAAGCCAATGCGGCAGCCGTCGGCGACGGTCTTCACCTTCGTGAGCGTCTCTTTCTGCGCGGGCATCTTCTTGAGGGGAAGAACGACCGTCTCGACGGGACGCCCGTAGAGGTCGGAGAAGAACTCGTAGTCGAACTTGCGCGAGCCTTTCTTCGTGTACGCCTTAGCGACGGGCTGGACGACTGCGTCGGGACCGGCGAGATAGAGCTTCCAGCCGCCCGCGGCCCACACGATGAACTTCGCGATGCGGTCGACGACATGCGAGACGAACTTTGTCGCCTCGGGGCTGAGACGCTTCGGAATCTCAAGGTCGTAGCGGTAGACCTTCCCGTCCTCGCGCTCCCACGCGACTGCAACGACGTCGTTCTTCGCGCCGAGTCCGCTTTCGATTTCGGCGAGCGCCATTATCGGAGCCCAGAACTCCGATCCGCACTTGCACTTTGCCTTGCCGCATGAACATGCCATGGTTTTTCTCCTTTGCTTTTTTGGTTTTGGTTTTATGTGTCGAAAGCGGAAAGTATAGCCGGCGTCACGTCGACGAGCGACGAGACGCGCTCCCGCAGAAATTCCTCCTTCGGGCCGAAGGCGACAAACGGAACAGGGTTCAGCGTGTGCCCCCTCTCCGAAATGTTCTCGATGTTGCCGTGGTCCGAAGTCAGGACAAGCGTCACGCCCATCGCCTCCGCGAATCGGACGAGCGACGCGAGAAACCTGTCGTACGTCCTGAGCGCCGCGCACGCGCGCGCGTAGTCCATAGAGTGCCCGGCGACGTCCGACTGGAAGAACTCGAAAAGCGTGAAGTCGTACCTGCGCGCAATCGCCGCGAGATGTTCGGCCGCACGCTGCGGCGGGATAACGGCGATGTCTGGCCAGCGGTCCTGTATCGTCTCGCGCGTCAAGTCCTGCATGACGGCCTGGCCGTTCTGGAGATCGTCGACGGTCCTTATCGTCTCCGGCGTGGTAAGCGCCATTACGGTAGTCACCGACTTAAAGCGGCGCGCAGCGAGTTCGTCGGCGGAGTCGACGAGATACGCGTCTGAGAAGCAGACTTCCTTTCCCCTGTCGCGCAGCTGGATGAAGAGATTATCCGCCTCGACGATCTTCCGCAGATTGGGACCAGGAAATCCCTCGCAGTGCTTTCCCATCGCCGCGGCGCAGTTTACGCCGGTGAACATCGTCGCCTGGCCGGTTGCGCTCTGCGGCGGACCGTTGACGCCAAGCCGCGCGTCAATTGGCTTTCCGTGCTTCGAGACAAGACGGCACAGCACCGGACAGACCTCTGGATTGACAGGGTTGTCCGTTGCAGCGGCGCGCAAGCCCACGCCGTCGATGAACAGGAAGAGCACTTTCATTTGAATGTGTGTATTTTATCAAATTTTAATCGATTAATGCAACCTCGCTAAAGCAATATCAGCCACAAAGAACAGGAGAAACAGGAGGGGAGAGATAGTTGGAGGGAAGAGTTGGAGTTGGAGAGAGGTGGGAGAGATTTTTAGTTTGGGGGTCTGGGGGACACCCCCAGCTCAAAATCTCTCTCTGCGCCTCTGCGCCTCTGCGCGAGATAACTATGTCACTGACCTAAGATAACTCTGCCTAATTTTTTCACATTTTGTGTTAATAAGTTTTTGATAACTGTTAATATATTTCTCTTGACAACTGAGTTGTAAACATTTTATGTGACTTTTTATTTGAATATCTGCAAAAAATAGCAATTTATCAATCGTTCATATGTCGCATAATTTAATCAAAAAAAATGTTCACAATGTAGTTGATAATTGATATAATCTTACCCGTCTATGAGCATGTTGTTTGATAGCGATGTTATAGTAGTTGGCGGTGGCCATGCCGGGGCAGAAGCGGCTCTTGCCTCAGCACGGATGGGGATATCTACCCTTCTAATCACCACCAAGGCAGACAGCATCGCGATAATGCCATGCAACCCCTCGATTGGCGGTCTCGCAAAGAGTCATCTCGTCTATGAGCTCGATGCTCTTGGTGGCGAGATGGGGAAAAACGCCGATGCAACCGCCCTTCAAGCAAAAACACTCAACTCAAGTCGTGGCCCTGCAGTCCAGGCGACGCGTGTTCAGTGCGCCAAGCAAGAGTACACCAGACGGATGCAACAGGTTATCGCTGCACAGCCAAACTTGACAGTCCTTGAAGATGCCGTCATTGGACTTGTTAACGAACCATCAACTAATGATATCGCCACTAATCTTGACAGCACTGGTTCTTACAAGCTCTCTGGAGTAGTTACCGAGCATAATGGATCAATAGCGGCAAAGGCCGTTGTTTTAACTGCTGGGACCACCCTGAGAGGCAGGATTTGGATAGGAAAAGATTGCCAGGAATCGGGTGGAGATGGCCGTCCGGCTGTGAATTTGCTGTCCGAATGCCTCTCAAAACTTGGTTTTTCACTTATTCGGCTTAAAACTGGCACTCCTCCACGCCTAAAGGCATCGAGCTGCAACTTCGCTGCCTGTCAGCGCCAGGATGGCGAGAATCCACGGCCAATGTTCCACGTGGAACACTGCCCTAATACCTCTCTGCGTACTCCGCGTCCTAGCGTCTCTGCGTTGAAAAAAAAGGAATTGTTCCACGTGGAACAATCGTTAGGTGAACTGCCGTGCTGGCTGACACATACCACGGAAGAAACGCATAAAATCATAAGGGAAAATCTAAGCGCTTCTGCCCTCTACGGCGGCGCAATTGAAGGCACTGGTGTGCGCTATTGCCCGTCAATCGAGGATAAAATAGTCAGATTTGCTGACGCGAAGCAGCACCATGTGATGCTTGAACCTGAAGATTCCAAGGGCGAAGTCATTTATCCAAATGGGCTCTCCTGTAGCTTACCGCACGATATACAGGAACAGATGGTCAGATCGGTGCCTGGTCTTGAGCATGCCGAATTCCTTGCTTATGCGTATGCAATTGAGTATGACGGCATTGATTCAAGGGAACTAAAACATTCCCTTGAAGCAAAACGAATCGAGGGACTGTACTTTGCAGGGCAAATAAACGGAACCACTGGTTACGAAGAAGCCGCTGCACAGGGTATTATAGCTGGAATAAATGCCGCTCTAAAGGTCAAAGGCGAGCCACCACTTGTTCTTAGCCGTCAGGATGCATATATTGGAGTGCTGATTGACGATCTTGTTACGAAGGGCACAGATGAGCCCTACAGGATGTTCACAAGCAGGGCTGAACGACGATTGATTTTGCGACAGGACAATGCGAGGTTTAGATTGCTGGATGCGGCAAAGAGGGTTGGAATACAAAGTGAAGAATATCTGAGGTCAGCGGAAAGCGTAAGAGAATTTTTATTTAACGCAGAGACGCGTAACCGCCCCTTGAGGGTGGGCGCGACCCGTGGGGAAGCGACCGAGCCAAGCGAAGCGAGTGCCGAGAGACGCAGAGAAATAGATAAGTCTCTTATTTCAAGATGGTTTTCGGAAGAGGATATAAAGCGAGAAGTTGAAATTATGCGACATTATGCGCCGTACATAGAACAGGAGAAAAAAGCTGCGGAAAAGGCGAAGATTGATGAAGCTATTCATATTCCGAAATGGCTGGATTATGACAAGTGCGTGGCTGTCAGATATGAGAGTAGGGAGAAGCTGAAAAAGTGGCAGCCAGAGACACTTGCGCAGGCAGCTCGCATTTCAGGTGTCAATCCTGCAGACATCGCAATACTTGCAGTCATCATCAAACGTGGAAAGCACTAATTGCAGCCATATCGCAACAATGCAAAACAAGAGTTATCAACATCGGTTGTTGATAAGTGGTAGACATAAGAAGATTTTTTTCGAATGACGGTTCTGTGGTGTTTTTGCTACACTGCTCACGTCACTTTGGAAAATCAGGTTTAAGATGAGCAACGAAACTATAGACATGGTCTCGAAAGGGCTATGGGACCGGGCGCGGACGATATGCATCACCATGATGCAAGGCGAAACGAAGCGCACCAGGGCCGAAAGAAATTTTTCGATGATTCAATCCGTCGTACGCGACGGGGACACTTTCAAGATTCTCGCCCTCAACAAGATGTCTGCCGACATCCTCGAACGAGAGTATGCAGAGGATCTGAAGAAGAGCTTTCACCTCGCCGGCGCAGATCCAAACGTCACGATTGAATTTTCCTTCGACGAAAACGCCAAGCCCGCGATAATAGTCCCGAAGCCGAACACCGTCGTCGAAAAGACGAAGACCGGCCGCATACAGACGTTTATCTCGACGATGCCGCTGAAGGAGTACTATACCTTTGACGAATTCGTGGAAGGTCCGTCTAACAGCTATGTCCTTGCGGCCGCGAAGGGCGTCGCGAAGAATCCCGGCCAGAAAGCGCTGAACCCGCTCTTCATCCACGGCGGCACTGGTCTCGGCAAGACGCACATCATGCAGGCGATCGGCAACGAGGTAAAGCGCAAGAACCCGATGGCAGCCGTATGCTACCTCACGGCAGAGGCGTTCCTCAACGAGTACGTCAATGCTATGACGCAGAACAGCTTGCAGACTTTCCGCGAACGCTACAGGAAGATCGACGTCCTCTTGATCGACGATATCCAGTTCATTGCAAAGAACATGCAGAACTTCCAGGAGGAGTTCTTCAACACTTTCAATGCTCTTACTAACGCCGACAAGCAAATCGTCATAACTTCAGATGTCGCTCCAAAGGATCTTCCAGGAATCGAGGAGCGTCTCATCTCTCGCTTTGAAGGCGGAATGCTCCAGGAAATAGAGTCACCTGGCTATGAAACGCGTCTCGCTATTCTAAAGAAGAAGTCGGAAGGCATGGTTCCTGAGGTTTCAGACTCCACTCTCAAGTTCATCGCCTCAAACATCAAGAGCCATGTGCGCGCAATGGAAGGCGCGCTTGGCAAGGTAAACATCTTTGCAAATCGCGATTCTTCAATGCTCTTGACCGACGAAGTGCTCTCCTATATACTGAAGGACTTCATAGAAAAGGAAAAGAGCAGAAAGAAGCTTACCGTCGAGGAAGTTCAAAACTGCGTCTGCAAAAAGTACGCAGTCACTATATCGCAGATACTTTCCCCGGAACGCACACAGTCAATAGTGACACCTCGCCAGCTTGCAATGTACATCTCACGCAAGTTCACTACTAGAAGCCTTCCTGAGATCGCAAAGAACTTCGAGAAGAGCCATGCCACTATAATACATGGCGTGAAGAACATAGCAAAGCGTCTTGACGTTGAACCGGAGCTTCGCGCTTCTCTCGAAGAAATACTGTCAGATCTCGGCTGTTCAATGAAAGACATGGTTGGTTAAAAAAAGGTATAAAAAGTGTAGACAACTGCCAATCCTATCTACAGAAAAAGGGGATATCAAAGAAAATGAAATTTGATTCAAGAGAATGTCAACAGCAAGGAAGCAAGGAAAACCCTTGTTTTTCAATGATCATCTTCACTTGTCTACATTGTCAACAAATCTAATAAGTATTATTTCCTCTATTTTAAAAACAACAGTAATATGATAAAATCTTCAGTGTGAAGGCAACAGGTCCTTACCACAGAAAGGAAAAAAAATGAAATTCAAGGTTCTCAGGTCACAGTTCATTGAAGGGCTCAAGAGCGTACAGAACATTGTCGCCGGAAAAGGGTCTCTTCCTATTCTGCAGAATGTGATGATCGAAGGCAGGGGAAACTCGATCAAGCTCACCACAACCGACCTTGACATATCGATCAAGTCCGAGGTAGAGTGCGAAGTCATGGAAGAGGGAACGACTACACTTCCGGTGAAATTGCTTTTCACTTCCGTGACAAAGGCAGCCGAGGGCGATATAGTAGTCGAGTGCGATGCCAAGGAGAGAGCGACGATAAAGGCGGGAAGCGCCCGCTTCAGACTTCAGGGAATGCCCAGTTCAGAGTTTCCTTCCATACCTGAAGACGGCGAGGCATACATGTACACGATTCCCCAGGTGACTATAAGGGAAATGCTGAGGAAGACGGCGTACGCAGCGTCGCAGGACGACACTCGCCGCACGCTAAAGGGCGTGCTAATGAGTTTCAAGGACGAAAAGCTCACGATGGTCGCGACCGACGGCCGTCGCCTTGCGCTCGTAGAGAACGAGCTTGAGTTTCCAAAGGCGGCCGAGAAGGACATTGTTCTTCCTTCAAAGGCGGTTGCCGAACTACAGAGGTCGCTTACGGCCGAAGGAGAAGTGTCCATCATGGTCAAGAAGAGCCAGATATGCTTCTCGTTCGAAAAGGTCCAGATATACTCAAAGCTGATGGACGACACTTATCCGAATTACCGTCAGGTGATACCGAAGGAGTGTGCGGAGCAGATTTCAATTGACCGCCAGCTTCTCTTGAACGCCCTCGATCGTGCGAGCGTCATGACGATGGACGAAGCTCACTCTACAAAGCTCATCTTCGAAGGAAATCGCCTCACAGTCACTTCCGCCGCGTCCGACATCGGAGAGGCAAAGGATGAAGTTCCGATCAAGTACGCCGGAGAAAAAATAGAGATAATGTTCAATCCGACGTACGTCATGGACCCCCTCAAGGCGATTGACGACGATGAAGTCACTATAGGTCTCAACAACGGACACAGCCCTGCAGTCATCAAGTGCAGCATCATGTTCCTCTATGTTCTCATGCCGCTTAGAATAAACTGATTTTACAAGTTCAAAGTTCAGAAGCCAAGGAAGTTGAAAGTCTAAAGGGTGGACTATGAAGCTGTGGACTGACAAGGACTATCCAATAATAATATCGTGCGCTAAGGAGCTTTCGCGTTGGACTGAAATCGAGGTGCTCGACATGGGGTACCATCCGATCGAGGTCACCGAGAACACCGTCGTCGTCCGCGGAGCGATGAGGGACGTGATGAAGCTCAATCTCCATCTACGCACCGCTCACCGCGTTCTCGTGCCTCTTCTTAGGACGACATGCCGCAACATAAAGGACCTCTACGAAGCTACGCGCTCAATCGACTGGGAGAACCTGATCGAAGCCGATGGATACTTTTCAGTTTCGTCGATCGTCCACAACTACACGATACGCGACACGCGCATCCCCTCGCTCTACACGAAGGACGCGATAGCCGACCGCATGCGCGAGAAGTGCCAGCGCCGTCCTGATTCCGGCGGCGAGAACAGGGGAGCCGCAGTGTTCGTCTACTGGGAGAGGGACGAGGCGATAATATACCTCGACACTTCGGGCGAGCCGCTGTCTAAGCGCGGCTACAGGATGATTCCTGGCTCCGCGCCTATGCAGGAGACGCTCGCGGCCGCTTGCATAATGGCCTTAAGGTGGGACGGCAAGACGCCGTTCGTCTCTCCGATGTGCGGTTCCGGAACGCCCGCAATAGAGGCGGCGATGATAGCGATGAACAAGGCGCCCGGCTTTCTCAAGGGACACTTCGCGTTCCAGTCGATAAAGGGATATGGCAGCATAATCCCCGGCGAGAGCGCACCTCGCGTCGCTCCGCGCCAGCATGTTGGCGCGAGCCCCGAACAGATTTGGAAGGAACTTGTAATGGACGCTGCCGCCGAGGAGAAGAAAGAGGGGATTCCGCCGATAATCGCGACGGACATTTCGCCCGAGGCCGTCGACAACGCCCATTCAAACGCTATAGCCGCGGGAGTTGCGCAGTACATCACGTTCAAGGCGTGCGACTTTGCCGACACTCCCGTTCCCGAATCTGACGCGTCGCCTCGCGGAGTCGTGTTCTTCAACCCAGAGTACGGCATTCGCCTCGGTACGTTCGAGGAACTCGCGCCGGTATACGAGCGCATAGGAACTTTCATGAACGAGAAGTGCAATGGCTACACCGGCGGCCTTATCACAGGCAACCCCGACCTCGCGCGTCTCGTCAACCTCTACTACAGGACAAGGATACCGTTCTTCAACGGACCTATAGACTGCCGGCTGTTCGTGTATCCCGGCTGTGAACTCAAAGGACAAAACGTCAAATGAACTTCGAAGAATTCCTTGATGACGAGCCAAAGGCGCCGCCCGCCGCGACACCTGCTGATGAAGAGACAGCGGAATCTGCTGATGAAGGGGTTGCCGCCGAAGACAGCATCGACGTCCAGAAGGCGGTAGTCGAAGCTCTTGCGGCCGAAAAGGCCGAACAGGCGGAGACTATTGCCGCGCTTCGCGCCGAAAACGCCGAACTGAGAAAGAGCATTGTCGAACTCAAAAAAAACATCTCGGAACTTACCGATCGTGCGGAATCCGCAAAGAAGCAGATGCTTGACCAGAAAGCGGCGCTCGAGAAGGTAGGCGACGTACTCGCGACGAACGCAGACAACGGTCTTTCGAACAAGGTCGCGCTTCTTGACCGCGACGTCGACATTCCCGATCGCTTCATCGGTGAGACGCGCGACCACGTGCTTGAAGTCGTGCGCGAAGCGCGCGACAAGGCCGAGCAGGAAGGGCGCCTCAGGCGCGCTCAGCTTTTAGAGGGCGTTCTTGCCGCGAACGAGCCGGAAGGAACGCTTGCGAAGAAGCGTGCAAATCTTGAAAAGCTGTTTGCCGACAACGGCAACATAGTTTCCGGACCTGTCATTGCCGAACTTGAGAAGATTGGCATTTCCCATAAGAATGGGGAAGACTATTTGCTGCCAGCCGAAATAGTCAAACGCAATTATTAACAGGTGAATTGATATTTGATAAATAATATCAACAACATTGTGAACATTGTTTATATTACTGTTGATAATGTTGATATCAGCCCCCTTGATAGTTGATAAAATAAAGTCCATAATATCGCCGCGTTGAAAAACCTTAGTCCAGAGTTCTGCAAAAGCGTAAAGTCGGCTCGCCGCGAGGCGGGGTTGACCCAGGGGCAGCTTGCGGCTGAAGTCGGCTGCAAGCAGTCGGCGCTTTCAATGTTTGAGCAGGGCGATGGAACGAAGCTCAATGACGAGGTAATCGAGAAGCTGGCGAAAAAGTTCAATCTTTCGCTCTCACCATCAGCTTCTCCCGCCAAAGTTAACACTCTCCCACTCCCCCACTCCTCCACTCCCCCTCTTCTCCGCGGTTTTTGCCCGAATCCCCACTGCCCGACAAACAAGGAGTATTTCGTCGAGGAGATTCGGCTTTTCCTTCCCGACCGCGAAGCAGCCGACCCCGTCGGCGGGAAGTATTGCGCGATGTGTGGCGAGCTTTTAGAGAGAAAATGCCCGAATTGCGGAGCTCCCGTCCATGCCGGAGCGATCTGCTCTCTTTGCGGCCAGCCGTATGTTGTCATAGCCGAGTAAGGCGATGATTTGGTAAAATATCCGTAGTGCTTTTCTAAAATCAAGCGAAAACGGAGACCGAATGAAAAACTTTAACTGCGCTTTGCTGTTGGGTGTTCTTTCCCTGTACGCGACAGTTGCTCTTGCCGCGACAAATGACGACTCCTTGAGTGACGTTCCTGACCTCAAGCCGGAAGTGATGCGAGTCTACGGCGTGAGAAGCGCGCAGTCGCTCAACGACGTGACTATCAAGGTAGTGCTCGGTGCGGCGACTGGCCCTGGTCGCGACAAGGCCGATGCCTACCGCATTATAAGCGACGACGACGATGCATACTCCTACGAGAAGTTCGTGAGACCTACGAAGATCGTCGTCGCGAAGCCGCCGAAAAAGGAATTCGACATTCCACCCGGTGGCAGGCCGAAGGGTGCGGTGTCCTCTCTTACTCGCGCGGAAGTCGTCTTCGAAGTTCCGTTCCCGCTCAAAAAAGGCGTGCGCTATTCCGTCGTCGCGCAGGGCGAGAAGGGCGGCGCCATGGTGACGGCTGGTCTTTGCGGTGCCTCGTTTGTCCACGGTGGTGCGCCGGAAATCGACGGCGACAAGATCGCCGCGCGGATGACTGGCTTCCGCCGCGTCACGCCTGTCGGTGACGGAAAGATCCTCTGCGAGTTCGGCCACGGCTATTCGCCGGACGGCGGGCTAAAGCTCGCGAACTGGAAGGTCACGGTGAACGGCAAGCCAGTCAAGGTCGTTGCGCTCGGCCGTCGTTCTCGGCTTGAATGTTATCTGCCTTCCGGCTGGCCGTTCCAGGGCTTTCTCGAGCACAGCGTCTTCCTCGATCTCGCGCGTCCGCTTTCAGATGGCGATGCGATTTCTGTCGAGGTTGCGCCGGCCGTTTGCGCAGGCGAGCGCACGGCATCGTTCGTCTTCAATTCTGCGAAGTCGCTTTCGCAGTCAATTAAAGTAAACCAAGTTGGCTATCTTCCCGATGCGCCGAAGATCGCATACGTTGGTCGCTGGCTCGGCTCGTTCCCAGATGGTGGTGCAGTTTCAGCCGATGTGAAGGCCGGCACGGTCGAAAACTACACGAAGGAAGCGTTCTACGCCGAGGCGGGGAAGGGCACGCAGGAAGACCGCGAGAACGCGCGTCTTGCCGCGGAAGCGGAAGCCGAGAAAGCTGCGGAGCAGGCGCGCGAAAACGCGGCAGATTCCCCTCGTGGCGAATACGATTCGCTCGCGCCGTACGCGCTTAGGTTCCGCGAAATTCCAAGCTTCGCGCTTCTCGACGCGGCAACGGGAAAGAAAGCGTTCGAGGGTCGTCTCACGTTCGTCCACAACGGGCTCGAGATGGACGGCAAGAACAACTACTCGGGCGAGAACGTCTATGTCGCAGACTTCACCGCGTTCAAGACGCCGGGACGGTATGTCCTCTCCATCGCGGGAGTCGGGCGTTCGCTTCCTTTCGAGATTTCGCAGAGCGTCTATGAAAAGGCGTTCAAGGCGCAGGCGCAGGGCGTGTATATCCAGCGGTGCGGCATTGCGCTTGACCCTAAGCTCTCCGGCGGCTGGAAGCGCATCGCCTGCCACACGAACGGCGTCGTCACGACGACTTGCGGTCATTGGGAAAGCAACGAGTGGGGCAAGTTCACCGAGAACATCGAAACGGTTCCGAACCCTGCGTGGCCAGCGGTTAAGGCGAAGCGCACGAAGATCATGGGCGACGCCTCGCGCGCGAACCTCAAGATCGAGACTGTCGGCGCGACAAAGAAGCAAGGTGACGAGTTTGTGATGGGTGACGGCGAGAAGAACGGCCTTGTCGCGCCGATTGCGTTCGACGCGGCGAAGGGCGCGACAGTCGCGTTCTCCGTGAGGCGCGACGACTCGATCGCGGGCGGCAAGTGGGATGGCGAGCTCTTCTCGCTCGGCCGAAATATCGGCCTCAACGTTGGCTGGGGTGTCGTAAAGTTCGGGAGCGCCTACGGCTCTCGCATCAACGACAAGAAGTGGCATCGCTTCCTCGTCCGCGTGAATCCGGTGGACGAAAAGGACAGTTGCGAGATCGAGCTGCGCGTTGACGGAACCTGGCGCACTGGCGAGAAGAAGTACAAGGTCGACCGATTCCTCTCGAAGGCGCCTGTAGACGCGATTCGCCTCGCCCACGTTGTTGGCGCGGCAGAGGGGCTTTCGGTGCGCGACGTCGTCGCGTTCACGCGTCCGCTCGAAGACAGCGAGATAGACATCCTCGACTCGTCCGTTCCCGAGACGTTGCCGCGCACGCTCGCGGCGCTTGGCGGGCATCACGATGCGGGCGACTACAATCCGCGTTCGCATATCGACGTCGCGCAGTCGCTTTTCGACGCCTACGAACTGAAGCCAGGCAACTTCTACGACGGGCAGCTTTCCGTTCCCGAGCGCGGCAACTCGATCCCCGACATAGTCGACGAGGCGATGTGGGCGGTGCGTGTCTGGGCGGGACTCCAGGAAGAGGACGGCAGCGTCAGGAACGGCACGGAGTCGCAGGGCGACCCGAACTTCATCCAGACCGTTGAACTCGACGACAAGGGCGACTATGCCTGGGCGAAGGACACGAAGGGCTCGTATCTTGCCGCAGGCGTCTTTGCGCAGGCCGCGCGCATCCTCGGCGGGCTCGGTCGCAAGGACGAGTCGCGCGAGTGGCTTGGTCGCGCGCGCCGCGCCTACGACTGGGCGGTTGCGAATCCGACGAAAGGCGTGAAGGGACTTCAGAAGTGGGGCGAGTACAATCTTGCGCTTCGCGCCTACGCCGCCGCGCAGCTCTACCACACGACGTGGGAGAAGAAATACCACACCGACTTCCTCGATGCGACGCCGTGGCGCGAGACCCCCGGCACCGAGCTTATGAATAGCGGCTTCTTCGACCTGCGGCTCGCCGCCTACGCGTACATTCTCATTCCTCGCGAGAAGGCCGACGGTGCCGTGTGGGACGCGGTGCTCGGCTCGATTCGCAAGGAGGCGGAGATGTATGAGCGCGGCTCGGCGACGATGGCGTACAAGTTCCTGAAGCATCCTTTCGCGCCGATCACGTGGGGCACCGGCGCCTACGAGAACTACGCCGTTCCCGCGGCGTTCCTCTGGGTGCTGACTGGCGAGGGGAAGTGGCGCGACTGGCTTGTCCGCACATGCGACAACACGCTCGGTGCGAACCCGATGGGGCTTAGCTGGATCACGGGGATCGGCGAGAGGACGATACGCTGTCCCTTGCACAACAGCCGCTACCGTCCGGAGGGGCTTCCCGTTGACGGGCTGCAGGCCGAGGGTCCGAACGCGCGCTTCGCCGGCTACTCGTACAGGGATACGGCGTATCCGCGCTGCACCGAGCGCTTCGCGATACTCAATGAGTTCGCCGACGTCCACTTTGCGATCGCGATGGACGAACCAGTCGTGAACAACATGGCGAACACGATGATGGTCTTCGGCCTCCTCGCGAAGTGACAATTGACTCGCTGCCCTTAAAAATGATATAGTTCATTTTGTCATGAACCATATATATTGTGATGCGGGGGGAATTTTGTCTAAGATTCTTTCCGTCGTGCTTCTTCTTACGGTTGTCTTTTCCGCAGGAACGGTGTCCGCGCAGACATCTAAGGGCGTCTGGTGGTGGCGCGGCGAAGATGTGGCGCGGCCCGACGAGGCGGCGCGGAGGATGGAGTTCCTTGGGAAACACGCCGTCACCGAGATTTACTTTTGCGCAGATTTGAAGCGGACGCGCCATGATGACATTCGCCGTTTCATCAAGGCGGCGCACGGGTACGGCATGCGCGTTGCGTGCCTCAATGGCGACGTGTCGTGGATACGTCCTGGGAACCGCGGCTTCGCCGAGACGTTTGCCCTTTATCTTGCCTACCAGAAGGCGGCCGCGCCAGATGAGAAGTTCTACGCGCTTCATCTCGACGTCGAACCGCATCAGGACAGCAAACTGTCCGACGCGCGCAAATGGCAGCTCTACGCCGACTTCGTCCTTTACGCTGCGT
>Ga0265298_10002061_pt1 | contig 28748 bp, 21 predicted proteins | sample AusTroGonzalo_MG_3_FD_193486 | JGI IMG/M metagenome (GOLD analysis project Ga0265298, IMG submission 193486) | Bovine rumen microbial communities from tropical cattle in Woodstock, Queensland, Australia - Gonzalo_01 | ecosystem: Host-associated > Mammals > Digestive system > Stomach > Rumen ...
GTGCTCGCCCTTCCGTCCCCGTACAAGCGGGCTCAGAATCTGCATCCGTGTACCTTCGGGTACGGCACAGACAGCGTCGACAATCTCGTCCACGCTCTGCTTCCGGATCTCCCGGCCGCATACCGGACAGTGGGGTACGCCCACCCGCGCCCAGAGCAGGCGCAGATAGTCATGGATCTCCGTCACCGTGCCCACCGTGGACCGGGGATTGCGTCCCGTAGTCTTCTGATCAATGGAGATCGCGGGACTCAGTCCGTCTATTCCGTCCACGTCCGGCTTGTCCATCTGTCCCAGAAACTGCCGGGCGTAGCTGGTCAGGCTTTCCACATAGCGGCGCTGGCCTTCGGCATAGATCGTGTCGAAAGCCAGGGAGCTCTTTCCGCTGCCGCTCAGTCCCGTGATCACGGTGAGCTTGTCCCGCGGTATTTTCAAAGAGATGTTCTTCAGGTTGTGTTCCCGCGCCCCGCGGATCTCCAAATATTCGTTCATATAAATTCCAACTAAACCATCCAGCAAAATTATATTATATTCGACCGAAAGTCCAGGGGTTCATAACGCCCGGAAAAAGAGTCGGTGACTCTTTTTCATTGAAGAACGGGCGGCAGCCCCGGGCGATCGGAAAGCCCCCCATTATCGCCGAAGGGGTTTAAGGGGGCGATCGGAAAGCCCCCTTATCTCAACTCGCTCATTTCTTCTTCACTCTTGATCTTTTCACTGGTCAGGTGCCGCTGATCCTCTGTCTCATGCGCATGCTCCAGCATCTCGGGTGAATAGAACAGCGCCCGGTTTCCGCCCTGGCTCTTCGCTGCGTACATCGCGATATCCGCCGCCTTGTAAAGCTCGTCGTAGTTCCGCTCCACCATGTTGGTCATCACGATGCCGATGCTCGCGCTGATCTGGATGTTCGTTGTCCCGTTGCCGACCCACCGGCGCACCGTGCGCACCACCTGAGACGCCCGTTCCATCGCCCATTCCTTTTCCGGCACGCTGTTCATGTAAACCACAAACTCGTCGCCCCCCAGCCGGCTCAGCACGTCGCTGTTCCTGAACATCCGTTTCAGGTCGGTCGCTACGTCGATCAGCACCGTATCTCCCATCTGGTGGCCCAGCCGGTCGTTCACGCTCTTGAAGCGGTCCAGATCCAGCAGCATCATCACGCCGTGAGTATCCGTCTTCAGGTGTTCCTCAATCTGTTTCTGCGCGGCTGTCCGCATCGTCAGCCCGGTCAGCAGGTCCGTATCCGCCTGGTACTGGCTTCGCTGCTGCCCTGCGATCAGTTTCACCCGCGCCCGGTTCAGCGCATAGAAGGTCACCAGGCTGATCCCCAGATACAGTACGCTGTAAACGATCCTGATGGAGTCCATCTTCACGCCCGAGTAATTCCATACCAGCATCATGGCGATATAACTCGCGATCTGCAGCGAGCCCACCCGCCAAGCATAGTCAAATATATAGCAGGCGACTGCCACCAGGGTTCCGACCCAGAACACGTCGCTTTTATAAGTATACGAGCCGTAAATGGACAGCGTATAGACCGCGATGCACAGGAAATAGCCGGCCGTCAGGATTTTCTCTCTTGAGCTCTCCTCCCGGAAGGTGACAAATACACCGTAGGCGCCGGCACTCAGGGCCAGGAAGCTGAAAATGGCGCCTTCCTCCGGTTGTTTCGTTACAAAGCCGAAAACCATGATGATCAGCGTTGTGACGATCACCAGCACGCTGAGCACCTTGATCGCAACCTTGTTGCTTCTTGTCACGGAATCGCGGTACTTGTCAAAGACGTCCAGCTCAAACCCGTACTGGTTCCAGAATTGAAGCTTCTCCTTCACGGCCTGCTCACACCCCTTTGTGTTTTACAAGTCTTAATCGTAAGAGTATTCATCCGAAGGTCCCACCCAACATGATTCGTCCGAAAGTTTCAACTAACACAATTTGCCCGAAGGTCTCAACTAACACGATTCGGCCGAAGGAGGAAAGCAACCGACGACCGCCAGTGGCGGAAATCTCGTCGGGTGCTTTCTCAACCGAAGCAAACGAGCTGCCCAGTGGGCAGTCGCGCTGACTGAGGTTGCGGATTTAAGAGAGCGATCGGAAAGCTCCCTAAACCAATTTCAGTGCAGGCATGGCATTAAGCTCCAGACCTGCAACCTCCCCGTTCATCAGCCGATAGAAAGCGGCGCTTCCGATCATCGCTCCGTTATCCGTACACAGCCGGATCTCCGGCATGTACAGCGTCATTCCCAGCTCCGCGCACATTTCCGTTGCCATCCGGCGCAGCTCCCGGTTCGCGCTCACGCCCCCAGCCAATGCAAATCCCTGGTACCCGTCCCCGCCGTGCTCTTCAATCAGAAGCCGGGCTTTCCCGATCAGTTCCCGGCATACCGCCCGCCGGAAGCTTGCCGCCAGGTCCGCCTTCGGCAGAGGTCCTCCCCGCTGTTCCAGCGTATGCACCGTGTTCATGAACGCGGTTTTCAGTCCGCTGAAGCTGTAATCGTACCGTCCTTCCGTCTTCGGGCTCGGCAGCGTGAATGCTTCCGGATTTCCTTCCTCCGCCAGGGCGTCGATCCGCGGACCGCCGGGATATGGCAGTCCCAATGCTCTCGCCGCCTTGTCGAAGGCTTCGCCTGCCGCATCGTCCGCCGTCTGACCCAGCGGACGGTAGATCCCGTAGTCTGCAACTTCCACCAGGTGGCTGTGTCCGCCGGATACCACCAGGCACAGGAACGGAGGCTCCAGCTCCGGATGACTCAGATAGTTGGCGCTTACATGCCCTTCGATGTGGTTCACGCCCACCAGCGGCTTCTCTGCCGCGAAGGCCAGTCCCTTCATGCAGTTGACCCCGGTCAGCAGCGCGCCGACCAGTCCCGGCCCTTTGGTCACCGCCAGTGCATCCATCTCCTGCAGGGTCAGACCGGCTTCTTTCAGCGCCTGGTCCACAACCCGGTCGCAGGCTTCCATGTGCGCCCGGCTGGCGATTTCCGGAACCACCCCGCCGTACAGCTCGTGCAGATCAATCTGGCTGAATACCACGTCGCTCAGGATCTTCCGGCCGTTCTCAATCACGGCTGCCGCCGTCTCGTCGCAGCTGGTCTCCAGTGCCAGGATCCGCGCCGTTCCCCGGGTTCTCAGTTCCTCCGCCTTCCGGCGGGACATTTCAAGATAATTCATAATGTTTCCTTAACCCAAAGGAATTTAAATTAATCATGGGCCGAAGGGGTTTAAGGGGGCGATCGGAAAGCCCCCTTATATACTGTTCTTGCTGCAACCGCTGTAACGATTGCTGCTCCCATCACCCACATCAGAATTCTGACCGCCAGCCTGATAAACAGGCTCGTCGGCATCAGCCGGATCAGCAGATCTGTCCGCGGGTCCAGCAGCCACCCGTTGTTCGTAAAAACAATCCGGTGAAACGCCGTAAACAGTCCGTCAAAATCGATCAGTCCCCAGATCAGCAGCACCATCCCGACGATCCCTGCCGACACGAGTCCGGTGATCACGCCCCGGGCAATCCCTTTCCGTCTCTTCGGCATCATCAGCCCTTCGAACACGATTACCATTCCCAGCAGCCCGAACCCCAGCCGCAGGATCTCCGCCAGCCGGATCAGTTTCCGGCAGTCCGCCATATGCTCCGCCTCATGAGGCTGGAAGCACTGGTAGATTGCGCCGCTTTCATCCGAAAACGTGTGCTGAAATACGTCCGTCCGCCCGCTCAGGTAGTCCGCCGTCATCTTCCCCACGGCTCCGTATTCCTTCTCCGGCAGCCCCGTGGTCTCCGGCGGCGCGTTCTTCAGCATCTCCGCCGTCAGCAGCCCGCCGTTCCCGGCAATCCCGCATACCGCTGCTGCCACCGTAAACAAAATCACCGCCCAGGCGAGTACAATCCCTCCTGCCCTCATGATCAGCATTCTCCCGAAGGGGTTTGGGGGCAATCGGAAAGCCCCCAAATCCTAAAAGCATTCTCCCGAAGGGGGTCTGGGGGGCGACCGGAAAGCCCCCAAATCCTAAAAGCATTCTCCCGAAGGGGGTCTGGGGGGCGATCGGAAAGCCCCCCAGTCTCATTGCATCTTAAGATACGCCGTCACAAACCCCTCAAGATTCCCGTTCATCACATCGTCAATATTGCCGCTCTCGTAATTCGTCCGGTGATCCTTCACCATCGTATAGGGCTGGAACACGTAAGACCGGATCTGGCTTCCCCACTCGATCTTTTTCATCTCGCCCTTGATGTCCGCCATCTGCTGTTCCTTCTCGCGTTCCCGCAGTTCCAGCAGCTTCGCCTTCAGCATTTTCAGACAGGTTGCCCGGTTCTGCACCTGGTCGCGTTCCGTCTGGCAGGCCACCACGATCCCCGTGGGATAGTGGGTCATCCGGACTGCGGAGCTGGTTTTGTTGACGTTCTGTCCGCCGGCGCCGCTGGAGTGGTAAGTATCCACCCGCACGTCCTTCATGTCGATCTTGATCTCGTCCCCGTCGTCCTCCAGCATCGGCGCCACGTCCAGGCTGGAGAAACTGGTATGCCGCCGGGCATTGGAATCAAAGGGGCTGATCCGCACCAGCCGGTGCACGCCCTTCTCTCCCCGCAGATAGCCGTACGCATGGTCTCCGCTGACTTCAAACGTTACGCTCTTGATCCCGGCTTCATCGCCGTCCAGCATGTCCAGCAGCTTAACCTCAAAGCCCATCCGCTCACAGTATCGGGTATACATCCGATACAGCATCTGCGTCCAGTCCTGGGCTTCCGTTCCGCCGGCGCCGGCATGCAGGCTCAGCACCGCGTCGCTGTCGTCATAGTCGCCCCGCATCAGGGTCTCCAGTTCCAGCGCGTCCGCCTGCTCCTTCAGCTTGGCCAGCTCTTCGCCGATCTCTGTTACCATCTCCTCGTCGTTCTCTTCCTTGGCGAGTTCCATCATGGTGTCAATGTCGTCCGCGGCGCCCAGCAGGTGCTCATAATGCTCCAGCTTGTTCTTCAGGTGGCCCAGTTTCTGGTTCACCTTTGTGGATCGTTCCGTATCGTTCCAGAACTCCGGCTGGTTCATCTCTTCCGTCAGTTCATCGATCTGCTCCTTGATGTGATCGATGTGCAGCGCATCACCGGCCGCCAGAATGCTCTTGCGGATCCCCGTGATATCCTGCGCGTATTGTTCCAGTTCCAGCATGTTTTACTGCTCCTTATTCATACAGCAATTCTTATACTTCTTCCCGCTCCCGCACGGGCACGGATCATTCCGCCCGATCTTGGCGCTCGCGCTCACCTTCCGCGGCTGCCGCGGTCCGTCTCCGGCTACCCGTGCCTCCGTGGGTTTCGCGGCCTGCACCCGTTCCGGGGTCACCTGAATCTTGGTCTGATATACCCGTCTGACCGTATCCTCCCGGATCAGGTGATTCAGCTCCTCAAACATGTGCGAAGCTTCGATCTGGTATTCCGTCACCGGGTTCTTGCCGCTGTAGGCGCGGTATCCGATGCCGTCCCGCAGCTGGTCCATCGCATCGATATGGTCCATCCACCGGCTGTCCACACTGCGCAGGAGCATCACCCGTTCCACCTCGCGCATGTCGATCTGCATGTCGCTGATCATTTGCTCCCGCTCGTCGTAAAACGCTCTCGCGTCCTCCTTCAGCGCTTCGATAAAGCCTTCCCGGTCTTCTCCTTCAGCCAGTTTCCGGTTCTCTTCCAGCACGCCGTGGTGGTTGCACAGGTTTTCCAGATAGTTGGTGGCTTCCCGCCACTCCCACTCTTCCGCGTCTTCCCCGTTCATCCACCGGCCGGCGGCAAAGTCGATCACGTGGTCGGCCATCCGCTGAATGCTGTCCCGGACGTCCTCGCCCATGAGTACGCGTCTGCGCTGTCCGTAGATTACTTCGCGCTGGCGGTTCATCACGTCGTCGTATTCCAGCACGTGTTTCCGGGTCTCGTAGTTCCGGCTCTCGATCCGCTTCTGGGCGCTTTCGATCTGCTTGGTCAGCATGCCCGCCGTCAGCGGCTCGTCATCCTTCAGGCCCAGCCGGTCCACCATCACGCCGATCCGGTCGCTGCCGAACAGGCGCATCAGGTCATCTTCCAGGCTGATGAAGAACTGGGTGGATCCGGGGTCTCCCTGCCGGCCGCTCCGGCCGCGCAGCTGGTTGTCGATTCGGCGGCTTTCGTGCCGTTCAGTACCGATAATATGCAGCCCGCCGGTCTTCAGCACCCGCTCATGTTCCTTGTCCGTCTCGGCCTTGAAACGGTTGTACTGCTCGTTGTACTTCTTCCGTGCTTCCAGTACTTCCTCGCTCACCTGTTCATTGTGGCCGACAGCTTCCTCGATGATTTCCTCATCGATGCCTTCCTGCCGCAGCGCCTTGCGGGCCAGATATTCGGGATTGCCGCCCAGCAGGATGTCCGTGCCGCGGCCCGCCATGTTCGTCGCGATGGTCACCGCGCCCCAGTGGCCGGCCTGCGCGACGATCTCCGCTTCCTTCGCGTGGTTCTTGGCGTTCAGCACCTCGTGGGGAATCCCTTTGCGCTTGAGCATGTCGCTCAGCATCTCGCTGACTTCCACGCTGATCGTACCGACCAGTAGCGGTTGCCCCGTCGCGTGGCGCTCTTCGATGCTTGCCACCACGGCGTTAAACTTGGCGTTCTTGTTTTTGTAGACCATGTCTTCCAGGTCTTTGCGAATGTTCGGCTTGTTCGTCGGGATCTCCACCACGTCCAGCGCATAGATGCCCTGGAATTCGGCTTCTTCCGTCTTCGCTGTACCGGTCATGCCGCTCAGCTTCTTGTACATCCGGAAATAGTTCTGGAAGGTGATCGTCGCCAGGGTCTTGCTCTCCCGCTCGACCTTGACGTGCTCCTTCGCCTCGATGGCCTGGTGAAGGCCTTCCGAGTACCTTCGGCCGATCATCAGGCGGCCGGTGAACTCATCCACGATGATCACCTGGCCGTTCTGTACCACGTAGTCCACGTCGCGCTTCATCAGGTTATGCGCCCGCAGCGCGCAGTGCACGTGATGGTTCAGCTCGCTGTTCTCCGGGTCGTTGATGTTGTCGATGTTGAAGGCGGTTTCCACCTTCCGGGCGCCGTCGTCCGTCAGCGTCACGGCTTTCTTTTTCTCTTCCACCTCAAAGTGGACGCCCGGCTTCATCGTCCGGATTACGGCGTCCACCCGGTCATACAGTTCCGTGCTCTTCTCGCCCTGGCCGGAGATGATCAGCGGCGTTCTTGCCTCGTCGATCAGGATGCTGTCCACCTCGTCCACGATCGCGAACGCATGGCCCCGTTGCACCAGGTTGCTCTGCCGGATGACCATGTTGTCCCGCAGATAGTCGAATCCCAGCTCGTTGTTTGTCCCGTAGGTGATGTCGCAGGCGTAAGCTTTCTGCCGCTCCGCGCTGTCCAGGTCGTGCACGATCAGGCCGACGCTCAGGCCCAGGAAACGGTGTACCTTGCCCATCCACTCGCTGTCCCGGCGGGCCAGGTAGTCGTTCACCGTCACGATGTGAACGCCTTCGCCCCGCAGGGCGTTCAGATAGGCAGGCATGGTGGAGACAAGCGTCTTGCCTTCACCGGTCTTCATTTCCGCAATCCGGCCCTGATGCAGCACAATGCCGCCCAGCACCTGTACCCGGTAGGGCCGCATGCCCAGCACCCGGTCCGCCGCTTCCCGCACCGTGGCAAACGCCTCGGGCAGCAGGTCGTCTTCGGTTTCACCCTTCGCCAGCCGTTCCTTGAATTCCGCTGTCTTCGCCTGCAGCTGTTCGTCCGTCAGTTTCCTGTATTCGTCTTCGAGCGCCATTACGGCCTCGACAGGTTTTTCCAGTTTCTTCAGTTGGGTATCGTTTCCGCTCCCCAGCACCTTCTTCAGAAAATCAAGCATTCGTTTCTCCTTACCGGCACACCTTTCAAGTGCGCAGAACATTACATTTTAGTATACCACTCCGAACCCCTCTGACGCAAGTTTTCTTTCTATAATATGCAGTTCTATGGCTCCCCTGTTATCAAAACACAACATACTTTCCTTTTTCACGCAGGCCGAAGGAGCGCGAGGGCGATCGGAAAACCCTCGCATTCCAACACACATTTTGCCGAAGGGGTCAAGGGGGCGATCGGAAAGCCCCCTTGCAATCCGACGCACATTTTGCCGAAGGGGTCAAGGGGGCGATCGGAAAGCCCCCTTGCATTCTTTGTTTATTTGTGGATATAATAATTCCACAAATGAAGGAGGTCTGTCCCCATGAAAAAACTGCTTTGCGCCTTTCTTTCCCTGCTGATGCTCCTGTCCCTGTCCTCCGCCGCTTTCGCGGTCAATGAGGATGTGGAAGGCGAACTGGTCATCTACACCTCCATGTACAAAGAAATCGTTGCCATGATGGACGAAGCCCTCAAGGCGGAGTTCCCGAACCTGAAGCCCGGCCTTGACGGCAGTTTCTTCTGCCAGGGCGGCACCGGCACCCTGATCACCAAGATCTACGGCGAGATGGGTGACAAGCATGATCAGCCGTTGGAATGCGACATGCTCATGGTCGCGGAGCCTGCTTTTTCCCTGGAGCTGAAGGATTACGGATACCTTCATTCCTTCAAAGTCAACGATGCGGAAAATCTCCTCCGCTTCGATTATGACAAGGACGGATACTGGTACCCCGTTCGTGTCTGCAACATGGTCCTGGCTTACAATCCCGAGAAAAAGGATTACTGGGAATCCAAGGGGGTCAACATTCCGAAGACCTTTAAGGATTTCGCCTATGATTCCACGCTGAAAAACTATATCTCCATGGGCGATCCCATGACCAGCGGCACCACCTACGCCGCCGTTGTCGCCCTGACCGATAAGTACGGTGATGAGTATCTGGAAAAGCTGGGAGAAAATAAAGTCCAGCGCATGTCCGGCTCCACCGCCATCGAAAAGCTCCAGAGCGGGGAATGCGCCGCCCTGATGATCCTCGAGGAGTCTATTCTGAAGGAACTGTACGATGGCGATCAGAACGGCAATCCTGTTACCAATCTGGAAGTAATCTACCCGGAGGACGGCGTGGTCCTGATCCCCTCCACCGTGATGATCGTCGCCGAAGAATACGCGAAGAATGTGAACACGGACGCCGCGGAAGCTGTCGCCCAGTGGTTCCTCAGCGAGGAAGGCCAGAAAATGGTTCTCAAGGGCTTCATGCATTCCGTCATGAAGAACATGACCGAGGTCCCCTATCACTCCATCAGCACCGATGATCTGATCAAAAAGGACATCGGCGTCAACTGGGATCGGGCCTACCATGATCGTGAAAAGATCCTCGCCACCTGGACCGACAAGGTGACCCAGTAAACTGAAGAGCCAAAACATTCAGAAAGCCCCCTGGTTTTACTAATCAACACACACATTGTGGCCGAAGGGGGAAAGCATCCGACGACCGCCAGTGGCGGATATTTCGTCGGATGCTTTCTCAATCGAAGCAAGCGAGCTGCCCAGTGGGCAGTCGAGCCGACTGAGGTTGCGGACTTAACTCACGGCAGGGGGAAAGGGTTCATAACTGTATGAACAGTAAACGTATTTCTTTATTCACCAAGCTGGGCCTGGCAGTCTGTTTTCTGCTGGGCCTGCTCTTCGTATTTTTGGGCATCCGGGGCGGCCAAACCTCCTCTGATGCCGGCTTCGGCTCCGGAGAGAGCTCCTCGGCGATCTCCGACCTCTCCAAGGATGTCTCTTCCGCCTGGAATGATTCTCTGTCTTCAGACCGGAGCGCCCTGGCCGATGGCGAGCAGACAGCCGTCGACGATGCCCTGCTTCCCCTGGTAAAGGAGAGCTGGGAAAGCCGGAAAGCAGGCAGCGGCGAAGAAGCCGGGGCTTTCATTGATGAAGCCGGTGCCGGCAGAGCAGAGCGGCTTTATAAACTCATGTACCTTTCCGGCCTGATGAACGGCCCGAAGGCGACGTCATCCGTCAAAAAGGCAATCGCCGCCATCTCCGGAAACGATCGTCCCGCCTTCCGGCAGCAGCTTCTCCGCTGCATTCCGGATGAGCATCAGGCCGTTCCGAGCGAAGCAGCGGCCGCTGTCGAAGGTCTGACCGGCTCAGACCGGCAGTCAATGCTCTTCCAGCTGATCATCCAGGATCTCAGCGGCTCGGATGATTCGGTCTCCGATCATGTCAAGGCGCTGAAAAAGAGCGTCCGCGACAAGGCAGGCCAGCTGGACGCTTTCAAAATCATCGTCAGCGGAGGCGGCATCTCCGGCATCTCCCGGTTCATCATCAGCAACAGCAAGACCATCATCCTGGTCGGGGTTACGCTCATGCTGGATATCATCATCCTGGCACTGCTGATGATGGCCGACAGGCGGTGGGTCCTGAATATCAAGTGGATCGTAATCCTCCTGATCGTTGATTTCCTGCTCATCTTCCAGGTGCTGCCGGTCATGTATATGGCCGTCAAGGGGCTTTTCCCGGACGGCACCTTCTCCCTGGAAACGCTGAAACGCCTCCTCAGCTATTCCATGAACCGGCAGGCGCTGAAAAACACCCTGATCGCCGGTTTTGCCACCATGATCCTCGGTACGCTGATCGCCTTCCCCCTGGCCTGGCTCGTAGGCCGCACCAATCTGTACGGAAAGCGGTTCTTCCGAGCCCTCTTCGTCATGACCTATATGGTCCCGCCCTATGTCGGCGCCATGGCCTGGCTCCGGCTCCTGAATCCCAACGTCGGAACCATCAACAAGGCTCTCCGCGTCATCTTCTGCCTGGGCGACTCGCCCGGTCCGCTGAATATCTATACGCTCGGCGGCATGATCTGGGTGCTGACCTCTTTCTATTATCCTTATGCGTTCATCACCATCTCCCGGGCCATGGAAAAAATGGATCCCTCGCTTGAAGAGGCCGGCCGGATCTCCGGTGCTTCTCCGCTGAAGACGCTCATCACCGTGACCCTTCCGATGATGATGCCCTCCCTGATCGCCGGCGCGCTGCTGGTCTTCATCGCCGCCGCCAGCTGCTACGGGATCCCGTCCATCATCGGGACCTCCGGCAATGTCTATACCGTCACCACCCGCATTGTGGAATATGTCTCCATGGGCCAGAGCAACATGAACGACGCCATCGGCCTGGCGCTCTTCCTGATGGCTGTCGCGCTCGTCATCCTGTTTATTTCCGACGGGGTGCTCGCGAAAAAGCAGTATATTACCGTCTCCGGCAAATCCGTTCAGCCGGCCATTGTGGACCTGCGTTCCTGGCGGATTCCGCTGACGGTGCTGGTCTCCCTCTTTGCAGTCATCATGGTGGTGATTCCCTTTGCCACGATTCTATCGACCTCCTTTAAAGTTGATGTCGGAAAAAGCGTCTTTGCCGCGAAAAACTTCACCACCGTCAACTGGAAAACGGTTTTCTCCAGCAGCGAGACCATGACTTGCCTGAAGAATTCCCTGATCTTTGCGACCGCTGCCGCCACGGTCGGCCTGATCATCGCCTGTGTCATGAGCTATCTCCTGCAGCGTACGCAAATCCGCGGCCGGTCGATCCCGAATTTCCTGATTACCCTCGGTTCCGGCACGCCTTCCGTCGTCATCGCCCTGGGGCTCATTATGACCATGCGCGGCAACTTCGGCATCAATATCTATAACACTGCCTGGATCCTCATCATCGCCTATCTGATTAAGTATCTGATGATGGGCATGCGCACCGTGGTCTCCGCCATGAGCCAGATCCATGTGTCTCTCGAGGAGAGCAGCCAGATTTCCGGCGCCGGCTGGCTCCGGACCATGCTGAAGATCACCGGCCCGCTGATCTTCCCCTCCATCGCCGCCGGCTGGTTCCTGATTTTCATCCCCAGCTTCTATGAGCTGTCCATGACGACCCTTCTCTATTCCGCCTCGACCAAGACCCTCGGCTATGAGCTTTATGAATACTGGACCTTTACCAGTCAGCCCATGGCCTGTGCCATGGCCTTCGGCATCCTGCTCTTCGTCGTCCTCCTGAACTTCCTCCTCAACCGTCTCACCAAAGGCGAATTTTCCATATAACCGCAGGGGTTCAAGGGGCAACCGGAAAGCCCCCTTGCTCCTAAGCATTCATCCCGAAGGGGTCAAGGGGGCGATCGGAAAGCCCCCTTGGAAAGGATCATCCTATGTCCACAATAACCATCAACCACATTACCAAATCCTTCGGCGACAACACCGTCCTGAAGGACTTCACCGAAACCTTCAAAGACGGCGAATTCATTACCCTCCTCGGCCCTTCCGGCTGCGGAAAGACCACCATGCTGCGCATCATCGCTGGCTTTGAAAAGCCCACCTCCGGTGAGCTCTGGATCGATGATCAGCTGGTTTCCGGCGGCAAAACCTTCGTCCCGCCGGAAAAGCGGGGCATTGGTATGGTCTTCCAGAGCTACGCCGTCTGGCCGCACATGAATGTTTTCGACAACGTGGCCTATCCGCTCCGTATTCAGAAGAAACCGAAGGAGCAGATCAAAGACGCTGTCGGAAAAGTCCTTGAAATTGTGCACCTGAGCCAGTATACGGACCGTCTGCCCAGCCAGCTCTCCGGCGGCCAGCAGCAGCGTGTCGCCCTGGCCCGGGCGCTGGTTGCGGAGCCGAAGCTTCTCCTCCTGGACGAGCCCCTGAGCAACCTGGACGCGAAGCTGCGGGAGTCCATGCGTTTTGAGATCAAGGAGATCCAGCAGCGCACCGGCATCTCTGTCGTCTATGTCACCCATGATCAGACGGAAGCCATGGCCATGAGTGACCGGATCTTCCTGATTAACAGCGGTGTCGTCCAGCAGTGCGGCACCCCGCAGGAAATTTATAATCAGCCTGCCAATCAGTTTGTAGCCGACTTCCTGGGAAAAGTGGATTTCTTTAAGGGAGAAGTCACAGGCGGCCGCATCGTCTTCCCCTCCATGGGCGGCCAGTCCATTCCGTACAGCGGTGACCGCACCGGCAAGGTCGAAGTGGCCATCCGGCCTGAAAACCTTTACTTTACCGAGGACGGGCCCCTCGGCGGCACCCTTGAAACCGTTTACTATCTCGGTGATGTCAACGACTGCCGGGTTCGCGTCGGAGAAACCCTGGTTCGTGTGATTGTCGGTGGTTATCTTGCCGGCACCCTCCGGACCGGCGATCCCGTCCGCCTTCAGGTGCGGGACTTCATGGTCTTCCCCGATGACGGCCTCCTCGAGCAGATGCTGACCATCCAAACCTAAACGCAGGGACGGTCTTTTTCATTCAGGCAATCCGATAATAAACCCCTCGATTCCATCTGAACCGAGGGGATGCTTTCTTTATTCAACAAACTCATGAATTCAGGGACGGTCTTTTCGTTCAAAACAAACCAATCATAACACCCCCCGATTCAGCATAAACCGATGGGTGTTTTATAATTCTGAATTCTGAATTCTGAATCCTGAATTACCTCTGATCGGAAAGCCCCCTTATATTTTCTTGCTGATTACCAGCCTGATCCTGTGCCCCTGAATGCCGATCGTTACCTCGTTCGCCAGCCGGGCCACAATGGATTTCTCCAGTTCGTCCAGGTTTACTTCCGAAGCGGAAGTGACGCGGAGACGATCCCGGTATGCGCTCAGGGACCATTTCCCGGCCCACACCGTCTTATCGCCGGATTTTCGGATTCCGTAGCTCAGGTAATCCGGAAGCGCAGAAGCCAGGTTCTCCGGCATCTCCGAAATATTCTCAAACATATAGGAGCAGTTCAGCATCTCCGCAATCTTCGCCATGAATCCCTTCGGGGCATTCGGCGCGGCAGAGGAACCTTCCCGCACATCCGCTTCCAGATTAATCTCATAACCCTCGGGCGTTGTCTCCAGCCAGATCTCGCCGTCGAAATCCTTCAGCAGCTGGTTGGCCATGCCCAGGGTTTCCTCTGTCAGCAAGGTCATGTGCTGAAAGTCTCTCCCGATGATTCCGGCTTTGCGCGCAAAATCGCTCAGGATTTCGTTCACTTCATTGTTCCGGCGGATATTGCCGTTAACCCAGAGTTTTTCGGTTTTCATGAGCCGTCCTCTTTTCCTCTTCCTTCTTTTTCCCGAACAGGTTCCCGATCAGCGTAATGATACCGGTAGCCGCTAATACGCCGCCGGAAGCGGGTGCATAAATCTCATCACCCATGGGCACCAGCATCAATGCGGCGCCCAGAAGCACCGGAACACACTCCGCAATGATGAAGCCCTTCCGGTATTTGTTTTTGATCATCCGTCTCAGGACCATCAGGCTGTAGGCGATCACAAAACCGCCCATGATATATTTCAGGTAATTTTGCAGTATTGCGGGGCTGATCGCCAGCAAGGCGCCGACCGCCGCAAAAATGCCGTTCAATCCTATATGCACGCCTTTGCTGGTCTTGGGGGTCTCTTTGTCCGTTGCCGACAAGATAATACCGATCACGCTCAGGACGGAAATCGCAATCCCCAGGATCAGCATGGAAGCATTTTGGTTCACCAGCATCCAGATACCCACTCCGGAAAGGATCAACGGGGAGATGCTTCTGCGTATTCTTTTCATCGTCAGTTCATCAGTATCGTTTTCGCCCGGTACAGGAGGATCAGGTCAAAGATACCGTTAACTAAATAACCGATGCCGATATAGACCATCAGCGCGCCCTCAATCGCGGCAGGACGGCACAGGATAAAAATCCCGCCCGCGATCATCAGCACGGAAAAGATTACGATCAGCACTCTGTTTCCGCCTTCGACGTCGGGCATGTTGAGCGTCGCCAGGTTGCTCATGCCGTTCAGCAGCAGAACAATGCCGGCGATGATCGGGAAAAGCCCCACGACAAAACCGGAGTTAAACCAGGCCAGAAAGCCGATTAGTGCCAATATCCCGCCGACGATAAACTGCGAGGAGTCTTTGATCGGCCCAAACAGATATACAAGCACGCATCCGACGCCGCAGGCAATCAGCATCCCGGCTGCGATTTTTACGACCACTTCCATGGCGGACTGCCGGGCGATGATCAGCGCGATGCCGAAGGCAATACTGAGTATGGCGGGCACCAGTTTGGCGCGATACAGTCTTTTGATTAATTCACTCACTTTGGATTTTCCTCTCTTTTCCATTAGTAAATCCTTTTTCGGATAACAGCATGAGCATACCGCAAACGGCCGCTTTTTACAACCCCCGGGGAATCTGAAAACAGGGCAAGGGCCGCCGCCCCTGTCCTGTTAAACCGGTTTGTCCGGAAGGTTCCCGATCGAAAGCCCCATATTCATACCACATCCTGTATCATCCGCAGGGGCCGAAGGAGCGCGAGGGCGATCGGAAAGCCCCCCAATCATACCGCCATGATACACGCCCACAGCGGAATCAGATCGTTTTCAAACACAATCCCGTCCCCGGATCCGTCGGAAGACTTCCAGACCAGGCCGCCGTCCTTGTTGAAGGTGAAGGAGCCTTCCAGTTCCCCTTCCTCTGTTTTGGCAGTCGTGTCGATCTCGCCGTCCGCCTTGTAGGTCAGCAGCTGCTTCAGGCCCTTGAAGTTCACGGTCTCCGTTTTCGGATCATATTCGCCGACCAGCGCATAGTCCCAGACCTTCGTGATATTCTCGTTCTCCTCTTCCAGCCAGGTCGCCAGGACATCATAATGATTCTCGTGAGTATCCCAGACAAAGTTGATGATCCCGTGCTCGTAAGTGTAGCTGCCGACGAAGTTACCGATCTTCTCCATCACGGTTTCTTTGCCCGCCTGCTCGTTTTTCCAGGTCAGCTTGCCGTCCTCGCCGAGGGTGAAGCTTGCCTTGACGTCGTCCGCGGACGAACCTTCGATGAGCTCATCCTTGCCTTCTTTGACCTTATAGTCGCCCTTGATACCCTGGGCGTCCTTGATGGACTTCGTCTCCGCGTCAAAGTTGGACAGATACTGCCAGGAAGTGAAAGTGTCCTCTCCGGTCGTCTGAACCGCCTCGATCTGGAAGCCCTCATCCTGCCGGCCGATCCAGACCATCGTCTGTCCGTCTTCCGAGATCCAGGCGCTCTCGTAGGCTTTCATCTCCGGCGTGCTCGGTGGAACGGAATCGTCCTCAGCCATCGCGAACGTGCATCCCAGTGTCAGGGCCAGTACCAGTGCTGTCAGGATCGCAATCAGCTTTTTCATTCTCAGTATTCTCCTTTTCATCATGCTTTGGTTTATGAACCGCAACAGCGGCTTCATAAGTTTATACGCAATCGGATACCGCGATGGCAGTATCTGTTTTGCTTTTTTTACAGCGCGGGCCCCCGGTGCTCAGCCGTTGTACCGTACGCACAGCATCGTCAGGTCGTCAAACTGCGGCGCGTCTCCGACGAAGCGGTCCACGTCGGCTTTCACCGTCTCCAGTACCTTCTCCGGCTCCATGCCCTTGTTGCTGTTCAGGATTGCCATCATCCGCTCGGTGCCGTAAAGTTCATTCTGGGCGTTTGTCGCTTCCGGCACGCCGTCCGTATACAGGAACAGTTCCTCCCCAGGCTCCAGCTTCAGTTCATACTCTTTATACCGGACGCCTTCCATTCCGCCGATAACGAAACCGTGCTTGTCCTTTACCAGTTCAAATTCTCCTTCGGCCCTTGTAACCACCGGGTATTCATGGCCCGCGTTGGCCGCTTTCAGTTCGCCGGTCTTCAGGTCCAGAATGCCGAGCCATACCGTCACGAACATCTCCTGCTGGTTGTTCTGGCAGATACGGTTGTTCGTCGTTTCCAGAATTTCCCGCGGACTCACGCCGCTCATCGCGATGTTCTGGATCATGATCTTGGAGGCCATCATGAACAGCGCCGCCGGGACTCCCTTCCCGCTCACGTCCGCCATCACCAGTGCCAGATGGTCGTGATCGATCAGGAAGAAATCGTAGAAGTCGCCGCCCACTTCCTTCGCCGGCTTCATGGATGCGTAGATGTCAAATTCCTTGCGGTCCGGGAATGCCGGGAACACGCTCGGCAGCATATCCGCCTGGATGCGGGTTGCCAGCGACAGTTCCGTGCTGATGCGCTCCTTCTCCGCCGTCGCTGTCGTCAGCTCATCGATATATTTGGTGACCTGCTCTTCCATGTGGTCGATGGATCCGGCCAGCTTTCCGATCTCGTCCTTGTTTTTGATGCTTTCCGTCAGTTTCTTTTCGGCGGGCACTTCCTCTGTAGCAAATCGTACCGCCTCGTCCGTAATCTTCGTCAGCGGCTGCAGAAGCACCCTGCGCAGATAGAAATGCTGCCCGACAATGATGATGATTACCAGCACCGTCAGCACCTGGAACAGACCCCGGATAAAGCGGTTGCGCACCGCCGTCAGGTTCTCCATCTGCCGCTGCACGCACAGGATGGCTTTCGTCTGCCCGTCCGTTCCCTTCAGCGGCACCATGGCCGTGAGATGCGCGTCCGTCTCGATATAGCCGCGGTCGCGGATGACAATCTCCGCGTCGGATTCCCCGTTATACAGCCTGCGGTATTTCTCTTTGTATTCGTCGTTGGTCGTCTCCCGAACGTAGCCGAAATCATATTTTGTGTATTTGCTGTCCTTGTTGATCGTGGAGAAGAGGAATGTGATATGCGCGTAGTCGGACAGATCCGGCTGGATCACATAGATGAATGTCGCGCCGGAGGAATTGCACAGGCGGTCCATTTCCGTCCAGACATCCATATATTCCTGCGTTGTCCCCCCGCTTTCCGCGTATGCGTCCATCCGGTCGCCGTTCACGTCCGTCCGGGCGGTATTTGCGATCTCGATGGCCCCGGTTTCATACAGCTCGAGCATGCCGTCCGTAAAACTGTGATACCCCAGAATCCCGATGATCACAGCCAGCAGAATCATCGGAATAATAATCCCGATGATACTTTTGAAAACAACGCTTTCATTGGGCTTCTTCATCTCAGCTCTCCTTTCCGTTGCTCTCTTTCTGAATAATAATACTCCGACTGCAACAAAACCGCAAATGATTTATTGCAGTTTTGTTTCATTTCATATAATATAATATAACCGGCATGGAAATCGATATGGGGGTGACTTGCTTGACACGCAAAAAAACATTCCTGATCGTTCAGTCTCTGCTTTGCGCGCTGGTGGCGGGGCTGCTGGCAGCTTCCGCGCTCTGTCTGTATTTTGACGGCGCGGCAAAGCAGGCTGAAGGGGATCTGTTCTATTACATGTATACCCGGGAAAGGGTCGGCGCCAAACTGCTGCCCATCCTGCCGCTTTTGTTCTGCGCCTTCGGGATGACGGTCTCCGGCCTGATCCTGGGCGTCAAAGATGAGAATGCGGACAAGCCCGTGCGGGATGAGAAACTCCTGCGGGATCTCGGCAGCATTCAGGCCAAGGCGGTCCATCAGGTTGCAACCCAAAGTGAATTATACCTTCGCGTCACGGTGATCGCGCTGGCGGTAGGCCTGATCGTCGCGGGAATTCTGAATGGCGGGCTGGAGGACGTGCTGGCCAAAGGCGCCACCATCTGTACGGAGTGTGTTGGCCTTGGATAATACGATGAAAAATGAAAACAAAGCCCTCGAAAAGAAGACTCCCGAAAACAAGCGGAAAAAGATGCAGCGTCCGGGAACCCGCCGCCTGGTCCAGCTGTATGCCGCCCTGCTGTACAACGCAAACCTCAAAGGTTTCATTGACGGCCATATTTACACGGGTAACCTGAAGGCAACCTGCGTCCCGGGCTTCAACTGTTATTCCTGCCCCGGCGCTGTCGCCAGCTGCCCCCTGGGTTCCCTGCAGAACGCCCTGAACGCCGCCGGGCATACCGCCCCCTGGTATGTCCTGGGGATTCTCGCCTTGTTCGGCGTGATCCTGGGCCGGACGATCTGCGGCTGGATCTGCCCCCTGGGCCTGATTCAGGAGCTGCTGCATAAGATCCCGACCCCGAAGATCCGCAAGAGCCATATCACCCGGAAGCTCTCTTATCTGAAATACGTCTTCCTGGCGGTATTTGTCATCGCCATCCCGCTGATCTACGGCGTCGGTCAGGGCATCATCCTGCCGGGCTTCTGCAAATTTATCTGCCCGGCCGGTACCTTTGAGGGCGCGGTGGGCCTCTTGCAGAATCCGGTCAACGCCACCTCCTTTTACCAGCTGGGGGCGGTGTTCACCAACAAGTGGGTGATCATGCTGGTCATCGGCCTGGCCTGCATCTTCTGCTACCGTTCCTTCTGCCGGTTCATCTGCCCGCTGGGCGCGATCTACGGGTTCTTCAACCGCTTCGCGCTGACCGGCGTGAAGGTGAATCCGGATCGCTGCAACAGCTGCGGCCTGTGCGTGATGAAATGCCAGATGGATATCAAACACGTGGGGGATCATGAATGTATCTCCTGCGGCAAGTGCATCGACACCTGCGCCCGGGGAGCGATTTCCCTGAAGTGCGGAAAGATCACGCTGAAGGGGCCGGAGATCGGCAAAAACGCCGATCCGGAACCGGTCATTCAGAAGCGGAAGAAGATCGGGCGGATTGCCTGGGGCATCGCCATCGCGGTGCTGGTGTTTGCCGTGTGCTGGTTCAATTTCATTGAACCGGCCATCGAAAAGGCGAATGAGCCGGCAGCCGCTGCGGCTGTCACGGAGCAGGCAACCGTTGAAACCGGCTCCGCCGAAACGAAAGCCGGCTCGGAAACAAAGGAATCTGCACCGGAAGAAGCACAGAAACCCCAGGCGGTTGCCGCGGACCTGCCTGTCGGCTCGGCCGTGGGAAACCTGCTGCCGGACTTCTCTACGGATCTGCTCAGCGGAGGCGACTTCAAACTGTCGGATCACCGGGGCCATGTCGTCATCATCAACTTCTGGGGAACGACCTGCGCGCCGTGCATTGCGGAACTTCCGGACTATGAGAAACTGAAGGTCGCTTATCCTGATGTGGAGATCCTGGCGATCCATGCCAAAGCCGGCGCCAAGAAAGCAAAAGCTTTCCTGGAGGATAAGGGCTGGGACCATCTGGACTTTGCCACGGACAGCAAGGAAAAGGAGATCATGAAGCTGCTGAACGTCTCGGAAGCGCTGCCCTCGACCATTGTCCTGAATCCCCAGGGCGTCGTAACCTACCATGCCCAGGCGCCTCTGAGCTACGAGAAGCTGGAAGCGCTGTATAAGGCGGCCCTTACGGACGATCAGGGGAGAGTTAACGGTGCCGTGGCCGAAGCGGCTCCGGAAGCAGCAGTAGAGGCGGCTCCGGAAGCAGCTGCAGAGGCGACCCCGGAGGCGGCTGCAGAGGCGGCCCCGGAGGCAGCTGTAAAAGCAGCTGCGGAGCCTGCTGCGAATCTGCCGGTCGGCTCAGCAGAGGGAAATCTGCTGCCGGACTTCTCAACGGATCTGCTGAATGGAGGCGACTTCAAGCTGTCGGATCACCGGGGGCATGTCGTCATCCTTAACTTCTGGGGAACGACCTGCGCGCCGTGCATTGCGGAACTCCCGGATTACGAGAAGCTGAAGGTCGCTTATCCCGATGTGGAGATCCTGGCGATCCATGCGAAAGCCGGCGCCAAGAAAGCAAAAGAATTCCTGGAGGACAAGGGCTGGGACCACCTGGACTTTGCCACGGACAGCAAGGAAAAGGGAATCATGAAGCTGCTGAACGTCTCGGAAGCGCTGCCCTCGACAATTGTCCTGAATCCTAAGGGCGTTGTAACCTACCACGCCCAGGCACCCCTGAGCTACGAAAAGCTGGAAGCGCTGTATAAAGCAGCCCTTGCAGATCAATAAATCAAATATACAAACACCGGAACCGTAATGGCTCCGGTGTTAATCATTTATTATCTATTTCTCTTCTGCTTATCTTACCGAATCCGAAGGAGCGCGAGGGCGATCGGAAAGCCCTCGCATTTTCTTCGATCGGAAAGCTCCCTTATTTCTGCCCTCTCCGGCGCCTTCCCGTCCCGTTGTCCTCGGCTCTGGCCTGCATCGCTTCCTTCGCGGCTTCGATAGTCTCTGCCGGGACTTCGGCGGCAGCTTCCGCTTTAGTCTCTGTTGCTTCTGCAGCGGCTTCCTTTGCTTCTGCAACGTTTTCGCTTGCCTGGGCAGCGGCTTCCGCTGCCGGCGCAGCGGCCTGTTCTGCTTCTTTCGCGGTTTCTGTCACGGCTTCGGCGGTTTCCTTCGCGGCCTTCTCCGGCGCTTTGTCGTCGTAAAGCCGCTTCAGGGTCTCCGCCATCAGCTCGCTGCTGTGGGCGGAGTTCTCGTTCGCGTCGGCGGCCGCCTTGTCCGCTTCGGTTCCGCCGTTGTTGATTTCGCTGCGGCGCCGTTTCGGTTTCACGCCGTATTCACGGTAGGTCGCGCCGTCCAGATGGTCCATGGCCTTCTTCGATTCGCTCCGGCTCTTGCCCCGGCGGATCGCGCCGATCAGCAGGAGCAGCAGCAGTACGCCGCCGATTCCTGCTAGGATCCACTTGGCCGTCCCCGCAATATCCTCCGCCTGCTTAAACCATTCGGGTTCCGGCTGATCGGTTGGCAGCGGCTCGGTGGCCGGCGCCGGCGGGGTCACCAGCGGCGCTTCGGTCGGCACCGGCGTGGGTTCCGCGTAGGTGATCTGAATCGGGTTGCTCTCGAAGTTCAGTGTCTGTCCCAGCACATCCTTACAGCTGGCGGTGAACTGATAGGTACCCGCCATGCTCACGTCCGTATCCCGGATAAAGAAGACGCTTTCGCCCGCCGGGATGCTCTCAATGCTGTACAGCGTGGTGTCCACCGCCTTCACGGTGATCCCCTTGACCTCGACCGCGCTGTCGTTCTGTACCGTAAAGGAGAATCGCACCGTCCCGGGCAGTTTGTATACCTTGTCCCGGTCTGCCGTGGCTTGCAGGTTCAGCACGATCTGCTGCGTCGGATCGGTGGCGATGATGCTCACCCGTCCGGTCGCCGTCTCCGTTTTGTTGCCCGTGCCGTCGTCCGCCGTCACGACAAACTGGAGGTCCTGGCTTTCGGTGATCGTCACTTCCTTGACCAGCTCAGCGGTCTCGCCGGCTTTGACGCTCTCCCCGCTGAACACGGTCCCCAGCGTCGCGTCCTTCACCGTGATGTCCGTGAAGTCCGTCGTGCCGTTGTTTTTCAGTTTCAGCGTCAGCTTAACCGTGTCCCCCGGCGCGCCGCCCTTCTTGTCCGCGGTCAGCGTGGCCGCCAGCCGGACCTCGCCGTGCTTGATCGTTTCCTCCTCCACCTTCGTGGTAAAGGTCTTTCCGCCCGCCTTGTAGACAATCGTGGCGGAGCTCGTCATGTCCCTTGTACCCATGTAGGTTGTAAAGGTATAGCTTCCCGTTTCTCCCGCGGCGATCGAGTCCATCCCTCCGCTCTTGGAGGTTACGGAGCTGTTTTCCTTGATCGTCACGGAAGATATGTCCACCGGACCCGTGTTGGCAATGTCGTAGGTAATGCTGACTTCCTGGCCCTTCTGGGCGGTCATCGGCATGATCGTGCGCACAACTTCGATCTGGGGATCGGCGCCGGTATACTGGATCTTCTTGGAGAAGTTCTTGGTCTTGTTGACCAGCGTATTCTCTCCGTTCTCGTCCACTTCGTCGCTGTATACGGCATATTTGATCTTGAACGTGATCTTTCCCGCTTCCAGTTCCTTCTGGGTCACGGTCCAGTCGCCGGACCAGTTCTTGCTGGCGCCGACGGCCAGGGTGGGCGAGCCGAACTCCTCCACCTGTTTCCCGCTCGGATAAAACAGTCTCACCGGGCCGGGCATATCAACGTCGCCGACGTTGGTCACCGTGATGGACACCTTGATCGACTTCGGCGCACTGAACTTGTTGGTGCTCAGCTCCATGGAGACCTTCATCGGGTCATCCGCGAGCGCGGCAGACGCGCATAGCAGTACCAGCGCAATCCCCAGCACCAGGGCAAGCAAAAAGCGTTTTCTGATCATATTGTCTCAGAGCCCGAAAGCTCCTTCCTCCTTCCTCCGCCGGAGACCCGGACAGACGCGTCAATATAGATCAACATAGGAAATCTATAATATTCTATAGTCACAGTTTTATTTTGTCAAGGTTTTGACATATTTTTGAAATAATTTTGCCGAAATCCAGGATTCTCCATCCTCAGCCCCGCCAGAAAGATACAATCCGAAGGGGGTTCAGGGGGCGATCGGAAAGCCCTCTGAAAAAACAATGAAAACACTTTACTCCTTCCATTTCCGGTGTATAATGGGCGATACAAAGCAAGGAAGCTTTGCAGCCTTTATTATACCCTAATTTTATTGAGGAGGAATCATTCATGAAAAAGCTGATCGCTCTGGCTTTGGCGCTGGTTCTGGCGCTGACCGTCTGCTCCGCCTTCGCTGAGGAGCCCATCACCCTGAAGATCGCCCACATCGGCCCCACCACCGGCCCCGCCGCCCTGTACGGCCTGGCCACCCAGCATGGTGCCGAGATCGCCGTTGACGAGATCAACGCCGCCGGCGGCAAGTACAAAATCGAGCTCATCAACGAAGATGACGAGCATAACGTGGAAAAGGTCATCAACGCCTATAACGCCGCGCTCGATGCCGGCGCCCAGATGATCCTCGGTTCCACCACTTCCAAGCCCTGCGAAGCCGCAGGTGCTCAGGGATACACTGACCGTGTGTTCTTCCTGACCCCCTCCGCTTCCTCCACCGCCGTCATCGAAGACAAGGACAATGTCTTCCAGGTCTGCTTCACGGACCCGAACCAGGGCGCCGCTTCCGCTGAGTACATTGCCGAGCACAAGCTGGGCACCAAGATCGCCGTCATTTACAACAATGCCGACGTGTATTCCACCGGTATCCGTGATACCTTTGTGGAAAAGGCTCCCGGCCTCGGCCTGGAAATCGTCAGTGAGGAAACCTTCACCGATGAGACCACGGACTTCACCGTTCAGGTCGGCAAGGCCCAGGAAGCCGGCGCCGAGATCGTCTTCCTGCCCATGTACTACACCCCCGCTTCCCTGATTCTGAAGACCGCTGCCGATAAGAACTACAAGCCTATCTTCTTCGGCGTGGACGGCATGGACGGCATTCTTTCCGTGGAAGGCTTCGACACCTCCCTGGCCGAGGGCGTCATGCTGCTGACCCCCTTTGTCGCCACCTCCGAGGATGCCAGTGTTGTGAACTTCGTCAAGCTGTATCAGGATAAGTTCGGCGAGACCCCCATTCAGTTCGCCGCGGACGCCTATGACGGCATCTACATCCTGATCGCCGCCGCCGAAAAGGCCGGCATCACCTCCGACACCACCCCCGAGGAAGCCTGCGATCTGCTGATCGCCGCCATGAAGGAAATCAAGGTGGACGGCATCACCGGTTCCATGACCTGGGACGAGTCCGGCGCCGTCACCAAGACACCTATGGCCGCTACCATCGAAAACGGCGTCTACGTCTTCAAGTAATTCATCCCGTAAGTTTTTATGCGGACCGGTCCTCTTTCAGGACCGGTTTCGCTCGTTTTCTCCTGATCCCCGTCCCCTGCGAAATGCGGCTTGCAGATGTATTCTTAAGCGCATGGGGCCGAAGGGGTTTAAGGGGGCGATCGGAAAGCCCCCTTTGAATCAGCCGAAGGAGCGCGAGGGCGATCGGAAAGCCCTCGCAACAAGCTTATGATTTTTCTTGATCATCTGATTAACGGCCTCAGCCTGGGCAGCATCTACGCGATCATCGCCCTCGGCTACACCATGGTCTACGGCATCGCCAAGATGCTGAACTTCGCCCATGGCGACGTCATCATGGTCGGCGCCTATATTGCTTTCTGCGGCCTGCAGTACTGGGGCTTCCCCCCGGTCCTGGCAATTCTGGTCGCCATGGTGGCCTGCACCATCCTGGGCATCACCATCGAGGGCCTTGCCTATCGCCCCCTGCGTCAGGCGGCTTCCCTCGCTGTGTTGATCACTGCCATCGGCGTGAGCTATCTCCTGCAGAATATTGCCCTGATGATCTGGGGAGCCAATCCCAAGTCCTTCCCCACCACCTTCATCAACGGCTCAAGCATCCGCCTGGGCCAGCTGAACATCTCCACCGCCACCATCATCACCATCCTGGCCAATGTGGTCATCATGGTTGGCCTGACCCTCTTCACCTCGAAAACGAAGGTGGGCAAGGCCATGCGCTGCGTGTCGGAGGATCGGGGCGCCGCGGAGCTCATGGGAATCAACGTCAACCGGACCATCTCCCTCACCTTCGCCATCGGCAGCGCCCTGGCGGCCATCGCCGGCATCCTGCTCTGCTCCTCCTATCCCATCCTGCAGCCCACCACCGGTTCCATGCCGGGTATCAAGGCCTTCACCGCCGCCGTCTTCGGCGGCATCGGCTCGATCCCCGGGGCGATGCTGGGCGGCATTCTGCTTGGGGTCATCGAGATCTTCGGCAAAGCCTATATCTCCACCGAGCTGGGGGATGCCATCGTCTTCGCCGTCCTGATCATCGTGCTCCTGGTCAAGCCGTCCGGCCTGCTGGGCAAGCCCGTGCGTGAGAAAGTGTGAGGTGAGGAATATGACGAAAACAAAACGCAAACGCCTCATCCGCAATCTGGTCACCTTCGGCCTGGTCATCGTGGCCTTCATCATCCTGGAAAACATGATCTCCACCAAGACCATCAGCCGCTCCCTCAAGGGCCAGCTGGTGCCCATCTGCGCCTGGATCATCATGGCGGTGTCCCTGAATCTGGTCATCGGTTTTTCCGGAGAGCTCAGCCTCGGCCATGCCGGCTTCATGAGTATCGGCGCCTATACCGGCGCGGTCGTCAGCGGCTGGCTCCTGGCCGCCTTTGATATGCAGGATCCCCTCCTGCGCCTCGTCCTGGCGATTCTCGCCGGCGGCATCCTCGCCGGCATCTTCGGCGTGCTCATCGGCATTCCTGTCCTCCGCCTCCGGGGCGACTATCTGGCCATCGTCACCCTCGCCTTCGGCGAGATCATCCGGAATCTGGTCAATGTTCTTTATATCGGCACCGTGGACGGAAAGCTGTGCTTCGCCTTCCTGCACAGGGAGAAGCTCCCCGCCGATGTTGCCATGCTCGTGGACGGCGCAAAGGGTGCCGTCAAGATCAAGCCCATCGCCACCTTTGAGGTGGGGTTTGTCTTGATCCTGATTACCCTGATTATCGTCCTGAATCTGGTCAATTCCCGCTCGGGCCGCGCCATTCAGGCCACCCGGGACAACCGCATCGCCGCGGAGTCCATGGGGGTTTCCGTGACCAAGTATAAGATGATGGCCTTCGTCACCGCCGCCGTCCTGGCCGGGATGGCCGGCGCGCTCTATGGCCTTAATTCCTCTACCGTCGTCCCGACCCAGTTCACCTTCAACCAGTCCATCAACGTGCTGGTCTTCGTGGTGCTCGGCGGTCTGGGCAATGTCCTGGGGTCGATCATTTCCGCCACCTTCCTCACCGTCCTTCCGGAGGTCCTGCGGGAGTTCGCGGATTACCGTATGCTGGTCTATGCCGTCGTGCTGATCCTGGTCATGATCTTCACCAACAACCCGACCACCCGCGCCTTTGCCGACAGGCTTTTCTCCCCCGTGAAAAAGCTTTTCCGTAAGGATCGCAGGGAAACCACCGGAGGAGGTGACGTCAAATGACCCAGCATCATTCGAAGAAGCACCGTTCCAATACAAAGATGGTCCCGGTGCCTTCCCATTCCATTGTTCCCGAGCGGGATGTCAATGAGATCCCGGTCATGGAAACCCGCCATCTCGGCATCGAGTTCGGCGGCCTGAAAGCTGTCGATGATTTTAACCTGACCATCGGCAAAACGGAGATTGCCGGCCTCATCGGCCCCAACGGTGCCGGAAAAACCACCGTCTTCAATCTCCTCACCAAGGTCTATGAGCCCACCAGCGGCGCCGTCCTCATCAACGGGCAGGATCTCCACGGCATGTCCATCGTTCAGGCTTCCCGCCTGGGCATCGCCCGTACCTTCCAGAATATCCGCCTCTTTGACAAGATGACCGTGGAGGAGAACGTGCGCATCGGCCTGCATAACCAGATCCGCTATGATATGTTCACCGGCATCCTCCGCCTTCCCCGTTACTGGAAGCAGGAGAAGCGCCAGCACGAACGGGCCATGGAGCTCCTGGGGCTCTTCGGCATGCAGGATCTCGCGGATGAAACCGCCGGCAGCCTGCCTTACGGGGCCCAGCGCCGCCTGGAGATCGTCCGCGCCCTCGCGACCGATCCGAAGCTCCTCCTCCTGGATGAGCCCGCCGCCGGCATGAACCCGCACGAAACCGAGGAACTCATGGAGAATATCGCGAAGATCCGGGATCAGTTCCAGATCGCGATTCTGCTCATCGAGCATGATATGAGCCTCGTCATGGGTGTCTGCGAGGGCATCTGCGTCCTGAATTTCGGCAAGATCATCGCCAAGGGCACCGCCGATGAAATCCAGGCCAATCCCGCCGTCATCGAAGCCTATCTGGGCAAGAAAAAGGAGGCTTAAAGATGAGCGAGATCAATCAGAATGCCGCTGTGAAGGATCAGGACCTGCCCCTGCTGAAGGTGAAGGACCTGCACGTTTATTATGGGGCCATCCACGCCGTCAAGGGAATCTCCCTGGAAGTGCGGGAAGGCGAAATCGTCACCCTCATCGGCGCTAACGGCGCCGGCAAATCCACCACCCTGAATACCATTGCCGGCTTGCTTAAGCCCCGCCAGGGCTCCATCGTCCTGGGCGGCGTCCCTGTGGACGGCACCGGCGCTTCAAAAATGGTCTATAAGGGCCTCTCCCTCTGTCCGGAAGGCCGCCGCATCTTCCAGCAGATGACCGTCCGGGAAAACCTTGAAATGGGCGCCTTCAGCCGCCCAAAGGAGGAGATCGAAGCCTCTCTGGAGGATGTCTTCACCCGCTTCCCCCGCCTGAAGGAGCGCGAGAAGCAGATCGGCGGCACCCTCTCCGGCGGCGAGCAGCAGATGCTCGCCATGGCCCGCGCCCTCATGAGCCGCCCGAAGCTGCTCATGCTGGACGAACCCTCCATGGGCCTCGCCCCGATCCTCGTGGATCAGATCTTCAGCATCATTGAGGAGATGCACGCCTCCGGCGTCACCATCCTCCTCGTGGAGCAGAACGCCCAGATGGCCCTTTCCGTCGCCAACCGGGCCTACGTCCTGGAAACCGGCGCCATCTCCATGTCCGGCGATGCCGCCGACCTCCTCCAAAACGACGACGTCCGCAAAGCCTACCTCGGAAGCTAACTCCAAAGGGGAGCAAGGAAGGTGTAGCGCCCGGCAATTAGCCTTCCACTTGAGGATAAGGTGATCGAAGGCTGGATGAGGTGTACGGTGCCCGAAGAAAGAGCCAGCAGTTCTTTCGCAGTGAATAACGGGCAGCAACCCTAAGACAACAGGAGACGGTTCTCCGTCTCCTGTTTCATTTTCGATCACAAGCTTAAACCGTTTTCCCATTCACTTGTTTATGATTACCACCCATTGTTCTCCTCTGGCAGTCCACTATCAACTTTTCTTTTGATCCGTATCTGCAAGACGATGAAACCCACAGGAGAAAAACCGAACGAGTCGGTCAAAACGAGCAGTGTGACCGCACTAAGAAAGCAACGTGGAGGAAGAATTCTTGAAACTGATCGCCATGGATCTGGACGGCACGCTGAACAATGACCGGAAGATGATTGATCCGCCGACCCGGGAGGCGCTTCTGGACGCTCAGCGGCGGGGAATCCGCCTGCTGCTGGCTTCCGCGCGGCCTCTTCACGGGCTGTTTCGCGAGAGGGACTTGCTGGAGATGCGGTCTTTCGGCGGTCTGCTGATGGCCTATAACGGCGGCCTGATCACAGACGCTTCCGGCAATATCCTGAGCGCTGACCGAATGGACAGAGAACAGGCACGCCAGATTCTTCGGATGCTGGAATCCTTCCCCGTCACGCCCATCCTGGAC
>Ga0265298_10002062_pt1 | contig 28745 bp, 27 predicted proteins | sample AusTroGonzalo_MG_3_FD_193486 | JGI IMG/M metagenome (GOLD analysis project Ga0265298, IMG submission 193486) | Bovine rumen microbial communities from tropical cattle in Woodstock, Queensland, Australia - Gonzalo_01 | ecosystem: Host-associated > Mammals > Digestive system > Stomach > Rumen ...
TTTGATACTAAGTCATGTCGTTAAATTAGTTCATTCAAACCGGTTGTTTCACTTCAGATACAAAAATAAAAAGAGCACCGTAATACCCATATTGGAATCACGGTGCAAATCTAAAAGTCGTTAAACGCCACGCCGTTCTTAACGGGATTCTCCAAGGCTCTCCGCTTAACGCCGCTTCACTGATGCTCCCCAAAACGTATGTCCTGCTCCCTGCAAAATGAAACCTCTGCTCACTTGGAAACATCGTAGCCGCTGCACTGATGATTCCCTATACCCATAGTCCGGCTCGTACAAAACAGAAACCTCTGCTCACTGGGTAGCATTATCAATGTCCAAAATTGCAGTATCTTTGCAAAAAAATGGTAAACATGAAATTAAATAAGATTGGATTGAGGTTGGCTCTGGTATTGGGAGTTGGTTTGGTTTTGGGAGCTTGTACGGGTAGCGGATGGACTGAGAGGGAGCGGATGATCATATCTTTGTCTGACTCTGTGATGTTTGTCACTACGTTGCCGCAGGACAGCATTCAGCTGCATACTCCCAGTATTGACGTTGAGGCTGATGAGCTGCAATCGGCAGAACTCAAGACTCTTATGGCTAAGATGTACTGTACCGTTACTGATCCGTCACAGGATGGAGTGGGGATTGCTGCTCCCCAGGTGGGCATAAACAGACGCATTATCTGGGTGCAGCGTCTGGATAAGGAGGATGAGCCGTTTGAGTGTTACGTGAATATTCGCATTGACAGCCTGTTTGGTGATGTGAAACGTGGTCCCGAGGGTTGCCTTTCTGTGCCGGGATATGCGGGCATGGTATCGCGTAACTCTGATGTCATCATATCATATGCAGACCTGGAATCAGGAGAGACCAGGAAAGAGCATATAGCAGGATATACAGCAATCATATTCCAGCATGAGTGCGACCATCTGGACGGAATCCTTTACGTGGACCGTGCGGATTCAGTATTCGTAAACAAGGCCTGGATGGAGGAACTCAAACAATTCGACTACACTCGTCCCGATTGGTGGTAAATAACCCAATGAACATATATAAGCCGCTTCTCGTTATTGAGGAGCGGTTTTCTTATACAGAAAAGGGAGGCGATCGATGTTTAGGTCTCGGAGGGGTTCTGAGTAGCCCCGTAACGTCGTCTCCCGAATACTGATATCCAGGCGGAGGAAACTGGCTTACGTATTATCAAAAACTTTACCTTTTTTAGCACAAAAAGCTTTGCAGAATCAACCGGAAAACGGAAATTTGCAGCCGAAATTTTTCAGGGTGAGGTGAAATCCCTCGACCGGCGGTTACAGTCCGCGAGCCCAAAAGGCCGAACCGTTGAAACTACGGTACCGACAGTATAGTCTGGATGGAAGAAAATTTTTATGAAAAAAGTTATCTCTCTGTGCCTGGGCATAGCTATGCCCGCACTGTCAGTTTGCGCCGAGGGCGTAGTTCTGACCGATTCTGTGATCAGTCTTCAGGAGATTGTCATTCGCGACAATTTCAGTGATTCCCAAACCACACCGCTTAGCATCAAGACGCTACAGCCGAGCCACATCAAGCTCTACAGCACTGCGCCTAACTACGTGGAGATGCTCCAGGGCATTCCTGGCGTCTATGCCACACCGTCAACCGGATCATACGGTGATGCTACGCTTAACATCCGCGGATTCAAGCAGGAGAATATCAGCATCCTGCTGAACGGTATTCCAATCCAGGGTCTGACATCGGGCTCCATGTACTGGAGCAACTGGATGGGACTGGCCGAGGCCACATACTCCATTCAGATTCAGAAAGGTATGGGTTCATCCATGCTGGCCGACTGCGCCATGGGCGGTATGGTGAATATCATCACCAAGACCGGATCGGGCCTGCCTGAATGGGATTTCTCAACATCATATACACAGTACGGAACCAAGAAAGCCATGCTGAGCTATTCTACCGGACAGCTTAAGAACGGTTGGAGCGCAAACCTGATGGTAAGCGGCGTATACGGTGACGGTTTTGTTGAGGTATCTGAGGTGAAATCAATGTCATATCTTCTGTCGGTAAGCAAGATTCTGAACCCGTTCAATACTCTTACATTCACTGCTCTGGGATCACCTGAGCAGCATGACCAGCGTAACACCGAGCTGTCAAAGGAGGAGATAGACAAGTACGGACGCGGATACAGCAAGAACTGGGGTTACCTGAACGGTGAGAAGTACTCCATAGGCCGTAACCACTATTTCAAGCCCTATTTCACGCTTCAGCATCACATGGATAAAGGTTCACTGCACATGAAAAACTCTGCCTATCTGGCTATTGCCGACGGCGGCGGCCGCTCCACCTATAATCTGGATTACAGCAAGCCGGGTATCATTGATTTCCAGACAGCAGACGGACATATTGATTTTGATGCAATCATTGCCGAGAACAGTGCAGCAGGCTCATCAAGGAACATCATGATTGACTACCTGTCAGGTCACACACAGGCTGGCGGCGTGGTATCGGCCGATTACCGCATAAGCCCCGACTGGACAATTGGTACAGGACTCCAGTACCAGTATTTTGACACCTGGTCAAAGATGGTTGTGCTGGATCTTCTGGGCGGAAATTCAGTAAGTTACGGAGGCCAGGACCTTGTAGAGGGTGATTATATAGGTTCAAGATACGGACGTACCACACATCTTGCTTCAGGATTCGGACAGATACGTTATGACGGCCGTAAACTGAATGCAAACCTTGGTGTGAGCGTGTTCAACGGCAACCACCGTCTGCATAATGACATTACAGGTGCCAAGAGTGATTGGGTTCACGGATGGGGTGTAGCAGTAAAGAGCGGACTGGTATACCATATGGGGCCGGCCAATGCGTTCCTGAATCTGGGTTACAACAGCCGTCTTCCTTATGCCGGTACATATATCTCCAGCAACATGGCCATCACCAATGACGTTACCAATGAGGAGAATCTGATGGCCGAGGCCGGTACACGTATCAACTGGAACGGCGGAAGTCTCTCTGTAAGCGGATATGCCGCTCGCTGGAACAACAAGACACTGACTCCGTCAATAGCCAAGCGCGCCAACGAATCAAAGGAGAAATATCAGATTAACGGTCTGAATGCCTTGCATCTGGGAATAGAAATGGCCGTTGAGCAGCGTCTGGCACCTTGGGCAAGCGTAAGTGCATTTGCCAACATTGCATCATGGAAATGGAAGAGTTCCGGAAATGCCATCTCATATGATTTCTTTACGGGTGATACCCAGAAAGAGTACACCATATACTGTGACGGCCTGCATGTAGGTGATTCTCCCCAGACTCAGATAGGTATGGAGGGTAATTTTACCCTGCCCAGAGGCTTCTACGCACGTATAGCATGGCAGTTCAATGACCGCATGTACGCTGACTTTGAGCCCGATAAGAGAACCAGTCCTGAGTCTGGTGACGCTTACCGTCTGCCGTCATGGAACGTGATTGACGCAACTTTAGGCTGGAGTGATCAACTTACAGACAACCTGCACGTTGACGTGTTCGCCACAGGCCGCAACCTCACTGATGAGAACTACATTGAGCGTGGTGTGGACGGCAAGAACAATGACCTGGATACATTCCGCGGATACTGGGGCGCACCCCGCACTCTTTCAATCGGAATGAAGATATCGTGGTAATAACCCCATCCAGATGATTATAGCCTATTTTCGTTTCCAGTCTTAGCGTTTTGATGGGAGTAATGGAGGTCCATTATGACCGAAAAACGATGAGACTGGGGGCGGAAAGAGACTATAAGCAGAGTAAAGCTATTGAGGCCGCAGCGAGTATTATACCAAATACTTGGTGCGGTCTTAATTTTTCACCGTATGCCAACCATCCTACGATAGCACCGATAGCCACGATGCCGATATTGTGGACCGGGAAGAGTATTGAAGAGTCTATAGTCTTCATGGAGAGCATCAGGGTGTAGGTGCAACCGTAGTTGATTAGTCCCAGAGATGCGCCTCCAAGTATATTCCTGAATGATACAGGTACTCTCTTGCCGTCAGCGCCTTTCTTGAAGAAGGAGTAGCTGCATATGAGCATGGCAAAGAAGAATACACATGCAGTTGCAAGTGATATCTCGCTGTTTATGTCTTGTTCAGTATGTCCGGGGGTGGATGTGGAAATGTGGTACTGCAGTACCTTCATGGCCGAGTTGCTCAAACCGAATGAAAGGAATACAGTAACGGGGGCAAGTATGTCACGCAAAGATAGCTTGTGACCGGCGCCATCGGCCTTGCCCTTCCAGATGGTCATACTCATGGCAACCAGGACAAGGGCTATGATAAGCCACTTGGGCTTGGCACTGCCTTCAATCAACAGGAATGACACGATTATGGGTATTACCATAGACGCACGGCTGCAAACTGTTGATATTGCAACACCTACGCGGCGGGTGGAGTCGGAGAGCACCACCATTCCGGCCATGAATATCAGTCCAAGCAGGATTACCGGGATGAACCAATCGGCCTTTACGGGGTTGACAACAATCTCACCATTGAGTGAGAACAGTACTCCAAGTATGAATGCGGTCAGATAGTTAAAGAATATAGCCTGATCTGAGTCAATATTCTTTTTCTGGAATATCTTGAATGAGATTGAAAACATCGCGGCACATACAGTCGCGATAATAAGGAATAAAATGCCTGACATAATGATAGTTCTTTTTACGGTTAGTTCTTTTTAGGTTTTATCTTGACATACTCTCCGCCATATATAGGCATGAGGAATGTCCCAAAGCATTTCTTGAAGTCGTTAAGACCCTTGTACTTGCCTCTGCGCAGGAAAGGGTAGGCGCCTCCGGTCTCAAAATAACCGGTCTTGCCAAAACTTTCACGTATAAGGCATATCACTTTGAAAAGCAGATACTTATTTACGCCTATCTCCTTCTCGTTGCGGGAGTCGCCCCACCAGTAGTAGGCGGTATTGTTATAGATAAGCACGGCTACAGTGGCCACTACATCGGCCGTTTCCTTATCCTTGAGGAAGAAGACTCGGCTTATCCCCTTGGGAATGAGGTTGAAGAATATGTTGTGGTGATATTCATCGGCTATGATATCCTTGGCGGCGCCGGTACGTGTGTAGGTCTCCTTGTGCAGGTTGATATATATCTGACAATCCTCCTCACAGGACCTTGCCTCAATGAATTCATATCGGCCCGATGCCTCTATCTTGCGTACAGCCTGGCGGGTAGTCTCCTCACAATCGGCAAGCATCCGGTCATCGGGTTTGCTTAGGTCAACCACCCATGTATACCTTATCGACGGCTTGAAATTAAAGAATACCAGAGGGTTAATGCCGTCCCTGTTATCAAGACGCGCCTGGGTGATGGGGGCGATATCGGCCGCGAAACGCTTTATGGGATTGCTGTTAATGTAACTGTCCATGTATGATTCAAAGCACTCCTTGACCAGGCGCTGGTGTTTCTTGACAAGACCGTCCTTAATCACATATCCCCAACGGCTTATGAGTTTCTGTTTCCAGAAGGGGAGCCCCAGTTTTGTCAAGATTCCGTACTTGGAGGTACGGTGGAGCTGCATTATGAAAAGTATCTCGTCTTTATTATCGGCATCTACAATTGCAAAGGAGAGATTCTTGTACGATGCATACCGGTCAACGCCTATCATCTCATACAGGAAGTAGGCCCAGCCCATACTGTTGGCTCTCACAAACTCATTCCACTTCCCAGCCTCAATATCAGCCTGTTGCTTGACTTTACACTGCATATAATGGTAAACTATCTATTTGGATTACATATTAGAAATACAAATATAGCACATTAACTCTTAATTTACTAACTTTGCACGCGTATTAGACTATTAATTTAAACAATGAAAATTACAAAAATCATTACCACCGTGCTGGCTGCCGTAATCATGACAGCATGCACCGGAAACAAGAAACAGAGTGTTATGGCAAACAGAGAACCCGCTAACATCATGGTCGTAGTTGACCTGCAGAAGGACTTCATTGACGGTAATCTTCCAGCTACCGATGGCACACGCGTTGTTGAGCCCGTAAAGAGCGTTCTCCCCAACTTTGACAAGGTCTATTTCACACTTGACTGGCACCCCTGGAACCACTGCTCATTCAAGGCAAACGGTGGTATCTGGCCGCAGCACTGCGTACGTTACACCGTAGGCGCAGCACTTCCTGACGGCATCCTTGACAACCTTGACATTGACAATGTACGTTTCCTGCCCAAGGGCATGGCTCAGGACAAGGAGGAGTACGGTCAGTTTGAGAACACCAAGGGTGATGACCAGGATCTCTTTGTAAAGGGTGACAAGGTTGTAGTATGCGGTATCGCTGCCGAGTACTGCGTTCTTGAGACACTTAAGAATCTGGTTCGTCTGAGCCAGGAGGTAGGTTTTGAGCTTTCAGTTTATCTGGAGGGTGTAGCCAGCATCGAGACTGTTGATCCTCTGGTGACCTACATGAACGAGAATAACATAAAGATTTATAAATAAGAGTTTTATGAAGAGCACCACTGTGATCAGTATGCTGGAGAATGACCTCTACAAGTTCTCCATGTCATACTATTACCAACGGACAACTCCCGAGGGTATAGGCACATTCAGTTTCACTGACCGTAACGGCCAGAAGTTCACACCTGAGTTCGTGAATCTTTTGCGTAAGGAGTTCAAGAAACTGGAGTCACTTGCCCTGACCGATGAGGAGTTCAACTGGTGTCTCTCAAATATCTATTTCATACCTCAGTGCTATTTTGAGTGGCTCAAAGGATTCAGGTTCAATGCGGATATCATTGATATCTCCCTGGATGAAGAGGGCCACCTGCACATTGAGGCAAAAGACCTCATCTACAAGGTTACGCTGTATGAAATTCCCATCCTGAGTACCGTATCAGAGGTTTATTACGGCCTTTATGAGAAGACAGAACCCGATTGGGAATACATTGACAGCCAGCTTGAGAAGAAGGTTGCCATATCGAATGAGAACCAGCTCAAGTTCGCCAACTTTGGTATGCGCCGCCGCTACTCACATGCCGTAGAGGATCATGTAACCGAGTATCTGACACGTAACGCAAAGTATTTCATCGGCTCATCAACCGTTTACTTTGCAATGAAGTACCAGTCAATCCGTCCGGATTTGAAGCCTATCGGCACCATGGCTCATGAGCTTATGATGGCAACTGCCGCATTCATGGGCCCCAAGGAGGCAAACTACTACGTTATGCGCCGTTGGGCCGAGATCTACGGCGGCAACATGGGCACCATGCTGCCTGACTGCTTCACCACTCAGGTATTCCTGCGTAACTTCTCGCTCGATATGGCCAAGCTGTATGACGGCGTACGCCATGACAGCGGTGATCCCTTTGAGTTCGGTGACAAGATCATAGCCAAATATGAGTCTTACCACATTGACCCCCGCACCAAGTCAATCGTGTTCAGTGACGCGCTTGATTTTGACCGTGCCCTGGCCATCCAGAAGTACTTTGAGGGTAGGATAAGGGTTTCATTCGGCATCGGCACCAACCTTACCAATGATGTAGGTACGGTTGAGCCGCTCAATATCGTAATGAAACTCAAGACCTTCCAGGTCAATCCCCGCCAGCACGTCTACCGCTGCGTAAAGCTCTCCGACACCCCGGGGAAGGAGTTGGGGGATCCGGATGAGGTTCACTCCTACAAAGTGATATTGGGCTTGATCTGAGTCCAATGACCCATTAGGGACAGTCCCCCTGTGCCATCTCGCATGACACAGGGGGACTGTCCCTAATGGGTCATTTGCAACACCTTTGCAGCGGCAAATCCTTGTACATTGTATTTTTGACATGTACTTTTGAGCATCAAAATGCAACTGGCATATGAAACTCAGGACCTTTAGGATCATTTTGTCACGGGGATGGAGAAACGTGATGTACAGCGTATCATTCTTTGTGTTCTCAATGCTGTCTGTCTACTCCAATGCCCAGACGGTATCTGATACTGCCGGCATCGGCAATTCCAGGTCAAAGATTGTGGTGTCTGGTCCTAAGCCTGCGGCTGGTGATACGATAACAGGCCGTGTTACCGATTCCGATGGTCCTATGATGATGGTACGAGTTGAGGAGAAGAATTCCGCGGACCGTCTTGTCGCACATGCCGTCACTGACTTTGACGGAAAATTCAATTTAAGACTCGTCAATCCGGCTGACCATCTGGAGATAACCAATTGGGGATACCATACCGCGATAAGTGAGTTTACCGGCAATACCATGGATGTAAAAATGATTGCAGATACTCTACAGATAAAGAATGTAATTAACAGTATCCTTAATACGACAGCCCCTCAAATTATCCGTGAAGACAAGTATCAGGGACTGCGCGCACGTGCATACGGTCCTCAATACCCTCAAGACGCGAATCCGTTAATCGTTCTGAACGGTAATTTGATGGATTTGGACTTTGACAAACTGAATGATTTTGATTTTTGCAATGACTCTTTCTCAAATGAAAAAGTAGCCGCATTGCTAGACCTGAAGGCTGATCAGATTATTTCAATCTCAATTCTTACGGGTAAGGCGGCGACAAAAAAATGGGGAGGTAGGGCTGTCAATGGTGTACTTGAAGTGACAAGTAAAAAGAATAATGCAAGATAATGAATGCCTCAAGTTTAGAATAAGGAGTAGGGCGTACGCTCGGGCGTCCATGCGCTTAACGGCCTGAAAGGCCTTAAGCGTCAGGATGGAATCTTATCTACGTATTAGGTACACGACATTTTTTTAGTTTGGGGCGGCGACGCCCCAAACCCGTTACGCGGTATTACATTTCATTTCATACCGCTTCACTCTGCCGGCCTTCCAGGCCGGGTAAAAATGGATCCAAACTACGCTTTGCTGTTTGGATTCATTTTTACTTGCTGCAACTGGAAACCTTCTTATACCTTGGAGTACCTAGTTGGAAACCTTATTGTACCTTGAAGTGACTGGCTGGAAACCTTATTATGGCTTGGAATACCAATATTTCAAAAAAAGTTGTACCTTTGTGGCGATATTCAACAGAAGGTGAATAGTATTAGGGAAATAATTGCTGCCCTTGAGAGATTCGCGCCTCTGCCACTGCAGGATGATTATGACAATTCAGGCTTGCAGGTTGGAACTACAGAGACCGAAGTTTCAGGGGTTTTATTGTGTCTGGACGTGACCCGTCAGGTTGTAGACGAGGCCATGCGGAACGGATGCAATATGATTGTTTCACACCATCCGCTGCTGTTCCGTCCGCTCAAGAAACTGACCGATGACCCCATAGGAAGCATCGTTATGGACGCAGTACGTGCAGGAATAACCATCTATGCAAGCCATACAAATCTGGATAACGCCTCAAAGGGCGTAAATATGCGTATAGCCCAGGTCCTGGGATTGCAGGATGTGCGTACTCTCGACGAGCAGCCTGACGGTAACGGAGCCGGCGTAATAGGCTCATTTGCACAGCCTATGACAGAACTGGAACTGCTTGCTCTGGTAAAGGGCAAATTTGGCGTAACATGCATCAGACATAACGCTGAACTGGGCCGCAAGATAAGCCGTATGGCTGTATGCGGCGGAGCAGGGGCTTTCCTGACCGATAAGGCCGTAGCAGCCGGAGCCGACGCTTTCATGACCGGCGAGATAGGGTACCACCGTTTCTTTGGTTATGACGGGGTAATCAAACTGATTGAGGCAGGACATTTTGAGAGTGAACAGTATACGGTTGACCTCTTGGCCGATGTGCTGCACCAGTCATTCCCTCAGCTCAAGGTCATAAAGACCGAATGCAAGACAAGTCCCATCAACTATTATATAGGATAACAGACACAAATATATATTATTATGACAACAAAAGAGATTAAGAAAGACCCCAGCGAGTACTCAGTTGAAGAGAAACTCCAGTCTCTGTATCAGCTGCAGACCATGCTGACTGAGATTGACAAGATCAAGACATTGCGCGGTGAGCTGCCTCTTGAGGTTCAGGACCTTGAGGATGAGATTGCCGGTCTGACCACACGTATTGAGAAGGCCAGCTATGACGTAGTTGAGATGAGCAAGGGCGTTACAGAGAACAAGAACGTGATTGAGGTATCAAAAGCCGCTGTTGCCAAGTATCAGGAGCAGCAGGATCACGTCAGCAACAACCGTGAGTTTGATTCTCTGAACAAGGAGATTGAGTTCAAGAACCTTGAGATTGAACTTGCTGAGAAGCGTATCCGCGAGTTCACATCATCTATCAACGCCAAGAAGGAGGAGATTGAGAGAAACAAGGCTCTGGTTGAGGAGAAGAAGCAGGATCTTGAGATCAAGAAGTCTGAGCTCCAGGAGATCATTGAGGAGAACCGCCAGGAGGAGGAGCGTCTGCGCGAGCAGTCCAAGCAGCTTGAGCTCACCATCGAGCCCCGTCTGCTGCAGTCATTCAAGCGTATCCGTAACAACACCCGCAACGGTCTGGGTATCGTATACGTACAGCGTGAGTCATGCGGCGGTTGCTTCAACAAGATTCCGCCTCAGCGTCAGCTTGATATCCGCATGCGTAAGAAAATCATCGTTTGCGAGTACTGCGGCCGTATCATGATCGACCCCGAGCTGGCCGGTGTAAAGGAGGAGCCCAAGCATGTAGAGGCCCCCAAGCGCCGCACCCGCAAGACTGCTCAGGCAGATGAAGATTAATCAACCTCATTTGCAGAAGGATTCCAGCTGCACCCAGTAAAACTAACCCCTGACAGCAAAGCGTTGTCAGGGGTTAGTTTTACCCGGCCTGGAAGGCCGGCAGAGTGGAGCGGGACAATGTCCCGCGGAACGGATTTGGGGCGTCGCCGCCCCAAATTAAAAAAAGGTAAAATGCTCCTAATACAATAATACGTTTCCAGCTAGCGACTTTTTAGGCCCTGCAAGGGCCATAAAAGTCAAAAACACCCGAGCCGCAACGCGGCGAGAAAAAAAAGGAACCCTTAGCAAAATTCTGCGTATGAGGGAATGTCCTGAAGGAATGAATAGGAACCTGCGTCGTAATCCATCCTGACGCAATAATGTTTCAATCCGTTGCTCACAATGAGGTAGTCCACATGCAGTACCAGATTATATCTGGCAATCTGATTGAACACCTTCTGGGAGATTGCGACAGTAGGGCGTTTGTATTCTATGATGACCTTGGGTGTACCTGCCTTGTCATAGACAACGCTGTCACAGCGCCGGCTCATTCCGTTAAGCTCTATGGCCTGCTCATTGGCAATATGTGACAGAGGATAGCCTTTATAGTTTACCAGATATGATACGAATGCCTGTCGGACCTGTTCCTCAGGGGTGAGGGGTACCCAGACCTTGCGAATAGGATCCCAAACAGCCTTTTTACCTGCCTGTTCGGATATTTTAGGCTCAAAAGGTGGCAAATTCAAATTATCAATCATATCTTTGTAAACCAACAGAAAAGAATCTGCGAACGCGAATTTAGGAAAATGATTTGAAATGGCAACATCAGGTAAAGAATACCGCAAGATTATAAAGGAACTTGAAAAGGGGGTTTACCGTCCGGTTTATTACCTAATGGGTGATGAACCTTTCTTTATTGATTCCATATCTGACTATATAAGAGAGAATGCTCTCCCCGAAGAGGCCAGAGATTTTAACCAGCTGGTGCTGTATGGCAATGAGACCTCAATGAGCGAGGTTATACAGCGTGCCCGTGCATATCCCATGGGATCCGACCGTCAGGTCATTATAGTCAAGGAGGCTCAGCACCTCATGAAAAAGGATTCTGAGGCTGGAGGAAGCCCATCGGAAATCCTGAATTCATACCTGATGCAGCCCCAGCCAAGTACAATCCTGGTATTCTGCCACAAGAACGGTTCGCTTGATAAGCGCAAGAAAATAGTTGCAGTTATAGAGAAGAACGGCCTGCTGTTTGAATCCAAGAAAGTAAAGGATGATGACCTGCCAGATTTCATTGAAGAGTTCCTGAAAGAGCGTTCACTCAAGATGTCTTCCAAGGGCATATCCATGATGAGTGAGTCTGTAGGATCTGACCTTTGCCGCATGAACGGTGAACTTGAGAAACTTGTAACCGCCTTGCCGGAGGGAACAAAAGAGATTACCCCGGAGTTTATTGAGGAGCACGTAGGAATAAGCAAGGATTACAACATCTTTGAATTCCGTGATGCAATCATCAACAAGAATGTCCTTAAAGCCAACACAATAGCTGCATACTACGAGAACAACCCCAAAACGTATCCCATGCAGCTGGTAACTGCGGCCATATTCCCGTATTTTGCCAACCTTATGCTGGCTTTTTACGCTCCCGATAAGACCGATAGGGGAATAGCTGAACAGCTTGACCTTAAGAGCACCTGGGGAGTAAGGGACTACACAGCCGGTATGCGCAACTATACAGCATCACAGACAATGCAGATAATAAGCACCATCCGCAAATATGACGCCAAGTCCAAGGGTCTGGATGCAACAGCAAATACAGGAGAGGGACTGTTAAAGGAACTGCTTTATCTGATACTACACTGATTGTCCAGGATTTTGAAATTCCGGGCAACTGCACAATAATATTTCAAATTTTAAAATCTCGCAGAATTAGCTGATTCATGGGCTGTCCAATGGACAGCCCTTAATCTTTTTTAACTAGCAGATTTGTATCATTTGATAGGATGGATACAAATGTATGACACCTAAATTGCGCCATTTGGTGTTACAATTGTATATTACAACATTTGTCACAATCCACTACCAGGAGGACAGGATTGGTAATATACAAAACTGCATACACTATCGACATTTAATAGTAATACATTGAAAATCAAGCTATTTGCAGGGTATCGTCTAAATCTTTTCTTCAATGTTGAAGCACCCTATATACAAAATGCCCCGATTTGACTTATATAGCATTATAAACATATAATAATATTGCTATAATCAATGATTTAGATATGAATTATAAACCAAATTCCAACTGTAATATATGCTACACTACGGCTTTATGCAGATATGTCACAAATATATCAAATACAAATGTGCATATTTACAATTGTATCAGCCAAAAGTAACACACAAATGTGTATTGCAAAACAGAAAATTTGTTGTTACATTTGTAACACACATAAAAAACGTCCATTTTAGCTATGAAAGAGAGACTGATAGAATTGATGGAACTGCTTAATCTGAGTCCCACTCAGTTTGCAAATGCAATAGGAGTACAGAGGACAACACTCCAGCATATATTAAGCGGAAGAAATGAACCGAGCCTAAAAATCATTATGGCTGTCCACAGTTCTTTTCCCAACGTTGAACTGGAATGGTTGCTGAGCGGAAAGGGATCAGCCGTTGAAGGACTGCCCGACAAGACTCCGGCTCCGGCACCGGATCAGGACTATCCCCTTTTGCCTGGCATGGAGAGTGCGTTTTTTCCGGCTGATGTACAGAAAGCTCCCGTTTTTTCAAATCTCAAGGACGAAAGCCAGCCGGTAAGACCTGTCAGAAAACGTGATATTAAAGAGGTTACACCACAATCTGAGCCATCAGCCCAACCGGAGACCGTAGAACAGCGCAAACCGCGTTCTATTAAAGAGGTGGTGATTTTCTTTGAGGACGGCACTTATCAGAAATTTTCATCGGAATTAAAAAAATAATACGGATTTTTTGTTTTTTTAATTTTCGAACGTTATATTTGCTGATAGAAGATTTAACCAGTTACAGCTATGAAAAGATATCTATTTGTTTTAGCGTTTGCAGCATTTACGCTAATTGGTTGCCGAAGCAGCAAGGAGGTCTCAAAGTCCAACCAGAATGAAGTATGGCAGACAATGCTTGTAAAGCAACTTGACGCTAATGTTGATAATCAGATCATCACCGTCAAGTACAACAACGGCACAACACTCTGCTATAAGATTCTGGACAACTTTGGTAACGTAGCACTTACTTGGGACAGGACAAACGGACGTAAGAATTTCGATGACGGCCCCAGTAATTACAAAGGTGATGTCAGCATTCCGTCATTTATCATAACAGGTGAGAACGGAGACTTTACGTTCCGTGTTATGGAAATAGAGCAAAATGCATTCTACGGATGCTCTGAGGTTACATCAATTGATATTCCGTTCAGCGTTATCCGCATATCGGACCAGTTCAACGGATGCTCAGGACTCAAGAAATTCACAGTTAACGAGAACAACCAGTCTTACAAGGATGTTGACGGCATCTTGTTCAGTAAGGATGACAAGATGCTTATCAAGTATCCAGCCAAGAAGGAGACTGCAGAGTACGTAATCTCTGAGGAGGCCGCAATCATCTGCACCGGCGCTTTCATGGATAATGAGTTCCTTAGAAAGATCACTATCGGTAACTTTGTAACAGCAGTCAGCGACTATGCTTTCAAGAACTGCTCAGCCCTTGAGGAGGTTGAGTTGGGTGGTAATGTAAGAATCATAGGAAATGAATCATTCAAGAACTGCCCCAAGCTGGCTCTGGTCAATGCTCATGGAATGTGGCCGGCACACTGCCCGAATGTGTTTGATGATGCCGCTAAGCAGAATGCCAAGCTGTACGTGCCCAGAGGCCAGATGTTCAACTACAAGAGACGTCTGGAGTGGCGTGACTTCAAGAACGTACAGGAATACTGATCGAATTGAAAATTGAGAATTGAGAATTGAAAAATATAAAAATGGCTCGGAAATTTTCCGGGCCATTTTTAATGTCGCGGGATTTGTTTTACGCAGGTTCTGCGTATTAATTCTCAATTCTCAATTCTCAATTCTCAATTAAATCAACTACCTTCGCGCTACAATTAAATAAGTATGAAGAAATACCAATCAGATATGTTGGTTGCTGACAACCGCATGGTTGCTCCCAGCGCAACACTTCTTACGCTGCAATACCCGGGAGAACTTCCGGATATGGTGGCCGGCCAGTTTGCAGAGCTTCAGGTGCCATCGGCCAAGGTTTTGCTCCGCAGACCCATTTCAATACATGCCATTGACCGCTCCAAGAGCCTGGTCATGTTCCTTATCCAGATAGTAGGTGAAGGAACACAGTCACTTGCCCGGCTCAAAGCTGGTGACAAGGTAAATGTCCTGCTGCCCCTGGGTAACGGTTTCAACTACCGCAGCACCCATGTTGCCAGGCCGCTGCTCATAGGTGGAGGAGTAGGCGTTGCACCCTTGCTTTTCCTGGGTCAGGAGTTTGCCAGCCATGGTATCAGACCCACATTCCTGTTTGGCGGACGCAACGAATCACTCATACTCCAGAAGGATGAGTTCACAAAATACGGTGACCTCTTCATGACTACCGAGGACGGTTCTTGCGGCGAGAAAGGTTTTGTTACCAACCACAGCCTGCTCATGGACAGCGATCAGTTTGACCGCATCTATGCCTGCGGTCCCACACCCATGCTCAAGGCCGTAGCCAAGTGGGCAATGGAGCATGAGACAGCATGCGAGGTATCACTTGAGCACCGCATGGCTTGCGGAATAGGTGCTTGCCTGTGCTGCGTAGAAGATACTGCCGATAAAGGCAATGTGTGTGTTTGTAAAGAGGGTCCCGTATTTACTATAGATAAGCTCAAATGGTTCAACTGAATACAAAAATAGGCTCTTTGGAGCTCAAGAACCCGGTCATGACTGCATCGGGCACATTCGGATACGGTACAGAGTATGCCGATTTCATGGATATCAACCGTCTGGGCGCCATAATTGTAAAGGGCACCACACTGAATCCCCGTCAGGGCAATCCATATCCGCGTATGGCCGAGACCCCGTCAGGTATGCTCAATGCCGTAGGTCTGCAGAACAAGGGTGTGGACTACTTTGTGGACCATATATATCCCGAAGTTCGCAAGTTCCAGACCAATGTTATAGTGAACGTATCAGGTTCATCGATAGAGGATTACGCACAGTGCGCAAGCATAATAAACACCCTGGATGACATACCGGCCATAGAACTGAATATCTCATGCCCCAATGTAAAACAGGGAGGTATGGCGTTCGGCGTAAAGCCCGAGAGTGCCGCCCAGGTTGTGAGCGCAGTCCGCAAGGCATATGACAAGACCCTGATAGTCAAGCTTTCACCTAACGTGACCGATATCACCGAGATTGCCCGTGCAGTTGAGGGTGCCGGTGCCGACAGCGTATCTCTCATCAACACCATGCTTGGCATGGCTATTGATGCCGAGAAGCGCAAACCTATCCTGTCAACCGTTACAGGCGGTATGAGCGGTCCGGCCGTAAAACCCGTTGCCCTGCGTATGGTATGGCAGGTGGCAAAGGCCGTCAAGATTCCGGTAATAGGTCTGGGCGGTATCTGCAGCGCTACCGATGCCATTGAGTTCCTGCTGGCTGGCGCAAGTGCCATCCAGATTGGTACGGCTAACTTTATTGATCCCAGCATTTCGGAGAAGGTGGTGGATGGGATTGAGGAATACCTTACACGGCACGGATTTAATTCCGTTGAGGATATAATCGGCGCCCTGGAAACCGACTAACCTCACCAAGGTTTCCAGTTGCACCCAGTAAAACGGAATCCCGACAGCGAAGCGTTGTCGGGATTTCGTTTTACCCGGCCTGGAAGGCCGGCAGAGTGGAGCGGGATATATCCCGCGTAACGGGTTTGGGGCGTCGCCGCCCCAAACTAAAAAAATGTCGTGTACCTAATACGCAGATAAGTTTCCAGCTAGCGACTTTTTAGGCCCTATAAGGGCCATAAAAGTCAAAAACGACCGAGCGCCGAAGGCGCGAGCAATCCGCCGGATGGAAATAATAATTACTTAAGGAGGTCAGGCCGCAACCGTTTGGTCCGCTCCATAGATTGCTGGAATTCCCAATCATCAATCAGGGCCTGGTTGCCGGAGAGCAGGACATCGGGAACGCGCCAGCCTTTGTATTCTGCGGGGCGGGTGTAGACAGGCGGAGCCAGCAGGTTGTCCTGGAAGCAGTCGGATAGGGCGGACTGTTCATCGGACAGAACTCCGGGAATGAGGCGGACAATGCTGTCGGTCATTACGGCTGCGGCAAGTTCGCCACCGGTAAGTACGTAATCACCTATGCTTATCTCACGGGTAATCAGGTGCTCACGTATGCGGTAGTCAATACCCTTGTAGTGTCCGCAAAGGATGATGACGTTGTTAAGCAGCGACAGGCTGTTGGCAATCTTCTGATTGAATGTCTCACCATCGGGCGATGTGTAGATCACCTCATCGTAATCACGCTGTGACTTGAGGTCTGTAATGAGGCGGTCAATGGGCTCAATCTTCATTACAAGGCCGGCACAACCGCCAAAAGGGTAGTCATCAGTCTTGTGGTGCTTATCGGTAGTATAGTCACGGATGTCATGCAGACATATCTCAGCCAGACCCGCTTTCTGGGCACGGGCCATCATTGAGCAGTTGAAGAAACTCTCAAGCATCTCAGGGAATACGGTAAGAATGTCTATACGCATAATTTAGGTGGCTTTAGCGACCGCAAAATTACAAAAATATGCGTAAATTCGCGGATTGAAAAAGAGTCTTTCAGCCCCAATCAGAATATGAACGAGAGAGAGCGCATTCTGGAACTGCGTGAACTGCTGCACAGGTACAATAATCTGTACTACGTGCAGAACGCTCCCGTCATATCTGACATAGAGTTTGACCAGCTCATGCATGAGCTTATTGACCTGGAGGCCAGGCATCCGGAACTCTATGATGAGAATTCACCCACACAGCGCGTAGGCAGTGACCTGAGCAAGGGTTTTGAGCAGGCTGAGCACCGATATCCCATGCTGTCACTGGACAATACGTATAACGAGCAGGAGGTAAGGGATTTCTTCCAGCGCGTAAGCGGATTGCTCAATGAGCCGTTTGAGATATGCTGTGAGCTCAAATATGACGGTCTCTCCATATCACTGATATATGAGGACGGCAAGCTTGTACAGGCCGTGACCCGCGGCGACGGCGTAAAGGGTGATATCGTGACCGATAACGTCCGCACCATAAAATCCGTTCCGCTGGTACTGCAGAATGGTGACTGGCCCCGCAATTTTGAGATTCGCGGCGAGGTGCTGATGCCCTGGACATCATTTGAGCGTCTTAACGCCGAGCGTGAGCTCCAGGAGGAGCCGCTGTTTGCCAACCCGCGTAATGCAGCATCGGGCACACTCAAGCTGCAGAATCCGCAGGAGGTGTCACGCCGTCAGTTGGATTCATACCTGTACTATCTGCTGGGCGAGCAGCTGCCTTGTGACGGTCATTATGAAAATATGATGGCTGCCCAGAAATGGGGTTTCAAGGTATCGGACCACATGAAGAAATGCACCACAATCGATGAGGTGCTTGAATACATAAACTATTGGGACACAGAGCGTAAGAACCTCCCTGTTGCAACCGATGGCATAGTGCTTAAGGTAAACTCACTGCGCCAGCAGCGCAATCTGGGATTCAAGGCCAAATCACCGCGCTGGGCGATAGCATACAAGTTCCAGGCCGAGCGTCAGCTTACACGTCTTAACAGCGTATCATATCAGGTAGGACGTACAGGCGCCGTGACTCCGGTTGCAAATCTGGATCCGGTTCAGCTGTCAGGCACCGTAGTTAAGCGTGCCACACTGCATAACGCAGACATAATCAAGGGATTGGATCTGCACATAGGCGATATGGTGTATGTGGAGAAAGGGGGTGAGATCATACCCAAGATCACAGCCGTTGACCTGGATTCACGTTCAATCCTTGTAGGTGATCCCGTAAAGTTTGCCGATGTATGCCCTGAATGCGGTACCAAACTGGTTCGATATGAGGGTGAGGCTGCGTGGTATTGCCCCAACAGTATCAGCTGCCCGCCTCAGATAAAGGGCCGCATAGAGCATTTTGTAAGCCGTAAGGCCATGAATATAGACGGTCTTGGAACTGAGACAATTGACCAGTTCTATCAGGCCGGACTCATAAAGGATATTGCAGACCTGTATACTCTTAAGGCAAAGGACATATGCCGTCTGGAGGGACTGGGTGAGAAATCGGCCGTAAGCATTGTACACGGTATTGAGGACTCCAAGAAGGTTCCGTTTGAGCGGGTGCTGTTTGCCATAGGAATACGTTTTGTAGGCGAGACCGTTGCCAAAATCCTGGCACGTGCATTCAAATCAATGGAGGCACTTGAAACAGCTACAATAGAGCAACTTACAGCCGTCAATGAGATTGGAGGCAAGATTGCACAGAGCATTGTGAGTTTCTTTAATGATGAGCGCAGCCGTCAGCTGGTAAGCCGTCTTAAGGAGTTTGGGCTGCAGATGGAGCTGGCAGAGACGGAGCAGCAGGGCGGAAGCGATATTCTGGCCGGCAAGACCATAGTGATAAGCGGCGTATTCAACCACCATTCACGTGATGAGTACAAGGAGCTGATTGAACGTCACGGCGGCAAGAACGCAGGCAGCATATCGGCCAAGACATCATTCGTGCTGGCAGGTGACAACATGGGACCCGCTAAACGCGAGAAGGCTCAGGAGCTTGGCGTGAAGCTTATGAGTGAGAGTGAATTTCTGGAATTGATTAATGAAAAAACAACTATAGTATCCAATGAATTGTTCTTACCCTTTTAAGGGATTGGGCGTTGCTCTGGTAACGCCGTTTAACCAGGACGGTCAGATAGATTTTGACACTCTGGCACGTATCGTTGAAAACCTGATTGAAGGATCAGTGGATTTTCTGTGCGTACTGGGCACCACAGCCGAGACTCCTACGCTCACATCCGATGAACGCCTTACCGTAACCAAGTTCGTAATAAAGCAGGTTAACGGCCGCATTCCCATCATGGTAGGATGCAGCAGCAACTGCACCGCTACTGCCGTAGAGCAGATAAAGCAGTACCAGCTGGATGGCATCGACGGTATCCTGAGCGCTGTACCTTTCTACAACAAACCGTCTCAGGAGGGTGTCTACCGCCATTTTGCAGAGATAGCCAAGGCTTCATCAAAACCCATCATACTCTACAACGTGCCCGGACGAACAGGTATCAATATGACTGCTCAGACCACTCTTCGCATTGCGCGTGAGTTCAAGAACGTGATTGGCGTAAAGGAGGCATCGGGCAAGATGGACCAGATTAAGGAGATAATTGACAATGCTCCTGAGCATTTCAAGGTTATTGTAGGTGATGACAGTCTGGCAATGGAAGCCATTCAGAACGGCTCAGTCGGTGTGATCTCAGTAATAGGAAACGCCATCCCCAAGACTTTCGGCAAGCTGGTTCACCTGTCAATGGAGGGCAAGTTCAACGAGGCTGCAGCTATCCATCAGCAGCTTGATCCCCTGTACGGACTCCTGTTCAAGGAGGGTAACCCCTGCGGAGTAAAGGCTGTCATGGCCGATCAGAACAAGCTGCAGAACGTTATGCGCCTGCCTCTGGTTCCCGTAAGCGATGCGCTCCATAATGAAATAACAAAAGGATTTGCAGTAATAAAGGAATGAAGTACCGGCCGATCATATTACTGACCGCGATACTTATATCGCTCGCATCCTGTAATTTCGGGAAAAACCGCGTCATATCCGGTGAACAGGGTGAAGAGGCATTTTTTGAGCCTGAGCCTACCATCCGATGGGGAGTATGCATTGACAGCCTTGACGTAGAAGACGGCGTTGTAGGCCGCAACGAGTTGGTTTCAACAATACTGAACCGCAACGGCGTATCCATGCAGACCATACACTATATGGAACTGTCGTCGAATGATACATGGAGCGTACGTAAGATCCAGGCCGGCAAGACATACCATCTGCTGCGTGACCAGGATTCCGTGGCCCGCGTGCGTTACTTTGTCTATGACATCAACAAGACTGATTACGCCGTATACTCGTTGGCAGACAGCATTTACAGCTACGTAGGCACACTTCCGGTAGACACTGTGCTCCACTACATTAGCGGAAGCATAGAGTCTTCACTCTGGAACGCAATGATAGAGCAGGGGGCTGCCCCTGACCTGGCCGGAATGCTGTCGGACATCTACTCCTGGACCATAGATTTCTTTGGTATCCAGCGTAAGGACTCATTCTCAGTCTATTATCAGGAGCTCTATGCCGATACCGTAAGGGTTGCCACAGGACATATCCTTGCCGCCAATTTCATAACATCGGGCAAGGACCATTATGCATTCCGATACACGTACCACAATGAACGTGGCGAGTACTTTGATGAGAACGGCACCAGCCTGCGCCGTGCCTTCCTTAAGGCGCCGCTAAGCTACTCACGTATCAGTTCAAAGTTCTCCGAGGCTCGTCTGCACCCCATCAAGAAGATTGTACGTGCGCATCACGGCGTTGACTACGCAGCACCGTCGGGCACTCCCGTATATTCTGTAGGTGACGGTGTTGTAACTGCCAGGGCATGGGACAGCAAGGGTGGCGGCAACTACATCAAGATTAAGCACAACTCCACCTATACCACAGAGTACATGCACCTTAAGGGCTTTGCCAAGGGCATAAGCGTGGGTACTCACGTATCACAGGGCCAGCTAATAGGTTATGTTGGCATGACCGGTACCGCAACCGGACCGCACCTGGATTACCGCGTATTCAAGAACGGTACTGCCATTGATCCCTTGCGCATGGACCTGCCGGCTGTAGATCCCATCAAGGAGGAGGACATGCCGGAGTATATCAAGGCTGTAAGCGGTTACATGAAAATGGTAGGACTTTCAGTTCCTGACAGCTTACAGACCGATACCATAGCAAACACACTATCAAATGATTAAAAGCATCATCTTTGACTTTGGCAACGTACTTGTAGACTGGAATCCCGCATATCTGTTCCTGCCTTATTTTGGTGGCGACGAGCAGAAATGCCGGTATTTCACAGACAACATATGCAACCGTGAATGGTTCACACGTATGGACAGTGGTGAATCAATGGATGTATGTGTGGCAGACCTTCAGAAACAGTATCCGCAGTATGCTGAGCCTATAGCCATGTTCCGTGACCGCTGGTTTGATATGTGCCATGGTGATCTGCCTGGCATGCTGGATATCATCCAGGGCCTCAAAGCAAAAGGAGTAGGGGTTTATGGACTTACCAACTGGCCTGCCGAGACATTCACCGAGGCCCGCCACCGCTTCAAGACCATTGGTAACATTGACAACTACGTGGTTTCAAGTTCCGTAAAGCTGGCAAAACCTGACCCTGCCATATATCAGGTGCTGCTCTCAAAATACAATCTCAAGCCCCAGGAATGCGTCTTCATCGATGACCGAAAGGACAATGTCGATGCTGCAAAGGCCTTAGGTATGGAAGGAATAATCTATCCCGGCAGTGCTCAGGGACTGCTATCCATCCTGAATCCCCTCCTAGGTGAACGGAACTACCTGGGATAACAGTATCGGAAACTGTGCGACCTTGGTTGCACTAGCCGAACTGTCAGTTGGGGGACCATCAGTGCAGTGGCGTTAAGCGTAGGCCCCCGGAAGATCCCGTTAAGAACATCGTTACGTTCAACGACCGTTAGGCCCCGAAGGGGACTAAAAAGGAGGCGATCGATGTTTAGGGTCTGGAGGGGAGCCGGAGTAGCCACGGAACGTTGCGTCCCCAAACTGACAGTTCGGCGGTGATTAAGTTTCTGATATTGTTATTCCAGGTAGTTCCCCTCAAAAAAAAAAAATCGGAAAAAGTTTGGAGTGTATTCAAATTAAGACATAACTTTGCAGCACAAAACAAGAACAACAGATGAAGTTGAATTATACTTTTTGGTGGTGGCAGAACTCAGGATACAAAAAATCGTGAGGTTAGAAAGCCATTCCCTAAAGTAAAACTGAAATATTAAGGCTCTTCGTTACTCACGAAGGGCCTTTTTTTATGAGTTCCAACAACAGATAAATAAAACAACGACATAATATGAATACTTATCAGATTGACAGTAACGGATACTACGGAGAGTTTGGAGGTGCATATATCCCTGAGATACTCTACAAGACCGTTGAGACACTTAAGGAGAGCTACCTGCCCATTATTGAGAGCCCGGAGTTCAAGAAAGAGTACCATGCACTGCTGCGTGACTATGTAGGCCGTCCCAGCCCGCTGTATTACGCATCACGCATGAGCCAGAAGTACGGCTGCAAGCTCTACCTGAAGCGTGAGGACCTGAACCACACCGGTGCCCATAAGATAAACAACTCAATAGGGCAGATCCTGCTGGCCAAGCGCATGGGCAAGACCCGCATCATTGCAGAGACCGGTGCAGGACAGCACGGTGTGGCCACAGCAACCGTATGCGCCCTTATGAATATGCCCTGCAGGGTTTATATGGGAGCGCTTGATGTGGAGCGTCAGGCCGTGAACGTGGAGCGCATGCGTATGCTGGGGGCCGAGGTGATGCCCGTTTACAGCGGCAACAAGACCCTTAAGGACGCTACAAACGAGGCTATACGTGACTGGTGCTGTCATCCTGCCGATACATTCTATATCATTGGCAGTACCGTAGGTCCGCATCCTTATCCTGATATGGTGGCCAGATTGCAGAGCGTGATATCGGCCGAGATTAAGGAGCAGCTTATGGAGAAAGAGGGACGTGACTATCCTGACTATCTGATGGCATGCGTAGGCGGAGGCAGCAACGCTGCAGGAACAATCTATCATTATATTGATGATGAGCGTGTTAAGCTGGTTCTGGGCGAGGCCGGAGGAATGGGAATAGATACCCCTCAGACCGCCGCATCGATGGAGATAGGAACTCCCGGAATACTGCACGGCAGCCGTATCATGGTGATGCAGACCCCTGACGGCCAGATCATCGAGCCGTACTCAATATCGGCCGGTCTGGATTATCCCGGCACAGGACCTATCCACTGCAACCTTTACAAACAAGGCCGCGCACAGGTTATGGCCGTGAATGACAGCGAGGCTCTCCAGGCCGCATTTGAGCTTACAAGACTGGAGGGTATCATCCCGGCACTGGAGAGCAGCCACGCACTGGCCATGCTGCCCAAAATGAAGTTCAAGAAAGATGATGTGGTTGTGCTCACCGTAAGCGGACGTGGCGACAAGGACCTGAACACATACCTCAAACATAAAGATGAGATAGACTATGAAGCAATTTAAATACCTTACAACCAGCCGTAAGACTCCCGGTGACCTGCTCACCCCGGTTACGGCATACCTTAACGTACGTGACCTCTGCTCACAGAGCGTACTTATGGAGAGCTCCGATTACCATGGCGGCGAGAACTCCAAGTCATTCATTGCCATCAATCCCATTGCCACAGTAAGCATTGCACATGGCATAGGAACCATGCTACTGCCTGACGGAACCACTCAGGAGCATGTGATAGACGCCAATTATGACGCTGCACAGCTTATAAATGATTTCCTGGCACGATTCAGCATAGAGGGTGAGGGCAGCAACTACTGCGGACTGTACGGATTCACCACATTCAATGCCGTACGCTACTTTGAGAACATAAATATCAAGGATGAGACCCAGGCAGAGAACGATGCAGCCGACATGCAGTACACACTGTTCAAGAGCATCGCGGTATTTGACCATTTCTGCAATGAGCTTACACTGATTGAACTGCTTGGAGAGGGTGAGCAGAGCTCTCTTGACAAGTTTGAGCATAACCTTAACTCTCACACATTCAGAACCTTTGAGTTCCATGCCACAGGTGAGTGCACAAGCACCCTGACCGATGACGAGCACCGCGAGAACATACGCCGCGGCATTGCACACTGCAAGCGCGGAGATGTGTTCCAGATTGTGCTGTCACGCCGTTTCAAGCAGTCATACACAGGTGATGACTTCCAGCTGTACCGTGCCCTGCGCAGCATCAATCCCAGCCCGTATCTGTTTTACTTTGATTTTGGCGGATTCCGCATATTCGGTTCCAGCCCTGAGACACACTGCCGCATAGCAGGCCGTACCGCTTACATTGACCCCATTGCAGGTACCACCAAACGTACCGGTAATGCCGAGCAGGACCGTGAGAACGCCCTGTACCTTAAGAACGATCCCAAGGAGAATGCAGAGCACGTGATGCTGGTTGACCTGGCCCGCAACGACCTGAGCCGCAACTGCCATAACGTACACATTGACTTTTACAAAGACATGCAGTACTACAGTCATGTGATACACCTGGTTAGCCGTGTATCGGGCACACTGGATGATAACGCGGACCCCATACGCGCATTCATTGATACATTCCCCGCAGGTACACTGAGCGGTGCCCCCAAGGTACGTGCCATGCAGCTTATAAGCCAGTATGAGCCTCATAACCGCGGTGCTTATGGCGGCTGCATCGGCTTTATAGGATTCAACGGAGACTTGAACCAGGCCATCACCATACGTACCTTTGTGAGCCGTAACGGTGAGCTGTGGTTCCAGGCCGGAGGCGGCATAGTTGCCAAGAGCGACGTTGAGTATGAGTTACAGGAGGTTAACAACAAGCTGGGCGCACTGCGCAAGGCTATCTTAATGGCAGAGAAGTTATGATAAAGATCATTATAATAGATAATTACGACTCATTTACATATAACCTGAGTCACCTGCTCAAGGAGCTTGGGGCCGATGTTACCGTAGTACGTAATGACAAGTTCCGCATAGAGGATCTGGAGCAGTATGACAAGATAGTTCTCTCACCGGGTCCCGGCATTCCCAGCGAAGCCGGTCTGATGCCCGCAGCAATCAAGGCATATGCAGGACGCAAGCCTATACTGGGCATCTGCCTGGGACATCAGGCTATAGGTGAGGCTTTCGGAGCCAAACTGCTCAATATAGGCAATGTGGTTCACGGAGTGGCTACACCTGCACATATCACGGTAAAGGATTACCTGTTCAACGGTCTGCCCGACGAACTTGAGGTAGGGCGTTACCACTCATGGGTGGTGGATGACAAGGATCTGCCAGATTGCCTGGAGGTTACATCACGCAGCGATGACGGCTACATAATGTCTATGAGACACCGTGAGTATGACATCCGCGGAATCCAGTATCACCCTGAGAGCGTACTTACTCCCAAAGGTAAGGAGATTATAAATAACTGGTTGAGTAATAAATAATTAAAACAATATTGCTATTATGAAAGAGTATCTTTTGAAACTTATTGACGGTGTCACACTGACACAGGATGAGACACACAGCATCATGCTGAACATTGTTGACGGCAAGTACAATGACCAGCAGATTGCGGCACTTCTTATGGCTATCCAGACCCGTGGCGTCACTGTAGACGAGCTTCTTGGTTTCCGTCAGGGACTGCTTGAGACCGGAAAGCGTGTTGACATGGACAGTGAGAACACACTTGATATAGTAGGTACCGGCGGTGACGGCAAGAACACATTCAACATAAGCACCTGCTCAGCATTCGTGATTGCCGGTGCAGGCTACAAGGTAACCAAGCACGGAAACGGCGGCAGCAGCAGCGTAAGCGGCGCCAGCAACGTTCTTCAGGAGCATGGAGTAAAGTTCACAGATAATGTGGACACACTGCGCCGCTCACTCGACGAGTCTGGCGTATGCTACTTCCACGCACCGCTTTTTGCATACGGTATGAAATTTGTAGGACCCACCCGCAAGGCTCTGGCCATCCCCACATGCTTCAACCTGCTGGGACCGCTCGTAAACCCCTGCCATCCCAAGAACTCCCTGCACGGAACAGCCACACAGGCTCAACTCCGTCTCTATGTGAATATCCATCAGCGTATAGGTGACAACTTTGGCGTAATCACCAGCTATGACGGATATGACGAGATATCACTTACCAGCGGATTCAAGGTGGTTACCAACTACTATGAGAAGGTATATACCCCCAAGGATATGGGTCTTGACTATGTATCACCCTCAGATATCTATGGTGGCAACACTATACAGGAGGCAAAGGCAATCTTTGACAATGTACTTGAGGGTAAGGCTACCGATGCCCAGAAGAGCGTAATCATAGCCAACGCCGCCTGCGGTATAGGTATTATGGACCGCAACTTGAGCATTGAGGACAGTGTGGCAGCCGCACGTGAGTCACTTGAGAGCGGCCGCGCATTGGCAGCATTCCGTAAATTTGTAGAAATCAATCAGTAATGCAAGACATACTGCAGGAAATAGTGGATTTCAAGAGGGTGGAGGTGGAGCAGCAGAAGCAGCTTGTTTCACCCCGTGACCTCCATGCCAAAGTGGAACGTCTTATGGCCGCCGGCATCAGCGCCCACAGCATGAGCCGTTCACTGGTCTCCAGCCCCTACGGTATCATTGCCGAATTCAAGCGCAAGAGCCCGTCAAAAGGCTGGATCCATGAGGATGCACGGCCTATGGATGTGGTGCCCAAGTACGCTGAGAGCGGTGCATCGGCTCTGAGCATACTCACGGACTACAAATACTTTGGCGGTAAGCTGGAATTCATACCCCAGGTACGTCAGGTTGTGGATATCCCAATCCTGCGCAAGGAGTTCATCATTGATGAGTATCAGCTTTTTGAGGCCCGTCTGGTTGGTGCCGATGCAGTGCTGCTCATTGCTGCCGACCTGAGTAAGGAGCAGTGCCGTTCTCTGACACGGACCGCCCATGACCTTAAACTGGAGGTGCTGCTTGAGATGCACTCTGAGGATGAGCTGGAATATCTTGATTGTGAGCCCGATATGGCCGGCATAAACAACCGCAATCTAGGCACGTTCCACACCGATGTGGCCAACTCTTTCCGTTTGGCGGAGAAAATGGCTACAGAGGCCGTTAAAGTGAGCGAGAGCGGCATAAGCAACCCCGATACCGTACGCCTGCTGCGTGAGGCCGGATTCCGCGGATTCCTTATGGGCGAGTGTTTCATGAAGGAGCAGGACCCCGGTCTGGCTCTTAAGAGATTCATTGAAGCTATATGATAATAAAGGTATGCGGAATGCGTGACGGCCGGAATATCAGGGATGTGGAGAGCCTGCAGCCCGATATGATGGGATTCATGCTTTGGGACGGCAGCAAGCGCTACGTGAGCTCCAAGCCCGATTATCTGCCCGGAGTATGCAGAGTAGGGGTCTTTGTCAACCCTGAACCTGAATATGTGCTGGCCAAAGCCAGTGAGCTGGGTCTGAACCGCATACAGCTGCACGGCACAGAAACGGCAGAGCTCTGCCGCCGCATCCACAAGCTTACAGGCCTGCCAATAACCAAGGCCATATCAGTGGCACAGACATCTGACTTTGATATATGCCAGGCTTATGAGCAGGAGGATAGCGTTGACCTCTACCTGTTTGACACCAAATGCAGCGGGTGGGGCGGCAGCGGCCAAAGCTTTGACTGGAGCCTGCTGGAGTGCTATCAGGGCAGCAAGCCGTTCCTGCTGGCCGGAGGCATCGGCCCCGGAATGGAGGAGAGTATTGCCGGCATAAGTCACAAGCGGTTCCTGGGCATTGACCTTAACAGCCGCTTTGAGTCAGAGCCGGCAGTAAAAGAGATTTCAAAACTGAGTCTATTTATCAATAACATACGCAACTATGAACAGAATAAATAATTTGTTTGCCAGCAAGAAGAATGGCATACTTTCACTCTATTTCTGCGCCGGACACCCGTCACTTGACAGCACCGCACAGATAATCCGCACCCTTGAGCAGAAGGGCGTTGACATGATTGAGGTGGGCATACCGTTCAGCGATCCCATGGCCGACGGTCCCGTAATACAGGATGCCGCCACCAAGGCACTGCGCAACGGCATGACCTTGAGCCTGCTGTTTGAGCAGCTCTCTGACATACGTAAGGATGTAAAGATGCCCTTGGTGCTGATGGGTTATCTGAACCCCATCTACCAGTATGGCTATGAGGCTTTCTTTAAGAAGTGCAGCGAGAC